>Ga0126378_10002606_pt1 | contig 13385 bp, 9 predicted proteins | sample PanSoiMetPlot_23_FD_92587 | JGI IMG/M metagenome (GOLD analysis project Ga0126378, IMG submission 92587) | Tropical forest soil microbial communities from Panama - MetaG Plot_23 | ecosystem: Environmental > Terrestrial > Soil > Tropical forest > Bulk soil | place: Panama | collected 2016-02-17 | reverse complement strand
GCGCGCTCGGACTGTCTACGGGGTCGCGTTCGACACGGGGACATGGACCGTGGACGAGGCCGGGACCGAGCGGCTGCGCAGCGAGGAGGGGGCGTCATGACGCGCTACCGGCTCGGCGTCGACATCGGCGGCACGTTCACGGACGGGATGCTGATCGACGAGGCCACGGGCGAGGTCTCGATCGCGAAGGTCCTATCGACGCCCGCTGACCCGGCGGCCGGCTTCCTCGAGGCGACGGCGCGGATCGTGCGCGAGGACGGCGTCCGGCCGGCGGACGTGCGCTTCGTCGTGCACGGGACGACGGTCGCCACCAACGCGATCATCGAGGGCAGGACGGCCCGGACCGGCTTCGTCACCACCGAGGGCTTCCGCGACATGCTCGAGATCGCCCGCCAGACCAGGCCCTCCCTCTACGACCTCCGCTTCGAGAAGCCGCCGCCGCTGGTGGGCCGCGACCTCGCCTTCGGCATACCGGAACGGCTGGATGCCGAGGGGCGGGTGCTGGCCGAGCTCGACGAGGGCGCCGTGCGCGAGGCCGCCCGCGAGCTGGGCCGGCTCGGCGTGGAGTCGGTCGCCGTCTGCCTCCTCCACTCCTACGTCAATCCCTCCCACGAGCGTCGGGTGGCCGAGCTGATCGGCGAGGAGCTGCCGGGCGTGCTCGTCTCCATCTCCAGCGACGTCGCACCCGAGATCCGCGAGTACCTGCGCGCGAGCACGACCGTGATCAACGCCTCCATCCGGCCGGTGGTCGCGGGCTACCTCGCCAACGTCGAGGCCCGGCTCCGTGTGGCCGGGATTGCCGCCGAGCTCCTGGTCATGCAGAGCAGCGGGGGCGTCTATTCTTCGCGGGCTGCCGGCGAGCGCCCGGCCTTCATGGTCGAGTCGGGGCCCGCCGCCGGCGTCATCGCCGCGGCCGCCCTCGGCGCCGGCCTCGACCGGCCCGAGATCATCTCGTTCGACATGGGCGGCACCACCGCCAAGGTGGGACTGATCAGGGGCGGCGAGCCGACGATCACGAAGGAGTACCAGGTCGGCGCCTCTGCCCACGCCGGAATCGCCGGGTTGGCCGCCAGCGGCTACCCCCTGCGGACCCCGGTGATCGACCTGGTCGAGATCGGTGCCGGAGGCGGCTCGATCGCCTGGGTCGACAGCGGCGGCATGCTGCGGGTCGGCCCGCGCAGCGCGGGCGCCGACCCTGGCCCCGTCTGCTACGGCCGCGGTGGGACCGAGCCGACCATCAGCGACGCCAACGTCGTCCTCGGCCGCCTCGACCCGGACTACTTCCTGGGCGGCGAGATCCCGCTGGACGTCGAGCGAGCCCGGGACGCCATCGAGCGCCGCTGCGCCGAGCAGCTCGGGATGGGCGTGATCGCGTGCGCCAACGGGATCATCGAGATCGCCAACGCAGCCATGGTCAACGCCCTCCACCTGGTCTCGGTCCAGCGCGGGTACGACCCCCGCCACTTTGCCCTGGTCGCCTTCGGGGGCGCGGGACCCGTTCACGCCAACACCCTTGCCCGCGACACCGCCATCCCGGAAGTGATCGTGCCGCCCCGGCCGGGCATCTTCTCGGCGATGGGCTTGCTCTCCACTGACCTCCGCCGCGACCACCTGGCGACGTTCCTGCGGCCGGCGGCCGCGATCGACCCCGTCGAGCTCGAGGCCGCCTTCCAGCGCCTGGAGTCGGGGGCGGTCGCGGAGCTGCGCGCCGAAAGGATGGCCGACGCCGACATCGCGAGCAGCCGCTTCCTGGACGTCCGCTACCTCGGGCAGAGCTACGAGCTGCCGATCCCGGTCCAGCCGGGCGCCTTCGGCGCCGGGGCGCTGGCGGCCGCCGAGCGGCACTTCCACCAGGAGCACGAGCGCGCCTATGGGCACAGCGCGCCCGAGGAGCCGCTGGAAGTGGTGAGCGTGCGGGTGGTGGCGGTCGGCCGGATTGCCAGGCCGGAGCCGAGGGCCGTGGGAAAGAGGGACGAACCGGCACCCCGGACCCGGAGGCCCGTCTACTTCGCCGAGCTCGATGGCTTCACCGACTGCCCCATCTACGACCGCTACTCGCTGGGCGAGGGCGCCCGGATCAGCGGGCCTGCGATCGTCGAGGAGCTCGACTCCACCACGGTGCTGCACCCCGGCTACGCGGCCTCAGTGGACCGCCACGGCAACCTGCTAATTACCACGGGCAACGGGGGATGACGCGCGCTGTGGACGTCGTGATCGTCGGCGGCGGCGTCATCGGCGCGGCCACCGCCTGGTACCTCTCGCGCCTAGGCGCCGGCCGTGTGCTCCTGCTGGAGCGCGACGAGCTGGCATCGGGCGGCACCGGCCGCTCGACTGCGATCGTGCGTACGCACTACGTCCACCGCGTCCTGGCCGAGATCGCGCTGGAGGCAAGGCGCGCCTTCGAGCGCTTCGGCGAGGAGGTCGGCGGCGACTGCGCCTTCCGGCGCACCGGCTTCCTCGTGCTCCACGGTCCCGCCGACAGCGGCAACCTGGAGGCCAACGTGGCGATGCACCGGGAGGTCGGCATCGACGCCCACCGCCTGACCCCCGAGGAGCTCCGCAAGCTGGAGCCGCGGATCTCCACCGAGGGCGTCGATGCCGCGGCCTGGGAGCCGGACTCCGGCAAGGCCGACCCCCACGGGACGACCGCGGCTTACGCCGCGGCGGCGAAGGAGGCCGGAGTCGACATCCGCACCGGTGCGCAGGTGATCCGGATCCTCACCGAGGGCTCGAGGGTGACCGGCGTGGGGACGGCTGAAGGTTCGATCCCCGCCGGCGCCGTCCTGGTCGCGGCCGGGCTCGGCACCGCCGCCCTGGTGGCACCGCTGGGGTTCGAGGCACCCCTGACGGGGGTCAGGCACACCGTCGCCAGCGTGCGCCGGTCTGCCGACTTCGGCGCGGCGCACGCCACTGTCTCGGACCGCGTCCTGGGCAGCTACTACATGCCCGAAGGCTCGGAGCTGACACTGATCGGGACCACCGCCGCCTCGGAGGGCGAGCGGGAGACAGACGCCTGGCGACAGAGGACGCCGGCGGGGGCGGAGCTGGAACCGCTTGCGGGCCGCTTCCTGGCCCGCTTCCCCGGCCAGGAGAGCGCGAGCCTCCAGGGCGGCTGGACCGGCGTCTACGACTGCTCGCCGGACCTGCAGCCGCTGCTGGGCCCGGTCCCGGGCGTCGAGGGGCTGCACATCGCCTGCGGCTTCTCAGGCCACGGGTTCAAGCTCAGCCCGGTGCTGGGGCGCCTCCTGGCCGAGCGCATGGTGCTGGGCAGGGAACGCGGCCACGACCTCGACTTCTTCTCGCCGACGCGGTTCCAGGAGGGACGGCGGATCACTGCGGCCCACACGTACACCGTTCAGACGCTCGGATAGGAGGGTTCCATGCAGCAGGCCGAGACCGAGTACGGGATCGTCGTTGCCAGGGACGTGATGATCCCGATGCGGGACGGCGTCAGGCTGGCCGCCGACGTCTACCGGCCGGCGCGTGAGGGCGAGGCGGTCCCGGGCCGCTTCCCCGCCATCCTCGGCCGTACCTCCTACGACAAGAGCAACGAGTGGTTGTGGGTGAAGCCAGTGGCGGAACTCTTCTGCCGGCACGGCTACGTGGTCGTCGTCCAGGATCTCCGCGGCCGCTACCGGTCGGAGGGCTTCGGGCAGTACTTCCACACCGCCAACCCGACAGAGGGGCCGGACGGCTACGACACCGTCGAGTGGATCGCCGCGCAGCCGTGGTCCAGCGGCCGGGTCGGCATGACCGGCAGCTCGCACGGGGCGATCGTGCAGCAGGTCGCCGCGCTCCATCGCCCACCGCACCTCACCTGCATCTGGCCCGACGTCGGGCCGACCAACATCTACGCCCACGAGGCCCGCGAGGGCGGGGCGATGTCGCTGCAGATGTTCGGCGCCCTGTTCCTGCACGCGTTCGACGCGCAGGAGATCCACGCCCAGCCGGGCGCCCAGGACGCGATCGTGGACGCGATGGAGCACATGCGGGACTGGGTCCGCCGGACGCCCTTCAAGCCGGGGCAGACCGCGCTGCGCCTGGCGCCCGCGCTCGAGAAGACCCTCTTCGACTACTACTGGCGCGGCGCCTACGACGAGTTCTGGGGCCACGAGTGCTGCGACCAGGAGCCGTACTGGAAGGACCGCCACGCCGACGTGCCGGGCGTGTACAGCGGTGGCTGGTGGGATCCCTTCGTGGGCGGGACGACCAGGTACTACTCGACGATGGCGGCGCAGAACCGGACGCCGCAGAAGCTCGTCGTCGGGCCCTGGACGCACGACGGCATGCGCGTCGGCTTCACGCACCAGGGCGACGTCGACTTCGGCGAGCAGTCGGTCTGGGGCTACGACCACTACAACGACCAGCGGCTGAAGTTCTTCGACCGCTACCTCAGGGAGATCGAGAACGGCTGGGAGGACGAGCCGAACGTGAGGATCTTCGTGATGGGCGGCGGCGACGGCCACCGCACCGAGGCTGGCCGCCTGTATCACGGCGGCGAGTGGCGCCTGGAGAAAGAGTGGCCGCTGGCGCGGCGGCGCGAGACCGTCTACCACCTGCGCGCGGGGGGGCGGCTGACGCTCGACGCGCCCACCGAGGGCGAGGGCTCGGCCACCTTCGAGTTCGATCCCGAGCACCCGGTGCCGACCATCGGCGGCAGCATCGTGGGGTACTACGAGATGGTGCCCGTCCTGGAGGGGATCGAGCCCTGGTTCGCCAGCTACATCCCCTGGCGGGTTCGGATGCGCAACATCACCCCGGCCGGCGCCTTCGACCAGAAGGAGGCGCCGGGCTTCGTGGGAGCGCGGCCGCCCTACCTGTCGCTCGCGTCCCGCTCGGACGTGCTCGTCTTCCAGACCGAGCCGCTGCCGGAGCCCGTCGAGGTGACGGGGACGGTGACCGTCCGCCTCTGGATCTCGTCGAGCGCCCCCGACACCGACTTCACCGCCAAGCTCGTCGACGTCTATCCGGCCAGCCGCGACTACCCGCTCGGCTACCACCTCGGCCTCGTGGACTCCGTGCTCCGGGTCCGCTACCGCGAGGGCTGGGACCACGAGGTCCTGATGGAGCCGGGCCAGGTCTATCCGATCGAGATCGCGCTCGCGCCGACGTCAAACCTGTTCAACGCGGGGCACCGGATCCGGCTCGACATCTCGAGCAGCAACTTCCCCCGCTTCGACCTGAACCCCAACACCGGCGAGCCGATGGGCCGGCACACCCACCAGGTCCGGGCGCTCAACACCGTGCACCTGGACCGCACGCGGCCATCGCAGGTGGTGCTGCCGATCATCCCGCGCTGACGGCTACCAGTCGGCGACCGCGCCGTCGGGGTGGAAGTAGCGCTGCTCCAGCTCGGGCTCGAACGGGTGCCTGGCGGCCTCGCGCTCGTCGACCTCGATGCCCAGCCCGGGAGCGGAGGGCACCTTGACGAAGCCGTCGACCGGCCTGACCGCGCCGCGGACGACATCATCCCGCCAGGGAACGTCTCCGGAGATCGTCTCCTGGATCAGCCAGTTCGGCGTCGCGAGCGCGAAGTGGACCGCGACCGCGGTCGCGACCGGGTCGTTCGGATTGTGGGGGGCGACCGCGATCGAGTGAGTCTCGGCGGCCGCCGCGATCTTGCGCGCCTCCCAGAGCCCGCCGCAGTGCGAGATGTCGGGCTGGATGACGTGGCAGGCGCGCTTCTCCAGGACGTCGCGGAACTGCCAGCGCGTCACCAGCCGCTCGCCGGTGGCGATCGGGACCCGCGACTGCCTGGTGACCTGGGCCGTCGCCTCGATGTCCTCGGTCGGGCAGGGCTCCTCGAAGAAGAGGAGGCCGTACGGCTCGAACGCGTGGCAGTACTGAATCGCCATCGCGGGCCAGGTGCGGGCGTGGAGATCCACCATGAGGTCGATCTCGGGACCGACCGCGTCGCGCACCGCCCGGACCAGGCTCTCCGCCCGGCGGACCGAGCGGGCTCCCTCCACGGGCTCCGTGCGCGGCACGGCCATGAACTTGAGGGCGGTGTAGCCCCTCTCCCTGACCATCAGCGCCCGCTCCGCGAACTGCTCGGGCGTCTCGCTCTCGTACATGCTCTCCATGCGGCCGCCGCCGAGATGGTCGTAGACACGGACGCGGTCGCGGACCCGGCCGCCGAGGAGCTCGTAGACGGGCACGCCCAGCGCCCTGCCCCTGATGTCCCAGAGCGCCTGCTCGATGCCGCTGATGGCCGACATGCCCTCGATGCCGACCCTCCAGAAGTACTGGCGGTACATCATCTGCCAGAGGTGCTCGATCCGCGCCGGGTCCTCGCCGATGACGAACCGGCTGCAGTCCTCGATCGCGCCGACCACCGTCGCGGTCTTCCACTCCAGCGTCGCCTCGCCCCAGCCGTGCAGGCCCTCGTCGGTCTCGACCTTGACGAACACCCAGTTGCGCATCCGCGCGTTGACGACCAGCGGGCGGACCGCGGTGATCTTCACGACGCCGAATTCGACCGCGCGAGCGGACGTCCGGTGCCGAGTCGCCGGTCGTCGGTGGAACTCGGCGGGGGCACGACCGGGAGCACGATGTGCGACGGGTACTCGGTCGAGTGGAGGACCGTCTGCCGCGCGACCGCGCGCCGGGTGCCGGTGCCCACGTCCTCGCCGGTGTTCAGGTTCCGGCTGAAGCGCGGGAAGCTGCTGCTGGTGACATCGAGCCGGATGCGGTGCCCGGCGAAGAAGACGTTGCTGGTCGGGTAGCAGCGGATCGCGTAGCGTGCCACCTCGCCGGGCTCGAGAGGGTCCTGGCGGTCGAGCCCGCTGCGGTAGCGAGCGCGGATGATCCCCTCGGCGAGGAAGATCGCGCGCCCGTCCGGGTGGACGTCGGAGAGCCGGACGATCCAGTCGGTGTCGACGGCGCTGGTGGCAGCGTAGAGGACCATCTCGATCGGCCCTGTCACCTCCAGGTCCTTCTCGAGAGGCCGGCTCGTATAGCAGAGGACGTCGTCCCGGCGCTCGAGCGGGCGCTGGTCGAGCGGGCCCGGGATCACCGGCTCGATGGCGTACCGGAGCATGGTCAGGATCGAGCTGTTGCCGCCGACGGTCGGCGCCGGGTCGTCCGGGTCGTAGTCGAAGCGGTCGGCCGGCTCGGCCGACGGTGCGTCTGCGCTGAGCGTCCCGTTGCCGGCCAGCGTGTTGGCGCGGCCCCGGCTGTGGAGGTAGAAGGGGGTGAACGCAGTGCCCGGCAGCGGCCACTCGTGCTCCCGGCGCCAGTCGTTGGCCCCGAGCCGGAACAGCGTGAGCGGCGGCTCCTCCAGGTAGCCGGTGTCGATGTCCTTCAACCAGTGGTCGTACCAGCGCAGCTCGTCATCCCGGATGAAGCGGGCTGCCGCAGGGCCGAGGTCGAGGCCGCCGACGACGTGCTCGACCTCCTCCTCGTGCGACCAGGGCCCCATGAGCACCTTCTGCCCGGCGCGGGCGCGCTGGGTGGCGGCGCGCCGGGTCACCTCGTTGAAGGTCCGCAGGTGGGCGCCGGCATAGGCGTCGTACCAGCCGCCCTGCTGGAACATCGGCGCGGTCACCCTGTCGAAGAACCGGCGGTGGTCGTAGCGCGCCCAGTAGTCGTCGTAGGTCGGGTGCCGGAGCCAGTCGCGCCAGTAGTCGACCCGGTGGCCCAGCGCCAGCTCGTCGATCTCGATCAGCGGCAGGTGGCCGAGGACGCGGGGGTTGAGGATCAGCCGGCCGGCCGGCGGGTAGGTGACGACGCCGATGGTGCTGTTCCAGATCAGGCTGCCGCCCACGGAGAGCGCGAGCTGGAAGGCGCCCCCGATGTAGTGGCAGTCGCCGAAGTAGTCGTCCATGATCACGTGCGGCGCCATGCACGTCAGGTTCGGGTGCTGGAGCGGCACCACCTGCCACTGGACGATGGCGCCGTAGGAGCGGCCCCACGTCCCCACCCGCCCGCTGCACCACGGCTGTGCGACCGCCCAGTCGAGGCTGTCGTAGGCGTCACGGCCGTCCTCGTAGGCAGAGAAGCGGCCCTCGGACTCGTAGCGCCCGCGCACGTCCTGGACGACCGCGGCGTAGCCCCGCTCGGCAAACCAGACGCCCCAGGCGATGAAGCGGTCACGGGTGCTCTCGTAGGGCGTCCACTGGTAGACGACCGGCCACGTCCCCGGGACCGTCGGCAGGTAGACGTCCGCGCTGAGCGTCACGCCGTCGCGCGCCGGAACCCGCTGGTCGTGGAGCAGGCGCACGTCGTAGCGCGGCCGGCTCGGCCCGCGCGTCAGGGGTTCTCCTCCCGCCAGTCGACCACGATGTGCTCGTGGAGCAGCTCCAGGAGCCGCTGCTCGTCCTGGTCGCACACCGCGGCGTACAGCTGGCGGTGCTCGGCCACGATCTGCCTCAGGTCCTGGCTCCGCCCGTGCCGGTGGAAGTAGGCGCGGATCCGCGGCTCGATGGCGAGCCAGATCTGGAGGGCGTGGGGGAGGCCGGCGTTCTCGAGCACCAGCTGGTGGAAGCGGATGTCCGTCTCCACCACCCGTCTCAGGTCGCCGTCATCGGCGCCGCGGCGCATGTCCTCGATGACCTCGCCCAGCGCGTCGATCGCGGACCGGTCCATCCTCCGCATCGCGCGCGGGAAGCAGAACTGCTCGATCGAGAGCCGGATCGGGATGAGCACCCGGTGGACCTCCTCCTCGGAGACCCCCAGCACCTCACTGCCGCGGTAGGGGAAGGAGGCGACCAGCCCCTCCTGCTCCAGCTGGCGCAGCGCCTCTCGGACGGGTCCTCGACTCACCTCGAAGCGCTGGGAGAGCTCCTCCTCGAGCAGTCGAGCGCCCGGCGCGAGCTCGCCCTGGACGATCGCGTCGCGAAGCTGCTTGACGACCATCTGGCGGAGCGAGCGCGCGTCGCGGGGGAAAGCTCGAAGGTTCGAAGGCGGCTCCCGGCGTGGCGCCTCCTTCACGTCCCGCGATGCTCACGCTGATTGTTGACAATCACCAAGACGGCTTCTAGCCTAGCAGTGCTCAGCGGACCGGTGCAGCCCGCGCATGACGGAGCCAGATGAAGATCACAGCAGTCCGCGCCACGGAGGTCTGCGTCCCCCTCAAGGAGCCGGTCGTCTGGTCGGGGGGAACGCGGCACACCGCCTCCGGGCTGCTCGTCGAGCTCGAGACCGACGAGGGGGTCACCGGGATCGGCGAGTGCCCGGGCCCGACCCTGCCGACCATCAGGAGCGCGGTCGAGCGCGAGCTCGCGCAGTTCCTGATAGGCCAGGATCCCTATCGCGTGGAGTGGCTCGTCCACCGCATGGAGGAGTTCACCAGGAACTGGGCCCAGATCGGCAGGTACGCGATCGCGGGACTCGAGATGGCCCTCCTCGACCTCAAGGGCAGGGCGCTGGGGATCCCGGTGGCCGATCTCCTGGGCGGGTTCTGCCGGGACCGCGCCGCCGCCGCCGGCTACCTGTTCATCGACACGCCGGAGCGAAACGCCGCCAGGGCCCGGGAGTTCGTGGCGCGCGGCTTCGGGGAGCTGAAGCTCAAGGTCGGCCGCAACCTCGAGCAGGACCACGACTCGCTGGCCGCCATTCGCGAGGCAGTCGGCACCTCCGTCCCGATTCGTGTGGACGCCAACATGAACTGGAGCGTCCCGACCGCCATCAAGTGGATCCGCGCGCTCGAGCGCTTCGACCTCCAGTACGTCGAGCAGCCGGTGCCCGACTTCGACATCGAGGGCCTGGCCACCGTGCGGCGCGCCGTGGCGACGCCGATCGCGGCCGACGAGGCCTGCACCGACCTGCGGTCGGTCCTGCAGCTGATCGAGCACGAGGCCTGCGACGTCTTCGTCGTCTACCCGTCGGAGGCCGGCGGTCTCAGCCGCGCCCGCCAGATCGCCAGCCTGGCCGATGCGGCCGGCAAGTGGTGCGTGATCGGCAGCTGGGCCGAGCTCGGCGTGGCGACGGTGGCCAACGCCCACGTGACCGCATCCTCGTCGAACTTCCCGTTCGCCAGCGACACCCACTACCCGCTGCAGGCGGAGGACGTGCTGGCGGTGGAGCTGGACTTCAGCGGGGGCGGGCTGTGCGTGCCGCGCGGTCCGGGGCTCGGCGTCGAGCTGGACAGGGAGAAGGTGGCCCGGCTTGCGCAGGCGCGGCTCCGACAGTCGGTGTTCTTCGACGACATCAACGGGGAGGCCCCCCGGGTGGGCCGGATTCTCTGAGTCAAGGAGGGTAAGAGGTGGGTGATTACCGTGTGACGCGCCGGGAGCTGCTGAGGCAGGGCAGCCTCCTCACGGCGGCCGGCCTGCTCGCTCCGGCGGCGCTCCTGGAGGCGTGCGGGAACACGAGCAGCAGCCCTACCACCACCGGCGGCACGCCCAGGGCGGGCGGCAGCCTCACGTGGGCGCTGGAGCAGGATCCCACGTACCTGGCGCCCTTCGGCCCCATCCCGACGTCCAACCACTGGGGCAACGAGCTCATCTACGACTCGCTCCTGCAGTGGGACAAGAACCTCACCATCCAGCCCGCGCTGGCCGAGTCCTACACGACGCCGGACAACCTCACGTACATCTTCAAGCTGCGCCAGGGCGTCAAGTTCCACAACGGCAACGAGCTGACGGGTGATGACGTCAAGTACTCCTTCGACCTGATCAGGAACCCGCCCCCGCCGGGAAGCGTCAGCAGCCTGGGGCAGGTGCCGGCGATCGCCTCGGTCGATGTCGTCGACAAGTACACGGTCCGCTTCACCATGAAGAAGCCGGACGCCTCGATGCTGGGATTCCTCGCCTGGGGCCGCTACTCGGGCATCGCTCCGGTCGACATGTACAAGCAGATCAACCCGGTCACGCAGGGGATCGGCACCGGGCCGATGAAGCTGGTCGAGTACATCCCCAACGACCACCTCAGTTTCACCAGGTTCGCGGACTACTGGAACAAGCCGCTTCCGTACCTGGACCAGATCCTGATGAAGGTGCTCCCGGACGAGCAGGCGCGAGTCGCGGCGCTCCGCTCGGGCGCCGTCGACGGCGCGACCCTCTCCGCCGACAGCGCGCGCGTCCTCGCCAGCGACAGGAGCCTCGTGGTCCTGAAGGGCCTGACGGCCGCCTTCCGTGAGATCCAGTTCACGATCAAGCCCGGCGAGAACAAGCCCTGGGCGGACAAGCGGGTGCGCCAGGCGATCAGCCATGCCATCAATCGCCAGGACATCATCGACAAGGTCTACGCAGGCGACGGCAAGTACAGCGGGTTCATCCCGCCCGGCTACGGCAAGTACCCGATCGCCGATGCCGACCTCGTCAGCAATTACCTCAAGTTCGACCTCAGCAAGGCGAAGCAGCTGATGTCCGACGCCGGCTTCAGCAACGGCTTCCCGATGACCATGCTCTCGATCGCGGCGCCGGCCGACATGACCCAGGCGGCCGAGGTCGTGAAGCAGCACCTGCAGCAGATCAAGATCGACGTCAGCATCCAGCCGCAGGACATCGGCACCTTCGCGAAGAACAACGGGAACGGCACGTTCGACTGCGACCTCACCTCGCGCGGCATGCGCGGCGACCCCAACGGGTTCGTGGCCGAGTTCGTGTCGAACGCCAGGCTGTGGTGGCCGGGCTACCAGGTCCCATCCACGATCGCCGAGCTCATCTCGAAGGGCGTGGCGACGCCCCAGCCTGACCAGCGCTACCCGATCTACACTCAGCTCCAGCAGGCGCTCATGGACGAGATGCTCGAGATCCCGCTGGTCGCGGTGTACAAGTACCAGGTCGTGAACAGGCGGATGCACAACATGTACGTCGCGTTCACCGACTTCAACACGGGGCTGAAGCAGGCCTGGGTCTCGTAGAGGCTGCGCGGATAGGGAGCGGCGAGGCGAGCCGGTGACCGGGTACGTCGGCCGGCGGCTGCTGCAGCTCGGGCCGACGCTGTTCGGCATGTCGGTGGTCATCTTCCTCATGGTCCGCCTCATGCCCGGCGACGTCGTCGACGTCCTCACCGGCGGGGACGTCTCGATCACGCCCGAGCAGAGGGATGCGATCAAGCGATCGCTTGGCCTCGACCAGCCGCTGCCCGTCCAGTACGTGCACTGGATCTTCGGGATGGTCACCGGCGACCCCGGCTTCTCGCTCCGCAGCCATGAGCCGGTCTACACCATCCTCGGGCGGGCGCTGCCGATCACCGTCGAGCTCGTCGTCATGGCGATCGTGATCTCCGTACTGATCGGGATCCCCCTCGGCGTCGCCTCCGCCACCCGTGCCAACAGCGCCGGCGACTTCGGCGCGCGCGTGGGCGGCTTGATGGGGCTCAGCATGCCCAGCTTCTGGCTGGCCACGCTGATCCTGCTGTTCACGTCGCTGGTCTTCCAGTGGGTCCCCGCCGTCTCCTACGAGCCGTTCCTGAAGGACCCGCTCACCAACCTCTCGCAGATGATCCTGCCGGCGCTGTCGATCTCGGTCTTCGTGATCGCGATCGTCATGCGCATGACGCGGGCCACGATGCTCGAGGTCCTGAGGCAGGACTATGTGCGCACCGCCCGCGCCAAGGGCGGCACGAGGCGCTCGGTGACCTACCGCCACGCCCTCCGCAACGCGCTGATCCCGGTCGTGACCGTGGTCGGGTTCCAGGTCGGCACGCTGATGAGCGGCGCCGCAATCGTCGAGGTCATCTTCGGCCTGCCCGGCGTGGGCTACACGCTGATCCAGGCCATCTTCGGCCGCGACTACACGCTGGTCGAGACGACGACGATGCTGCTGGCCACGATCTTCGTCGTGCTGAACCTGCTGGTCGACCTCGCGTACGTTGTCATCGACCCGAGGATCAAGGTCCAGTGAGAGAGGTCGACGAGCTCGAACAGGTGATCGCGCCGGCCGGCGAGCCGGTCTCCGCCGCTGACGCGTGGGCACAGGTGCCCCGCGGGTGGCTCCGGCTCCGCCAGGAGTGGCGCAACCCGATCGGCGTCGCCGGCGCGGTGATCGTCGGCCTCAACGTGCTGACGGCGCTCTTCGGGCCCCTCCTCTGGCGGGTCGACCCGACCCTCCAGAACTACCATCGCCTGCTCGGGCCGAGCGCGACCAACCCTATGGGCACCGACGAGCTGGGCCGTGACCTCTTCGCGCGCGTGATCCACGGCTCCCAGGTCTCGCTCGAGGTAGGGGCGGTGGCGGTCCTGATCGCGCTCTCCGCGGGCGGGGTGGTGGGGCTCACCGCCGGCTACTACGGCGGGCCGGCCGACGCCGTCCTCATGCGCATCGTGGACGTCATGTTCGCCCTTCCGGGCCTGGTGCTGGCGATCGTCATAGCCGGCCTCCTCGGCCCCAGCCGCACCAACGCGATGATCGCGATCGGGGTCGTCTACGCGCCCGCCTTCGCCAGGGTGATCAGGGCCGCGGTCCTGGAGGTGCTGGGCCGGCCCTTCGTGGAGGCCG
>Ga0126378_10002605_pt1 | contig 13387 bp, 14 predicted proteins | sample PanSoiMetPlot_23_FD_92587 | JGI IMG/M metagenome (GOLD analysis project Ga0126378, IMG submission 92587) | Tropical forest soil microbial communities from Panama - MetaG Plot_23 | ecosystem: Environmental > Terrestrial > Soil > Tropical forest > Bulk soil | place: Panama | collected 2016-02-17 | reverse complement strand
GGCGGCGGCCACGGTGAGCGCCTGGTTGCACCGCTCCGGGGCATCCTTGCCGGCAGTCACTTTCACCACAAGCGAGCGCGACGCCATGAACTGCACCCTAGCGCCAGAGTCGGGGGACACCCATAGTCGGGGGGACACCCATAGTCGGGGGGACACCCATGGTCGGGGGGACACCCATGGTCGGGGGGGACACCCCTCGACGGCCGTCCGGAAACAGCCGTCGGCCCCGCTCTCCTGGGAGAGCGCAGCTTGTGGCGGCGTGGCGGTCGTGCGATTCGCGCCTGCGCTGCCTACACTCCGCAGGCATGACGGCTATGCTGAGCGGCGTCATCATGATCGTTGCCTTCGGCCTCGTAGCCGTGGCTGGCCTGATCCTGCTGGTGGCGCTATACCGGATCAGCGGTCGTGCGGCGGTCGGATCTGACGCCGACCCCGGTCAGGCCGACTCGGAAGGCGGTTAGCTCTCAGTGGATGCTGACCAATCTGGCGACGGCACGCGCGGCCACCTGCCCGCGGAGTTCGAACTGCACGAGCAGCTAGCGCCCGTGCGCTTCTTGCTCGGCCGGTGGGAAGGCGCCGGGGTGGTCGGCTACCCGACCATCGAGAGCGCCAACTTCGGCCAGGAGATCAGCTTCCGCCACAACGGCAAGCCATTCCTGATCTACGCCAGCAGGACCTGGCTGCTGGAAAAAGACGGCACCATCGGCCGCCCGCTGGCGATGGAGACGGGGTTCTGGCGGCCGCAGCCGGATGGCGGCCTCGAAGTCGTGCTAGCGCACCCGACAGGCATCACGGAGATCTATATAGGCCAGATAACCGGCACAAAGATCGAGCTGGCCACCGACGCCGTGGTGCGCACAGCCACGGCGAAGGATGTCACGGCTGGCCGTCGGCTCTACGGGCTAATCGGCGCCGATCTTGGCTGGGCATATGACATGGCGGCGATGGGTCACCCGTTGCAGTCGCACGTCTCGGCCCAGCTCAAGCGCGTCGGCTGAAGCTCAGTCGTCAGCAAAAGAGAAACCCCGGGCTTCTCCCGCGCCAGGCCAGCCACGACGCGATCAAACGATCGCATAGCGAACTAAGGCCCACCGCGGGGACCGGCTGGACAGGCCGGTCGGCCCGGGGGTCCGGTGTCTGCCGTGAATTCGCCGACCTCCGCCCTGACCGATTCAGCCGTCACAAGCAGCAGCCAGCAGGCTGCACACCTGATTAACCAGAACCAGTCAGCTCAATCGAGCGGCCGGTGATGCGCTACGCCCGGGCATGCCGCGACGGCGCGCTTCACGCAGGCGGCGGCTAGCGGACAGCCACCTCGCAAGTCCGACATCTATGCATACTGTTGGACCACCTCCTTTCCTGCGTTAGCCGAAACGCTACGTCACGCTGGCGGTCGCGGGCAAGCGTGTTACCGGCCCGGCGTCACTAGACTCTGGAGCATGGTGGAGACCTGGGATGACACCCTGCGGGCCGGCGGCTACCGGGTGACCCCGCAACGGCAGCTCGTGTTGGAGGCCGTCGCCCGCCTTGAGCACGCGACGCCGGAGGAGATCTGCGGCGAAGTCCGGCAGACAGCTCGTGGCGTGAACGTTTCTACCGTGTACCGGACCCTGGAGCTGCTCGAGCAACTCGGCCTGGTTCAGCACACCCACATCCATCACGGCGCTCCGAGCTACCACCTGGCCGAGCACGCCAAGCACGTGCACCTGGTCTGCCGTCAGTGTGAGCTGGTTACCGAGGTCGATCGGGACGCCGTGTCGCCGCTGGTTGACGCTCTCGAGGAACACCAGGGCTTCCTGACCGACGTCGGGCACCTGACGGTGTTTGGGCTGTGCGCAGCCTGCCGCCCATGACCAGCCCGCTGATCAGTGAGCCCGGCGCGGTCGCAGCAGCCGGCCCAGACGCGGACGTCGCCGCGCACTACGGCGATCCATACGCCGAGCAGCGGGCGCTATCGACCCGCTGGGGAGTGGTCGATCAGTCGAACCGCGGAGTCGTGCGGATCACGGGTGCCGAGCGGCTGAGCTGGCTGCACAGCCTGACGACCCAGCATCTGGAGCAGCTGACGCCCGGGACGGCCACGGAGGCCCTCGTGCTGAGCCCGCAAGGCCATGTGGAGCACCAGCTCACGCTGACCGACGACGGGACAGCCGTCTGGGCTCATGTCGAACCGGGCACCACCGCTGGCCTGCTCGAGTTTCTGACGTCGATGAAGTTCATGTTGGCTGTCGACCTGCAGGATGCCTCGGCCGACTACGCGGTCATCAAGCTGTTCGGTCCTGGCATCCCGGCGGAAGCGAAGTCGGCCGCTGCTCGCCTCGACGTCGGATTCGGCGTCGACCTGATCGTGCCGCGCGCGGATCTTGCCGGACGTGTCGCTGACCTGCGCACAGCCGGTGCTGCGCTCGCCGGCACGTGGGCGCTGGAAGCGCTCAGGATCGCCGCCTGCCGGCCGCGGTTCGGGCTCGACACCGATCATCGGACCATCCCGCACGAGGTCGGCTGGATCGAGTCGGCCGTCCACCTCAACAAGGGCTGTTACCGGGGCCAGGAGACGGTCGCCCGAGTGCACAATCTCGGCCGCCCGCCACGGCGGCTCGTCCTGCTCCACCTCGACGGCAGCGAAGACAAGCTGCCAGGGCATGGCGACCCGGTACTCCTCGATGGCGGCAGCGTCGGTTTCACAGGATCGACGGCACGGCACTACGAACTCGGCCCGATTGGCCTCGCGCTAGTCAAGCGCACCACGCCGGTCGACGCGACGCTGACCGTCGATGGTGTGGCCGCCGCGCAGGAAGTCATTGTTTCGCCGGATGCTGGGGCTAATATCCAGATTGAGCTCAAGCGCCAGCGCAGCGGACTGATGGGCCGCGGTCGCGAGTAGCCTGGGCCGGCAGCGAACAACGAAGTTCCCTGGAGGTCCGCAGCAGTGCTGCGCCACGCGCTACTTGCCTTGTCCGGCAGCCATCGGGCCCGCGACATGATCATGGCCACGCCCGTCACCAGGGACGTGGTGGCCAGATTTGTCGCTGGTCCGACAGCCCCCGACGCGCTAGCGGTCACCGAGAGGCTCCTCGCCGACGGCCGCTTCGTCACTATCGACTTCCTCGGTGAGGACACCACCGATCCGGATCAGGCGGCAGCCGTGGCCGACGAGTACGTCCAGCTGCTCGGCCTGCTGGCCGCAGCTGGGCTAGCGGGCCAAGGGCGCGCCGAGGTGTCGATCAAGCCGACAGCGGTCGGGCTGGGCCTCGCCGATCACGGTGATAAGACAGCGCAAGAGAACATCGCGCGCATCGCGACCGCAGCCCGGAACGCGGGCACCACGGTCACGCTGGACATGGAAGACCACACCCGTGCCGAGGCCACGCTGCGGCTCGTCGGCGAGCTACGGGCCGACTTCCCTGATCTGGGCTGTGTCATCCAGTCGTATTTGCGCCGCAGCGCCGATGATTGCCGCGATCTCGCGGTTGCCGGATCTCGCGTTCGCCTCTGCAAGGGCGCCTACCAGGCGCCCGATGGCGTTGGCCTGACGAACCGGGCCGAGGTGGACCTCAGCTATGCGCGCTGCATGCGAATCCTCCTTGACGGCCCTGGGTACCCGATGCTGGCCACGCACGACCCGCGCCTGATCAAGATCGCCGCCGTCAAGGCCGACGCAGTGGGCCGAGCGCCGGATAGCTTCGAGTACCAGATGCTGTATGGCATCCGGCCCGCCGAACAGACGCGGCTGGCAGCCTCAGGTGCTCGGATGCGGGTCTACCTGCCGTACGGCAGCGACTGGTATGGCTACCTGGTGCGCCGTCTCGCTGAGCGGCCGGCGAACCTGGCGTTCTTCCTGCGGGCGGTCAGCTCGCAGCGCTAGCCCGCCGTCGGCCCGGGGCCCATCCGCCCCCGATAATCTGGCTGCATGATTGCCATACTCGGAGCGGGCAAGATGGGCGAGGCGCTCGCCTCAGGCTTGCTGCGCGCGGGCGTCGTCAGGCCCGACCAGATTGTTGCTGCAGCGCGCCGCCCGGACCGTGCCGACCAACTGCGCGACGCCTACGGCTTCGACGTGCTGTCCGCGGCGCAGGCCGCGGCGAAGGCGGAGACGCTGGTGATCGCCGTCAAGCCCCAGGATATGGAGGCGCTGCTGACGGAGATCAGTCCAGTCGTGACGGGCGACCAGCTGGTCATCTCCGTGGCGGCCGGCATCACGACCAGCTACATCGGGCGTCGGTTGGCCGGCGACGTGCCCGTTGTCCGCGTCATGTCCAATACGCCCGTGCTGGTGGACGAGGCTATGAGCGTCATCTCGCCCGGGCCGCACGCCGCCGAGCAGCACCTGCGGCGCGCCGAGGAGCTGCTCCGGCCAGTCGGCAAGGTCCTACGGATCCCGGAATCTCAGCAGGATGCGGCCACGGCGCTGTCCGGGAGCGGGCCAGCCTACGTGTACTTCCTCGTCGAGGCCATGGTGGACGCGGGCATCTTGCTTGGCATGCCCCGCCAGAACGCGCTGGAAATGGTCAAGCAGGCGGTCTTTGGCGCCGCGACGATGCTCAGAGACTCCGGAGAGCATCCAGTGCTGCTCCGGGAGGCGGTTACCTCGCCGGGCGGGACGACCATCAGCGCTATCCGCGAACTCGAGCGGCACGGGGTGCGTGCCGCGGTGCTCGCTGCAATCGAAGCTGCGCGAGACCGCGGGCGGGAGCTCGGCGCTGGTTAGCCGGCAGTCGCCCGCGACGCATCGGCTCACGGGACATGCACGGCAGATTTGCCCACGTCGGCGCTCGTCGGGCGGAGCCCTCAGTGGGTGGGCGCTGTTAGCCCGGGTTTGGCTGGCTGCAATGGCATCAAAATGATGCGTGAGATTTCCGGCCGCTGTCAGCCCGCAAGGTCCTCACCTGCGGAACTGCGCGAGTATGCGCACAAACGAAGCTGATCGCCCGTACCGGCGATGAAATGGCAGGGCTCGCACGGGTTGCCCTTTTCCATACAGGACTTACGCTGGAGACGGACGTGACTGATGCGCCAGGTCTCGCGTGGCGTAACAGTTCGGTCGGAAGAGGGCAATCAATGGCAGCAGACGCTACTCCGCTCAGTGACGTCAGGTTCCTGACCGTGGCCGAAGTGGCCGCGATCATGCGCGTTTCCAAGATGACTGTCTACCGACTCGTTCACTCAGGCGAGCTTGAGGCGATCCGGGTCGGACGGTCGTTCCGGGTGCCCGAGCAGGCCGTGACTGGCTACCTTCGCGAAGCATTCGTGGGATCTGCCTAGCGCGCCCCACCTCCGCCGCACTTGCGGAGGTACGCTGTGGCGTTGGCATGTGCCCGGCCGCCGGATATGGCGAGCATGCAACGCGGACATGCCCGTCAGGCAAAAAGCAATCGAGGGTGGTCTTGTGGGTTCAGTCATCAAGAAGCGGCGCAAGCGCATGGCGAAAAAGAAGCACCGCAAGCTGCTGCGCAAGACGCGTGTTCAGCGCCGGAACAAGAAGTAGCCCGCCAGCCAGGGCGTCATGAGCGCGGAGCCGTCCGCCGAGCCACAGGGCTGGCAGCGACGGCTGGCGGCTGCGGCCGAATTTGCCCGCCGCCGCCTGGCTGGAGACTTCGTCGTCGATGAGTTCGGCTTCGACCCCGACCTGAACTCGGCCTTGCTGATGCCCGTTGCGCTCGCCCTGTACCGGAACTGGTTCCGTGTCCAGGCTCGCGGGCTGGCCAACATCCCGGCTAGCGGCGCCGCGCTCATCGTGGCCAACCACTCAGGTGTGCTTCCGCTTGACGCCATCATGCTGCAAGCGGGCGTATTCGGCGATCATCCGGCGAAACGCAACGTCCGGCTGCTGGGGGCCGACCTGGTGTACACGATCCCAGGGCTGGCCTCCATAGCCCGCAGAAGCGGGCACACGCGAGCAGATCCCGCGCAGGCGCGGAGCCTGCTTGCTGGCGGCGAACTCGTTGGCGTGTTCCCGGAGGGCTTCAAGGGCATCGGGAAGCCGTTCAGCGAGCGGTACCGGCTCCAGCGGTTCGGCCGCGGCGGGTTCGCCCGGACGGCGCTGCAAGCAGGCGTGCCGATCATTCCCTGCGCTATCGTCGGGGCCGAGGAGATCTACCCGATGCTGGGCAACTCCCACGCGGTCGCGGACGCGCTCGGCCTGCCGTACTTCCCGCTGACGCCACTATTCCCATGGCTCGGCCCGCTTGGTGCCGTTCCGCTGCCGTCGAAGTGGATCATCGAGTTCTGCGATCCGGTCGCGACGTCCGAGCGGCCAGTGACCGAACCGGCAGAAGAGGTGGTCGCCCACCTGGCCGACGGCGTGCGGGCCACCATTCAGGCGAAGCTTGACGAACTCGTCATCGCGCGCGGGCCTGCTTTTGGCTAGGCTAGCCGGCTGCTCGCCGCTTCCTGAGCGCTAGCGCTGCGGCGGCGGCACCGGCGATCGCGCCGGCGCCTGCGGCCGCCGGCAAGGCGATCATCGTTGCGCGGCGCCCGGACCGGAACTCGTAGACCGGCCAGTTCCGGCTGCGGGCCTGCCTCAGGAGGTCGGCGTCGGGATTGACTACATTCGGATGACCCACGAGCTCAAGCATCGGTAGGTCATTCGAAGAATCGCTGTACGCGCTCGAGCGAGCGAGATCGAGGCCTTCGCGGTCGGCCAGCGCTCGCACGGCCGCCGCCTTCGCCTCGCCGTGCAGCAGACCGCCGACGAGCCGGCCGGTGTAGACACCATCCGAGGTCTCGGCCACGGTTCCCAGTGCACCCGTCAGCCCGAGGCGGCGCGCGAGGATGTTGGCGAGTTCTACCGGCGTCGCGGTGACGAGCCACACGCTCTGTCCCGCCGCTAGGTGCTGGCGGGTCAGTTCCCTGGCGCCTTCCCAGATGCGGTTCGCCATGGTGTCGTCGTATATCTCTTCGCCGAGTGCCACAACGTCGTCGACCCGGTGACCCTGCACAAACGCCAGGGCGGCCTCTCTGGCGGCGTCGATGTGGTCGGAGTTCTCAGCACCGCGCAGGCGGAAGGCGAGCTGGCCCCAGGTCAGCCGGAGCAGGTCCCGCGGCCCGAACATCTTTCGCGCGGCCAGGCCGCGGGCGAAGTGGTAGATGGACGCGCCACGCATCAGGGTGTTGTCCACATCGAAGAATGCGGCGCCAGCCGGATCGGGCGTCGGCGGGTGGTGGATATCGGCCGCCGCGGCCGCGGCCTCGCCGGCGGCAATCGCCGAGCCTTGCCGGGGCAGGCCAAGCCGGGCAAGTGCGCCTGGACGGGCGTTAGCAGTAGGCACACCGGTCGGTCCGAACTCGCCGCTCATGGAGTCGAGCCTACCGGGGGCAGCGCCGGCACTCAGTGTCGCGCGCAGCTGTCACCTAGTGGTCAATGAGTGGCTACCTGCGCGCTGGCCGCCGGTCGCTCGGCCGCCGAAGGCAGCGTGCCGGGCGTGGCAGGTGGTCCCTGCAGGGGCATGGCGGCAAGGTCAATTGCCGGAGTCAGCGGCTGGCAGGTCAGGCCTTTGGTCGCATCATCGCGCTGCGTCGTGCACCATAGCAGCAATGCATATTTCACTTCTGGCCTCAGGGATTGGCGCGATCGTGGCGGCAATCGGCGGCGGCGTGCTGCTAGCGCGCTGCTTCCGAGAACCGCGCGGCGATCTCGTCGCGTTCTCCCTCGCGATGCTCGGCCTGCTTGTGGGCCTGGGATCGCAGGCAGTCGGCTACTTGGCCGGCTTTGACGGGACCATGTTCCGTGCGATGGAGCTCGGCGGACAGGTGATCGCGCCGCTGGCGCTGATTCTTGGACTATCTGAAATCGCTGCCAGGACGACGGCGGCCAGATTCTGTGCACGGCTGTATGTCCCGGCCCTCGGCCTCATCGGCGTCGTCGTCCTCGCCATGGATCAGCTCGCCCAGACCACGTTCACAAAGGCCTGGCCAGATCCTGCCGTGGTGTACCAGACGCCGCCGAATTATGTACTGGAGTTCGCGATCGGCCCAGTGACCGCGCTGGTCACGCTCATCGCGGTTGGTGTCGTCATGAACCGGGGCGGCCAGCCCGGCTGGAACGCAGTGCTGCCAGCCCAACTGATGGCCGGTGCCGCCGCCCTGCTGGTGGCCTATCCCGCGCTAGCCGAGCTTGTGGCCTACAAGTTCAAGATCCACTTGCCCGTCGCGTCAGTCTTCGCCCTAGTCGGGGCAGCAGCGGCGGCTCTTACCTGGCCGGCCGGACTGCGTGCAGCGCGGGTACCGCTGCCTTCGCGGTCAGCACCTGCCGAGGATGACTGGCGTTATGAGGCCAACGATCCTCGAGACGTCGGTCGGTTCGAGCCAGCCACGGACGGTGGCGTATATCGAGGCGGCGGCCTCTACCGGCCAGAGCCGCCCGGCCGGACCACAGACCGGAGGTATGAGCGCGATGAGGACGCAAACCTGGGCTGGCGGGATGACGAGCTAGGTCGCGGGTACGACCGTGGCTGGCGAGAGGATTCGCGAGGTCGCTCGCAGGACTGGCGCGATGGTTCGGGCCGGGACGATTGGCGGGCTGAGCCTCAGCGGAATGGATACGACTCACCGGACTTCCCGGCGGGCGACTTCGCGACCGGCGACTTCGAGCTAGGTGACTACGCTGCCCGTGATCGGGGTAGCGCCGACGCGAACGGTAGCGGGGCGGAAAACCGGCTTAGCAGCCTGCAGAGCCGCGCCGGCGCCGACCGTTTTGGGGATGATAGCCATCGGGCCCAGCTCTTCGGCCAGATAGCGATCTTTACGCTGCTCGAGGACCGCATCGAGGAATTCGATCAGCTCACGCGGCGCGTCGTCGAGCAGGTCCGCAGCCGTGAGTCCGACACGCTCGTCTACATCGTCCATGCGGTGCCGTCGGCTCCGATGCAGCGCATCCTGTACGAGGTGTACCGCGACCGGAATGCCTACGAGCGGCACAAACAGCAACCGCACGTACAGCAGTTCGACGTGGATAAGCGCCCGTACGTGCTGGCGACTAATGTCATTGAGCTCGGACTTCAGCAGGCGACGATATCGCCGTTCCCGTCGGTTGCCGAGCTGTTCGACGAGCCTGGATATGACACCGCTGGCTTCGAGCGTCCCGATTACCTGCGCGATTTCGGGCGCACATCAGCGCAGCCGGGCAGCGGCTCGCGGGAGTACCGGTGAGCCCTGCCCCCCGGATCACGATGCTCTCCCGCCCTGGGTGTCACCTGTGTGATGAGGCGCGAGCGGTCGTTGCCAACGTGGCCGCCGAGCTCGGCGTTGGCTTCGAGGATCGCGATATCAGTGGCTCTGCGGCTGATCTGGCCCAGTACTCGGACATGATCCCGGTGATCTTCGTCGACGGTGTCCAGCACGACTTCTGGCGCGTCAGCGCGGCCCGCCTGCGCGCCGCGCTTCTTGCCTGACCCCGTCGGGCTTGCCCGCCGCGATGGAGCTTTCGCAGGGCGGCGCGGGCCTGAGTTTTGAAGGCGCACGGGGGCGAGGCCCCGCGGAGGGCGAAGCCCCCCGTGCGCGACTTTGTGCAAACGTTCACAAGAGCGTACGGTGGAGACCGAAGTCGCGCCCCGGTATTCCCTGGCCATGGGCGCCGCCAGATCTAGTCCCCAGGAGTACCGGCGCATGTCCCGCCGCCCGTCGTCGGCTAGCCGCCCAGCCGCCGCCAGCCCGGCTCAAGCCGGGGTAGCGACGCCCGGCGTCGGCCATGGCATCCCGGACGCAACAGTCGCGCGGCTGCCTGTATATCTGCGTGCCTTGTACGCGCTCGCTGATCGCGAGGTCGCCACAGTATCCAGCGACGAGCTCGCCGCAGCCGCTGGGGTCAATTCAGCCAAGCTTCGCAAGGACCTTTCTCATCTGGGGTCATACGGCACTCGCGGGGTGGGTTACGACGTCGATTACCTGATCTATCAGGTATCCAGGGAACTTGGCCTAACCCAGGACTGGCCCGTCCTCATCATCGGGGCTGGCAATCTTGGCCGTGCGCTGGCCAACTACGGCGGTTTTGCGTCTCGCGGATTCCGGATCGCGGCACTCGTCGATTGCGACCCCGCCGTCGTCGGCAGCGTGATAGCACGGCATACCGTTCGCAGCGCCGCGGATATCGAAGACGTGATCCACCGCTTCGAAGTCTCCATCGGGGTGATCGCGACGCCGGCTGCTGTCGCGCAGAACGTCTGCGATCGGCTCGTCGCCGCGGGCGTGACGAGCATCTTGAACTTCGCCCCCGTCGTCCTCAGTGTGCCGCTGGGCGTCGATGTGCGTAAGGTCGACCTGTCGATTGAGCTGCAGATCCTTGCCTTCCACGCGCAGCGGCGTGGATCAGCTGCCGCGCAGGGGAATGGCGCCAGTGACGCGCCGACTCCTGGTCGCCGACTGGAGAGCGTGCCGACAGGCGACCTGAGTTTGGGCATCGCCGCGGACGCTGGCGTGAATGGCAGGCCGGAGCGTGACTACACGACAGGGGTGCAGGCGGTAGGCACATGAGCGTGCTGGTGGTCGGACTCAGCCACAAGGGCGCGCCGCTGGCGACGCTCGAGCGCGTCGCGCTCACCGGCGACGCGCTCTACAAGTTGCTGCACGACGTGGCCAGAGCTGACGACGTCGCGGGCGCGCTCGTCCTGAGCACCTGCAACCGGGTCGAGATCTACGCCGAGGTAGGAAAGTTCCACGGTGCTGTGGCCTCGATCTGCGAGTTGCTCTCCCGCCACTCGCATGTTCCGCTCGCGGAACTGACGCCGTGCCTTTATGTGCACTATGAAGATCGGGCGGTCCAGCACCTGCTCGCTGTCGCGTGCGGGCTTGACTCGATGGTCATTGGCGAGAGCCAGATACTCGGCCAGCTACGGCAGGCGCTGCACGTCGCCCGGCAACAGGAGACGCTCGGCCGGTCGCTCGCCGATCTTGGGTCCCTCGCGCTGCGTGCCGGTAAGCGCACCCACACGGAGACAAAAGTCGGCTCGGCCGGCGCTAGCTTGGTTAGCGTCGGCCTCCAGTCTGCGGCTCGGCACCTGGGGGCAGAGGAAGCCGGAGCGACGTCGCTCGCTGGACGGCGCGTCCTTGTGGTTGGCGCTGGGTCCATGAGCGGCCTGACGGTTGCAAGCGTCAGTAGGGCTGGTGCCGCTGAGCTGACAGTTGCCAGCCGGACGAGATCACGCGCCGAGCGGCTAGCGTCATCGGCTGGCGGCCGAGCTGCTGACATGTCGGACCTCATCGACCTGATCGCAGCGGCTGATCTTGTTGTGACGTGCACTGGCGCTTCCGGTCACGTCATTACGGCTGAGATGGTGTCGTCAGCCCGGGAGAAGCGCCGTGCCCAGGCTGCAGGAGTTTCCGGGGTGCCGGCCGGGGGCGTCCCGCCGACTGTGGTATTGGACCTGGCCATGCCGCGTGACGTCGATCCAGACGTCGCCAGCCTCGATGGCGTGGTGCTGACTGATCTGGAGGCCCTGGCCGCTGACGACCAGGCAGGGCTGCGACCAGGGGATGCCGAGATCGGCGAGGTCCGCCGCATCATGGCCGAGGAACTCGCGGCGTACCTGTCGGCGCACCGCGCAGCTGCGGTCGCGCCGACTGTCGTCGCGTTGCGTGCCAAGGCGGCCAGCGTCGTTGACGTCGAGATAGCGAGGCTCGCTGGCAAGCTCGACCTCGATGCGGCGGCCATGGCCGAGGTGCAGAAGTCCATGCGCCGGGTCACGGACAAGCTGCTGCACGAGCCGACTGTTCGGGTCAAAGAGCTCGCCGGATCACCTGGAGCCGAATCTTACGAGGACGCGCTGCGCGTGCTGTTTGATCTCGATCCAGCAACGGTGCAGGCTGTCGCCCAGGCTGATGCTGAACTAGCTGGCTGGCCGCAGTCAGCATCGGACGGGGAGGATGGGCAATGAGCCGCGGACCACTGCGCCTCGGTACGCGCCGCAGCCCGATGGCGATGGCCCAGTCGCGAGCGATCGGCAGCTCTATCACGGCGCGGACGGGGCGCGAGGTCGAGCTGGTCGGCATTACATCGGCGGGCGATGGGAGCGGGGAGCCGCTGACTTCCATCGGCGGTACTGGCGTGTTTGTCAGCGCGCTGCGGGCCAGCCTGCTTGCGGGCGAGGTGGACATCGCTGTCCACTCGCTCAAGGATCTGCCAGTCGGGCCGGCCGACGGCATCGCGTTGGCCGCCGTGCCCGAGCGCGACGACCCGCGGGACGCTCTGGTAGGCCATAACGGTGCGAAGCTCGCGGACTTGCCGGCCGGGGCGATGATCGGCACCGGTTCGCCACGGCGGGCCGCGCAGTTGCTGCTGCTGCGACGCGACGTCAACCCCGTTCCCATCCGTGGGAACGCCGGCACGCGGCTGGCCAAGGTAGAAACCGGAGAGCTCGCGGCGGTGGTCCTTGCTCAGGCTGGCCTTGCCAGGATCGGCAGGCTTGACGCGGTGTCTCAGCTCTTCGAGGCGGACGAGATGGTGCCGGCCGCCGGCCAGGGGGCCTTGGCGGTTGAGTGCGATGCGGGCAGGGAAGACCTCATTGCGTTGCTTGGCTGCATTGACGACGCGGTCAGCAGGGCTGCGACGACGGCTGAGCGCAGCCTGCTCGGTCGGCTTCAGGCAGGCTGTGCGGCGCCGGTCGGCGCCTATGCTGCCGGGACAGACGTTCTTCGGCTGAGCGGCGTGGTCGTCGCAGCCGACGGGGGGATGGCGCTTCGCGGCAGTGCGAGCGGCGCACTGGTGCACGCGGAGCAGATTGGCCGCCAGCTCGCTGCCGATCTGCTCAGCAGGGGCGCAGGACGGTATATGGCAGTGTCCGGCGGACACCTCACCAGCGGGGACGATGACAAGTGAACCCCACAACTACGACCGCGAAGGTCGGCAAGCAAGCCAAGACAGCGACCGACAAGGCTGGCGGGCGGTCCGCCAGCCACGCCTCGGTCACGCATGTGTCTGGCTGGGTCGCATTCGTTGGCGCGGGGACGGGCGATGAGAGCCTGCTGACCGTGCGGGCGGCCGCCCTGATCGGCCGGGCGGACCTCGTCATCGCGCCGCAATGGATCTGCGAGCGATTCGGTCACCTGCTCAAGCCCAGTGCGACGTTGGCGGACTCGGATGCGCAGATCGCCGACCCCAAGCTGCTGGTCAAGGCGGCTAAGGCGGGCCAGCTCGCGGTGCGGCTGTGTGCTGGCGACCCATTCATGTTCGGCAGCGCGGCCGCCGATGCCGCCGCGTGCGCCAAGGCCAGGGTGCCGTTCGAAATCGTGCCCGGCGTCTCGCCTGCGACGGCTGTGCCCGCTTACGCAGGCATTCCGCTGACCACGGACGTGACTGGCGACGTCCGGATCATCAACATGGACGAGGTCAGCCGCGTGTCAGTCACCGACGGGACGCTGGTCGTCCTGGGTGCCGAGAGCGGGCCGGTGGACCTCG
>Ga0126378_10002604_pt1 | contig 13389 bp, 7 predicted proteins | sample PanSoiMetPlot_23_FD_92587 | JGI IMG/M metagenome (GOLD analysis project Ga0126378, IMG submission 92587) | Tropical forest soil microbial communities from Panama - MetaG Plot_23 | ecosystem: Environmental > Terrestrial > Soil > Tropical forest > Bulk soil | place: Panama | collected 2016-02-17 | reverse complement strand
GCGGGATTCCCACTTTCCCACAGCCACTACGGCGGCTACTCGGTTACATCTTTAATGTCTCGATAGCACGGCTCAAAGTTACATTTTTAAATGTCTTGACACGGCCCCCGCCGACTACTCGAGACCGCTGATCGGAACCTGCGCAAGCCCCTGAAACGTGATTGCGATCACTGCTTTTGCCTCACAAATCGCATACCATCGCTCAGCCAGGAACAAAATCATGAAGACCCCTACTCCCAGCCTCGAAATGATTGAGGACTTTCTCGCTCAGAAACGCATTGCGATGATCGGCATTTCCCGAAATCCCAAGGACTTCAGCGCGGCGCTATTCGAAGAGTTCCGAAAACGGGGATACGACATGGTTCCCGTAAATCCGAATGTTCTGGAAGTCTTGGGGCAACCCTGTTTCGCTCGGGTGCAGGACATTCAACCGCCGGTCGATGCCGTGCTGCTCATGACCACTGCCGAGATCACTGATACGGTAGTATCCGACTGCGCCGCCGCGGGCATTCGCCGCGTCTGGATGTACCGCGCCGGCGGCAGAGGTGCGGTTAGCGAGAAAGCCGTCGCATTCTGCCAAGAACACGGCATTCGCGTCGTGCCGGGCCAGTGCCCCTTTATGTTCTTTACAGGCACGAGCGGAGTACACAAATTCCACGGTTTCGTCCGCAAGATTTTTGGAGCCTACCCCAAACGCCAGCCCGCCGCCTGATTCTCGTGAAGAATCACGAGGGTGCCCCATCCTGAAATCGCGTTCTTTGCGTTCTTAGGATGGGGATTTTGACGTTTGTGCGGATCTTAGTCCTGCACTGCGCGATCGGTAATATCGAGTCCCTTGTCGATGATCGCAAACGCCTCCCGAAGCTGCTCTTCGTTAATGCAGAGTGGCGGATTCGTATAGAACGAATTCCATCGCAGAAGCGTATACAATCCCCGCTCACGGAAGAATTTCCCGAGCGCAGCCATTTCTTCCGACGCGCCATTGAATGGAGCCATGGGCTGCATGGTCTTGCGGCTACGCACGAGCTCAAAAATGCCGAACAGTCCGATCGAACGCACCGCCCCGACCGAAGGATGCTTTGCCTGCAATTCCGCCCCGAGCTGCTTCATTACTGCACCCATCTTCCGTGCATTCTCGATGAGACGATCTTCTTCGTACACGCGAATTGTAGCGAGCGCCGCCGCACATCCCATGGGATGCGAATTGTAGGTCAGCCCACCATAGAAGACTCGGTCTTGGAAATGCTGTGCGATGTGATGCCGCATGCCCACCGCGCCAAGCGGCAGATAACTCGCCGTCAATCCCTTGGCCATGCAGATCAGATCAGGCACGACCTTCCAGTGATCGATTGCGAACCATTCTCCCGTCCGGCCGAACCCGGCCATGACTTCGTCGGCGATCATCAGAATGCCGTACTTGTCGCAGAGCTTGCGCACACCCGGCATGTAGCCATCAGGAGGAATGAGAATGCCGTTGGTGCCGACGACACTTTCCAGAATGAAGGCCGCAATCGTATGCGGTCCTTCCAGCTGCATGGTCTCCTCGATCATCGCAAGTGATGTCTCCGCCGATTCCCATCCGCGCTCGATGCCATGATAGGGATCCAGGACGCGCACCACTCCAGGGATGCCTGGTTCGGCAGCCCAACGCCGCGGATCGCCTGTCAGTGATATGCTTCCGGCGGTCGCGCCGTGATACGACCGGTAGCGCGCCATAATTTTGTGACGCCCGGTAAAGAAACGCGCGATTTTGATGGCATTCTCATTCGCCTCAGCGCCACCGTTGGTAAAGAAGAACGTGTCGATATCGCCAGGTGTAATCTCGGCCAGCTTCGCTCCTAGCCGAGCGCGCGGCTCCGTTGCCATGAATGGATTGGCATAAGCCAGAGTCTGCGCCTGTTCATAGATTGCCCCAATGACACGCTCGTCGCCATGACCGATGTTGACCGACATCAACTGGCTGTTGAAGTCGATGAAGCGCTTCCCTTCCGGCGTCCAGAAGTAAATTCCCTTGGCCCTGGAAATAGGAATGGGATCAACCTTCGCTTGCGCCGACCACTCAAACAAAGTGTGCTTCTTAGTAAGATCGACAATTTCCTGCCCAGTCATGGATGTTTCAATCGCAGTCCTCATAAGATCCCTGAAGTCGCCACCGACCCCTCACAGATCAACATGATGCCCAAAAGAGAAAATCCGTGTGGATCCGCGTGAATCCGTGGCAAAGAATTTAGAACTTGCGTGAATGCTCCTTGGCCCAGCGCTCAACCACCACCTTCTTATCGGTATAGAACTCGATCGCGTCGCGGCCCTGGCCATGCAAATCGCCGAAAAAGCTGTTCTTCCACCCGCTGAATGGAAAATAGGCCATCGGTGCAGCCACTCCGATATTAATGCCGATATTGCCGGCAGGAGCTTCATAACGAAAGCGGCGTGCCGCCGATCCGCTGGACGTAAACAGCGACGCCTGATTGCCGTAAGCGCTGCGCTCCAGAAACGCAAGCCCATCATCGAGACTATCGGCGTGCACTAGACTGAGAACTGGCCCGAAAATTTCGGTATCCGTGATCTCGCTCGTCGCGGGAACATCGTCGAGGATGGTCGGTTTCACAAAATTGCCGCGCTCGTGCTTCGCGATTCTTGCGTTTCGGCCATCGAGCAAAACCTTCGCGCCCTGCTTCTCGCCCACCCCGATCAGCGACTCCACGCGCTCCCTGCTCTGGGGAGTAATCACTGGCCCCATCTGTACGCCGTCTTCGAGCCCGTTGCCGACCTTCAATTTCGCAGCTGCCTGGGCAATAGAATCGCGGAACGTCTTCTGCGCTTCTCCCACGGTGACCGCAACCGATACGGCAAGGCAGCGTTGCCCCGCGCACCCAAAAGCGCTGTCGCTGATGATCTGCGTCGCCATCGACATGTCGGCATCAGGCAGCACGATCACGTGATTCTTTGCCCCGCCCTGACACTGGCAACGCTTTCCCTGCTGTGCCGCGCGCGAGTAAATGTACCGCGCAACTGGCGTTGACCCCACAAAACTGATAGCCCGCACCTTGGCGTGATCGAGTAGTGCGTCCACGGCCGCCTTGCCTCCGTTCACAAGGTTCACGACGCCTTTCGGCAGCCCGATTCTCTCGATTAACTCGCACGCATACCGCATGGTGAGCGGCACACGCTCCGACGGCTTCACGATAAATGTATTCCCCGTTGCGATGGAGTACGGCAAGAACCAGAACGGAATCATTCCAGGAAAGTTGAAGGGCACGATCGCGGCCACAACTCCGAGCGGCTGACGGATCATCATCTCGTCAATCCCGCGCGCGACGTCTTCCAGGTTGTATCCCTGCATCATCATCGGGATGCCACAAGCGACTTCGACATTCTCGATCGCTCGGCGCATCTCGGCCTTAGCCTCGCCAAAGGTCTTGCCGTTCTCCAGCGTGATAATTCGCGCAATGTCGTCGATGTGCTCTTCAAGCAGCATCTTCAATTTGAACAGTGGCTGAATGCGATCTTCGGGCGGAGTGCGTCGCCACGCGGGAAACGCCGTAGCGGCGGCTTCCACGGCAGCGTTCACGTCGGCTGCGTCACCCATAGGGACGCTTGCCAGCAATTCACCCGTGGCCGGATTGACGACATCGCGCCATTCCGTGGTGTGCCCTTCCGTCCATTGGCCATTAATGTAGTGTGAAAGTTTATTAGCGGGAGGTGCTGCAACGCTCATGGAGGTAATGCCTTTCGCTATCGCGAAGAATGAGAAAAGTTTACTCTCTGGCCAGTAGCCGGTGGCAGAAATGGTCTCACAAACGCATTCCGGAAAGGCACGGCTTCAGCCGTGCCGTTACTTACTCTCAGAAACCCGGCTTTAGCCCCTGAGGTATGCTCGCATAAAACAATCAACTTACACCTCCTGTGCGATAGCGCACTTGGTATCGCACACGGCGGCAATCGCCGATTCGAGCACGTCAAGCGCTTCGTCCATCTGCTTCTCTGTGATCACCAACGGCACCAGAACGCGAATCACGTTCGAGTACGTTCCCGCAGTAATCGTGATCAGCCCGTGCTCGAAGCAATACTGCGTGATCCTCTTCGTTTCCTCAGATGCTGGAACCTTACTTTCCTGCGACCGTACCAGTTCGATCGCCTGCATCCCGCCCAGCCCGCGCACGTCCCCGATAATCGGCCAGCGGCATTGCCACTCCCGGGCACGCCGCTGAAAATGATCGCCGATCTCGTCGGCGCGGGCCAGCAAATCTTCCCGCTCGAATAAATCGAGCACCGCCAACGCCGCTGCGCACGAAAGTGGATTCCCGGCGAAAGTCCCTCCCAGTCCTCCAACTCCAGGCGCATCCATCACCTCTGCCCGGCCAGTCACCGCCGCCAGAGGCAAACCGCCGCCAAGCGATTTCGCACTTACAAGGATGTCGGGCTCGACCCCGTATCTCTGACTCGCGAACAGCGCGCCGGTCCGTCCGAATCCAGACTGCACTTCGTCGGCAATAAACAGGATCCCGTACTTGCGGCAAAGATCAATCAGAACCTCAAAATAGTCAGGCGGAGGCGCAATGAATCCACCTTCTCCCAGCACCGGCTCAGCAATCACCGCCGCGACTTCTTCGTTCGCCACGACGCGCTTGAATGTATCTTCCAGGTGGCGCGCGCAATATAAATCGCACGACGGATACTTCTTCGAATACGAGCAGCGGTAGCAGTAAGCAAACGGAACGCGGTAAACCTCGCCCGGAAACGGTGCGAATCCGGCCTTGTAAGGATGGGTTTTGCTCGTAAGCGCCAGTGTCATCATCGTGCGCCCATGGAATGCGTCCTCAAACGCAATGATGCCGGGCCGCTTGGTATAAGCACGGGCAATCTTGACCGCATTCTCAACGGCTTCGGCTCCGGAATTAACGAAGATCGTCTTCTTCGCAAACGCACCCGGAGTAACCGCATTCATCCGCTCAGCCAGTTGCACATAGACTTCATAGGGCGTCACCTGGACACAAGTATGCATGAAACGATCGAGCTGATCTCGAACAACGCTGACCACTTCGTCACGCCGGTGCCCCACGTTCAGGCAACCAATCCCCCCAGCAAAGTCGATATAGTGATTGCCATCGACATCTTCGAGCCATGCCCCTTCGGCCTTGGCAACATAAATCGGCGTGCCATGAGAAAGCCCACGGGGCACAGCCTTCGCGCGCCGCTCGGCCAGCGCCTTCGATTTGGGCCCCGGAATTTCAGTGCGAAGTTGAATCGTGGACATCGTGGTCTCGTGTCTGTAGTTGTTAGTTGACGTTAGTAGTCAGCAATTTGATCTTATCTTTCGTTTTTAGCTCGAGACTCGGGACTGGCTCAGTACCAGCCGATCGGCGCCTCGTTCAGATTGATGTGCACCTGCTTGGTCTCGAGATATTCCTCGATTCCCCAAGGCCCAAGCTCCCGTCCGAATCCGGATTGCTTAAATCCTCCCCATGGCGCTTCCACATAGGTCGGCTGCATGTGATTGACCCAGACAATCCCGGCGCGCAGGGCTTTCACCGCCCGCATCGCCTTGAAGATGTCCCGCGTCCACACCGCCGCCGCGAGCCCATAAGGAGAATCATTGGCAATCTTCATCGCATCTTTCTCGTCGTCGAACGGGATCACCGCCGCGACCGGCCCGAAAATCTCCTCGCGTGCAATGCGCGCGCTGTTGTTCACGTCATAGAAGATCGTAGGCTGCACGTAGTAACCTTTCGCGAACTTCTCCGGACGACCTCCACCCGCTGCCAATTTGGCTTCCTTCTTGCCGACCGCAAGATATTCATTCACGCGTTCGTACTGTTCCTTGCTTACGAGCGGCCCCATCTTTGTCTCGCGTTCGAGTGGCGGACCAAGCTTGATCTTCTTGGCTTTCTCCGTCATCGCATCCACAAAATTCTTGTAAATCGATTTCTGCACCAGGATGCGGCTGCCGGCCGAGCAAACCTCGCCCTGATTTACAAAGACCCCAAACAGCGCACCGTCGATCGCAGCTTCAAAGTCGGCATCGGCGAAGAAAATATTCGGAGACTTCCCGCCGAGTTCCAAGGTCACGCGCTTCACTGTGTCGGCAGCCTGCTTGACGATAATCTTTCCTACCGCGGCGCTTCCAGTAAAGGCAATCTTGTTGACATCAGGATGCTGCACGAGAGGAGCACCGCAGGTTTCCCCGAACCCGGTCACGATATTGACAACCCCCGGTGGTAGACCGCAATCGGCAAAGTAGTTGGCAAATTCAAGCGCGGTAAGCGGAGTCTGCTCGGCAGGCTTCAGAACACAGGCACATCCGGCTGCAATCGCGGGAGCGAGTTTCCACGCCGCCATCAGCAAAGGGTAGTTCCAGGGAATAATCTGCCCCGCGACCCCGACAGGCTCTTTCAGCGAAAGCGACAGTGCATTGTCAGGAACGGGATTGACCTGCCCCGTGATTTTCGTGGCCAGCCCGCCGTAATACTCGAAACATGTCGCCACATCGTTCAGGTCAAACTCCGCCTCCACAATCGGCTTTCCTGTATTGCGACACTCGAGTTCGGCGAGTTCCGCCAGGTTCTGACGAACTTTGTCGGCCAGTCGGAATAACACACGCCCCCGCTCTTGTGCGGTAGTGCTCGACCATGGCCCTTCTTCGAATGCAGCTTTCGCCGCAGCCACAGCGCGATTTACATCGTCTGTATGGGCGTCCGGAACCTGCGCGATTACCTCTTCGGTCGAAGGATCGCAGACCGGGAATGTTTTGGCCGATTTGCTCGCGACCCATTCGCCATTGATGAACATCTGGTACGTCTTAACTTCGGTTTGCACTGCGCTGGGCATCAGGGCCTCCAGGGGCGTCAGGCGCCAATCTTGAATCTTTAGTGGCGAGCCTCGCTCGCCGAAACCGCCGGGGTGGACGTCGCCACTCGAATCCGTTGCACCACCTTGCGTCGTCCGTACACGAAAAAGAAAAATGCGGCCAGGCCGACAAAAAACACCGTCCCGCCCACCATCCACAATTCGTACTGCCACAGGGATGTGATTTGCTGGGCGGGGAAAAACACGAGCGCAATTCCGAGAATCGTAGTCAGCAAGCCGCTCAAACCCGCCGCAAACATCGCGCCTCGGCCGTACTGGGCCTTAGGACTTGCCTCGGTTACCGCAAATTTCAGCAACGCCGCGAACATATAAAGAAACGGCACCAATTGCAGCACCACCGCCAGCGACAGCAACTTCTGAAAGGTCTCCTGCACGCCCGCCACCACAAAATTCAGAATCACCAATATCGCCGACACGCATCCCTGCAGAATCAACGCCGCGTACGGCGTCGCATAGCGCGGATGCACATTCCCGAGCCAGCTTGGCATATAAGAATCCAGCCCAGCCACGAACGGTATGCGTGCCGATCCCCCCATCCATGCCGACCCAATCCCCGCGATTGACAGACTGAGCAGGATCGCAAACGGAATCGAAATCCATCCTACCCCGATGCGCCCAGCCATATGCGTGACGGCCTGCACAATGCCCTGCAACACGTTGACGTTCTTTCCAACCGCGATGAGCAAGGTCAGCGTGGCACCCACATACAGAACCCCCGACAGCACTCCGCCCCAGGCCACGGCCCCCGGCAGTGTCCGCCTCGGATCCTGAATCTCGTCGCCCATCACCGAGGCCAACTCCAGTCCCACCAACCCGAAACAGATCACGCCAAAGGAATTCAATACGAATTTAGGATTCGCCGGAATGGCAAAATCCGCCCGAGTAACAGTCGTTCCGAATCGTGACCAGATCACGATGCCCAGTCCGATCAACACCGCCGCGGCCACAAAGGTTCCAATAGCCCCCAGATTGTTAATCCACTTCCCGACGCCGAGCCCCAGGATGTTGAACAGGGTGAGCAAAGCCAACAGAGTGAGCGAAGCCGCAGAAGCGAAAATTTTGTTGTCCGCCAGCCCCAGATGCCCCGGCCCGAGCGCATATACCGAGACGCCGACGAAATACAGCATCACGGTGGGCACATAAAGCATGTTGTTGGTCCAGTAACACCAGCCGGAAAGAAATCCGTGAAAATCGCCAAAGACTTCCTTCGCCCACAGATACACTCCGCCTTCGCCAGGATACCGGTGCGCGAGTTCGATGACCGCGATTCCCTGCGGCCAAAAGAAAAGCAGCAGTGAAATAATCCACAGCCAAACCGTAGCCCCGCCATTCGCCGCAATCGACGGCACCACGTTGAGATTAAATACAGCCACCACGAACAACAACACCAGATCCCGACGCCCAAGCGCCCGGATCAAGTGCGGTTGATGTTCAACGGATTGTGCAGTGTCCGACATCTAAGGGGCAATTCTCAGTTTTCCAAGTGTCATCCTGACGAGAGCAATGGCTCTCGGAGGGACCTTACGAAACCAATGGAGTGGCGAAACGGTAAGTACGTATTTAACTCACTGCGTACCCCATCGCATGGCCATCCCCCTCGCCTTCGTAAGGTCCCCGCCGATCAGGATGAGATCGTTGATTCGATCAATGCGCGACTTCCGCAGCAACGCGTTCGCTCCGCTCCTGCTGCGCCTTCGCGAGCGAGGCCGCGATATCGTCAAACGCGGCAATGTGCTTATCGACATCGGCCTCCGTATGCTGCACCGAAATCGTCCACTGCTCATCCCACCAGTAGGGCTGAGCCATGACGCCGCGGTTGACCATGCCGAACCAGTAATGCCGCCATAGATCGATATCAACCAGGGTCCAGTCGCGGTAATTCACAATTTCCTGCGGATAGAGCATGAGCGCCCCATTCGCTCCGGCCTGCGCAATATAAGCCTGCAACCCTACTTTCGCGATGATCTTGCGATATCCCTCCGCCAGTTTCTTGCTCAGCTTGTCCACGTGAGCGTAGTTTTCGCGCGTAAGAACTTCGCGGAAAGTGGCCAGACCAGCAGCCATGGAGACGGGATTCGTATTGTAGGTCCCGCCGTGGAACACTTTGTGCTGTGAGATCAGATCCATGACCGACTTGTGCGTCCCAAATGCTGCCAGCGGCAAGCCACCGCCAATCGATTTCGCCAAGCAGATCATGTCAGGAATCACCCCAAAGTATTCGCTGGCGCCTCCCCAACCAAGCTTCGCCCCAGTCTTGACTTCATCGTAGATCAGCAGAGCACCGTTGTGGTCGCAGATGTCGCGCAGGCCTTTGAGGAACCCCGGCTGAGGCATGCACAGCCCCACGTTCATCAGGATCGGCTCCAGAATGATCGCTGCTATCTCTCCCCGATTTTCCTTGAATCGCCGCTCCACGGTCTCGAGATTGTTGAAGGTCGCGATTTTTACGTTGTCGAGCGAAGCTTGGGGAACACCAAGCCCGCCCGGAACCGAAGTCGGCGCATTGATATCGCCGAAGTCCGGTGCATGCGGTTTCACGCTGACCAGCGCACTATCATGCAGCCCGTGGTACGCACCTTCGAACTTTACAATCTTGTCCCGCCCGGTCGCCGCGCGTGCCAAACGAATCGCATGCATCGTCGCTTCGGTTCCCGAGTTGCCAAACCTGCACATCTCCACCGGAAAACGGTTGCAGATCTCTTCCGCCAGTTCCCACTCCATGTCGTGCGGCATGCCGTACATCGTTCCGGTAGAAAGCCGCTTTTCAACAGCCTTCATCACCGCCGGATGGCAATGCCCCGCCATCAAAGCCCCAAACGTTAGGTTGTGATCGATGTATTCATTTCCGTCAAGATCGCGAAACTTGCTGCCGCTGGCTTCCTTCACAAATATCGGCCAGGGATCGTAGGCACGATAGTTACTGGCCACTCCCAGAGGAATGCGTTTGAGGTTTTTCTTGTGGGCTTCGGCGGACTTAGGCGTCCGCCGCTCGAAAGTCGAGAGCTCTTTCTGCAGGTCGGGGTACATCATGGTCTCCGAGATAACTCAGGCCGGCGATTCGCGGGCCATTAGATTTGCCGGGCGGCACAAGCCGCCCGGGATGCATCAGAAGAAGAACTTCAACGCGAACTGCATCAACCGCGGATCGCGAGCTTGTACGACCTGGCCAAATAGCGACCCATCAGAAGTATTGCCGTCCGGATTGTAGAACTGACTGTGATTGAAGATGTTGAAGAACTCAGCGCGGAAATCAATGCGCTTCTGTTCTGTAAACTTAATGGTTTTCAAAATCGCGAAATCCGTGTTACTGATGTGCGGACCGCAGCAAATGGTACGCTTCGCATTGCCCAGCGTCCCCAACAATGCCGGATCATAACACCCAAACGCCGCCCCTTGGCTACAAGGGGCAACTGTATCGTCAGTGGCGTTTTCTGTGAAGCTATTCGGATCGAAGAAGTAGTTGCCGTTTGACTGAGGCTTCATCGTCCGGAAAGGTGCCAACTGGGCGGGCTCTCCCGGCAATTCGAAATCAAAGCTGTACATCAGCTCGTTATCTGCAAGCGACGTGATCCGGATGGGGAACCCCGTTTGAAACGTGGTGATGCCCGAAACAGCCCAGTCGTTAAGCAGTTTCCCGGCTAGTCCGCTGTACTTGTGGACCGGGAGTTCCCAATAGTAGCTGACCACAACGCGATGGCGGGCGTCGAAGTTTGAAAGCGACCGGCTGATCCTGGGATCCACCGGGTTCAGAATTCCTTCAAAGCTCGAGGCCTGGTCGAAGGACTTGCTGAAAGTATAGGCAGCGGTGAACTGTAAACCGTGCGCGAATCGCTTATCGAGAGACGCTTGCAATGAGTTGTAAGCCGAATTCGCAATCGTATCCTGAGCAAAGATGCTGCTAAAGACGGGCACACCATCCGACGGACAATTCGTTCCGGTCATCGGATCACAATTCGGCGAAGAATAGGGACGAAGCCCGACCAAGTTGATGTCGTTGGCGAGAGTCGTGCCTGCTGGAATGGTTGTTGGTCCATTCGGTCCATACGGAAGGTATAAACCATTCGGGCCAGTCGTCGTACCGGCCGGAATAATGAATTGACTATCAGAGGAGTAGGGACCACAGGTTCCTGCGCCCATGGCATCGTTGATCTGTAGGCAAGTCTGCGGGATTCCGTAGTTAATGTCGTGGGTCGCGAGTAACCGATGCCCTTGTGACCCTACATAACCAACCATGACACTCATGTCATGTCTCAACTGATGCTGAATCGTCAGGTTGTATTGCGCCGAATACTGGCTCCGCATATGCGGTTGGAACTGTCCAAACAGGAGAATTGGACGGAATACAGACCAGTCCACAGGCTGTCCCCGCACCGGATTAAGTATTCCATTGAATGGATTCGGATACACAGTACTTCCATCTTGACCAAGAAATGGTAGGTTAAACTGAGTGTCCACGGGGAAAGTACTGCCGCCGAATGGCGGCTCTGCGCTGAACTGCTCCAATACGAGCTGCTCAATCGGGTTATAGAAGAGTCCCCAGCCGGCACGAATGCTGGTCTTTCCCGACGTTCCCGGACTCCACGCAATACCGATGCGCGGAGCAAAGGCTTTGTAGTAAGTCTGAGTAAGTCCTCCCGGAATTCCCTGATCTCCCGGAACTAGCAACCCTGTCGGAAATACTGATGTGCAGTCGCTGGTGCCTAACGCATCAATGCTGGCTTGTGAAAGCTGGCAAGGATAAATCTTCGTGCTTTGTCCCGGTCGAAAAGTCTGGACATGTTTGCTGATGTCAGCAATCGGCGTTGTGAGTTCCCAACGAAGCCCATAATTAAGCGTGATGTTCGGCTTTATCTTCCAGCTGTCTTGCGCAAATAAATACACACCGGTGCTGCGGACATTTTCGACCTGCGCTGAACCCTGTCCGTAGGAGCCCGGGAAACCCATCAAGAAATCAGGAATCTCACTCCCGGATTGCGTAGAAATGCTGTTGCTGGATGTTCCGTCGATGAAGTATTCACCACTGACGTCAAAGTACAGCGTCTGGTCAAACCGCTGCCTCCGCACATCGGCGCCGAATTTCATCGAGTGATTTCCGACAACTTTACTTAGGCTGTCAGACCACTGAAACGAATTTCCCACCTGCGGCAACTCGCCCTCACCGTTGTTGCCGATCGTAAATCCTCCGCTAACCTGGATGAAGGGTAATCCTTCATGCTGCGCTCCAAGTCCAGGGTGGATTCCGTAAGGGTTTGCTGCCGTGCCATCGGTGAAACACGGTACAGAGCTGAATACGGAAGTAAGCCAGGAGGGCGCCGCCCCGCACGAGTCCTGCACCAGGCTGGTATTCGTGGGGTGCTGGAATGTACGCTGCGCCTCGCGGTTATAGTTGAAACGAAACTCATTGACCGTGCTGTTATTGATCGTCCACGTGTGACTGATATTCCACTGCTGGAAGCGCTCGTTGGTTGCGGAGGCAAAACCGGGCACATTAGCCCCCGCCGCCTGAAACTGCGCGAAAGGTGAAACCAGGCTGTGATCGTCAAAGTAGAAGTAGATGCTTAGGTTCTGCGCATTATTAATACGATGGTCGACCTTCACCGTGAATTGATCACCACGATCAGGCTGGACCGGGACTGTAACGAGAGTGCCACTGGCCGACGTGGGAACATACTTGAGCAGATTGACAGCTGTTGGATCCATGCACCCAAGGGGAATAACGCTATTGGGAAAAATTGTCGACCATTCAAGTTGAGTTGGATCGGTTGTCTTGGACGGAATTGGAACTGGATTGGGTAGCCCAGTAGCACATGCCGGGTTGCTGTTCATTCGATCTGCCACAGCGTCGCTCGCTAGAGAACCGCCAAGCGGGCCGTCGGAAGAGAAGTCTGCGAAGGGTTGGGTTGCACTCGGGCGTTCCGCATCGATAGGAACGGGAACTGCAGGGGACTGAATTCCTTGCCGTATCCGGCGCCCCTCATAAGAAGTAAAGAAGAAGGTCCGATCCTTCAGGATCGGACCCCCAAACGTTCCGCCAAACTGGTTCTGATTGAACTGCGGCTTGGGACAGCCATCCGGAGAAAAGCAATAGGCGCTCGCATTCAGCACTTTGTTCCGGAAGAACTCATACATGTTCCCGTGAAACTGATTCGTCCCGGATTTCGTGACCACGTTCACCACCGATCCGGAGTTCCGTCCGTATTCCGCGTCAAACGTATTAGTAAGAACACGAAATTCCTGAATGCTGTCTGGTGAAGGCTGCACGGTCGGCAAATTCACAAACTGATCGTTCGCGTCCCCACCGTTAACGCTGAAATTGTTCGAACGCCCGCGGCCGCCATTCACCGAAACCGCACCCGCGTTGTTACTCCCATAAACAATTGAGTTGCTCGACCCCACCGTCGACATCACGCCTGGCTGCAACTGCAGAAATTGATACGTGTCGCGGGAATTCAGCGGGAGCTCGCTCACAGCGCGGTCACCCACCACCGCGCCTAACTGTGTGCTGGTTGTCTCTACCAGGGG
>Ga0126378_10002603_pt1 | contig 13396 bp, 13 predicted proteins | sample PanSoiMetPlot_23_FD_92587 | JGI IMG/M metagenome (GOLD analysis project Ga0126378, IMG submission 92587) | Tropical forest soil microbial communities from Panama - MetaG Plot_23 | ecosystem: Environmental > Terrestrial > Soil > Tropical forest > Bulk soil | place: Panama | collected 2016-02-17 | reverse complement strand
TCCCATTACGGCCGATTCACCAAAGTAGAACGACCGGCTCGAATTGAGCATACCTGGGTATCACCGCACACATTGGGTGAGGAGTCGACGGTTACTGTGACCTTCAAGAAACAGGGAGAAGACACGCTCATGACCCTCGTGCATTCCGACCTTCCCGATACTGCCGGTGGAAGAGGGCACGAGAAAGGTTGGAACTACTTTTTGGAAATTTTTCGTGAGCAATTTGGAAATGGCTCACGCAAGAAATATCGCTGGGATGACGCTCATGCGGGAGAAAGCTGATGGCTAAATCGCGCTTTGTATACGTGACCTACATCCGCACCACGCCGGAGAAGTTGTGGTCAGCGCTGACCGACATGGAGTTCATGAAGCAGTACTGGTTCGGCATTCACTGCGAAAGCCAGTGGACGGCGGGATCCTCCTGGAAGTTGGTGTACCCCAATGGCCGCAACACCGACGCTGGCAAGATCGTCGAGGCCGAGCCGCGACGGCGGTTAGTGATCCGCTGGCAGCATCAGGACAAGCCCGAGCTCAAGGCCGAAGGCGAGTCGCACTGCACGATGGAAATGGGATCTAGTGGGCCGGCGGTCAAGCTCTCCATTACCCACACCATCAAGCGCGAACCCTCTAATTTCATCGCTGCGTTGTCCGTCGCCTGGCCGATGGTCATATCCAACCTGAAGTCCCTGCTGGAGACTGGCTCGATCGTACTGCAGAACCCCTATCCCATCCATTCTAAGAAGGAGTAACCATGGCAAAGGTAATTTTTGGGAATCATTCGTCGGTTCTAGTTCCGCGGAAAGATCGAGACAGCATTCGTAAATTTTATTGCGATGTCCTCGGTGGCAAAATCATGAAAGCGGACCCGCAAAGGGACTTCGTTCGTTTGGGAGAAAACTTCTACATCGGGTTTCTCTATGGGGAAGTCACGGATGAGAGCGAGTTCTTACGGAGTTTTAGAGCTATTTGGCTGGAAATCCAGTCCGACAACGTGGAGGAAATGAGCCACAAAATCGTGGAGTCCGGTCTCGTAAGGAAGCTTGATATGCCGGACCCTCACCTTTACTTCCAGGCTCCGGGCGGTCAATGCCTCCGGTTAGTGGGAATCGACGAGGACCTCTCCTTCTATGAAGGGGCCGGAGAAGGCCCGGACGTGGCCAAGGTTAAGGATGCTATTCAGAAGGAGGCAATGAAAAAATAAGTGGGCATTAAGGCCTGACCGAAAGAGATCTACAAGTATTTAAGAACGAGAAGCCCGCTCAGTAGTGGACATCTACGAGGCGCGCATGCTGAAGACGATTGGGAGATGCTGGCCCAACGTCCGCAGTTTAGCTACAGGCTTCTTTTTACGGCGACCCAAGCCGCGTCCGCTTCATTAATTCGCATGGAATACCCGCCCAACGCTCTGTCCAAAAATGTCTTGGCCTTCCGGACCAACATAGTTGTAGCATCGATAGAGATTTCTGGGTGAAGAACTCTACGCAAACCAAACCGAGCATCGCCTTCTGCCGCGGGACTTGGGCGGACGGCTCATGCTTCAGCAAGGTAATCCTCGGCAACCGCAACAAAGAAAGGTGCATCACGGAAGCAGTACTGCTGCTATCGTTCCCATGGTGACTCTCGCACAATCGGCTTTGCTTCGCCGCCGAATATCCATTCGCGGGGTCGTGCAGGGTGTAGGCTTCCGTCCTTTTGTTTTCAACCTTGCCAAGAATATCGGTATACGAGGTTTCATCCTGAATTCCTCCTCGGGAGTTACGATCGAAGCCGAGGGTGTCGAGTCAGCGCTCGACTGTTTTGTTGAGAGTCTGCGCACGCAGGCTCCTCCTCTGGCCCGCATAGAGGAGATCAAACTCACCGATTTGGAGGCTCTCGGGGACGAACAGTTCGAAATAAGAGAGAGCCGAGCGAGCGAAGGCGAATTTGTCCTGGTCTCTCCGGAGGTGGCAACGTGCGAGGATTGCCTGCGAGAGATTGGAGATCAGGAAAATCGGCGTTTTGCCTACCCGTTCACCAATTGCACCAGCTGCGGTCCGCGCTACACCATCATCCGAGACATCCCATACGACCGGCCCATGACCACGATGGCGGAGTTCCGCATGTGCTCGGCATGCGAGGCCGAGTATCACGATCCCGCCAACCGGCGTTTTCACGCGCAACCCAATGCTTGTCCGCACTGTGGTCCTAGCGTGGCCCTGGTCAGGAGCGAATCATTTCTGCCGCCGAGGTCTGCATACGGATTTGGAAATTTCTCGGTTTCGGCGTTGAGTGATGCGCGGCAGCTTCTGCACGAGGGCGCCATCGTGGCGATTAAAGGCCTCGGTGGATTCCAACTTGCCTGCAACGCACAAAACGACGATGCGGTGCGGAAGTTGCGGCGACGCAAGAAACGCAGTGACAAGCCCTTCGCCTTGATGGCGCGCGATCTTGCCGCCGTTGAGAAGGTCTGCCTGGTCTCCGCGGCTGATCGCGAGTTGTTGTCCAGCCCGCAGCGGCCCATTGTGATCCTGCCGCGGCGCCCAGACGCAACAATCTCGCCCAATATTGCTCCTGGCAACACCACCGTCGGCGTGATGCTCGCTTACACGCCGCTGCACGTCCTGCTTTTCGCGGACGGCCCAGATGCCCCGCCGGAATTCACAGTCTTGGTGATGACCAGCGGCAACATCAGCGACGAGCCAATCGTCACCGCGAATGAAGAAGCCTGGCAGCGGCTGACGTCGGTTGCTGATTGGTTTCTGTTCCACAATCGCGGAATCTACATGCGCGTCGACGACTCGGTCGCGCGGACCTTCGAGGGCCGACCGCGGGTGCTGCGCCGCTCGAGAGGGTACGTCCCACTGCCGGTCGATCTAGGTCTGCCCATGACTGAGCTGCTCGCCTGCGGAGCCGGGTTAAAGAACACTTTCTGTCTGACCAAGGGGCACTACGCTATCTTGAGCCAGCACATTGGTGACCTGGAGAACTTTGAAACTCTGGCGTTCTTCAAGGAGACTCTGGCCAATCTCAAAAGGCTTTTCCGAGTCGAGCCCCGGGTGGTTGCCCACGATTTACATCCTCTTTATTTAAGCTCGCGGGTTGCGGCTGAGACGGCGCTGCCGAAGATCGGAGTGCAACACCATCACGCCCACATCGCCAGCTGCATGGCTGAGAACGGAATTCGCGACAAGGTGATTGGCGTCGCTTTCGACGGCACCGGCTACGGCACCGACGGCCAGATCTGGGGGGGAGAATTCATGGTCGCCGATTTCGGCGGTTTCGAACGGCGCGCCCATTTTCGCTACATTGGCCTTCCGGGCGGGGATACGGCGGTCCGTCAGACCTGGCGTCCGGCACTAAGCTGGTTGCGCGAGGCTTTTGGGGCAAATATACCGGGCGATTTGCCGCTTTTCCAACAAGTTCCGAAAGCTACTCTCGATCTTGTTACCGGCATGTTGGCGCGGCGTGTGAACACGGTTAACACGTCCTCTTGCGGGCGTCTGTTTGACGCGGTCGCATCCATCATCGGCCTGCGTCAAGAGGCTTCGTTCGAGGGGCAAGCCGCTATCGAACTGGAGATGGCAACTGAGCAGGGCATCGAGGATGCCTACCACTTCGACGTCGATTCCCGGGACCCTGCGCAGATAGATATGCGCCCGGCCATTCGGGAAATTGTCAGAGAACTAACAAATGGTGAACGCAAGGCCGTGATCGCCAGCCGATTCCACAATACGATGGCCGCAGCCATCGCGGAGGTCTGTTTGCGCATCCGAGAGCGTGACCACCTCAGCCGTGTCTGCCTGAGTGGGGGCACTTTCCAAAACATGTACCTGCTGGAGCGCGCGATCGCCCTTCTTCGCAAGTACGATTTGGAGGTGTTCTTGCATTCGCAAGTACCGCCGAATGATGGCGGGATTTCGCTTGGGCAGGCAGTGATCGCCAACCAAATTCTACAAAGGGGAGTCTAGCTCATGTGCCTGGCAATCCCAGGAAAGGTGCTTGCGGAGTTTGAACGCGGCGGTATGCGCATGGCCCGGGTTCAGTTCGGCGGGATCGTGCGCGAGGCCTCGCTGGACTATGTCCCGGCCGCCAAGGTCGGCGATTACGTTCTGGTACATGTCGGCTTCGCCATCAGCACGGTCAATCCGGAAGAGGCCGAGCGCACCTATCGCCTGCTGGAAGAGATGGATCAGCTTACTGAGCTCCATGCGCCCGTGGTGGATGAAGTATCGGCGAGGAAACCACAATGAGGTACATCGATGAGTACCGCAACGCTCGCCTGGCAAATTCGATTTTGAACGAGATACGCCGGATCCAGACTCGGCCCTGGGTGATTATGGAGGTTTGTGGCGGTCAGACCCATTCGATCGTGAAACACGGCATCGATCGGCTGCTGCCTGAGGGCATCGAACTGGTCCACGGCCCCGGTTGTCCCGTATGTGTTACTCCGTTGGAAACTATCGACAAGGCCCACGCGATCGCCGCTCGCTCCGATGTAATCTTCTGCTCATTTGGCGACATGCTGCGCGTGCCCGGGTCGAACGGCGATCTGTTCACGCTGAAATCGCAAGGCGCCGACATCCGCGTGGTCTACTCGCCTCTCGATTGCCTGAAGATTGCCCGCGCCAATCCGGAGAAGAGGATCGTCTTCTTTGCCATAGGTTTTGAAACGACGGCGCCGGCTAACGCCATGCTGGTCTTCCACGCCAAGAAAGAGGGAGTAAAGAACGTTTCCATTCTCGTCTCCCATTCCCTGGTGCCGCCGTCGATCACCTATATCCTCCAGTCTCCGCAAAACCGGGTGCAGGGATTCTTAGGGCCGGGGCATGTGTGCACCATCATGGGATATCGCGAATACGAACCGGTCGCCGACCGATACAAAGTCCCCATCGTGATCACTGGCTTCGAGCCCCTTGACCTGCTCCAGGGTACGCTAATGGTTGTCCGGCAACTGGAAAAAGGAACGGCAATCGTCGAGAACCAGTATTCGCGTGTGCTCGACCGCGATGGCAACGTTCCCGCCCGTAAGCTGGTCAACAGCGTGTTCGAGGTTTCCGACCGAAAGTGGCGCGGCGTCGGATGGATTCCCAAGAGCGGCTACAAGCTGCGCTGGGAATATGGCGAGCACGATGCGGAACGCCTTTTCGAAGTGAAGGAGATCGACACCAAAGAACCGGCCATCTGTATGAGCGGGCAGATTCTGAAGGGCATCAAGAAGCCGCATGACTGTCCCGCTTTCGCCACGCTGTGCACGCCGCTGACGCCATTAGGAGCAACCATGGTTTCCGCCGAAGGCGCGTGCGCGGCTTACTACACTTACGGCCGCCATCTCGATAAGCAGAAGGCCGAGGCCTCTGCGCGACTGGGAGGTCTTGCATGAGCAATGCTTCGCTCGCCGCCACTCCAGCCATATCACCCCAGGAATGGCACGAAAAAGTGATGCGCAAGTGCCGGGAATCGGTCGAGATCAAGAACAAGTTTTTTGAGTGCTACGCCGACCAGATTGGCGAACTCAGCCAGAAGATGGCCGAGCGCTTTGCCCGCGGACGTCGCTTATGGGTCATGGGTAATGGCGGCAGTGCCTGCGACGCCCAGCACGTTGCCGTCGAGTTTATCCACCCCATCATCGAGAAGCGCCGTGCACTCCCAGCTTTGGACCTTGTTAGCCAGATTCCGGTCGTGACCGCCATTTCCAACGACAAAGACTTCGCCCGTGTCTTCATCGATCAGATCGAACTCTGGGGCGAGAAGGATGATATGGCCTTGGCGATCTCGACAAGCGGCAAGTCGCCCAACCTTATTTATGCGCTGGAGGCGGCCCGTGAGAAAGGCATGCTGACCATCGCATTCTCGGGCAAGGACGGCGGTCGCATGCCCGAGGTGACTGACTATTGCTTTACCGTGCCCAGTTTCAGCATTCACCGCATCCAGGAGTCGCATGTGGCACTGTTGCACATCCTCTGGGATCTGACGCATGTGGCGCTGGGGGAGGAGGACATCATCTGACCGCGGCTTACAGCCATCTGAGCTGCCGCAGTCAAACCCGACCGGAAGGAGGGATCTGGTATGAGCGAAGCCGCTGCGAAAATCCCGGTATCACCGCCAGAAAACGCCAGCGCCGGCTCGCTCCCGGCGGCGTCCTGCCCTCTGCCCATCAGCCAGCATCAGCAGATCGTACTCGGTCATGGCAGCGGCGGCAAGTTGAGCGCCCAGCTCATCGAGCAGATATTCCTGCCCGCGTTCGGCAATCCCTTGCTCAACAAGCTGGATGACCAGGCAGTCTTCCAGATCAACGGTTCGCGCCTGGCCTTCACCACCGATGCGTTCGTGGTCACGCCTCTGTTTTTCCCCGGCGGCGACATCGGCCGCCTGGCTGTGAACGGCACCGTGAACGATTTGGCCATGAGTGGCGCTCGGCCGCTCTACCTTTCGGCCGCCTTCATCCTCGAAGAAGGTCTGTCGACCGAAGATTTGCGCCGCGTGGTTCGCTCCATGCAGGACGCTGCTGCCAATGCGGGAGTGCAGCTGGTTGCCGGCGACACTAAGGTTGTGGACCGCGGCAAAGGCGACAAGGTCTTCATTACCACCACCGGGATTGGGATTGTGGAAAAGCCGGTCCATATCTCGGCCGATCGCGCCCAGCCCGGTGACAAGATCATCCTCAGCGGATACATCGGCGATCACGGCATGGCCATCCTCTCCCAGCGTGAGAACCTGGAATTCGAAGGGGTGATTGAAAGCGATTGTGCAGCTCTGCACATGCTGGTCGACGACATGCTTGAGGTCAGCACTGATATTCACTGTCTGCGCGATCCTACCCGCGGCGGTGTAGCCACCATTCTCAACGAGATCGCCGCGCGCTCGCATGTCGGCATCTTGTTGCGTGAGTCCGACATTCCGGTGCGGGATACGGTTCGAGGCGCCTGTGAGATCCTGGGGTTGGATCCGCTCTATGTCGCCAACGAGGGCAAGTTGGTTGCCATCGTGCCCAGCGATGTTGCGGATGCAGTGCTTGAGCGCACGCGCCAGAACCAGCTGGGGCGCGATGCTCGTGTTATCGGCAGCGTCGTCGCGGAGCCTTCCGGCATGGTTCTCATGCAGACCGAAATCGGCGGCACGCGGGTGCTCGATACACTTTTTGGCGAGCAATTGCCGCGAATTTGTTGAGAGGCAACCCTCCGTAGTTGCCCGTGTTCTAAACAGCGGAATCCCGCAGGCTGCTTCCTGCCACGCCAACGCTTAAGGAGGCGTCCATGCCCACTGAACCGGTCCCCTTCATGCGTAAGAAAAGTTCTGCACCTGCTCCCGTCAGTGAAGTACACATCATCTGGCTTACTGCCGGCCTGAGCTGCGATGGCGACTCGGTTTCCGTCACCAACGCCGAGCAGCCCAGCATTGAAGATGTTTTGCTCGGCGCCATCCCGGGAATTCCCAAGGTTCACCTGCACAACCCGGTGCTCGCGTATGAGGTCGGCAACGACTTCATGAAGTATTTCTACCAGGCCGAGCGCGGGGAGCTTGACCCCTTCGTGCTCGTGGTCGAAGGCTCTATCCCGAATGAACATGTAAAAGAAGAGGGTTACTGGGCTGCCCAGGGAACCGACCACAACACCGGGCAGCCGATCACCACCTGCGAGTGGATCGACCGCCTCGCCCCAAAGGCATTGGCCGTCGTGGCGGCCGGCACCTGCGCCACCTACGGCGGCATTCATGCTATGGCCGGCAACCCCACCGGGGCCATGGGCTTGGCCGACTACCTGGGCTGGGGATGGCGTTCCAAGGCCGGACTGCCGGTCGTCAATGTCCCGGGCTGCCCGGTACAACCGGATAACTTCATGGAAACGCTGACCTACTTACTTTTCCAGGCGGCCGGCATCGCGCCCATGATCCCCTTGGATGACAGGCTCCGTCCTACGTGGCTTTTCGGTAAGACGGTTCACGAAGGTTGCGATCGCGCCGCTTACTACGAGCAGGACGATTTCGGCCTTGAGTACGGAACGCCGAAGTGCCTGGTCAAGATGGGCTGCTGGGGCCCGGTGGTCAACTGCAACGTCACAAAGCGCGGGTGGATGCGCGGTATCGGCGGGTGTCCCAATGTGGGCGGGATCTGCATCGGCTGTACCATGCCTGGGTTCCCCGACATGTTCATGCCCTTCATGGATGAGCCTTCGGGCGCGCGCTTCTCGACAGCCGCGCTGACTTTGTACGGGAAGCTGATCCGCGCGCTGCGCGCTATCACCAACAACACCGTCAACGGCGAGCCCGATTGGCGCCGTCCCGGCCGCGAACTCATCACTGGCTACCAACCCAGGCCCGGCGCCTACAGATCGCATTTGGGCCGCAGAGCTGCTTGAGCGGAGAGGACATCGATATGGGAACCATTACTGAGCCGTTAACCGCAACTCCGACGAAGAAAGGCAACCTGGTGGAGATGAGCTGGGACCCCATTACCCGCATTGTCGGGAGCCTGGGCATATTCACCAAGATCGATTTTGAAAACAAGCAGGTGGCGGAGTGTTACAGTACGTCCTCGATCTTTCGTGGCTACAGCATTTTCATGAAAGGCAAGGACCCACGGGATGCGCATTTCATAACCAGCCGTATCTGCGGGATCTGCGGCGATAACCACGCCACCTGCGCCTGTTATGCCCAGAACATGGCTTTTGGCGTAAAGCCGCCTGCCTTGGGGGAGTGGATCGTCAACCTCGGCGAGGCCGCCGAGTATATGTTCGACCACAACATCTTCCAGGACAACCTCGTCGGCGTCGACTTCTGCGAACAGATGGTTCAAGAGACCAACCCGTCTCTGTGGTCAAAAGCGCAGAAGACGAAGGCGCCGAATGCCGAGAAGCACGGGTATCGCACCATTGCCGACATCATGACGGCGTTGAACCCCTTTACCGGCGGCTTCTACCGCGAGACTCTGGGAATCAGCCGTCTGACCCGCGAGATGTTCTGCCTCATGGAAGGCCGGCACGTCCATCCCTCCACCTTGTATCCGGGCGGCGTCGGTACGGTTGCTACCATTCAGCTGTTCACCGATTACCTCACGCGACTCATGAAATATGTGGAGTTCATGAAGCGCTGCGTTCCGTTGCATGATGACCTATTCGATTTCTGGTACGAGTCGTTGCCGGGCTATGAGAAGGTGGGGCAGCGCCGAATTCTAATCGGTTGTTGGGGTGCATTCAACAATCCTTCTGTTTGTGATTACCGCTACGAGAATATGTCTCAGTGGGGACGGGGAATGTTCGTGACTCCCGGCATCATCATTGATGGCAAGCTGGTCACCAATGACCTGATGGACATTAATCTCGGGCTGCGCATTCTCCTGGGCAGCTCCTACTACGACGACTGGCAGAACGAAGAGACCTTCGTCAAAACCGATCCCCTCGGAAACACCATCGACAAGCGGCACCCCTGGAATCAGACTACCCTGCCGCGCCCGCAGAAGCGCGACTTCAATGGAAATTACACGTGGGTGATGTCGCCGCGTTGGTACGACAAGCGCACCGGCGACCACGTTCCACTGGACACCGGTGGCGGGCCGATCGCGCGCCTCTGGTCAACGGCCCTGTCTGGGCTTGTCGATATCGGCTACATCAAGGCCACCGGCAATAGCGTGATCATCAATCTGCCCAAGAGCGCCACTCTGCCTGAGGCCACGTTTGAGTGGAAGATTCCGCAGTGGAGTAACGCCATTGAGCGCGACCGCGCCCGCACTTACTTCCAGGCCTACGCCGCCGCGGCAGCGCTCTACTTCTGCGAAAAAGCCATGCAAGAACTGATGGCCGGCCGCTCGAAGACCTGGGCACCGTTCACCGTTCCAGAAGAAGCGATTGCCTGCGGCTTTCATGAGGCCGTGCGGGGCGTTCTTTCACACCACGTTGTCATCCGCGACGGCAAAATCGCCAACTATCATCCTTATCCGCCGACCTGCTGGAACGCCAACCCGCGCGATGTCTATGGCACGCTCGGTCCCTACGAAGATGCGGTGCAGAACACGCCCATTTTCGAGGAGAACGGACCCGACAAATTCAAGGGCATTGACATCATGCGTGCGGTTCGCAGCTTCGATCCGTGCCTGCCCTGCGGCGTGCACATGTACCTAGGCAATGGCAAGGTGTTGGAGACAAGGCACTCGCCCATGTTCGGCATGATCGGCAATCAGTGAGCCAAATGGATAATCACGAGTTCCAGGCGCAAACACAACGAATCGACGAGTTGGTGCAGCGCGTCAGCGCTCTGCCGGACAAGGATGCGCGCACCGCCGCCCTCGAACTGTTGCAGTCGACCATGGATTTCCATGGCTCGGTTTTGTCGCGAATCGTCGAACTCCTTTCCGAATCGGGCGAAGCAGGCCGCAACTTGTTGAATAAGCTGGGCAGCGACCCGCTGGTTTGCGGCTTGCTCGTGCTCTACGGAATTCATCCGCTCACTATGGAGCAGCGGATAAATGGTGCTCTCGAAAGGCTCCGCCCGCAACTGCAGAAGCATGGTACGACCCTGGAAATTGTTGGGATAACGGACGGAGCATTGAGGCTGAAAGCCCGGAGGGAAGCTCAGGGCGCGCCGGACAAGCTGAAGCTCGCGATCGAACAGGCCGTTCTCGAAGCTGCCCCCGAGGTCACCGGCGTCATCGTCGAGGGCCTGTCGTCTTCAGATTTCGTCCCGCTCAACATGATTCAGCCAGCTACAAAAAAGGTGAAGACGTATGAAGAATCCCCGGCCTGACATCGACGCTCATACACCAGGAACCAAACGCGCCGAAGAGTGGACTTACAAGGGCACGAAAAAAGAACCGGGCCGCGAAGGCCAGGGGCGCACTTCGCGCGATGCAACCGGAATCAACGCCGACCGGCGGGCGCCGATCGATCCTAGAATGCCGCATCTACCGCCTGCGTAGAGCGGAGATCGTATGAGTACGCTCATCGACAATCTCGGGCGGGGAGCGCTCGCCAACCTGCAGCAGTTCGTGCGCAAGCCAGGTCAGAGGGCGGAGTTCTGCGAATTGTGTGCCGCTCCTCTTGCGCCGGAGCATCTGCACTTGCTGGAGTTGGATAAGAACCGCATCATGTGCGCCTGCGATCCCTGCGCGATTCTTTTTGTCGACAGTGCCCGCCAGTGCTTTCGCCGCATTCCGCGGGACATTCGCCGCCTGAACGATTTCAGAATGGACGATCAGGAGTGGGACAGCCTGCTGATCCCCATCAAGCTGGCTTTTTTCGCATATAGCAGTACGGCGGCGCGCATAGTCGCGCGCTATCCCAGTCCTGGCGGAGCCATGGAATCATCGCTTGATCTCGAGTATTGGGATGCAATCGTCGAACGCAATCCGGTGCTGAAGAAATTTGCTCCGGATGTTGAAGCCTTGCTGGTCAACCGCATCGTGAATCCGCCGCAGTACTATTGCGTTCCCATTGATCAATGTTATCGGCTGGTCGGGACGATGCGCACACACTGGCGTGGATTGTCGGGTGGGTCGGAAGTGTGGCAACAGATTGACAATTTCTTTCAGCAGCTCAATCAAGCTTCGGGAGGGCACCGTGCCTGACCTGCGGTTTCAGATCGATGGCGTATCCGCCACGCCCAACGCGGTGACGCCGCAACTGATCTTCAAGTTACGGATCACCAATGTCGACCCGGAGCCGATTCATTCCATTGCCCTTCGCGCGCAGATTCAAATCGAACCGGTGCGCCGACGCTATACCGTAGCCGAGCAGGAGCACTTGAAAGAACTGTTCGGAGAACCGGAGCGCTGGAGCACGTCGTTGCATCCTTTGCTTTGGATGACCACCAACATCAATGTGCCGGGATTCAGCGCCACAATTTCGATCGACGTTCCTGTGCCGTGCACCTTCGATTTCAACGTGGCGATGACTAAGTACATTTACGGACTCGAAGATGGCGAGCTTCCGGTTTCGTTTCTCTTCAGTGGAACTGTTTTTCATGCCGGGCGTGCCGGCCTGCAGATCGCACAAATTCCCTGGGACCGCGAAGCCAGTTATCGCGTTCCAGTGCGCGTCTGGAAAGACATGATGGACGTTTATTACCCTCATACCGCCTGGGTGTGTCTGCGGCGCGAGACTTTCGAGCGGCTGTACGAGTTCAAGTCGCGCCACGGCTTGGCAACCTGGGAGCAGGCTTTGGAGCGTCTGCTGGGCGTTACGGTTGGGATGACATTGTGAATTGCAAAATGGCAGAGAAGGTTGCGAATGCCATCCTCTACGAGGGCTACATGCTCTATCCCTATCGGCACTCGGCCCTCAAAAATCGCCAGCGCTGGACCTTCGGTATTCTTTATCCTCCCGCGTATGAGGAAGTTAGCCGGGGAACGGAGCGCTCCGCTATGCACACGGAGTGCCTGGTACAGGCGCAGCCCGATGCTTGTGTCCGAATTGAGCTTCGCTTCCTTCATCTCATTGCACGGCAAGTTGCCGAAAGGAAAGCCGATGGAGAGATGAAGCGAGCACCAGCGCTCGTTATAGATGGCCAGCTGATGGAAACCTGTGACGGAGCCCTGCAACGCTCACAAGAATTCCACAGTTTCGTTGGCGCTCCGGTCCAAACACTTCCTTTCACCTTCACTGGCAGTCGCATTACTGAGCCGCTCTGGGACAATTCCGGGGAAAGGGTCGGCGAACGGAGCGTCACACAAGAGGAGATTCGGGGAACCGTAACCGTAGCCACCGAAGTAATAGCCCACGGCCTATGGAAATTAACAATCGATGTCGCGAACACCAGTGCGCAAGCTGCCGGTCCGCGCGATCGCGACGTCGCCCTGATGAGCTCGCTCCTGTCCGCGCACACGATCCTGACGGTGACTGGCGGCAACTTCATCTCTTTGCTGGATCCGCCTCAAGAATTTCAGCAGTTTACGAGCTCCTGCCGTAACCTCGGCAATTTCCCCGTACTGGTGGGAGCCGAGGGCGAGCGCGACATGCTGCTGTGCTCGCCCATTCTGCTTTATGACTATGTGCAGATTGCGCCGGAGAGTGTCGGTGACTTCTACGACGCCACCGAGATGGACGAGATGCTGACCTTACGCGTGATGACGCTTACCGATGCCGAGAAGGCCGAGGTTCGTCTTGGCGATGAGCGCGCGCGCAGCCTGCTGGAGCGCACTGAACAGAGTGCACGCGAACAGCTGTCGCGAACGCATGGCACGATCCGGAGTATGCGTCCCGTGGAGTAGCGATGATTCAGTGGCCTCAAGAACCGGAAAACATGCCTGTCGAGAGCATTACTATTTTTGGTCATGCAGTGAAGGCTGGCGATCGTGTCCGCCTCTGGCCACAAAAGAGTGCTGACATCATGGACATGGTTCTAAAGGGAAAGATCGCGATCGTGGAAGCAATAGAACGCGATTTTGATGACCGCCTTCATATTGCGGTCATCGTCGAAGATGACCCAGGCC
>Ga0126378_10002602_pt1 | contig 13401 bp, 9 predicted proteins | sample PanSoiMetPlot_23_FD_92587 | JGI IMG/M metagenome (GOLD analysis project Ga0126378, IMG submission 92587) | Tropical forest soil microbial communities from Panama - MetaG Plot_23 | ecosystem: Environmental > Terrestrial > Soil > Tropical forest > Bulk soil | place: Panama | collected 2016-02-17 | reverse complement strand
GTTTAAGAACACGGACCTGCTACTGCTAGAAGAACTGATCAGGAGATATAGATATGCCAACTCTAGATCAACACCAGAGCAACCAGTACACCAAGATGATAGTACTAGGTAATCCCGGCACAGGCAAAACCGGAGGCCTAGCATCATTAGTCAAAGCAGACTACTGGCTTGGCATCCTTGATTATGACAATGGGCTTGACCCATTGAAGCAGCACATCTTGCACGAATGTCCGGACAAGATCAGCAACGTTGAATTCCGAACCCTACGTGATAAACGTAGCAACGAGGGCGTCATAGGCCAAGCGCTAGCATTTCCTACTGGTCTTAAGATGCTCGACCGATGGAAATACGACGACGTAGACCTTGGTCCACCAGCTGAATGGGGACCCGACAGAATTCTTGCAATCGACTCGCTATCCCATATGGCTAAAGGTGCATTCGATTGGTCTGCACAATTAAAACCATCGAAAGACCCTCGGATGAATTACTATCATGCGCAACAGGCAATCGATGCTATGCTTGGCAATATATCATCTGAGTTATTTAGAACCAATGTGATAGTCATTACTCATATCAATTACATCGACCAAGAAGACGGAACTCTTAAGGGATTTCCCAATGCAATCGGGAAGGCCCTAAGCCCTATGATCGGGTCCTACTTCAACTCGATCGCTCTGTGTTCAGTGAAAGGAGGTAAGCGTGTAATACAAACAACCCCAACTGCAATGATCGACCTCAAGAACCCTGCACCGTTTGCAATGCTACCAGAGTATCCAATCTCTACCGGCCTTGCAGACTTCTTTGCTGTATTGAGAAATGAAAAGTAGGAGATGACAATGGCAACTGCACCACGAAGACAAGCACCGAACTTTTCATCGATCATGGACATGCCCATGAGCGACATCAAACCACCAAAGCCAGTGCCGTCAGGCGACTATCTGGCAATGGTGGTTGGTCATGCAGAGCCTGGAGAAGCTTCAACAGGCACACCATTCGTGACTATTACGTTCCAGCTACTCGAAGCCTTGGAAAGCGTAAACCCACAAGACCTCAAGGCTGCGCTAGAGAAGCAAGACGGCACGACCATGCCCTTGCGTGAGAAGACCGTTCAAACCCGGTTGTATCTCACTGACAAGACGGCATATCGCAACTCGGTCTTCTTGAAGAATCTTGGGATTGAGGATAGCCTATCGATCAATGCAGCAATCGAGCAGGTTGCTGGGCATCAGGCTATCATCACCATCGTACATGAAGCCAACCGCTCCGGCGAAGGAGTATTCGCCGTAGTCTCCGCTGTTACTAAAGTGAACTAACGCATCGACTGTCACTACCTCCAGCCGGTGCGTCGGGGAGCCAAGAGTACAGTATTCCCGCTCTTGGCTCCCCACCCCTGCATCATGACTGACATTATGTTAATCGGTGAAGCTTGGGGCGAGTACGAAGCTCGACAACGTAGAGCTTTTGTCGGGCCGACTGGTCATTTGCTTAATAACATGCTAACCGAAGCTGGTATCCACCGAGCCGATTGCTATGCCACTAACGTCTTCAACATTAAACCACCCGGAAACAAGATCGAGTCATTCTGTGGCCCACGTGAGCATGGTATCCATGGCTATCCATCACTACTACCGGGTAGATATGTCAGCCGTATCTATCAACCCGAGTTAGTTCGATTGTCTAAAGAACTCGATAACGTTAACCCCAACGTCGTTGTCTGCCTTGGTAACACAGCCTGTTGGGCTATGCTTGGTAAGACTAGGATCGGTAAGCTTCGTGGCATTGTGCAATACTCAACACACACCGTCGCTGACTATAAGGTCTTGCCAACTTATCACCCCGCAGCCATCTTCCGACAGTGGGGCCTTCGTGCAGTCACCGTTATCGATTTAATGAAGGCCAAGCGTGAGTCAGAATACCGTGGCATCCGTCGTCCAAAGCGCCACATCTGGATTGAGCCAACCCTGGAGGATATACATGAGTTCGACCGACGATATATACAACCCTGTGAAAGACTTAGCGTGGACATTGAGACGTATGGAAAAACTATTACGTGCATCGGGTTCGCCCCAACTTCAAATCTGGCTATCGTCATTCCGTTCGCAGACATTAGAAAACCAGGAAAGAACTATTGGGCTGATCACAGTAGTTACGTACAAGCTATCGATATTGTCAGAACTATTCTACAACGACCAACTCCAAAGATATTCCAGAACGGGCTCTATGACATCACGTTCATCTGGCGAGCTTGGGGAGTAAAAGTTCGCAACGCAATGCACGACACGATGCTGCTTCACCATGCTCTGCAACCAGAGCTACTCAAGTCATTGGAGTTCCTTGGTTCTGTGTACTCTGATGAAGGTCCTTGGAAGCAGATGCGTAAGCGCAAGACTACGATCAAACGTGATGACTGATGCGGATAATTGACACAAGCAAACCCACTCGGCTGACTGACCTCGACACGAGTTGGGTCTACAATGGCCTCGACTGCATGGTCACGGCTGAAATCTTGGATGTGCTATTACCACAACTCGATGAGATCACGTCCAAGACCTATGACTTCTCCCGTTCGCTCCAATGCCCTGTGTTCGACATGCGTGTCCGAGGCGTTCTTGTCGACCAGAAACGTCGCAAGCAAGTTCTTGAAGAGTACGCCGGTAAGGTTGACGAGTACGAGGCTGTGTTAGAACGCATCGTCTGCTCTGGCACAGGTCTTAACTCATTTAACTGGCGCTCGTACGAAGACCTGCACAAGCTTCTCTACGACATCTATCGCATTCCACCAATCTTAACCAAGGAGGGTAAACGCACAGCGAATCGAGATGCACTTGAGAGGATGGAGTTCTATCGCATTGCAAGACCAGTAGTTCGATTTATGGAAGTCTTGCGGGAACTCGTCAAGAAGATGGACGTGTTAAAGATGGAGCTAGACAACGATGGACGCATGCGAACAAGCTATAACATTGCTGGCACTAACACAGGTAGGTTTTCTTCTAGTTTTAGCGAGTTTGGGGGTGGTGGTAACCTACAAAACATTGAAGAAAGTCTCCGGTCTACCTTCATTGCCGACAAAGGAATGAAGCTAGCTAACTTCGACGCCGAGCAGGGCGAGTCCCGTATAGTCGGCGCAATCGAATGGAACCTATTCCGCAAAGGAGAATACCTAGACGCATGTGAGTCGAACGACCTGCACACCGTAGTGTCCAGGCTATGCGAACCCGATTATGGTTGGACCGGTGATATGGCTCAGGACAGAAAGATCGCAGAGAAGCCATATTACCGGCACCATGATCTACGAAAGCTATGTAAGTCTATCGGTCACGGCACTAACTACTTAGGAGGCCCTGAGACATTGAGCAAGCTATACAAGATAGATGTGCCCGCAATAGTAAAGTTCCAAGAAAGATACTTCAAAGCTTTCCCTGCGCACGAGATGTGGCATGCATCAGTTGGTGAGCGCCTCAAATCGTACGGGTATATCATCTCCTTCATGGGGCGCAAGCGCCACTTCTTCGGTCGACGTGACGACGACAAGACTATCCGGGATGCCATTGCCTACGATCCGCAAGGATCACTAGCCGACATCGTCAACCAGGGCATGCTTCGTGTTTGGCATGCTTGTGACTGTGAGTTATTACTCCAGGGTCATGACTCAATCACAGTTCAGTATCCTGAGGAAATGGAAGATGAAATTATCCCTACAATTCAAGATCAACTTTGGCATGAAATACCGCTTAAGCATGATCGAACTCTGACCATACCATATGGCTGCCAAACTGGATGGAACTGGGGGAAGCACAGCAAGGATAATCCGGATGGCCTCAAGACCTACGAGCCCAATGATAAACGGACCCGGCAAACGTGCGTGTGAGTCGTGGATTGAGTCGTTTGTCGAACATACCGAGAACTTGGAGTCAGCGCCGATCTTCCGCAGGTGGTCTGCGATCACTATGATCGCTGCGACATTGGAGCAGAAAGTATGGGTGAACCTATCGACGCCACTGTATCCAAACTTGTATACCTTCTTAATTGGACAACCAGGTATTGGAAAGTCACGGGCTATCATGGCTGCATCTGGCATAGCCAGAGAAGCATTGCCGGAAATGTTCTTTGGTTCAACCTCGATGACTCGTGCATCACTTTCAGACCACATGAACGAGGCCAAACGGTTCATTGCCAATATCCCATTTGCACCTATAGAATACCATTCGCTGGTCATTGTAGCAGACGAATTCTCAGTGCTGATGGATCAATACGATACTGCGCTGACAGCAGCCTTCGTTGAGTTCTACGATTGCAACCCGTACTCCGAAGGTCGACGAGTAGCCAACATCAGGATCAAAGTCCAGAAGCCACAGCTAACTATGCTATGTGGTTCAACACCATCCAACTTATTGCACACGCTAAAGGATTACGTATGGGACCAAGGCCTCATGAGCCGTGTCATAATGGTTTACTCTGAGGATCATCCGATAATTGATGTGTTCGACAACCCACCAGTAGACAAACCAAAACACCTTATCCATGACCTGAAGCTTATCAACACAATAATGGGAGAGTTCACACACACCGATGCCTTCCGAGCCGTGACTAGCAAGTGGCGATTAGCCGGTCAAATCCCAGTGCCAGAGCACCCAAAGCTGCGCCATTACTCTACCCGCAGGTGGGCGCACTTGCTCAAGCTGTGTATGGTATCTAATATAGATCGTGATGGCAGACTTAAACTCGATGTAATAGACTTCAACCGTGCAATGAACTGGCTCGTCGAAGCCGAGCTATCTATGCCAATGATATTCCAAGTCGGAACCGTTAGTCCAGACAGCCGTGTAATGGACGAGATTGCCTACTTCGTTAAGCAACACCCAAATGGTGTCGGAGAACATCAGGTCGTTAACTTCGCCCGCACCAAGGTCCAGGCCCACGCTATCCGGCCTATGATAGAAGCCATGCAGCAGTCACGTCAGATAGTTTGCAAGGCTGTGGACAAGCAAGGTCTGCGTGTATTCATTACTCCGCAGGTGCAGGATAAATGACTTCGCAAGTGTCATCAGTGGTTAAGCCAAGAGCCGAGCATAACCCAGGACTCAAGTCTGCAACTCTATTGGTACTTCCGTGAGGACCCCAATCGGCTGGCCATGCAAAGAAGCTCTTGCCGTTTGCACTAACCAGTGCTTGATACGATGGCCGAGCAAGATCATTCTTTGATGTGCCAGGGAAGTTATAGTCCCACCGACACGCAACATAGAAGATGTCAGGGTTCAATCTCCTTGCCAGACCTGTAGTGTTTGGAGGCTGCGTCGGTAGGAACAGATGCTTAGCTGAGTCGTAGTTGTAGATGAACGCCAGCCCTTCACCAGATGATACGCCAGTATCATTAGGCCCACCGAACCAAGACATCCTGCCTGCTGTCCTCCATGCGCTAGGCGGTATTGGCGTCGGCGGTTCAGGTGTAGCCTGACCCAAGATCGACTGCGCAATTGCCGTGCAGATCGGTGTGAAGTTCCGCCGGTACAGATCAGCATCGGCTCTGCTATTAACGAAGCAGACTTCCAGCAGGACCGCAGGCTTACTTGTCGAGTTCAGGAAGTACAGGCCAGTGTTCTTCTTAGCGCCTCGATTGATAAGCCCGCCTGATGACGCCATCGCAGCACTAATCCTCGCAGCTAATGCTTGCTGGCTGTAGTAATAAACCTCGCAGCCTCTTGGGCTATCGGTCGTCCCATTGGAGTTGAAATGCACAGAGACATCGTAGTCCCTGCTCTGTGAGTTGTGCCAGCTTACGATCCGGTTAAGGTTCTCCTGCTGTGATCTGCTAGTCGTATCTTCGTAGCTAATCGCTGAGTTCCCGCCAGTGTTAAGCTGTGGCGTTACAGCATCGACAACCCGCACCGCCTCATTGTGTTCGTGCAGTCCCCAAGGCGAAGGACCGACTGCACCAGAAACGTATTTCCCATGCCCGCTAGAGATTGCTATTCTCATCTAGACCTCCTGTTTGTTTAGGGACGACACATCTTGACAGCATTTCCATGATACGTGAGTTCTCAGTAATCCACATTTTACTTAGCTCCTGCCGCTGGTCATAAAACTGGTTCTGACTATAGAACATAAAGACGATCAGCATGATATTGGTAACGATCATTGCTAGCGTCATTGGTTGTGAGCCCAACGCCGCCGCAACACTGTTGGCAAATTTGCCAGCTTCTTCTAGCGCTCCGGGTGTCATTTGGCATCCTCCAGTTGCTTTTCCCTGCTAGCTATAGCCATCGCCGCCTCGCTATACCGCTGTCGTGCAACCTTTAATCCAGTAGTGAAACCGTGCTTATCCTTAGTTGTTGGTGAAAGCCAAATCTCCCACAGTTTGACAAGTCTCTGCTCATATGCTGTATCCAATGCCTTCTTATCTAATCTAATCAAGACTGTATCAAGCGGCACACCACCGTATAGCTCCTGCTGCTCTGCCTGAGCTAGCTCTATTAGTAACCACGCCAATAGCACAGCTATAACCAGCGCTATCGTCGCCCATATATAGTGCTTGTAGTCGCCCATCACTCCAGCATCCTCATTATGCGCCCACCAAGCCGCTCTCGCTCTTCTTCGTGCCTAGTCGTTACTGGCGTACCCCACCGAGCAATCCGTATCCATTTAGCAAGGTCTTCAGGTTCAGCGAGTCCAGGCACTTCTTGTTCTTCTTTCCAAACATCGTACCCGTAACTCATCCACATGGCTGGTTTGGCTAACGGTAACCCACGAGCAAGACCCAACAACGACAAGAACGGCGCAGCTAAGTGACCCCAATTCACATCATCATCGCCTAGCTTTCCTAGCTCTTTACCTGCTCTGAGCATCATTGTGCCAGTGTTCCAGCCTATTCCGTAGCTCGGATCACGACCAGCTAACCACGCATGAACAATATCTCTAACGATAGGTATCGGCGCAGCGACACCTTGAGCCATGAACTTCGCAGCACATACCCCACCGCTGTCCTCTTCCTTACATATCGGGTCGACCATATCTTCGATCAATGTTGGTAGCACAAAGTACGTGAACATATCCTTGCTAATGGTTCTAAGGTCACTCCACCTACTCCTTGGCGTTGTGTTAAGCAACACATCCTTGAGCATGAACAATGATCGATAGCGCCTATTGAGTGCGTTATTAAAAAAGTTCATCAATGGCGATACCGCTTGGATCAATGGGTTCTGCGACCTTAACAGCTGTGGCTTGGATGTTATAGCCAGTGAGCCGTGTGTGTCTCGAACAGCCCTAGCAGCCAATGTAGCGGCCTTTATGTGTGCATCCCAAATGGCATCATTGAGTTGCTCACCGGTCAGCGCCTTCTTACCAATCTCCTCATGCGCCAAATCCATTTCCAGATTGTATCTAGCTGTGGCGATCAGCTTAGAAAACACGGAGTCAATTGTAGATAGAGTATAGGTGCCACCATAACGCATTGCACCCTCGAACTGTTGCAGCTGCGTCATTCGCCCAAGTGCTTCATCAGCAATTGTGTTAAGGTCATCCTTGTAGTACCTACCTCGACTCTTAAGCTCCTGCATCCCATTCCAATGCCTGCCAGCTATATCTCCACCATTCACCAGAAAGTCCACGCTACGTTGACTAGTAACCGTGTTGGTCTTATACAAGTTTCTGACCGCTCTGACCAGATAGTCACCAGCAATAGTTCCGATAGCCTTTGGAACTCTTAATGGCATCTCAAGAATGGTCTGGAGTGAAGCTTGCGGACTATGCTTAGCAATCGTCCCAATGTTAAACCCAACTCCATGAACTATCGCATGGTGTGTACCTGTCCGGAAGAAATCGTTGAACGCTTGATCCATACCAGACGGCGTTCCGTGCATACCGGCAAGATCGCTAAAGAACTCCCGAGTTGCGTCAACCCAGGCCTGCCCAAACGATTTGCGCATTGCATTCGTAACTGTGTCAGTTTTAAGTATCTTGTTGTACACATCCAAATACGGACTAATAGCGACGTGCCTAGACCTCCGCATAAGGTCGTTAACATAGTCTAACAGGTTCATCTTCTGTGCATAGACAGCACCAGTTAGCTCTTCTTCCCAATAAGCATCCGTAGCCACATTGCGCTTTGTCGGATGAGGATCAATCTCAGGATCGTATGGGTCCATTATGGTATCACGTATTCGTGGGTAGTACTTGCTATTCATCTCACCAAATGGGGTCCATACTTTAACAACTGGGTCCTTCTCTAATATCGTTCCATTGCGGCGCATGGTCATTTCATCTTGGAGTCCTTGAACATGCACATGAGGATCAGCAAGCCGGTCAGCTATATCGTAGTGATCTTTAGTCATCACCCTAGTCATATAGTCCTTGAGTTGGTTCTCGGTCAGATTAAACGCCCGCCTAACATGTTCAAAGCCTCCTATGCGTCTGGTTATGGCTGCGAGCACGACTAAGAATTCATTCGTCACTGGAAGCTCATGCTCACCTTTGTACGGAAATGCACGTGTGCCGTCCGATAGCCTGACCATATAACCTGGATGATAAAACACTCCGTTCTCTTTTGTTCTCTGCCACCAAGTCTCATCTTGTCCCTTAGGTGGCTGTAACGCCTCACGGACCATCGGCTTCAATTCGTCATTTATCTCATGCCAACGCTCTTCCGCTCTCATACCCGGGTTGAAGACAAGCTCGTTCCAAATACCAGTCTTGTCGAACCTTGACACTCTATCCGTGAAAAGACTATAATGTTGTAGACCTACGCTCATTCGCCTGGACCATAGACGTAGTTTCATGATCCAACTTTGATCTTTACTGACCGGGTTAACAGCCTCACCAAAGCTATCCAGCACCGCAGCAAGCTTGTTCGCCGAGTCGATTATGCTGATCTCTTTGCCTTCAAGATCAATTACGTTCCTACCTTTATCCTGACCTACCTTTCTCAATGCTCGTAGGGAATTCATTGTAGCTTCGTATTGCCGAACGGTCATCTCGTCGAGTGGCACATTAATGCCCCTAAGAAGTTCATTCCAGATCGGTAGGTTCGGGTTATAGGTAGTCCCGTAATCTTGGTATCCAACTGGCAACCCTACCGCCGCTGGATCATTTGGATCAATCGGAACATTATGCGAGTTGACAAAATCCTCAAGGGTCTGGTAGCTCCCACGCTTGGCTATGGTTTCAGCCAAATGCTCTTCTGTCCTCGCAGTTGGAATTCCAGTTCGGTGCATTATGTAGTGTGCCCAATCAGCGAACTCTGGGTCCATATTAGTTGGATTGACCTTGCGCAATGGTTTAAGAACTACGTTAGCATCGGACTTCATTCGCTTTTCAAACGCTGACGCCTCACGAGCTAGTGCAAGCTTCATGGCAGTCTCTTGTCTGCCAATGAATGCGCCGACCACATCTCCTTTCCTCCACGCCGCACTGGTTGTGGCAGCCGTTCGAGCAAGCTCCCTAGCGTACCGTATGACCGATTGCTTAGCATACTCACCTGATCTGAATAATTCCTTCGCCTGCAACTTAACTTCTTCCCTATCGTACTTAGGCTTTTGACCAAGTCGTTTACCCAGTTCGGCTATCTCACTCCAAACCAAATCCTCATCTGCTAATCCAGTTGTCCGCTCCCGTGCCATCCGTGTTGTAAGCTCGTCCATATCTCCATACTTTAGGTCCATTTGGCGCTTTACTTCGGCTCGAACGACTTGATCTTTCAACTGCGTATAGGTTCTGTCTCCCTTAAGCTCACGGAACCTTATCATGTCGTTGATAAGTTCGTCGCCAGTCTTAAACCCAAGCATGGATGCCCATTCATCCGGGTTGCCACCCTCTGCCGAGAGCCAGTGCTTTGGAAACTTTTCAAGCTGTTCCTTAGTAAGAAACCTCGGATCAAGTCTTAGCTTACCAAGCTGCTTTCCCGCAAGCTCGCCTCGATCGAAAAACCTCCAAGCACTAAAATCTGGTCTGGCCTCTATCTCGTCGCTAACTGCTGGATGAAGCTCGGCCGCTTCACGGTTCCAATCCTCACTGAGTTCAAGTTCAGCTTTGCGCTTTTGTACCCGTACCTCAGTTTCGATGTCTTCTTGGTTCCGTTTGTTTATCGCCTTGAGCATTGCCTGCTGTTCTCTGGCAGGCATCACAGCGCCAGGCTCAAGCAGGCCCTCAAGCGGTTGTAGACCCATAGACTTGCGAGTGTCATTAAGAAGCTGTTGGTTATCGCTGGGTGGCACTTCCGGTGTTGGTGCTTCCGGTAGCTTGTGTTGCTCTTCCATCAGCTTATTTTCATTCAGCGTGTTCAGATGATCGTTAAGCCTAACGAAATCGTGCAACTGCTTTTCAACCTCGTTCTCGACCCTAGTCCAATGTGTCCACGGAACTTGAATGTCCTCTCCGGTTATAGCTGACCTCATCCACTGATCCGTTATGCCCGGCACGTCGCCTAGCATACCGTCGCCCGATGTCGGCGTTTTATCGCCGTACAGACCTTGAACAGCTTTGAATGTCAGCCCGACCGAACCTTTATCATCTAAGTACTTCTCCCACATTTCAGGACTAATGTCACGTGTCTCCGACTTACCGGCAGCTCTCATTACTTCATCGTATTGTTTCATACCACCTTCAGTATCCCTGATCACTACCTGATCCCATGGCCTCCATACGTTAATTGGTGGATACTCGGCATTCTTTAAGTGCGTTGAAACAAACTTACCGAATGTAACAATATCACCAAGCTTTGTAGGCTCTCCAGCGAACAATGCGCCGCCAATAGCAGCTGCAACGGCATCCTTTGGATCAATCTCGTCTCTGAATATAGCTTGCGATCCAAGGTTCAAGCCTCCCATGACGCCACCGGCAAGGGCTCGTATAGGCACTGATTGCACCAGTGCCTTCATCGCCATAGGCCCTGGCCTAAAGAACAGACCAGCAGACCCAAGTTCTCCAGTCAGCGCAGCGTAAGGGTGTTCCTCTTCCCCAGCACGCAACCGTTCAGCTTCTTCTGGCCAGAACTTCTGAGTAAGCCAAGACTGTGCATAACTTTCAGCAGTGCCAGCAAGCAAACCACCACCCACTATAGCTAGTAGCCCCAACCAGCCAGGAGGCCCGGCACCGAGCATAGCAGCGACGCCCGCACCAGCGGCGGCCCCAACACCCATACCAGGAGCCGCATGAGCTAGATGCCGACCTGCAACCTCAAGTGCATCAGGCGAACTCTCAGAGGTTTTGATCAAGTTGGCAGCAGCATACATGAGCCTTGGTACAGCTGTCCAACTTTTCAAACCATTCCATGCACGACCAAAATCAACTAGATTAGGTACATCATCTTGGCTCACAATCGATGCCAGCGGCTCATTTCTAAAGTACTTCGTGATCTTAGGATCATCAGCAGTGAGGGTCTGTACAAGATCGGACTTGTAAGCCTTCGATGCAATAGGGAAGTTACTGTATATATACTCAGGGTCTTGGCCTGATCTGGTTCCAATGTCTACCGACTTCACAGCTTCGTTCTTATTGCCATCGAGGCCCTGGATGACGTTCGTCTGCGCCTCTCTAGCCTCACGCTCTCGTGTAAGCTGTACAAGGTCATTAACGTACTGCTCGGACGGGCTGGGCATTATGGTGTAACCGGTTGGGTCTTAACTGGTTTTACTGTGACTACTGGTTTTGCTGGGACTGCTGATAAAGCTCTAAGGTCTTTCTCTACCTTAGACTTAACGAATTCACTATATAGCTCCTCGTCACTCTTGTTAGGATACTTTGCCCGCTCACTCTTAATATAGGCTTTGTGTTCATCAGAACCTCTAAATGTTTGCCAATAAGGTTTATGGGCCGTTGTCCCAAACCACCCTGGGTATTGTGTCTCATGCAATGCTCTCTTACCCAGTTCTTTCCACTCAGCATCAGTAAGTGCCCTCTTTTTATCAGCTATCTCTCTTTCAGCGTACTCACCTAGAATAGACTTGAATGTTGCTATCTTGTCTTTGTTAGTAGATGCATTAGTAATGAATTGCTTCGGCACTAGGTAAGCACCCTTCAGCACGTTATAGCCGTGATCTACCCTGGCTTGAGCCTCAGACTTACCTTCCCTAGCTCGCTCGGCTTGATAGATATTATATAGTTCGTCTTGCTCACGAGTTGTTATGGGCAAGCTTCTAATGTAACTCGGGTTAGCAGCTATCATGGCCACTGTTTCTTCTTTGTGGTCGTACATCAGATTACCACGGATGTTGCGGAATATTTCATCGTGGTTAGCCGCTATAGTTCGATCCCGATCTGGATTGTCCAGCACAATACGGCGCAAGTGATCCTCAATAGTATTGCCGTGCCGATCTAGCGCATCTCTAACTCCAGGCAGTAGCAGGAACTCATCCCAAGTCTTTGGCCTTTGCCCAGGCTTGCCCATAGCTGCGTCAGTTAACACCTTATGATCTTTCTGCGTCTGATCAATTTCTTCTTGCTTAGCAAGAGCGAACCTATTTCTGGCCTCGCCTATGGCTAGTTTCTTGTACCTATCATCTCCAGGTGCATCTCGCTCGGCTAACTCAGCAGCACGCTTCTCCCAATCAGCTAGTGGTGCATCGGGCATCTCACTCCTGACTTGATCACCAATGTGTCTTGAGCCTGACCAATCACGTTCTCGCTTAACGTGTTCATATGTTTGGTCCCATAGCTTTAGGTTAGCAAATCCCTCTTTGTTCTCTTCAAGCATCTGCATAGCACGACCAGGGTCTTTCAAAGACAAATCCTTAATTCGTGATGCTAGTGCATCTTCGATTTGTTTTTTGTAGAAGAGCGAAGTCTCTTCATTAGTCCAACCGTGGAGATGCTGAAGTTGCCCGACTAGATCATAGACCCTCTGTTGACCAGCCTTAAAGTCCACGTCTTCTGTGGTCTTAGCCATCTGCGCTGTAGTCGTATCAATCAACGCCTGTATAGAACCAGCCGTTGCTTTCCTGGTTTCAGTCGCAGCATGCGTTGAAGCAAGACGGGCCGACTGAATGAATGCTCGTGTCGTTGCCTGATCAAATTTCGCCTGCGAATATGGACTTAGCGTGTTCTTTATTGCTTGACGTGCATTCTCACTTTCCGTCAAATGGGCTTTTAGTGCCTCGCTATCAGCAGCTGTTCCTTCCTTGAGTCTGAACTTCTCATCACGGTCCATTTGGCCCATCTCGTAGCCAATGGTAGCATCGTTGACCTTCTTCTCCTGCTCAAGCTCTACCAATCCCATTGCACGTTGGTACATCTCGTTACCAACGTTATCATAAGCTTTACCCAATGTCCCAATAGACTCGCCGAGCGTACGCATCGAGCTACCAAGTACACCAGTAGCTCGACCGACTTCACCCAGAGCCTCTGCGCCAGCCCTAGTAAACTGTACGTGTGGGTATTCTTCGTGAATTGACGGAATAGCAGCTGTGCGCCTAG
>Ga0126378_10002601_pt1 | contig 13401 bp, 11 predicted proteins | sample PanSoiMetPlot_23_FD_92587 | JGI IMG/M metagenome (GOLD analysis project Ga0126378, IMG submission 92587) | Tropical forest soil microbial communities from Panama - MetaG Plot_23 | ecosystem: Environmental > Terrestrial > Soil > Tropical forest > Bulk soil | place: Panama | collected 2016-02-17 | reverse complement strand
GAATTCATAATCTTAACCCCAAGCTGTGCACACGATTTTACCCCCAATTCAGAGCTGCCGATGGGGGAAAGCAAACGCCTCCGGTGTCATAGTCTAGGAACTCAGGTCTCCGATTTCAGGTTCCGGGGGATCAAGCGCCAAAACGACAAACACTCTGCGTTATGTGTTTTCTGAAACCCTCAATGATGGCGGCATGTTATTAGGAGTTGTGACTCGACCCTTCACCGGACGCATTCTGCAGACCAAGGTTTCGCCGGAAAACGGTCTGATATTATCAGTTGCAGCCCCGAAATGAGCCTCCAAACCGTAGACATCCTGTTTCAGCTGATCGTATTTCTCTTTGCGATCAGCATTCATGAGTCAGCTCACGCCTGGATGGCGAATCGCTGCGGCGATCCAACCGCGCGCATGCTGGGCAGGATCACTCTGAACCCGATCAAGCACATCGATCCTGTGGGAACGATTTTGTTGCCGATGATCGCTCTATTCGCCCATTTTCCGGCGATTGGCTGGGCAAAACCGACTCCCGTAGACCCGCGCAATTTTCGCAATCACGTGCTGGACGACATTCTCACCGCAGTCGCCGGTCCGATCAGCAATTTCCTGGTCGCCAGCGTTTCGGTCTTGCTACTAATTGTCATTTCGCTGACCTCGCCTCTGGGGCACCAGATCGTCCCCAGCCTTCCCGCTTACCGCTTTGCAATTGTGGGGTTAGAGAGCGATTCTGTTCTGGTGCCGCTTTGCCTGCTGTTATACGAAGCGATGCTGATTAATGTCGTCCTGGGCGTATTTAACCTCATTCCGGTCCCACCGCTCGACGGCAGCCATGTGTTACGTCACTTTCTCTCCGATTCGGTTCGCCGTGTATATGACACGATTGGCATCTTCGGGCTGATTGCGCTGGTGTTCCTGGGAGGGGGACTGCTGGGAAGGTTGATTTTTCCGGTGGTGGGAATCTTCAACGCCATCCTGATGAGATTTTGATGACACCTTCGGCTCAACGTAAACGCGTGCTCAGCGGCATGCGCCCGACTGGCAAATTGCACCTCGGCAACTATGTCGGCGCGCTGGCCAACTGGGTGGGCATGCAGGATCCCTACGAGTGCTTCTTCTTCATCGCTGACTGGCACGCCCTCACCACAGACTACGCGGATACTTCACTCGTCAAGGAGAACTGCGTGGAGGTCATGCTGGACTGGCTGGCGGCGGGTCTCGATCCGGAGCGCTCGACCATGTTTATCCAGTCACATGTCCCGCAACACGCCGAACTGCATTTGTTGTTCTCGATGGTCACGCCCTTGGGCTGGCTGGAACGAGTTCCGACATATAAAGAACAACGAGAAAACATCTCCGATAAGGATCTCGGCATGTATGGTTTCCTCGGCTACCCGGTTCTGCAAGCCGCCGATATTCTGATCTATAAGGGCGATTTCGTGCCGGTCGGGGAAGACCAGGTCCCGCACGTCGAGCTAACGCGAGAGATCGCACGGCGTTTTAATCAGTTCTACGGCAAGCGCGGCACAGTATTCCCTGAGCCGCAGCCTCTGCTCACACCTGCGGCCAAACTGCCCGGTACCGACGGCCGCAAGATGTCCAAGTCGTATGGGAACACCATACTTTTGACTGACCCCGAGCCGCTGGTCCGGCAGAAGCTGAAGACTATGGTTACCGATCCGGCGCGCGTGCGCCGCACTGATCCGGGAAATCCGGACGTCTGCCCGGTCGGCGATCTGCACAAAATCTTCAGTGACGCTGCTACTAACGCCAAAGTCAATCGAGGCTGCCGCTCTGCGGGAATCGGCTGCATCGAGTGCAAGAGTTGGGCGGCGGATTCGCTGGTTAACATCTTGAATCCCATGCAGGAGCGCCGTAAAAAATACGAGGACAATCCCAGGCTCGCTTGGGATATCCTGGAGCAAGGTTCCACCCGCGCCCGCCAGGTGGCCGAAGCCACCATGAGCGAAGTTCGCGATGCCATGGAGATGAGCCGTGGTCCTGATGCGGCCAGCAATGCGCAACGCGCTAAGTAGGGGTATACCGCTCGAATGATGGATTCTGTTAAGACGGGCGCTGATAGTCCGGGCGTAATCAGACCTGCAGCCGAAGCGACTATTGCCGCGCTTCAGAACAGCAAGCACGAGGAGAATGACTTCCCTTTTGCCGTGGCGGTGGGCGGCGTGTACCAGGGTCCGCTCGATCTGTTGCTGGACCTGATACGCAAGCAGGACATCGACATTTACGACATTCCCATCGCCAAGATCACCGCCCAATATCTGTCTTACGTCGAGAAGATGCGAGAACTCGATGTGAATGTAGCCGCCGAGTTCATCTACATGGCTTCAGTACTAATTCACATCAAGTCGAAGATGTTGCTGCCGCGTGATCCCGATGCTCCGGTGGAAGCGGGGGAAGATCCGCGCTCGGAACTGGTCAACCGCCTGCTGGAGCACGAGAAGTTTAAATCCGCCGCGCAGATGCTGCTGCAGAAACAGCAAATTGAGGAAGCGGTCTGGTCCAATCCCGCGCTGAAAGAATTCCAAGATGCGGAGGGCACGGAGCCAGAAATTGCCGCCGACGTCATCGATCTGGTCAAGACCTTTCAGACAATCCTGGACCGGGCCAAGTCGCGCCCGATCATCGAAGTGAACGAAGAGACGGTCACGGTAGGGCAGATGATCGATTACCTGCGCCGCCGTTTGAGTCTGGAAGAAAGGCCGATCCGCCTCACCCACCTCGTCCGCGGTGTGAATTCCAGCAACACTCTGGTGTGCTTGTTTCTCGCTTTGCTTGAGTTGGTTCGACTGCAGGCAATTCAGGTACGGCAAGATCGCCTTTTTGGCGAAATCCTGGTGCGCAGGCACGTGCATTTTGACGAAGTGATGAACGAACAGTCCGCCGTTCGCGACGACTGGCGCTAGATTGGTCTTTTCCGAACCAACCACTACCGACTATGTCTATTAAGGCCAAACTCGAAGCCATTATCTACGCGGCCGAAAATCCGGTTACCCTGGAACAAATCGTCGAACTGGTGAAGGAGTCGGCTCCCGCGGAGAACGAAGCAGCACTTAAGTCGGAAGTTCGTGCCGCGGTCGAGGAACTCGTCGCCGAGTATGCTTCTGCCGACCATGGCGTAGAAATCCGCCAGCTGGCCGGCGGCTACCGCATGGCGACCAAGCCTGAGCAGCACGACGTAGTTCGGGCTTTCGCCAAGAGTCTCAAGCCCCCAATTCGGCTTTCACTACCGGCTCTGGAGACGCTGGCCGTCATCGCGTACAAACAACCGGTTACCGTGCCTGAGATCAGCGAAATTCGCGGTGTGGACTCGAGCGGAGTAATTGCCACCCTTCTCGATCGCAAGCTGATTACGACCGCGGGACGCAAAGCAGTCATCGGTCGGCCAATTCTGTACAAGACTACGAAAGAGTTCCTGCTCCGCTTTGGACTGAAAGACGTCACCGAACTGCCTAGCATGGAGGAATTCGAGAAGCTGGTTGCCGAATCTTTCCAGAGCGACCTGTATCAGGCTGAGAAGTCTCACGGTTCATCCGACGAGCTAAGGGAAGCGTCATCTTCGATGGAAGAGGCTTCGCCTGCGGACGCCTCCCGAGAGCTCCATACGGCAAGCCAAGATTCGGCACAGCCCGCGCCAGCACCGGCAGGCCGTCCGGACGAATAAGGCTGTCGGGAAGAATAAGTCCGGAAGAATATCAAGGAGACGCATGAGCGCGCAAAATACGTGGCCCGCGCTGCCTCTTAAAGAGTGGCAGGATACCTATGCCACGCTTCACATGTGGACACAGATCGTGGGCAAGGTTCGCCTCGCCCTGACCCCGCCCATGAACCACTGGTGGGAGGTTCCCCTTTACGTGAATGCGGTTGGACTGACCACTTCGGCAATTCCCTATGAAGGGGAAAGCTTCGAGATAGAGTTCGACTTCCTTCACCATCAACTGCTGATTCGTACCAGCCAGGGCAGGGAAAAGCGAATTGCGCTCGAGCCGCGTTCGGTAGCGGATTTTTACCGGGAATTCATGGCGACATTAAAGTCGCTGGGCATCGCGGTGAAGATCTGGCCCATGCCGGCCGAAATTCCCAATCCCATTCGGTTTGACCAAGATACGCAGCACGCCTCCTACCAACCGGAATATGCCAATCGGCTGTGGCGCATCTTGACCACCGTTGACCGAATCTTTCTCGAGTTTCGCTCCGGTTTTGTCGGTAAGTGCAGCCCTGTGCACTTTTTTTGGGGAAGCTTCGATCTGGCTGTGACTCGTTTCTCTGGCCGCCGCGCGCCGGAACGCCCCGAAGCCGATCATATTACGCGTGAAGCATATTCGCACGAGGTTATCAGCGCAGGCTGGTGGCCCGGTGGCGGTGAGGTCGCGGGTCCGGCTTTCTACGTCTATGCGGCGCCTGAACCGCCTGGATTCGGGGAAACCAAGGTCAGACCCGCCAAAGCCTTTTATTATCCGCAAATGCGCGAGTTCCTGCTGATGTATGACGATGCTCGGAACTCTACGTCGCCTTCAGCCGCGGTTTTAGATTTTCTCCAAAGCACCTATGAAGCGGGCGCCAGTCTGGGAAATTGGAATCGACGAGAGCTGGAACGAAGCGTCGCCTGAAACGCCGCGGCATTAAGAGTGTCTGCGCCCATTCGGAGATGATGCCCCGGCAGGCCGGATCAGTATAATGGCGCAACAGAACCGGAATTCCCCGAATGCCTCCTTGGATGAAATCTCGCCAATGGGTGATCACCCTATATCTGCTTTCGTTGATGCTGGCCGCATTGGTGTATTGGTTTCTCACTGGCGAACCAGGTTCCTATCGATCATCGCGCGCCGCGACCGAAGAAACGCGTCCCGCTGAACTGGTAGACGAACGCCCGCTCCAGACTGCGCGCGCGATGAGCAAACTTGTCGGCAGCGCCGACGAACAACGGGTGGCCGCGGAAGCCATGCGGCTCGCCGACAATGAAGTGGACCTTGCCTTCCGCGATGCGTCCCGAGCAGCAGCGGATCATCCCCCACAGGAAAAGGCGGAGTTCCGCGAACTGTATCAGCATGCGGGCGAAGTCGCGGGCGAAGTCAAGGCCGATCAGGAGCGCGTGAAGCAACTCGAAAAGGAATTGCCCACCGCGAACGGTCCCCACCAAGTCAGCCTGCAGGAGCAACTGGATGTTGCGCAGGCCCAGCTTGAACTCGATCAGGACGAATGGGACGATGCCAAGGAAGACCTGGTTCGCTCGGGCGCCGATCCGGGTGCGCTGATACAGCGCCAATTTGAGCAGCATCAGGCCGCCGAGCATAGCAATCTACAACCGGGGCAAGCCCCCAGTAAACTCGATTATCATGCGGGCAACTTCGTTACCCAGTTTGCGGCTTGGCGCGGATTGCGGAGCAAGATCGCTCAACTGGAGCTGGCACGGGGGGAGGCCGCCGCGATCGCCGGAACGCTCAACAAATCCCATAATGCGCTTGAGAAGCAGGTCAGCAACGACAAGAAGAGTCAGCGGATGGCGGCGGCGCAGGAGGCGAACAGCTCCCACCCAACGGCTGCAGGGCTGTCTCCGGGAGGCGCGGATCGAGCCGTCAAGTCTTTGCACTTGCTCTCCGATGACCAGAAAAACCTGGCTGATCTGGACAAGCGTATCCAAGCCGAACAGGAATTAGAGGCCACATATAGCCAGTGGATCTTTCTGGTGAAGACCCAGCAGCGAGCCGCGATGCACGCCATGGTCGAATCAACGCTCTGGATCTTGCTGATCGTACTCTGTGCTTATTTGATCGAGCGCGTGGTCGATCATTCGATCGCCGAGGGCCCAGAACGCACTCGTCTCCACACCTTGCGCGCGGTAATTCGCTTCGCCATCCAGGCGGTAGGGGTGTTGCTGATTCTGCTGATAATTCTGGGGGCACCTAACCAGATGCCGACAATCATCGGCCTGGCGGGAGCCGGATTGACGGTGGCGTTGAAAGATTTCATCGTGGCGTTCTTCGGCTGGTTTGTGCTGATGGGCAAGAACGGGATTCGTGCCGGTGACTGGGTTGAGATCAACGGTGTTGCCGGCGAAGTAATAGAGATCAATCTGCTGCGCACCGTCCTGCTCGAAACGGGCAACTGGACCTCAACCGGGCATCCCACCGGCCGCAAGGTGGCATTCGTAAACAGCTACGCTATCGAAGGGCACTTCTTCAACTTCACCACCAGCGGGCAATGGCTGTGGGATGAGATTCAGCTCATGATTCCGGCCGATCAAGATCCGTACAGGACGATTGACGAGATTCAGAAAACTGTGGCCAAGGAGACCGAAGCCAGCGCTCGCGCGGCCGAGGAGGAATGGAAACGTATCACGACTCGCTACCGCGTACGGGCAGTCTCGGCCACCCCCACCGTCAATTTGCGTCCGACCGCATCCGGGATAGAAGTGTCCGTGCGTTATATCTGCCGTGCTCACGACCGCTATGCGCTTCGTGCGCGCCTAAACCAAGCATTGGTACGATTGCTGCATCGTAAAGACATTCACGAAGAGCAACCCGCTTCCGCGGGGAAATAAAGCATTTTTATTTCCGGGAGCACGAGAAGATGAAAATCGCTCGCGGCTGTTTACGGTTATTGCTCTGTGCAACCGCGATCACATGGGCAGGATTCGGAGCTGCCAGCCAGAAAAGCTCGTTTACATTATCGCAAGTACTCAGCGCACCTTTTCCGAGCGATCTGATTGCGGCGCGGACCAAGAACCGGTTCGCGTGGGTATTCAACCGAGAAGGCAAGCGGAATATATGGATCGCCGAGCCGGCGGCAACGGGCACCGGATTCACTGCGCGTCAGGTTACGAAGTACTCGGAAGATGATGGGCAGGATGTTGGCGAACTGGTCTTTACTCCCGACGCCGAATCGATTGTTTACACGCGGGGCGGAGATTTCGAATTCAGCGAGAAGCCGTATCCGAATCCATCGAAAATCGTGGAAGGAGTGGAACAGAACGTTTGGGTCTGTTCCTTGAAGGGGGAGCCTCGAAAGATTGGCGAGGGCCACTCTCCGGCTGTTTCCCCGGAGGGCAATCGGGTCGCTTATCGTTTCAAGGACCAAATCTGGCTGGCGAAACTGGACGGCAGCGAGAAGCCCCAGCAGTTGATTCACGCTCGGGGAGAGAATGGCACGCTGCGTTGGTCTCCAGACGGCAACTTCCTCGGCTTCGTCAGCGGCCGCGGGGATCACGCGTTCATCGGGATCTACTCCTTCCCTTCGAAGACCATTAACTACCCGGATGCAAGCACCGACAAGGATTCGGAGCCGGTCTGGTCGCCCGACAGCCAGAAGGTTGCCCTCGTGCGCACCCCATCGTCCAAGGATGACTTGCTGTTCAAGCCCAGGCGGACAGGGATGCCTTGGTCGATTCGGGTGATTGATGTGGGCACCGGTATCGGGCACGAAATCTGGAAAGCCAGCGAGGGTCGCGGCAGCGTATTCCGCGAGGTTACAGCCCAGAACCAACTGCTCTGGGCCCGGGATAACAAGATCGTTTTCCCCTGGGAACGGGATGGCTGGACCCATCTTTATTCGGTATCCGCTGTCGGCGGAACGCCGCTCCTGCTGACTCCCGGCTCATTCGAAGTCGAAGACGTGTCGCTCAGTCCCGATCTGGAATTTGTCGTGTATTCGTCGAATCAGGACGATATCGACCGGCGACACATCTGGAGGGTCGGCATGGGAGGCGGCTCTCCTAGTCAGATGACCAAGGGCGCCGGGATAGAAACCCAAGCTATCACCAGTAGCGACGGAAAAGTTGTCGCTGTGCTCCGATCCGACGCTCGACTTCCGATGCGCCCTGCTTGGTTAAGTGGAGCTGACGACATTCACGATCTCGCGCCCCTTGTTTTGTCCTCGGATTTCCCCGCGGCTCAGATGGTCACACCGCAAGCGGTCATCTTCCCGGCAGCAGACGGGATGGCGATTCACGGTCAACTGTTCTTGCCTGCCGCCGCCGGCGGAGCGAAACGGTATCCGGCGGTGGTTTTCTTCCACGGCGGCTCGGAAAGGCAGATGCTTCTGGGATGGCATTACATGGGGTATTACAGCAACGCATATGCCATGAACCAGTATCTGGCCAGCCACGGCTATGTGGTGCTCTCGGTCAATTACCGCAGTGGGATTGGCTATGGCCTCGATTTTCGCGAAGCCATGAACTACGGCGCCGCCGGAGCGAGTGAGTTCAATGACGTCGAGGGAGCAGGTTTGTATCTTCGCACGCGAAATGACGTTGTCCCGGGACAGATTGGGCTCTGGGGCGGCAGTTATGGAGGATATCTCACGGCCTTGGGGCTGGCCCGCTCATCCGATCTGTTTGCTGCCGGCGTCGACATGCACGGGGTTCATGACTGGAGCGAGGAACTGAGGAATTGGTCTGCGTCGTATGATCCTGCCCGCAGCGCAGAAATTGCGCGGTTGGCGTGGGAATCGTCACCTATGGCATCCGTTCAGAATTGGCGCTCACCGGTACTGCTGGTTCATGGCGATGATGACAGGAACGTGCCCTTTTCCCAAACCGTAGTGCTGGCGGAAGCGTTGCGCAAGCAGGGCGTCCACTTCGAAGAGCTGATTTTCCCGGACGAGATCCACGACTTCCTGCTCCACCGGAACTGGCTTCGTGCTTACGAAGCTGCGGCGGAGTTTTTCGATCAAAATTTGAAGGCCGGCTCTCAGGCGGCGCGCTAGGCGCCATAGAGACTCGTTCCCTTGAAGTCCACGGTGGTCTGCCCCCTTGGCGGTTCGGGAAACGACCTTTACGTCGAACACAGGCGATTGACCGATCGGCTCGACGGAGTGTGGATTCCGCTGGCGCAACCGCATCAGTGACTGCCAACCATGTAAGCGGCAAAGCGACAAGGTTTTCACGGGCAAAACCTCAACGGCTTTAACACACAGGTTCCCGAGAGAAGTCTGAAGTAAGCTGGGTTTCCGGGAGGAGATGCCGGAAGCAGCCTTCTGCTAAGCTCTTGGGAGACATGGCAGCTGGACGTTTACAGAAGATTATCGCGGCTGCGGGGATCGCTTCCCGGCGCAAGGCTGAAGAACTGATCTCGTCGGGCCGTGTCGCCGTCAACGGCCGAACCGTGACCGAACTTGGGACTAAGGCCGATCCAGAACGCGACCATATTCGTGTCGATGGCAGGCTTCTGCACGGGCCACAGCGGCGGGTTTATATACTCCTGAACAAACCGAAGGGATACGTGACGACTGTCAGCGACCCGGAAGGCCGACCAACCGTGATGAGCTTGCTCGGTGGGATTAAATCACGGGTGTACCCGGTCGGCCGGCTGGATTACGCCAGCGAGGGTCTGCTTCTGCTCACCAATGACGGTGATCTCGCCCAGCAACTCATGAAAGCGGCGTCGCATGTACCGAAAACCTATTTGGTCAAAGTGAGCGGGCAGCCCAGCGAAGAAGCTCTCAGGAAGCTACGCAGCGGTGTGTCCATCGAGACAGAGGAAGGGCGGAGAGTGAAGACGGCCCCGGCAAAGATTCGGATCGTTCGAGAAGCGACCAATCCCTGGTACGAGATCACGCTGATTGAGGGTCGAAATCGGCAGATCCGGCGCATGTTCGCGCAGGTCGGCCATCATGTGGAGAAGATCAGGCGGATAAGCTACGGACCACTGCGACTGGACCTACCTCCGGGACGCTACCGGCAACTGACCCCGCAAGAGGTCAGTCGGCTAAAGGCTGCCTGTAAATCGCCCAGATTGTTAGCCTGAGCGGGTTCAGCAATCAGTTTCGAAATATTGCGCCAAAACCGGGCAAGGACATACGTTGATCCAGATGGCGTCCAATGAGAATCCGTTAGGTCCTTCGCCGAAGGCGCTTCGAGCCATGCAAGCTGCTCTCAGAGAATGTCACCTCTACCCCGACAATGATGCCTGCGAACTGAGGGAGAGGTTAGCGGATCGCCACGCTGTCGGTCCGGACGAGGTGCTGATCGGCGCGGGCTCGACTGATTTAATCGGCATTATCGCCCGTACGCTGATCGGGCCGGGACTCAACGCGATCACCAGCGAGCGGTCTTTCATCGTATATTCGATGGCCACCCGCGCTGCGGACGCGAACCTCATTCAAGTCCCGATGCTGAACGACGCTTTCGATTTGGATGCGGTTGCGTCCGCGATCAATCCTCGAACCCGGATCATCTTTCTGGCAAATCCGAACAACCCCACCGGCACTGCCTTAGATGCCGATGCTACCGATAACTTTCTCGCGCAAGTTCCTGCGAATGTGACTGTCGTCCTGGACGAGGCGTACTACGAGTACGCCCAGCACTTTGCCGAGGAACGAAGTGTTCAGTACTCGCACTCACTCGAGTACGTTCGCCAGGCGCGCAATGTCGTGGTGCTGCGAACGTTTTCAAAAGCATACGGACTTGCCGGCATGCGGATCGGTTATGCGCTTGGGTCTTCCGACCTGCTGGGGCGCTTCGCCGATATGCGGTCTACCTATTCGATATCCCGGGCAGCGCAGGCGGGAGCGCTTGCCGCTCTGGAAGATGAGGCACACATTCGGGAGGCAGTCACAAACAACGCGGCGGGAGTCAAGTGGCTGAGGCAGGAGTTAACTAACCTGGGCTACTGCCCGGTTTCGACTTGGGGAAATTTTATCTATTGCGATATCCGGGAAGAGGCGGAACAGTTCTCAACCCGAATGACCAACGAGGGTGTACTCATCCGCCCACTCAGCCTCTGGGGAGCGCCGAACGCAATCCGCGTGACCATTGGGACTCGCGACGAGAACCGAACATTCCTGCGAGCTTTCGAGAAAGTGAGAACGTCTTAGGCAAGAATGCCAATCTTGAAATTCGTTATTCCGGTAATTTGCTAGGTGTCTACCCGTGGTTGTTTTCCACCATGGGCAATCTGGCTGCGCCGAATAGGCCGGCATCGCTGCCCAGCAAGGCACGCGTGACGATCGTGTGCCGGCTTACTTTTACTTCCACTTGGGCGGAGGCGCCCTGATCGCCAGCCCGGCTCGGTGGTGCGGTGGCGGCATATACCAGGCAACGCTGCCGCAGTTCTTCGAACACCGAAGGAGAGAACGCCTCCCACGCACTGGAGACCCCACCTCCCACCACGTACATCGGAAGATTCAGCGAGTTCACAAGATTGGCAATGAGAATTCCCAGCGCGCGTCCGACTTGCCGGAATATGCGGCGGGCGTCCTCATCTCCCTGGATGGCGAGGTTGTAAACGGCCTTAGCGCTGAATTCCGCATCGGAACTGGCCGCCTTGGCCAAGGCCGGGGCGTGGCCGCCGACGATCATCGCTTTCGCCATGCGCATGACGGCGGACGCGGAAGCATATTGTTCAGCGCACCCGCGATTACCGCATCCGCAACAAACACCGTCGGGCTCAATGGTGGTATGGCCGAATTCTCCGGCCATTCCGTTCATGCCATGCCATATACGGCCATTCAGGACGATGCCGCCGCCGACGCCGGTTCCGAGTGTGATGATCGCCATGTCTTCGACGTCACGCGCCGCGCCCAACCACTTCTCGCCAAAGGCGGCGGAATTGGCATCGTTTTCCAGAATGACCCGCGTTCCTAAGCGGCGTTCAATCTCCAAACGCACCGGGGTATCCGACCAGCCGGGCAAATTCGGCGACTCGCGAATCATGCCCGTATCCATGTCGATAATGCCGGGCACGCCGATGCCGATGCCCATCAAATTCGAACCATTGTGATACTTGTCGGCAAGGTGGCGGATGGCGTCGCACATGTCGTCGAGGACGCGGTCACGGCCCAGCGCGACCTTAGTTCCAAGAGTTACTTTTTCGATGAGGCGGCCATGCTCGTCAACCGCTGCGATGCGGAGGTTAGTGCCGCCGAGATCTACTCCGATGGCGAAGTCAGCCATAATGAAACGTTTTAGGCTATCAGATGTCCCGGCAAGTGACCAGATCGGCCAGCTTGCTAATCTGGCCAGCCGTAGTAGGCTCTTGGCAAATTCTCACTTCTGGCAACGTGGGCAGTAGTGACTGCTTCTTCCTGCGATCACCACTCGCTTGATGGGAGCTTTGCAGACCACACAAGCTTCGCCTGCGCGTCCGTAAACACGGTGGCGCATTTGGAAAAACCCTCTCTCTCCGGCCGCATCCACGTAGTCAGAAATCGATGAACCGCCCAGGCAAATGGCCTCGTTTAGTACTTTTCTGAGAGAGCTGTTCAACTTTTTCAATTGCTCTCGAGTAAGACTCGCGGCGCGTCTGCGAGGTCGTATGCCTGCTCGGAAGAGCGCCTCGTCGGCATAGATATTGCCGACACCTCCCAGAAGTTTTTGGTTCAGCAGCGCACTCTTGATGGGAGTTTGACGCCCGCGAAACAGACGAATAAAAGTCTCTCGATCGACTTCCAGAGGCTCCAGCCCGGTGCCAGTGAAATCGCCATTCATGGCTATACTGAGGCGCCCAAAGCGCCGAGGATCAACGAAACGCAATTCCCGCCCGGAAGCTAATTTCGCGATGGCATGCGTGTGCTTCTTCAGTTCTCGATCGGGCGGGCAGACCAGCATCTGCCCGGTCATCCCCAGATGGACCACCCATTGGCTTCGCCCACCAGCTGGATCCAGCAGATCGAAAACAATTTGCTTGCCCACGCGTCGTACCCTGTGTACCCGGGCATTCTCCAAAGCACGGGCGATGACCTTAGCCGGAGATTTCAGTGGCTCCTTCTTCCCGCCGAGCCAGATCGACTCGATAACATCGCCGGTGACCAGCTTCGCTAATCCCCTGGCGACGGTCTCGACTTCAGGAAGTTCGGGCATAGATACAGTTTATCGTGACTCGCCGATCGGCAAACACTAAGCCTCTCGAAGTGAGGGCTAAAACCATCAGGCCAGGGCGATTGCCCACTTCCGGGTCGGCAGGGTATGATGTTTTGTACACACCCCGTCCGGTTTACTTCCATTTTTTCCGTCGCAAATACTCGGGACAACAAGTGTGTGCGACCCGCACGGCGGCTGGGCAGCCGCAAATTCAACCGTGGAGTTCGAATTTGAGCAGAGGCAGGACTGCGATTATTGTAGGCGCGCAGTGGGGCGATGAGGGCAAAGGCAAGATCGTCGATGTCCTGTCGCGGAGTTTTCCGGTCGTAGCCCGCTACGCAGGCGGTCACAATGCTGGTCATACCGTCATCGTTGATGGCAAGAAGTTCATCCTCCAACTGGTGCCTTCAGGCGTGCTGCGGCCCGGTTGCCGCGGCGTAATTGGGAATGGGGTTGTGCTTGACCCCCTCGCATTTTTGAAGGAAGTTGCCGGCCTGCGGGCAGCCGGAGTGGGCATCGATGGAAACCTGTTTATCAGCAACCGCGCTCATGTCATCCTGCCCTACCATCGAATGATTGAATTGGCTTCGGAG
>Ga0126378_10002600_pt1 | contig 13406 bp, 12 predicted proteins | sample PanSoiMetPlot_23_FD_92587 | JGI IMG/M metagenome (GOLD analysis project Ga0126378, IMG submission 92587) | Tropical forest soil microbial communities from Panama - MetaG Plot_23 | ecosystem: Environmental > Terrestrial > Soil > Tropical forest > Bulk soil | place: Panama | collected 2016-02-17 | reverse complement strand
GTGGGGTTGGCGCGGGCGATTGTGCTCGACCCGAAGATCGTGCTCTACGACGAGCCAACCACCGGGCTCGATCCGATTACCACCGATTACGTGGATCAGATGATAATCGACGCAAAGAAGGCCCTGGGCGTCACCTCAGTGGTGATCAGCCACGATGTGGCTTCCGCGTTCAAGGTTGGTGACACGATTGCGTTCCTCCACGGGGGCCGAATTGTCGAGCAAGTGCCTCCGAAACTGCTGCGCCAGTCCCAGAACCCCGCGGTGAAAGTGTTCTTATCCACGTGGTTCGAAAAGGGCGAGTATTGAAGCCCGGCCCTCAAATGCTGGCACCCTCCGCACAAAACGCTAGAGTGGGTCCGCAAAGTGGCCGCGGAGTCAGGTCCTCTTGAGAAAGTTTGTTACCCCCTTTCGGGTAGGCCTTCTGGTCCTCGCCGCAGCGGCCTTCACCGCCATATTTTTCACCTTTGCGAAAAAGGGCGGCTTGTCGCAGCGGGACTCGCTGGACGTCTACGCTTATTTCCGCGACGCATCGGGACTGAGCAAAAAGAGCCGCGTTCAGATCGCCGGCATCTCGGTTGGAGAGATCAAAGACATCGCGCTGGAAGGGGGTCGAGCCAAGGTCTCGTTGAGAGTGCGGCGCGACGTGAACTTGAAAGAGGACGCGGCGCTCAGCAAGCGTTCGGAGTCGCTCCTCGGCGACTACGTGCTCGACCTTTATCCCGGTTCGGACGCCGCCCCGCCGATGCCGGACGGCGGCGAAATCAAGCGGGTGATCGACACCCAGGGAGTGGAGGCGATCTTCGCCTCGCTCGGCCAAATAACCGCCGACATCCAGACGGTCACCAGCTCTCTGCGCGAGGTGTTCGGAAGCGAAAAAGGCGAGGGCTCCCTTCAGCGAATTGTAGACAACCTGGTCAAGCTCTCGGAGACCTTCGACACCTCGGCGCGATCCAGCTCTGAGAGGCTGGACGCCATCCTCAGGAACGCCGAAGCGGTCTCCGGTGATGTCCGGTCGCTGACCTCGGGCGAGGGGGGAACGGTCCGCGAGATTGTCGCCAACATCCAGGCAATCACGCGCGATGTCCGCGAGGTCGCCGGGACCCTGAGGGCAACAGTTGGACCTGCCCCGGACGCCGGCACCGAGGGTCAGGCGATGACAAACGTGCGCGCGGTGGCCGATCGCCTCGACCACTCTTTGAGCAACCTCGAGGAGATTACGCAGCGGATCAACGAAGGGAAGGGAGCGATCGGCGCGCTGGTCAGCGACGAGCGGCTGGGGCAGAAGCTGGGCGAAACGGTGGAGGACGTGTCTGACTTCACCTCGCGGCTCGCCCGCCTGCAGGTCGAGGTGGGCGTCAAGAGCGAGTACCTGTATTCGCAGGGCTCCTCGAAGTTCAGCTTGGGCCTCAAGTTCATACCCAAGCCGGACAAGTACTACTTGATCGAGTTGGTCGATGATCCCCGGGGCTACGTCACAAACGAGGTGATTCAGCGAAATCCGCCTGGCACCGAAGAGCCGGCGACGCAGAACGTCCGCACCACCAAGGAACAGCTAAAGATCTCCGCGGAATTCGCGAAGCGCTACTATTTTGCAACCTTCCGCTTTGGAATCATCGAGTCGAGCGGTGGATTCGGAGTGGATCTCCATTTCCTCAACGACGCGCTCTCGGTACGGACGGACGCGTTCGACTGGTCCCTCCAGGAGCTCCGCTTTCCGCGGCTCCGGACGGCGATCAGGTTGCAGGCGTTTCAACACCTGTTTGCGACGGTCGGGATGGACGACATCCTGAATCGGCAGGTCCGCGACTTCACAACCAACAAGCTGATCTCCGGGCGAGACGTGTTCTTCGGCGGCGGGATCTTCTTCACCGATGAGGATCTGAAGGCGGTGCTTACGGTGGCGCCGTCGGTGCGCCCTTGAGCCGAGCGTAGGCCTCCATTTCCGGTGAAGGGCCGAAGGAAGCGATGTAGCGGCTCGAGAACTCCGCCGGGGTGAAGTGATGCTCCTGGCAACCGCGTTGCTCGATCGCGTAGGCCGCGGCCAGGGAAGCGATCCGCCCGATCACCGGAATGGCGAAGCGGCGCGCGATGCCGAAAATCACCCCCGCCAGGTAGGCGTCTCCGGCGCCCGTCGGGTCGCGGTTCTCCGCCTCCGCAACCGGAATTTCGACCCTCTCGCGACCGTGGGCGGAATAGAACGTTGAACCTTGAGCGCCGCGGGTGATCACGCAGAGCGGCGGCGTTGCGATCAGCTCCTTTTCCGACTTTCCGGTCTTCTGCGCCATCATCGCCAGCTCATAATCGTTCGCGATCAAGATGAAGGCGTCTTGAAGGTAGTCGAGGATCTGGCTGGGCTGAAGGCGCGGCATCTGCTTGCCCGGATCGTAGAGGAACGGTACCCCGAGCTCGCGGCATTCAGTCGCGATGCGGCTCATTCCCTCGGGATCCGAGGGGGAGATGACCACCAGGTCATCCTTGCCCAGCCCTAAATGACGGATGGAAATGTCGCGCGCGTGCGCCATCGCGCCCGCGTAAAGCGCGACCAGCTGATTGTTGGCGAGGTCGGTATTGATGAAGCACGAGGCGGTGAACTCGCTGGGGATGGCGATGATCCCCGAGGTGTCGATGCCCTGCTCGTCCATCCACTGCCGGTAGTCGCCAAAGTCGTGGCCCACCGTGCCGACGATCAGCGGACGCTCGCCGAGCAGCGCCAGGGTATAGGCGATGTTTCCCGCCACCCCGCCGCGCATTCGCTTCATCGAGTCTACGAGGAAGCTGACGCTCAGAGTGTGAACCCGGTCCATCAAGAGATGATCCTTGAAATACCCGGGGAAGCTCATGATGTAGTCGTAAGCCAACGAGCCGGTGACGACGATGCGCACGCGTTCAACTCCTCTAGGCGGGATCGACAATCAGGAAATACCTGGTGTCGAACGGACCCGGATGAAACGGCAGAGCATACTTCCGGAAAGGGATGAAGTCGCGGAGCATACTTCGCCGCGCATCGCCCCACGTCTTTCTTTTCCGCGGTCGCCTTGACGGACCGAATCAGGACTCCTTACGCTCCTTGAGGGTTTATCGGAGTTCAACACAAGCTGGGTGCTTCTGAGCGCGCCCATAGAGAAAGACACAGATTGGCTCTTGGCAGGGCAGGAGAACCGGTTTCACCGCTGCGTTGGCGAAGGGTCGATTGATGCGGGTAGCGATCATCTCCGATATCCACTCGAACCTCGAAGCGCTCACTGAGGTGCTGCGGGTCGCGGAGCAGCAGAAGGTCGATCGGGTCGTCTCCCTGGGCGACATCGTGGGTTACGGTGCTTCGCCGAACCCGTGCTGCGACCTGGTCCGGTCAGTGGCCGAGGTCACTCTTTTGGGCAATCACGACGCAGCGGTCGCGGGGCGGATGGACTATTCCTTCTACTACGACGCCGCCCGGCACGCGCTGGACTGGTCGGCGAGCGTGATCACCGACGAGAACTTAAGTTGGCTGCGCAGCCTGCCTTATACCTACCGGATCGGCGACATCGGCTTCTGCCACGGCTCGCCGGTCGAACCAAGGGCCTACGAGTACATCTTCGCGTTGGAACAAGCGCGCGAGCTCATCCCATTCGTGGAGAACCTCGCCGAGGTGACGTTCATCGGGCATAGCCATCTGTGCAAGGCATTCGCAATCGGCGGCGGAGAGGTGAACGACGTGGTGGCGCAGAAGTTCGGGATTCGCAGAGGTTACCGGTACATCATCTCCGTCGGCAGCGTGGGGCAGCCGCGCGACTATGACAACCGAGCCTGCTTCGTCATTTGCGACACCGGCGCGAGGACGGTGGAGTACCTTCGAGTGGAGTACGACATCGAAAAGTCCGCGCAAAAAATCTTCGACGCAGATCTCGCACTGAACTTCGGGAAACGTCTGTTCCTCGGAGTCTAGAGGTCGACAACCCCTACGGAGCATCGCCCACCCATGCGCCGCCGTCCCCTGGAGCTTTCACCGACCTTTGCGTTCGCGCTCGTTTTAACGAGCGCTCTACTCGCCGTCGGCTGCCGGAAAAAGCAGCTTCCCTCGGACAGCTACACTCAGGCGCACGAGCTGTTTACCAAGCTGTACGCGATGTCCCTGGACGACGCATTCGCCGATCCCCAAATGGCTCGAGTGGAGGCGCTGCTCCAGCAGGTGGCGGAGGACAGCTCGGACTATCCCGCCGCATCAGCGCTCTCCCGGCGGATCCGAGAGGGCCGAAAGCACCTCCAGGAGGCGGACGCGGCAAGGCGAGCCGCAGCGGCACAGGCGATCGCCAGCGGACCGTACGAGAGGATGGGGCCGATCAAGCGCGCGCCGGACCCCGTTGCCGAGGCGGCGGATGCGGGCTCGAACCAGCCCTCGCCGCACATGGCGCTGGCCGAATTCACCACCCGCTTCTCGGGTTGCTTCCAACGGTCGGATCCCATCAACCTCGTCGGGAAAGGGATGGTCGACAGCTGGGAGCTCAAGGACATCGCGAATTGCCGCGATCGTCATCCCGGGTTCGACCAGCTTTTCGTGTTGACCGACAGCAAAGAAGTCGTGACAAACGTCGCCAAGAACTTGGTGGAGTACCGGTTCCCGGATGGCGGATTGCCGAGCCAAGGCACTAAACCCGCTTCGGCGAGCGCGCGATGACTCGGAGCGATTATCTTCATCCGCTCGATGCGCGACCAGACGTTCATGAAGCTGATGGCGCTGATGCCCAAATCGGCGCTGTCGAGCCTGGCAGGATGGGCGTCCCGAGCTGAAGCTCTGTCCCCTCTGCACCGCTGGGCGATGCGCGCCTTCGCCCGCAAGTACGGCGTCTCAGTTGAGGAGGCCGAGCACGGCTTCGAAGGATATCCGACCTTCGCGGAGTTTTTCTCGCGCCGCCTCAAGGAGGGGATGCGGCCGATCGACGCGCGCGAGAACATCGTCGTCTCACCCGTGGATGGAACCGTCTCCCAGGCCGGCTACGCCGCGGCGGGGGAATGCATTCAGGCGAAGGGCATTCGATACCCGCTGGGGGCGTTGCTGGGAAGTGAGGACGCGGCATCGCCTTTCAAGGAGGGCGCGTTCGCGACGCTCTATCTTGCGCCGCGCGACTACCACCGGATCCATGCCCCGCTGAACGGCAAGATCGACGGATACGCGTATATCCCGGGCGAATTCTGGCCGGTGAATCCGCGCTCCGTCCGCGCGCGGCACGCGCTGTTCTGCCGAAACGAGCGGCTGATTACGTTCTTATCGACCGTCGCCGGTCCGTGCGCGGTGGTCAAGGTCGGCGCTACCTGCGTGGCGCGGATACGAGCAAGTTATGGCGAAGTCGTCACTCACTCGGGTAAACCGGGCGAGGTGCATCGTTTTGCAGAGGCGATTCCGGTGAACAAGGGAGACGAGCTCGGAGCCTTCGAGATGGGGTCGACGGTGATCTTGCTGTTTCAGCAGGGACGGGTGCGCTGGGACGACGCGCTGGTCGCGGGAAGCAGCGTGCGGATGGGGCGGCGCATCGGAGTCCTGACATGACCCAGAAGATCAGCGGCGTGAAGGGGATGAACGACATCCTTCCGCCCGACAGCCGAATTTGGGTACGGGTGGAGCAAGCGGCTCGGGAGATCTTCGGCCGCTTCGGCTACGACGAGATTCGCACGCCGATCGCAGAGGACACCGCGCTGTTCGTGCGAGGGGTCGGCGAGGGGACGGACATCGTCGGCAAGGAGATGTACACCTTCGAGGACAAGAGCGGGCGCAGCCTCTCCTTGCGTCCGGAAGGAACGGCGCCCGCAGCCCGCGCCTACATCGAGCACGCGGTTTACAACATCGAGCCGGTCACTCACTGGTTCTACATGGGCCCGATGTTCCGCTACGAGCGGATGAAAACCGGCCGCTATCGTCAATTCTGGCAGTTTGGCGCCGAAGCATTCGGGGCCAAGGAGCCGGCGCAAGATGTCGAATTGATGGACATGGTGGTTCAATTGCTTCAGTCGCTGGCCATCCCGAGCGTTTCGCTGTCGATCAACTCGCTCGGAGACGATGCCTGCCGTCCGAGGTACTTGAAGGCTCTGGTCGAGTATCTGAACGCGCATCGCGACTCGCTGTGCACGGACTGCCGTGAGCGGCTGCAGCGAAATCCGCTGCGGGTTCTCGATTGCAAGAACGAAGGTTGCCGAAAGGTCGTTCAAGCCGCGCCCAGCGTGCTGGAATTCTTGTGTGGTCCCTGCCGCGAGCACTTCGACGAAGTGAAGCGTCAGCTCGATCTTCTCGGGCACAAGTACGAGGTAGATCCGCGGATGGTGCGCGGGTTGGACTACTACACGCGGACGGCATTCGAGTTCGTCGCCGAGCATCCGTCGTTGGGAACCGCGAGCACCGTCGGAGGCGGTGGCCGGTACGACAAGTTGGTGAGCTCGCTGGGCGGGCCGGAGATCCCCGCGGTCGGATTCGCGCTTGGAGTCGACCGACTCTGCCTGCTTCTTGCCGACCAAAAAGGGGCGGGCCGAACTCCGGATCTGTTCGTGGCCACGGTGGATGAAAAGGCCAAAGACGAGGCGATCAAGATCGTCAGCGGCCTGCGCCGGAGCGGTTTCTGGGTCGAGCTCGATCCGCGCGGCGGCAGCTTGAAGAGCCAGATGAAGCGCGCCGACAAGAGCATGGCCCGGTTCGCGCTGGTGCTCGGCGAAAATGAGCTGGCGACGCGGTCGGCGCAGCTTAAGCCGTTGCGCGGCGGCGAGCCGAGGACGGCTTCGCTCGATCAGCTGGACGCCGCGTTGAAAGCGCTGTGAACGGGTGCGTAGCCCTCTCCACCGCTCTTTCCTGGCTCCAATCTAGCCCCTCGGACGTGCTCATTTGGAGCGTGACGAACGAGCGGCTCGGCTAGAGTGCGCTTCGAGAAGTTCCTCTCCATGAGTTCGACCGCTGCCCAGTCCGACCTCATCGTCCTCGCCGGCCCGACTGCGTCCGGCAAGACAGCGCTGGCGCTGCGGCTGGCAAAAAGGCTCGACGCGGAGATCGTCGGCGCGGACTCGCAGCAGGTCTATCGATACTTCGACATCGGAACCGCAAAGCCGACCGCTTCCGAGCTGGCCGAGGTGAGCCATCACCTCATCTCGGTGGTGGATCCCGCGGAACGTTTCTCCGCTGCTCAATTCCAAGTTCTGGCGGACGCCGCGATCGAAGATATCCGCAGCCGGTCGAAGCGGGTGCTGGTGGTTGGCGGGACGGGGCTGTACTTGCGCACTCTGCTGCACGGCATTATCTCCGCGCCCGCCGCCAATCCGGAGTTGAGGCGACAGCTTGAAGCTGAGGCCGCCCAAAAGGGAAGGGAAGCGCTTCACCGGCGATTGGCGCAGCTGGACCCGCTTTCCGCGGAGGCGGTAGAGCCAAAAGATCTTGTCCGGATCATCCGAGCGCTTGAAATCCACCATATGACCGGCATCCCCGCTTCACAGTACCGGCAGCGGCATCAGTTCCTCGAGGATCGCTATCGCTTCGCGCTCTACGTTCTTTCGCCGCCTCGCGATGAGCTGTACCGGGCGATCGATCAGCGCGCGAAGGCGATGTTCGCCGGAGGTCTGCTGGAAGAAGTCCGCTCGCTCGTGCAGCGCGGATTTCGCAACGTCCCGCCGATGAGCAGCATGAACTACGCGCAGGCGATCGCGGTGATCGAGGGACGGATGGGCCTCGAGGAAGCAATTGCCAGCGCTGCGCAGCAGGCGCGCCGTTATGCAAAGCGGCAGCTCACCTGGTTTCGCGCCGAGGCAAATGCGAAGCACATCGAGCCGCCCTATGTCGAGCTCGACCAGGACCTTCGTTAAATGGGCGATTGACGCGGATCAACTCGAATCGATTTACAAGCGATCGCCAGGTTGGAGGATTACCGAGACTGCCGAGGAGGATCCAATGGCCGAGCAGGTCCGAGTTTTTGGGAAGGACACCTGACCGCATACCACTGCTGCCCGTGAGGCATATGCAAAGCGTGGGTTCGCGGTGGAATATCGAAACGTGAAGCAGAGCGCCGCGGACATGGAGGAGATGCTCAAGCTCTCCAAGGGGCGACGAGACGTGCCAGTGATCCTCCACAAGGGCGTAGTTTCGATCGGTTGGGAAGGCCAGACCTGAAGCGTTTGACGCCTGCCGTGCGCAGGCACAATGCGGGCGCGAAGGGACGCCTTCCGAGGCCGGCACACGAGTGCAGCACCGCCGGCCGAGGCGTTCACCGCAGCCCGGTCGATCTCCGCGGAAGCTGCACTCGGCGTGGGCTGGCCGAGACCGAGCGACTGACGTGCGCCGGGTCAACGCTCGCAGGAGCCGTAGGCGCCGGCTGATCCACCGCCACGAGACTCATCGCCGCTGAAACTGCACTCGCCGACCGCCGGCAATCTGCGCCGGAGGCTGCTCGAGACCAAACTGCCACCAGAGCGGCTCGAACGCTTTCATCCGGAGCTTCTTATCGTTCTGCAGCGCGGTGAGGCCCGCCTTCAGCTTTTCATCACTCGGGTTGGCCTCCACCGCCCGAGCCATTACTTTCATCGCCTTCTCCCGCTCCTTGAGTTGGCTCAGGCACCAGGCGTAGGCGGCCCATACGACGGGCTCTTTCTTTCCCGTCTTCACCGCGGCCTCGAAGGACTTTTCCATCCGATCGTACTCTTTGCGCTGATAGTAGAGCGCGGCGTGCAGGGCCTTCGCCATGAAGTTTCTCGCGCTCGCCTTCGCGAGGTGGACCTCCGCCTGCGGGAAATCCTTCGCGACGTATCGAATCATTCCGATCTGCGCATGAATCTCCGAGGCGATCAGAAACTGCCAGCGATCGTACACCAGGCCCTCTTCCAGGAGTTTGATTGCCTTCTCGACGCGTTGCTGCCGTTCGCGCTGGTTCGCCGGTTGCGCCGAGAGCTCCTTCTCCGCTGCCTTGCTCAGCGCTTGCACCTTGAGGGCAATTCGCCGGGCGAGAAAAATGTAGCTCCCGATGAAGGCGAGAGTGCCGGGGACGACTCCCGCCCAAATGGAAAAGCCGGTGAGCTTGATCAACAAGGTAACGACGACGCCCACTGCGAGCGCGATGACTAAGTTCAGCATTTTCTATGCTTAACTCCGCGAGGGCAGGAACGGCAATCTGCCGGTGCCTGAAGCCGTCGGACGCGATATAGATCGCGCTCGTTACGGCCCTCTGTCGAAATTGGTAGACGAGACGGACTCAAAATCCGTTGCGGCTTACCCCGCGTCCCGGTTCGAGTCCGGGGAGGGCCATGCTGCTTTTCATTGCGTAGACAGGCAGTTGGCTATCACCTGTAGCAAGAACTGTAGCAAACTTGTCTGGAGCTCCCTCGCAGGCACGACGCAGCCCACTCACGACATGGGCTGCGGAAAGTGCAACGACCTCCGCTGCGCCACGCCGCTGCACCTTGAGCTTCATTACTTCGCGACAGACCACTTCCCATTCGAACGTGGTGTAGCCCTCGATTACCTCGGGCGGTGGCTTGTGCGTGACCCGGCGAAGGATGTCGGTGCGGGCTCCGTCCGAACGCGCCAAACTGATGAAGGTTCGACGCAGATCATGCCCGCGGCGATGGCGTAGGCCGAGCATGGCGAGATCTCGTTCGAAGCGATCTCCGGAATACTGCCGCGGCCTCATCCCGCCTGGGTCCGTGGAGTCCGCCGGGAGGGGAAGTACCAGATCCTCCGCCTCTGGCTTTCGACCCACCATCGCGGGCCACCCGTGCAACTTCCACTCGGCGAGGATAGCGGCGAGGGTAGGGTGGACCGGGACCGGCCGGCAGCGACCGCCCTTCGGGTACGGCCGCGAGTAGCTGAAGGCGACGTAGATGAGCGGCAGAGGCGCCGCCGGCGTGGCGCAATTTCGGAAGCGAAGACCCGCGGCCTCGCCGTGACGGAGGCCGGCGACTCCCTCCAGAGCATAAAGCACACGGCGATCGATCGAGATTCGCTCGTCCGAGATCAGCTGTTCGAGCTCGGGACGCGCAAAGATCGCCAGAGATCGAAACTCCGGATCCTTTGGTTCCTTTGAGCCGAGCTGTCGCTTAGTGAGGATGCAGGGCGAGGCATCTAGGAGATCGGCGAAGCACGCATCCCGGAAAAACGCCGAGAGCGATGAGTACGCGTTGTGCACGGACTTGGGTGCCATCTTCGTGCGCCAGTCCCTAATGAGCGCAACCAAGTGCGATGGCTTGACGTGGTCGAGACGTGCGCTTCCGAGAACCGGAAGGATGTGCAGTCGGAATGCAATCTCGTCGTTCTTCCACGTCTGGATCTCGGCCTTGCGTTCTTCGATCCACGACGCGTAATAGGCTGAGACGGTTCGTGGCTTCAGATCCTCGACCGTTGCTGTACCCGCGCGGATGCGGGCCTCGAGTTGCTCCAAAAGCGCGCGCGCCTGCTTCTCCTGGCCAACGACGTATTCAGTGGGCTGTTGCGTCCACCCGTTCGGGCCCTTGAACCGAACCCACAACTTCCTCCAACGTGCATAGACGCTACCCATTTTTCGCTCGAGCGATTCTATCCATCATCCGTGACACTTGGTCTTCCATCGATGCTGGCTCTTCCTGAATACCTCGGGCAAGAAAGCGGTTGAAGTCTTCCACTGCTACCACGTAGCGCCGACCACCGGCTCTCCGCGCAACGAGTTGACCGTGCTGAATCCATGTCCGGACCGTTTTGGGCGTGACGTGACACTTCGCCGCGATCTCGTCAACAGAGAGCAGTGCCTGGCCGGCGCCTCCAACGGCCTCCCATGCCGCCTTGCGGAGTGCCTCGACCTGCTCTGCCAGACGTGAGAGCTCATTTCGAAGCGGGGCCAACTCAATTGCCACGGCCGACCTGATTGCCGCTTCAAGGCTCACGCTAGTTCTCCGTGGAGGTGGCGCCATCTAACCTCGTCCACCTGGCTCGCCACAGCAACCCTGGCTTGATCAATGGAGGGTTGCTCGTGCGGCTTCTCATAGGAGATGAGTATCACAGCCTCGGCTTGGTTGTCATCCTCTTTAGTGTTACTTTAGTTTCAAGTTGGTACAAGGGGCGAACGGAGGAGCCGCCGATGAACACGCCGCTTCGAGAAGCGATTCAACGGGAGATCGGGACAAGGAAAGAGCTGCGGGCGGCAAGTGCTACCGAAAAGTCGGCGGAAAGCTCCCCCGAACTCGAGTTTCACGGGACGACGGCACAGCCCGCATCACAGGCTCCTTTCCAGGCTGAGACTCGTTCCGCCCCGGAAGGACAGGAAGTTTCCGGAAAGGGACAAGGAGCTTTAGGCACCGCAGGGGCGCCTGCGCGATTTCTCGGCCACCCGCTCCCTACGACCAGATCGGGTGGCCGAGAAATCGCTACGGCTAGAGGCGATAACAAACCCAAGCGAAAAAGACGAGCGGGGCGGAAGTTGACAGAGAGGGACAAGGAGCTGACTGGGTTTCTGGGAATCAGCAGGTACTTGAGTAGGGAGCAAATCGAAAGGTTGATGTTTCCGGGAAGAGTGAAGTCCCGGTCGTCGATACGGCTGGGGCAGCTGACCAAGCAGGTTGAGGGACAGCCGGCAATTCTCAAGGAGCTCGGGTACGCAACCAATGAGGGTTGGACGAATGTCTTTGCGCTAACGGGGCATGGGTACCTCGTCGCCCAGGAGTGGCTCGGGAAGAGGCTTCTCAAAGTGCCCCGCCACGACGTGAGTCCGCAGTTTCTAAAACATTCGATTCTGTTGTCGGAGCTGTTTTTGGGCCTCGTGGCTCAGGACGGAAAACATCCGGCAAAAATCCCGCAGAACTTCCGGTGGATTTTGGGCGAATACCTGGACCTGCCTTTCTCGGAATATACGGACGAGGATAGAAACCAGAGGAGGCGGCTACAGCCCGACGCAGTTCTGGAAATTGCCAGCCAACGTGCGCGCTTTTTTGTCGAACTTGAAACCGGTTCTGCGACCATCTGGGATCAGGAGAAACTGACCTCCACCCTTGCCAAGCTAAACCGATATTCGGAATTCCTTACCGGTTATGCCGGCAACGTTCATCACGGTGACTCAAGCACGTTCTACTCGCGTGCGTTTCCGGATGCCTGGCCGGCGGAAGTGCTCTTTGTGACTCTGAGTGCCCACCGACGCGATTCCATCCATGCGGCTCAGAAGAAATGGAAAGCGCGCGGAGAAGGGGAAGACATACTCGTTCGCTCGATGATGCTGCAGGAGGCGAGTCTGGCTCTTTACAAAAAAATCCACGGCTGCAGCCCCGGTGCAGAACCGCCTCATCCTCTGGGTACGAAACCTTCGACGGGCACCAAGGAAGTTCCGGATGCTGCCACGACTGAGCAAGAAGAACGATTGCGGCCTGGCCGGGTGGCAGTACGGGGGGAACAGCTAATTCGGCTCGAGTCTCTCTTGAGAGAGGTCCAGGAAGTGATGGCAGCCATGAAAGGTCAATTGATCGCGGCGAAACTGCCGGTGCCTCCGGCGCCGGACGTTTCCGCGCTCGCATCCGCCTGGCGAATCTATGCCGCCCGGGCTCGCAGGGCCCTTGCCGCGTTCGGAATCAATGAGGCAGTTTGACGGTGACAGCTGCGTTGTGCCCAGCGCGGACTGTCCGTAACTTGGAGGTATTGATGATTACAAGGGAGTACAGTTCCCCCGCCAGAATTGATTGCGAGCCCAATGTAAAATCAGCGGCGAATGGTCACCAAGTAGCAGGATGATAAATACGTAGCAACGTTGCAAGGAGGATTGAAATGCGAGTTCTTGTCCGCTTATCGCTATTCGCGCTGACAAGTTGCGCTTCCTCCGCGAGTGACTCCGCAGTGCGTTCGAACAGCTCTCCGGAATGCATAGCGATCGCCGATGAGTATGCGGCTGCACTACCGGATGCGCGACGCTGCGAACCCGCGGTGCGCGATTCGTGTGGCGCCCAACGACCGTTAGTCGTTTTCAAGAAGGTCGGCGACCAACAGACGCTTGAGGGACTCTGTCAATGCCCGCCCGGCGGCCCCGCTTATGTAAACCCCACGCGCACTGCAAGGCTCGACGAATTACTGGCTCGCTTCACATCCAACGGCTGCGAGATCGGCTTCTGCCCGTGCCCATCGCCGCGTACTGACGGTCCTCCGCCCTGTGCAACCAATGAAACGGGAACGGGGGCGTGCCCCTGATTCAGCCCCAGAAGCGCATTTGCGATCTCAGACCGTTGGTTCCAGTCCGGATCCCAATCTGAACCAGAAACAGTCGCCTCGGGCGTGCCAGCCTTTTCGAGCCACCTAGGCCATTTCACGACGACCCTGACAATGAGTGAAATAGCCTGGGAGGCAAACGCGCGAGCAGCAATGTTTGCTCTTGCTGAGCGCTGCAATTCTGCTCAAAGTGCTGTAAGAGGGCGGCGGCGTCGACGGAGGGGTGGTGCGAACCCCGGTGCTTCTCGCGGTG
>Ga0126378_10002599_pt1 | contig 13406 bp, 12 predicted proteins | sample PanSoiMetPlot_23_FD_92587 | JGI IMG/M metagenome (GOLD analysis project Ga0126378, IMG submission 92587) | Tropical forest soil microbial communities from Panama - MetaG Plot_23 | ecosystem: Environmental > Terrestrial > Soil > Tropical forest > Bulk soil | place: Panama | collected 2016-02-17 | reverse complement strand
GGCGCCGGTGAACCGCCGCCGTCGTGCTTTCCATAGCCTGATCTTGCACCGGCTCGGATGCAGCAGCGGCAGTGACTGGTGCAACCGGCGGACTGGGCACAGTCTCGACGGCGGAAGTTCCGGCCACATCTACTTCGGCAGTTGGCGCCGAAGCGGTCTCCGAAGCCGGCACGGACATCGCTTCCGAGACAGTCGTCGGCTCTGATGGCGGAACACGTATCGCTTCCGAGGCAGTCGTCACCTCTGATGGCGGCTGCGGCGCCGGCTCCCGCGTGGCTGCCGAACTCGCCTCACCCAGGGTTGTTGCGGCCTGGGATATTGCCGCTTCAATGGCATCGAGGCTCGGTGGCTCAGCCGGTGCCGGCGCGGCCGTCGCTGGCGGGAGGGGGGGCTGCGGAGCCTGGATCCCTTGCTGGACCTCGGGCAGTTTGGCCTTGATGCGAACCCAAATGCTCGAATCCGGCTCGACTGGCTCGACCATCAGGTGCAGTTCGCCGAACCGCCGCTCCCACCGCTGGACTTTGGCGGCGAAGGTTGCATCCGCCTCAAGCAAGTTGCGCGCCCGCGCGCGCTCCTCGAAATCCAGGCTGCCGAGCACATATTCGGCGGCCAGCGCATCCATGTGATCGAGTTCGCTCATGACTTAAGGCATCCGTCGATCTCGAGCAGGCTTCGCCGCAGGGATGCCCTGAGCAGATCGACCGGCATATCGAGCTTGGCCGAAAGCTGCTCCCGGCTGAAGGCGCGGTAATAGGCGAGCAGCAGCATGCCCTGCCGCTCCGGTTCGAGCCGCCCGATGCAGGTGAGCAGCTGTTTGAGACCGTCGGTCAGCTCATGCCGCGGGACGGTGCCGGGGCCTTCATCCCCTTCGACGATGTCCGGCTCGCCCTCGGCCGCAGGTGGCTGCGGCCCGCGCGCGACATCAATGGCCAAACGGCGGGCGATCGCCACCATCCAGGCGAGCGGGGTCAAACGGGCGGGATCGTAGTCGCCAGCGTCGCGCCAGATCTGCAGATAGGCTTGCTCGATGACATCGCCGGCGAGGTCGTGGCGGCGCAGGACCCGCAGCACGACGCCGTAGAGCTTGGCGCACGTCGCTCCATAGAGGCGCTCGAAGGCGACCGCGTCACCTTTGGCGACCGCCGCGAGCAGCCATGTGATTTCAACAGCCGTCGACATGAGAACAGACGTTCCTCCGGCAGGAACTGAACATACAAGCGTCCAGCCACGGCTTGTAGGCGCGCCGGGGACCAGCCGCGGCAGAAAACGCAGTCAACCCGACGGCCGCGTCCCGTTGGCCGTAAAGCCGGGCGCCCCCCGAAAGCCGATTATGGCCGTCGAAATCGCCCCGCGTCGAGACGCGAATTTTCGAGCATTCGGGGCACTGCGACGAGATCGAGCTCGATCACGTACGGTTCGGCGGGACCGATACCTCGCCCAGCAGGAACCGGCCGTTAGGCGCGCGCGCTGCTGCGCATCATGCCGAGCGCCTCCGGCGCGAGCTGGCTCGCTTCCTCGGAGCGCTCGCGCATCTGGTCGCGCTCGTCAAGCAACTCGACCTTCTTCATCTCCTCGAAGGCCTCGTTTAGAGCCGTTTTGGCGTCCTCAAGCTGGAGCTTCAGGTCGTGCGCCGAGCGTTTGAGGTTGTCGCGGCGCTGGATCGCGGCCTTTGCATAGGTTGGATAGGCGAAATGACCCGGATCGTGAATACCGGAGCGATCCTGTTCGGTCTTGATCTCGCGCTCGAGGTCGCCGCTGATGCGCTCGAACTCGCTGATCATGCTCTCGATCTGGGCGACCCGACGCCGCCGCTCGTCAACCTGAAACTTTTTCAGGCGAATGAGTGTCTCGCGTGACTTCATCGACTCGTGCTCCCCGAAGCCCCGGCGCCACCGCATCGAAATGCGCGCCGCCCCCTTGCAACTTACGCGAAGCGCGGCGGGACAATGACTTCCCGCCGCCCCCGAAACATCGCGCAAGGCGTTGATATCCTTGCCCAAGACTCATTGCTGCTTCCTTACCTCGCCGATACGGCAGGCGAGCTGTTGCGCCAAACCAACAGCGCGACGCCGAGCCGGCGAATGAGCTGCGCGACCGCGCCTCGTTTCTTAACTTCGTGTTTACCCGCGTCGTTAATCATTGGGTCACCGTTGTCGGATGTGAGGGGCCCCCCTGGTGCAGCCGTGACACAGGGGCAGAATTTTTCGATCGCTGAGAGCCGACTCTCAAAGTCAAACAGACGATGGCGCTTGGAAAGAAAACCGCTCCCGTGCAGTATCTTAGGGCGATTCGCCCGAGCTTTCCCGCAAGGGTACGCGCACGTTGGAAACGGGTTTGTTAACTGCGCGTCGTTAATGTTTCGGCTTGGTTGGTCTCAAGGTGTTTTCGAGGGCCGCCGCTGCGGCGTGCCGACCTGAGCCCGAAGCGGCGAGGAAGGGGACTGGCATGCGCGTATTGCTGATTGAGGACGACAGCGCCACCGCTCAATCGATTGAGCTGATGCTGAAATCCGAAAGCTTCAACGTCTACACCACCGATCTGGGCGAAGAAGGCGTCGATCTCGGCAAGCTCTACGATTATGACATTATCCTGCTCGACCTGAACCTGCCGGACATGTCGGGGTTCGAGGTGTTGCGGACCCTGCGCGTCTCCAAGGTGAAGACACCCATTCTGATCCTGACCGGCCTTGCCGGCATCGAGGACAAGGTCCGGGGTCTCGGCTTCGGCGCCGACGACTATATGACCAAGCCGTTTCACAAGGACGAGCTGGTCGCCCGGATCCATGCGATCGTGCGCCGGTCCAAAGGCCACGCCCAGTCGGTGATCCAGACCGGCGACCTCGTGGTCAATCTCGATACCAAGACGGTGGAAGTGGGCGGCGCGCGTGTGCATCTCACCGGCAAGGAGTACCAGATGCTGGAGCTCCTGAGCCTGCGCAAGGGCACGACGCTCACCAAGGAGATGTTCCTCAACCACCTCTATGGTGGGATGGACGAGCCGGAGCTCAAGATCATCGACGTCTTCATCTGCAAGCTGCGCAAGAAACTCGCCAACGCTTCGAGCGGCAAGAACTACATCGAGACGGTGTGGGGCCGCGGCTATGTACTGCGCGAGCCCGCCGACGACGAGGCGCGAATTCCGGCCTGAGCGGCACTCCGCGACACGCGCTCAATAGGGATTGACTCTCGACGCCCCGGGATTGCCATGCCCGGGGCGATTGACGCTGCGCGCGCGGCCCGTAGAGTGCGCTGCCGGATCTCTCCAGCCTTCACACACGCCTATGCCTGCGCCATCAATGCCCACATTATCCGCGCGCGGCGCCGAGATGCCGGCCATCGGCTTTGGCACCTCCTCGTTGGGCGATTGCGGCGAGATCGTCGCAACGGCGCTCGGCCGAGGCTACCGTCTGATCGACACCGCGTGGAAATATGGCACCGAGCGCGGCGTCGGCGAGGGCATGCGCACCTCCCGGGTGCCGCGCGGCGACATCTTCCTGACCACTAAAGTATCGCACGAATACCTGCGCGCCGACGATTTCGCGCGCTCGGTCGAGGAGAGCCTGAGGAATCTGGGAGTCGACTACGTCGATCTTCTCATGATCCATTGGCCGAATCCGGAGATTCCGCTCAACGAGCCGGTGGGTGCGCTCGCCAAAGCGAAGCGGCAAGGGCTCACAAGGCATATCGGGGTTGCGAATTTCAATATCGCGATGCTCGACGAAGCAATCCGGCTCTGTCCGGAGCCGCTGGTCAACCTGCAGGCGGAGTATCACGCGCATCTCGATCAGACCAAGCTCACGCAAGCGTGCCGCCAGCGCGGCCTGATCTTCACCGCCTATTGCCCGCTCGGCCGCGGGCGGCTGTTGCACGACCCGGTGCTCGCCGACATTGCGGCGCGCAAAGGGCGAACACTCGCGCAAATTGCGCTGCGCTGGCTCATCCAGCAGGGCAACATCGTTCCGATCCCGCGCTCGTCGAATAGCGCGCGCATGGCCGAGAACCTCGACGTGTTCGACTTCGTGCTGACCGAGGAAGAGATGAATCGGATCGCGGCGCTCAAGCGCCCCGACGGCAGGATCGCTGATCCGGCAGGCCGCGCGCCGGCGTGGGACTGACGTCCCTGCGAAGCTGCAGCGAGGCCGCCATGGCACAGCCGCCAAAATATTTCATGTACTTTCCCGGCAACTACCGGTGGTCGGCGGCCTTCGTCAACATGCTCGGTCGCGCAAGCTACGGCGGTACCGATATCGGCGAGTTGCATAAAATCGGACGCGCGCTGGCGAGCAAGGACCCCGAGGACGACCAGGCCTGGTTCGATGCCTGCGTCGCGATCGCCGACGAGGTGCGCTCCCGCGCCGAGCGCTTCGCCGCGTCGGGACATGCGATCTCCGCCGCGGCCTTCTATTTGCGCGCGTGCCACTATTATCAGATGGGCGAGCGCTTCCGCACCCCCAAGGACAAAGCGGCCCTCGAGGCTTATCGCATCGCGGTCGATTGCTTCCATCGATTCATCGCCCTCGGCGACGTCAAAATCGAGATCGTCGAGGTGCCGTTCGAAGACAAAAGCCTGCCAGGGTATTTCGTTCACGCACAAAACAGGCGATCGGCGCGCGCCCCGTGCGTCGTATTCTTCGACGGCCTCGACGTCACCAAGGAGATCCAGTACCTCGCCGGCGTGCCGGATCTGATCAAGCGCGGCATCTCGGTCCTGGTGATGGATGGGCCGGGCACCGGCGAAGCGATCCGTTTCCGCGGCCTCGTGCTGCGCCACGACTACGAGAAGGCCGGCAGCGCCTGCATCGATTTTCTGCAGAAGCGGGACGATGTCGATGCCGAGAGGATCGGCATCGTCGCGATCAGTCTCGGCGGCTATTACGCGCCGCGCTGCGCCGCGCTCGAGCCGCGTTTTGCCTCCTGTATCGCTTGGGGCGCGATCTGGGACTATCACTCGGTCTGGAAGCGGCGGATCAAAGCGCAGTTCAAGGCTTCACTCTCGGTGCCAGGACACCACATCATGTGGATTCTGGGGGCGGCAACGTTGGAGGATGCATTGAAACGGCTCGAGCCGTTCAAGCTCGATGGCGTCGTGCAAAAAATGCGCTGCCCGTTCCTGGTGGTGCACGGCGCGGACGACGAGCAGATTCCGCTCGCCGATGCGCAGGCGCTCTATGACGCGTGCGGATCGAAGGACAAGACGCTGCGCGTGTTCACGAGCGAGGAAGGCGGCGCACAGCACTGCCAGCGTGACTATCTCACGCTCGGTTGCGCGACCATGTGGAGTTGGTTCGAAGACAAGCTCGTTCGTGCAGCCTGAGGCTCGCAGAACTAAACAGTCGCGATGACGATGGCCTCGCCCTCCGCCTTGAGACTCACTTGCAGCCCGCAGGCGCGAGCAAGAAGCCCCGCGTAGAACGGCTGAATGGCGTGCGCGTCGACGGATCCATTCTCGGAAGTGCCTTGCAGCAGGGCAGTTACACCGTGCGGAATGCGGGCATTGAGCCCGGAGGCGGCGATCCGGAAGCCCATGGTCTCTCCCTCTCCGATCGCGTCCACGGTCAGCGTGCCGCCGCGCGGGATCGTCTGGCCCGCGATGATCAACAGGTTGAGCAGGAGCTTGACCCGGTTTTTCGCTAACAGCGCGGGCGGCAAATTCCAGGCGAGCTTGGTCTTACCATCCTCGATGAAGGCCCGTGCCATGGCTTGGGCGTCGCCGATATCGATGTTGCCGCCGGGCGCGCCGGCCGAGCCAAAGGCGAGGCGGCAGAATTGCAGTCGCGCCGAAGCCGTTTTCGCGCTCCTTTTGATGAGATCGAGCGCAAAAGCCTTAGTCTCCTCATCACTATCTTCTTCTTCCAGCACCTCGAGCCCGTTGACGATCGCCCCCGTGGGGCTGATCAGATCGTGGCAAACGCGCGAGCACAGGAGCGCGGCGAGATCGAGCGCATCAAGGGCAACGGCTACGGACATCGCGGGCGTCTCCGATGAAAGGGTCGTCGAAGTGAGTGCTGGACGCGACTCAGGACATGGCGTCGCTCAGCCGATGTGATACACCGCAGTCGCTCGACCTGCCAAGACTTGAACCGACGGAGCCGCTCGAGCGTGCAAGCCGAAGACGACATCATCGGGGGCAATGGACGGCTGCTCGACGAGCTTACGACCATCGTCTCGGCCGCGGCCGCAGCCATTGTTGCGGAATGCGCTCGTTCGCTCGACGCCCGAATCAAAGCCGATCACACCCCGGTGACGGCCGCCGATGAGGTGGCGGAAGCGCTGATCCTCGAAGCGCTTGGGAGGCTTCTTCCCGGTGTGTGCGTCGTGTCGGAGGAGGCGGCAGGTCGCGCATGCCCCGACCGCCTTCCCGACAGCTTCATTCTGGTCGATCCGCTCGACGGCACGCGCGAGCTCATCGCCGGGCGGAACGAATTCACCATCAACATTGCGATCGTGCGGGGCGGGCGTCCACGCCTCGGCATCGTCGCCGCCCCCGCGCAGGGATTGCTGTGGCGTGGGGTCGAAGGGCGCGGTGCCGAGCGGCTGCGCCTCTCTCCCGGCGCGCCCGCGAGCGCGGCGCAGGCACGCAGCGCCATCCGAACCCGCCGGGCGCCGGACACAGGTCTGATCGCAGCGGTCAGCCGCTCACATCTCGACCGCCGGACCGAGGCGCTCCTGGCGCGCCTACCCATCGCCGCTCGGCACACAAGCGGGTCTGCCGTAAAGTTCTGTCAGGTCGCTGAGGGCAGCGCCGACGTTTATCCCCGCCTCTCGGCCACCTGCGAATGGGACGTCGCGGCCGGCCACGCAGTGCTGGTGGCCGCCGGCGGATTGGTCACCACGCCGGAGCGCGCGCCACTGAACTACGGACGCGTGGCCGAGCACTTCCGCATCCCGGCTTTCGTTGCGTGGGGCGACCCCTCAGCGGCAGAGCGGCTCGGCGCCTGAGCGAGCATGTTGACGCGCCGTCGTCTCGCCGCCCACGCATACTCGGACCGCCTGCGCTGGCACGGGGCAGAGACTTCCGTTGGCGCCGCCATGCGGCCATAGTCTTGCCTGTCATGGGGCGATTCGGTTGCGGTTTGGCCGCAAAGCCCAGGTATCTTCGTGGGTAGCGGAGTCACTCGACCACGATTCACGGAGCATTCGATGCGCGCACTGACGCGGACCGTCGCTCTCACCCTCATCCTGCTCGGCCCGGCGAGCGCGCCCCTTTTGGCCCAAACCAATCCTCCGCCGCCGAGCAATCCCCCGGGCGCGCAGCCTCCCGCCCCGCAATACCAAAGTCCGCAGCCGCAAGCCCCGGAGGCTCAATCACCGCAATATCAGCCTCTGCAACCGCAAGGCCCGCAGTACTCCTCGAACGAAGTCATCGATGCCGGTCATCGCTTCTTCGGCACGATTTCGCGGGGACTCGCGCAGATCGTCGAGAAGGCGGGGAGCCAGTTCGGGCTGCCCAACGGTTACGTGCTCGGACAGGAAGCCGGCGGCGCAGTGGTTGCGGGACTGCGCTACGGGGAAGGTATTCTCTACACCAAGAATGCCGGTGACCTCAGGGTGTTTTGGCAAGGGCCATCGCTTGGCTTCGACTTCGGCGGCGAAGGCGCGCGCACGATGATGCTTATCTACAATCTGCCGGCCACCGACGCCATTTACCAGCGCTTCGCCGGCATCGACGGCTCGGCTTACTTCGTCGGGGGCTTGGGAATGACGGCGCTGACGATGAACAACATCGTGGTGGTCCCGATCCGCACGGGGGTGGGAATGCGGCTGGGCGCGAATGTCGGCTATCTCAAATTCACGCCGACGGCGACCTGGAACCCGTTCTGAACATCCGTTCGAGCACTACCTGAGGATGGCTGCGCCGCCGCGTGTGCGAGCAGCTGCGCGAATGCATAGGCCATGGCCGTTTCGCGGACCCGGACCGAGTGCGGTTAGGCCGGATAAGGCGTGATCCACCCGAGGCATTCTGATAACAATCAGGGCGGTACAGGAGACGTCATGATCGAACCGATGATGTATATCGGCATCGGGTTCCTGGTCGCGGGCTTGCTCGTGATCGGGGTCATCCCGTTGGTCCATGCGCGCGCGGTGCGCCTCACGCTGCGGCGGCTGGAAGCCTCGACGCCGGTTTCGATGGCGGAGATTGCCGCCGAAAAAGATCAATTGCGCGCCGAATTTGCCATGGCCATGAGCCGGCTCGAAATGACCGTCGAACAGATGAAGGCGAAGACCACCAGCCAGCTTGCGGAGATCGGCAGGAAAAGCGAGGCCATCGCGCGCATCAAATTCGAGCTTGGCGAGAAGGCGGCGGCGCTGCTTGCGCTCGAAGCCAAGGAGAAGCAGCTCACCGAGGACTTGGGGATCGCCCAGGGCGAACTCGCCCCCAAGACGGCTGCGCTCGAAGAAACCGAGCGCGCGCTCGCGAGCGCGCAGGCCGAGCTCGCCCACGTTACCGCCAGCTTCAATGACGCGTCCGTCGCGGCGGGCGGCCAGCGGGTTGAGCTGACGGCACTGCGCGCGCAGGCCGACGCATTCAAGGGTCAACTCGAAAGTTACGAGAAGGAAACCAAGGCGCTCTGGGAACACCTCAACAGCAAGACGGCCGAACTCGAGACATCGACCCGGCAGCTTGCCGAGGAGCGCGGCCGCGCGGACGACCTCGCCAACCGTGTCGCCGAGCTCGTCGCACAAACGGCGGAATCGCAGGCGCTCGGCGCCCGCGTCCAGGAGCTCGCCGCGCGCCTTGATGAGCAGGCGCGGTCGCTAGCCGATCGCGAACATCACACCGAAAACTTGCGCAGCACGGCGATGGGCGCGCAGAAGATCGAGGCTGAACTGCGCGCCCAGCTGGCCGAGGCGCAAGACCGCCATCGCGTCGCAATGGAGACCCTGAGGACGGAAAAATCGCTGATCGAAAATGAGCTCAAGCGGTCCCAAGAGGAGCGGGACAAGCTGCAGCGCGAGATCGCGGCGGCAAGACGCGATGGCGAGAACGTCGGCGCCTACGAGCGGATGGAAAATGCCGTGCTGCGCGAACGCATCGACGAGGTCGCCGCCGAGGTGGCGCGGCTGACCGCCACGCTTGAAGGGCCGGACTCGCCGATCGACGGAATCCTCAATTCCGAGCGGCCGGCACCAGCTTCGGGAAATGGCCCGTCCATCACATCCGCTGCGGCGTCAAAAGGTACGCTCGCCGACCGCATCCGCACGTTGCAGGCTCGCGCCGCGCGCGCGGCATCGACGCCGAGAGAAGCCAGGCGAGGCAGCGCGCCGCGTGGGGCACGCGCGGACAAGTGAGGCAACGGCCTCGCCGCAAGCGTGAGTTCGCTTGACAGGGCGCGCAGCCGCTTTAAATCCGGGGCTTACGGGCGCTTAGCTCAGCGGGAGAGCGTTCCCTTCACACGGGCTTGAACGTCACAGTGTGAGCAATGGCTTAGCGCTCACTCGGCAATGGAACGGCAAAGGATAAAGGGCGCTTAGCTCAGCGGGAGAGCGTTCGCTTCACACGCGAGAGGTCGTAGGTTCGATCCCTACAGCGCCCACCACTCTCCCAATTCTGCACGCCACCAGGAGCGGAGCGTAGGACAGTCTGGTCGCGCAACCTCGTTCGGGACGAGGGGGTCGCAGGTTCAAATCCTGCCACTCCGACCAACACTTAGCGAAAACCAAATCCTCTTCGCCACAGGGGCCGCCACAGGTTGGCTGGACAAAGTCGGAACACGACTATTTCCGATGTCTCGGGGATTCCGTTGGCCTTAATTACCTTCACTGCGTCCTCACGGTCGCGGTCGCTGGCCCACTTGGCAACAGGTGCTCGAACATTTCTTCTGATTCCCGACCTGCGGCGTAGGTTGCTATTTGGTCGATTTCGACACGCCCGCGACGCGCGTCCAATGTCTGCTTCACGTCCAATAGCGGTCAAACAGTAGCACCGCAGCGAAACGCCGCTTCGTGCCATTTTGTGTTCGTACGGGACATTTGTTTCTCTCTAGGCGTGACTGTCCAAAAGAAAGACAGCGTACCGCCGTACAAGGCGTACCTTTCGGTTGATCCTTCAAAAAACCATTCCGCGCTTATACTCTTGCCTTCCAAAAAAATCGGCACGTTCGAACGTTTTTGCGTTGCGCATGAGTTGGCGCACTATCTGCTGCTAATCTCATTTTCGGCGCTCCCGCGCGACAAGAGCGAATACTGGAAACACGAAGAACTATGCGATGATTTTGCGAGATGCCTGCTAGTGCCAACGCGGTACGTCTCCCAACGTCTTCGCGATGAAAGCCTCAGCGCTTCGCGTTATCTGCACTTGTGCGGTGAAATCTCGAAATTGGCCAGGGTGCCATGGATTCATGTTGCGCACCGCATCGCGGAACTTCGGCCAGACGTGGCATATCTTAGGTTTCAACTCCTTGCGTCAGATGATTTCAAGGTCGTAGCCACAACGCACCCGCGCCGTAAGGGGCGCGGCAAGCTCGTGAAGAAAGAAACGAAACTGTGGGCGGTGTTCAATGAGCTCCTGGCCCGATCCCAAGAACAGCGGAAGCTGATCCAATCTGATTTGACCGAGTCGTTCCTTGAGGGCGATGTGACAAATAGCCTGGGTTTGGCAACAGGTGTGGCTGTCGTGGCCGAAGCTCAGACGCGAAAATTCGCTGATATTCGGATTGCCGCGAGAGCAGCTGCTTAGTCTGCTATCCTTGCAAGCGGATTAATTCGGGACCTTGTGGCGCTACGTGTCGTCTGAAGTAGCCGGCTTCACCATCGATGATACAGGAGCGCGAGCGTAACTTGGCCAGAGCTTCCACGATCAGCGGGAAGCGGTGCGTGAGATCGTTGCCGGGGCGGCTATATAGCCGCACTTTGTCACCCTTCTTGCGGGCGATGACGCGGAAACATCGTGCTTGATCTCGTGCAGCCAAGCCCCGCCGGGTGGCGGCTCTAGGGCTTTTGTCGGCAGGCAAGGCGCAATAAATCCGGCTGGGAGGGTACGCTCTTTCAACACAGGTGCTTTAATAGGGGATGAGCACCTGACAAGGCAACTCAGTACGGAAAAGACTATCTGCTCCTCAAGCGCGCCTCAGCTTCTCCGATAGTAATCGCTCGATTGCGCCCGATTGATGGCCCGCTCGACGGCCACGACGCTGAGCGTGAGCGTCGCCGGACCGCGTAGTCATGATGTTCGCGAGCGCAATGATGGCGGAGCAGACGGCGTCGGACACGGACGCGATCTGCTGAGCAAGTTGTCATCAACCTGATTACGGCCAAGGCGCTCAGGATCGACGTCTCGCCGACGCTGCTTGCCCGAACCGACAAGGTGATCGAATGAGCGCCGCGCGTTCATATCGCTGCTCGGCGCGGCGGCATGGCCGCTCGCGGCGGGCGCGCAGCAGACGACGGTGCCAGTGATCGGTTTGCTAAGCGGCTCGTCGGCGGGCGCGAGCAGGCATCCCATAGCCGCCTTTCAGAGTGCCCTCAGCGCCCGGATCTCCTGCGATCCAATCGACTTGGTGTGTCCAGATTTGCCAAGGTGTTATGAGCTTCTGGTCATACTGTTCGGCCGCAATGTCGCGTCGTACAATTTGCCCCGATAGCGATTCTGCGCTTCTCACTCTGCCAGGTGGCGATCAAATTGGTCTGACATGTCCACAAAACCACCACAGTCACCGATGAGGCAAAGCCTGACCCTCCGGCAAAGATGGGGCGCCCTCGCAAATTCAACGCCGAGATCGCCGAGCGTATCTGCGAGCGCCTCGCCGAAGGCGAGCCGTTGCTGGACATCTGCCAGGACAAGGAATTTCCCAGCCGCCGCACGGTCCAACGCTGGGTGCGCAGCGAGCCGGAGTTCGCCTATCAATACGCGCTCGCCCGTGCCTGCGCGCTCGACGACAAGTGCGACGAGATCCTTGCGATCATTGATGGTAAGCGCCCCGCCGGATCGGATCAGGATGAGCGCGTGCGGCTCGCACGCGATATTGCCCGCTGCGAAGAACCCCGCAAGCATCTGGCCATGGTGTGGCCCTCCAAATACGGCGCGCAAGGCGCTGGCGGCATGGCCGAACTGCTGCCGATGCTGGAGAAGAACCGCAACGGCGACGATGCCAAGGACGTAACGGAGCGCCCGGTGATTATCGAGCAGCACGCACTCTATCAGTCCTATCTGGCCTGGGGCCGCGGGCTCCCCAAGGCAAAGAAGGAGGGCCGGTAGCGTCAATCCTTCCAGAAACCATCGAAGCGGTCGGAGCGAAGCTCCGTATATCGCACGGTATGCATGATGTTGCGGTGGCCCAGGTAATGCTGGAGCGCGCGAGTATCGACACCGTCATTCGCCAATTTGAACCCGCAGCCGTGGCGCAGCATGTGCGGGTGGATTGGGAAAGGAAGTTTGGCCAATTCGCCTGTCCGGCGGACCATCTTGAGGAACCAGGCGGTCGTGACCGGCCCGCCGCGTTCGGTATTAAAGACGTAGCCGCTTTGCGGGTTCTCCCGCCGTACCTGGCGCAGTGCCCGCATTTCCTTGCCGGTGAGCGGGTGCGTGCTATCGACGCCGTTCTTGGCACGCCGCACATGGATACGGCCGCTATCAAGTTCTATCATATTCCAGGTCAATTCGCAAAGCTCGCTGGCGCGTAGCCCATGACGGTAGGCGATCAGGATTGCGGCCGCGTCGCGGTGGCCGTACCGGGAATGCTTCTGGGCGGCATCCTGGAGACGGTCCACTTCCTTCGGGGTTAGATATTCCCGATCCCGCAGATCGGCGTTCGGCGGTCGGCGCGGCGTAACTGTCCGATTTAGGATGGTTGAGGGGTGGCGACGGGTGCTCGGAATTTTCACAGGAAATGCCCCTTATGACAGGTGACTTTCCGTATCATAAGCCTTTTGCGGAAAGATATCAAGCCACTTGGTGGAAATAAGTTGCTTGACGGAGAGTGGGGCCGCACATGCGCCAAAGAGGCACTGAGGACGGGTAGTGTGAAGACACTCATCCCCCGCAAGGGGCTTCAGTGCGACCAATGAAGGCCGACCCGCGGTGACTCGCCAGCGGGTCGGACGATTACGTAGCCTTGCATTTAACTCGACCCGCCGCTGTCGAATCGACAGGCCGGGACTTTGCCACAACGGTTCGGCCACGCTAGCGCGGTGCAGCGGGCGCCGCGGGTTTTGGTTGGGTCATCCAAACCGCAAGCAGCCAAGAGATCCACAAGGATAGAAAATCTGGCATAACTGCCAAACGCGCGCTCGACGATGAGCCCGGCGAGATAGCTGGAGAGACTACCCCCAAGCAAGAAAACGATATAGTAGACGATCAGTAGCATGATGCCCTCCCAGGATTAGCATCGCCCCTCAAGTCAGTTCTCGGCCCAGCGGTATTCGATCGCCGCGCCGCCGAGCAGCGTGATGAAGTCGCGCCTTCTCATT
>Ga0126378_10002598_pt1 | contig 13407 bp, 8 predicted proteins | sample PanSoiMetPlot_23_FD_92587 | JGI IMG/M metagenome (GOLD analysis project Ga0126378, IMG submission 92587) | Tropical forest soil microbial communities from Panama - MetaG Plot_23 | ecosystem: Environmental > Terrestrial > Soil > Tropical forest > Bulk soil | place: Panama | collected 2016-02-17 | reverse complement strand
GGGGTTTTGTTGGTGACGAGCGCGGAGGAAGTGATCCGGATGTTCGGGATGCGGTACGGTCCGCTGAAGAACTGCGCGACATTGCGCGGCGCAGTGAGCCCGTTCGTCCGGATATATGCGCCGAGATCGACAAATACGTCGCCGCGCAGGCCGAGGATCGCGCCGTCGCGCTGGCACGCGATTTCGACGTCGCAATCCATCTGGCGCGCATGGTTCATCGCGATCAGATGCTCGCGGCGATCCTCGACCCACATTACTGGCCGCCCGACTCGCCGGGCGGCAAACGGGATCAGTAAATCCTCGGGGTAGAACTCGCCGCGCGCTCCGAAGCCGCCGCCGACGTCGTTCTCGATCAGGTCAACCGCGGATTCCGGGAGGCCCATCATTGCCGCGAGGGTGCGGCGGTTGAAGAATGGGACCTTGGCGGCCCCCATTACGGTCAGGCGCGCTGCCGCACCATTCCATTCGGCGAGCAGCCCGCGCGGCTCCATTGGCAATGCGGTATGACGCTGCACATTGAAGCGCTCACGCCTAATGTACTCCGCCGCGCGGAAAGCCGCGTCGGCATCGCCGCGGATCGCGGTGAACTTCATCGCCAGATTGGTGCCTGCCTCTTCGAAAAGCAGGGTCTTGCCACGGCCTGAGACGTGCCGATTGGCGACGACCGGCAGCTCGTCGATGTCGAGTGCGATCGCCTCGACGCCATCCTCGGCAAGCGCCGCGCTGTCGGCGAGCACGACCGCGATCGGCTCGCCGACATAGCGTACCCGGTCGGAGGCGATGACCGGCTGGCGAAACGGCTCGGTGGCGGGTGAGGATTGCAGCCGCAGCGGGATCCGCGGTACGGCGCCGATCTCGGCGGCGGTGATTACCGCACGCACTCCAGGGATCGCTAGCGCCGACTTTGCATCGATTGCACGGATGCGGCCATTCGCAACCGGGCTGCGCAAAATGGCCGCATGCAGCATTCCTTGGCGCACAAGGTCGGCCACATATTCTCCGCGCCCGCGCAGAAAGCGCAGATCTTCGACGCGCTCAACGGGGGCGCCGATATAACGGTTGACGACGGTCATGGCCTATCCGCTGTCCCAGCTGGTCGGATATAGCTCTACTCCTGCGCCTCGACGAGCACGAGTTCGGATTGAAAGAGGCCGGAGACGGTGATCTCGAGGCCTCGCGCCAATTTTTTGCCGGTTGCGTGGAGGATGGTTCCCGCAGACAGAAGGCTTGCTCGATAACGTGTGTGCGCGACCAAGCCGGCGAGCCGGAAGATGCGGGACGGCTCGCTGCTCCCGAGACGGAATGCAAACAGGATCCCGCTCGAACCGTCTTTTGTAGCGTACCAGATCGCCGCCCAGTCGTTGCCTCCGTCGCTGGGCGGTGGCGGCGTCAAGAAATACTGGTCGCCATGATGGATTATCGATCGCAGCTTGTTGCGGTACAGCGCGACATGCTCGGCGGCCACGACGATATCCGCTTCCGGCCAGCGATCTATCGACGCGCTGATCCCAAAGCTGCCGAGCATCGCGACCCTGAGCCGGAACGGCAGGTCGCAGCGCTCATCGAGGCCCACCGAATCTTCATCGTCGTCATCGTAGCCAGCGATCCTGCCGGGTGGCCATTCGATGAGCCAGTCATTGCAGACCACTGCGGGATGCGCCAACTGTGTCCCAAAATGAATCGCCAGTTTGTGCAGCGGCCCGGGCTGGTCGCTGACCCAGTTGATATGCGCATGGGATAGAAGCTCACCGTCCATCCGGCCGCCGCCGCTCGCACACATTTCGAGGATTAGGTCGGGGAACCAGCGGCGGATCGCATCTTGCAGGTGATACAACCCTTCATAATGAGCGATCAGCGGATCTTGGTCGGTGAGGCTCTCCGGCAACCCCGGCGCCCATCCGCCGGCCCCCAGATCGGCATTGAAGTCCCACTTCATCCAGTCGACGCCGACCCGCGACAGGATCCGTGTCATGCGTTCGAAAGCGTATCGCCGCGCTGCCGGTACGCCCAAATTGAGGATTGCGCGCTGGTTCGCCGGCGGCGGCTGCCCGTCCAGGTGGTGCAGCCATTCCGGATGGTCGCGGCGAACCGTGGACAGCGAGCCGATCACTTCCGGTTCGAACCACAGCCCAAAGCGCATGCCTTGCTGACGGCATGCTGCACTGATCTCACGCAGCCCGTTCGGAAAGCGCATGCGGCTCGTATGCCAATCGCCGGTCCGCGCTGTCCAATCAGCGGTAGAATCGTCCTCGTCAGTCCTGAACCATCCGGCATCGACGACAAAGGCTTCGCAACCGAGGCGCTTGGCCAGCGGCACCAGCCTTAGCATCGCATCGGCAGTGGGCTCCCCGAGATAGGGATACCAGCTGTTGAATTGCACCGGGATCGGACGCGCGGGATCGGGTCGATGCTTGCGCCGGTACTCGTGCAGACGCTGGGTCGCAGCATTGAGGTCGCCGTCGAACCGCCCGAACAGCACGGTCGGGAGACGCAGCGGATCGCTCCCGTCGGCGGTAAGGCGGCAACGGAACTGCCAATCATTGAGGCCGCCGTAGACGCTCGTGCCATCCGGGCTTGGCTCGGCTTGCAAGGTCCAGTTGCCGGACCAGAATATCTGACAGATATAAGTCGAAGCTCTCGCGCTCAGCGCCAAATACGGCTGGAAAGCAAATCCGGTTTTGCCGGCCCTGCTCTCCAGAACGAGCGGTGCCGCCCCGTCGCTGTGCCGGATTTGCGTTTCCTGCGCCCAGGCGCCCGCCAGACAGCGCATGTCATTGATCGGTTCGTGAATGCGGTACCAGCAGGCAAGGGTCGCCGCGATATCGAGATCGGGACCGATGCCGCGGTGATGCACCACGGTGTTTCGGCTCAGGAGCCCCGAGGAAGCGTCGATCTCGAACCAGAGCTCGGCCTCAAGTGGGACTTCGATCGCCGACAGCGCAATCCGCAAGATCCGTGGACTAGGCTGATGCCAGACTGCAATCTGCCAGGATACCGGCTGACGCTCGGGTCCGTACGAGAGCATTGCGGCGTGCTCGAATGGTTCGGCTGCGGTGGCCGGCTGTCGGGCGATGTCGTCGTCGGCATCATCCACCGGGCCGTAACAATCGCCGATAACGGCCGGACCGCTCAGTCGGATGACATAGCGACCGGACGGCCCGAGCAAGCTCCACGAGCGTCGAGCGGGACTGCGCGCCGATTGAGAGCGAGCCCATCTCCCTACGACGGATGATGCTGCTGCGGCCGCACCGCCCGTGAGAAAGCTTCGCCGCTTCATTCCAGCTCGATCACCGTTTGACGCGGTCGTCCCGGTGGGATTTTACGGAAGGAGTGCCGTCTCCATCCGTTATCCATCCGTCAACAGTCGAACAACTCTCGCTGAGACAATGGGGCCGACGGCGGCAAGGGACAACGGAAACGGAGCATGTCCGAACAGGCGATCGACGCTTCCCGGGAGCTAACCCTCACTAACCACCACTTTCGCTCCAGCTTAGCCCTTCTTCCGTTGCTAGGAGCGCTCGGTTTCGTCCTCGTCACGACGCTGGGCTCCCCGCTGAAGGACGATGTCGCCTGGCTCCTCTATGTTGCGCAACAATGGCTGACCGGGCGTCAGCTATATGTCGACCTGATCGAGGTCAATCCGCCGATGATCGTGTGGGTCCTGGCTCTGCCAGCGGCCCTCTCCGCCGCGCTCGGGATCGCCGCCAAATTCGTCGCGGTGCCGTTCTTCGCAGGGTGCATCTTGGGTTCCGCCGCGTGGTGCGCGAAATTGTTGCGAGGCTACGGGCCGCTCAGCGCCACCCCAATCGTTCTCTTCGCGGTGCTGGGCACGGTGCTTCTGCTGCTTCCCGGAGCCGAATTCGGGCAGCGCGAGCATCTGCTCGTTGCCGCCATCCTGCCTTATCTCTGCATCTTCGCGCGCAGCCTCGATGACGGGCGAACGCAGCCCGTAGAGGCAACCGTCGCCGGAATCCTCGCGGGCATCGGCTGTGCGCTCAAGCCCCAATTTCTCCTCGCCTTCGCATTGCTCGAAATCGTCGGCCGGATGCGCGGGCTGCGGCTCGTGCGGCGGATGACGATCAGCGGCACAGTCACGATGCTCGCGTACCTCGGTGCGGTGTTCTTATTCTTTCCCGCCTATTTCACCAGCGCCATCCCGCTCGGGCTCGCTCTTTACGGGGCCAGCGATGTCGGCTGGCTGCAATTGCTTAGCGACAGCCGAGCCGTGCTGCTCGCCGATGGGGTTGCGTTCGTTCTCTGGTGGACCTACCGCGACAAGCTAAGCGACAGCGCATTGCCGCTGACGCTCGCGGTGTTCGCAGCGGGAGCGATATTGGTTTGGTTGCTCGAAGAAAAGTCCTGGTTTTATCACCTCCTCCCGGCATGCATCCTCACCACATTGGCGCTGCTTTACTGGATCGCGACGATGTCGCGGCCGGCGATGGGATCGCGCTCGGCAGCTTTTGTGGGAATGCTCGTCATAGTCGGCCTGTCGGGTGTGGGCTCCGCGGCTTTCTCGCGTTGGCGGGAGCAGATCGAGATCACGATGGGATCTCGCCCAAACATCGTGGGGAAGCTGGAGCAGCTGATTCACAGCCAAAAAGCGCGCAGCTATATCGCCTTTTCTCAGTGGATCGGTCTCGGCTTCCCGGTTGTCAATAATACCGGCGTCGTCTGGTCATCGCGCTTTGATTCCATGTGGGCCCTGGTGGGTGAGGTCTGGCGCTGCCAGATCGACGGCCAAGCGCGGCGCGATTGGCCGGCCCATAGCTGGGTGGCCGAAGATTTTCTCGCCGGCCGCCCCGATCTGGCGGTCGTCGATGAACGGGAAGGGATCGACTACATCGGCACGTTGAGTTCGTTCGATCCGAGGTTCAAGAACGCCTGGTCCCAGTACCGGCAGATTGCCGCTTTCGATGGACTGCGCGTCTTTCGCCGGCAAGCTCCGCCGCCTTCAAGGATCGACGCGCAAAGCGGTCAGCGTTTTCTGCCGCTCCGTGTAGCCCAACCCGGATAGGGCTGCGCTAACCCCCCTCGAGTTTGGGGATGAAGAAGATTTCGCAGCCTTCGCGGATCGGCTGGAAATAGGCGGTCTCGTGGATGGCGCCGTCGATTGCGACCGTGGTTTCCTCCTCGAGATGCTCACCGAGACCGGGGTAGAGGCGGTCCATTTCCTTGATGACGCCGCGCAGGTTCTTCGCGTCGACCTCGAATTCGCGCACGCCGCCGGTGTAGCGGCGGCTGAAGCCGGCGGTGAACACAACCCGCGCCGCGGCCATCGTCGGAGCCCCTCCTAATCGTCCGCCTGGCCCATATCGAGCGCGGCGCGGATCTTGGGCGGCGACATCGGCAGTTCGGTGAGGCGGCGGCGGATCGCGCTGTCGATCGCGTTGGCGATCGCCGCCATCGGCGGCACGATGTTGACCTCGCCGACACCCTTGGCGCCGTAGGGATGGGCCGGGTTCGGCACCTCGACAAGGATCGGCTCGATCATCGGCATGTCGGAAGCGACCGGGACCCGGTAGTCTAAGAAGCCGGGGTTATCGAGCCGGCCCTGCTTGTCGTATATGTACTCCTCGTTCAAGGCCCAGCCGATGCCCTGGACGACCCCGCCCTGGATCTGGCCCTCGACATAGGAGGGGTGGATCGCCTTGCCGACATCCTGAGCAGCGACAAAGCGCAGGATCGTCACCTTGCCGGTCTCAGGGTCGACCTCGACATCGCAGAACTGCGTCGAGAACCCGGGCGCCATGCCGCCGGCATTGACTGAGGCCGCCGCCGTGATCGGGCCGCCGGTCAGCGCCTTTTTCGCCGCCAGTTCCTTAAACGAGAGCGGCGCAAAATCGCCGACATTGCTGCTTGCGGGCTTGGCTTGGCCATCCTCCCAGATCACGCCCTCGACATCGACGTCCCAGATCATCGCAGCCCTGGCGCGCAACTCGTCGACGACCTTCTTACTGGCCTCGACGATCGCCATGCCGGTCGCGAAGGTGACCCGCGAGCCGCCGGTCACATGTGTGTAGCCGACCGAGGAGGTATCGGCGACGATCGAGCGGATCTGGTGGTAGTCGATCCCCAGGGTTTCGGCCGCCATCAAGGCCATCGAGGCGCGCGAGCCGCCGATGTCGGGGCTGCCGGTCGCGACGATGACCGTGCCGTCCTCATTGACCTGCACGCTAGCGCTCGACTCGCCGCCGCCGTTGAACCAGTAACCGGATGCGACGCCTCGCCCCTGATTGGGTCCCAGCGGCGTCTTGTAGGCCGGATGATTGACCAGCGCTTCGAGGGTCTCGGCATAGCCGCCATGAGCGAGCTTTGGCCCGAAGATCATCGGCGTACCGGGCCGCGCCGCGTTTTTGAGCCGCAGTTGCAGCGGATCCATGCCGACCTTCTTCGCCAGGATGTCGAGCACGCTCTCGACCGCAAAGGCCGAGATCGGCGACCCGGGTGCCCGATAAGCGGCGGATTTCGGGCGGTTGCACACGACGTCATAGCCGACGGTGTGCTGGTTCGGGATGTTGTAAGGCGCAAAGGCGCACAGACACGCGTTCATGACCGGCGAGCCGGGGAAGGCGCCGGCCTGGAATTTGAACTCGCCTTCGGCGGCGGTGATCGCGCCGTCCTTCTTTACGCCGATCTTGACCCGCATCGACGAGCCGGAGGTCGGCCCCGAGGCCTTGAACACCTCGTCGCGGCTCATCACGATTTTGACCGGACGCCCCGATTTCTTGGCGAGCAACGTGGCAACCGGTTCGAGATAGACGATCGTCTTGCCGCCGAACCCGCCGCCTATCTCGGCCGGCGTCACATGTACGTTGCCGACCGGCATTTCGAGGAGTTTCGCGGTCAATGCGCGCACGACGAAGTGCCCCTGGCTCGACGACCAGATATCGGCTTTTCCGTCATGGTCGAACCGAGCGGCGCAGGCATGCGGCTCGATATAGGCCTGGTGCACCGCCGCGGTCTTGAACTCCTTCTCGACAACGATTTCGGCCTCGGCGAAGCCGGCGTCGAGATCGCCGATTTTGAACTCGACCCGCTTGGCGACGTTCGAGGGCTTGGTCGGCGCCGGCTCGACGCCGCGGGTGATCTGGTCCTCGAAGAGCAGCGGCGCGTCGGGCTTCATCGCCTCGTCGACGTCGATGACGTGCGGGAGCACCTCGTAATCTATGTCGATCAACGCAGCGGCTTCTTCGGCGACCGACTTGTTGATTGCGGCGACCGCAGCCACTGCATGGCCTTCGTAGAGCGCCTTCTCGCGCGCCATGACGTTGCGCGTCATGTGCCAGAAATTCTGCTGGACCCGCTCCGGACCCTGGTACTCGAATTTCTGGTCGGGGAAGTCTTTGGCGGTCACGATCGCCTTGACGCCGGGCAATGCCTCCGCCTTCGACGTGTTAATCGAGCGGATGCGGGCATGCGCATGCGGCGAGCGGATGATTTTGCCGTAGAGCGTCCCGGCCGTCGCGAAATCGGCGCCGTACATTGCGCGCCCCGTGACCTTCGGCACGCCGTCCGGACGGATCGGCCGAGTCCCAACCCATTTGAAGCGTGTCGGCGCAACATCGTTCACCGCATCCCTCCACTCATCGGATCGATCTGCTATGCATTAGCGTCGCGCGACGGCGCAGCAAATGCAAGACCAAGCAAACCGCAACGAGGAGGAGATCATGGCTCTGGAAGTAAGGCGGATCGTTACAGGGCACGGCGCGGACGGCAAAGCGATCGTCAAAACCGACGAGCGGCTGCAAGCCGTAAGCCGGCTGGGGCGGCCGCACATCGCCGGCTGCGAAATCTGGTCAACCGACCGGATGCCGGTCGACAATTCCTCCGATGAAGCCGCGGCAGCGCAGCTAGCCGGCTTTGTCAAACACTACAATTACGTCGGCACGGGTCAGGGCGCCGTGATCCGCATCACCGAATTCGCTCCCGGCGCGCCGAAATTCATGCACCGCACCGAGACGCTCGATTACGCCCTGCTGCTATCGGGCGAATGCGACCTCGAACTCGACAGCGGCCAAGTCGTACATATGAAGCCCGGCGATCTCGTCGTGCAGCGTGGCACGATGCACTGTATTACTGGCTGAGTACGACATTCAGTATCGCGGTGTTGCCGCACTCGACGGCGCGCATCGCGTTGCGGATTGCCTCCGGTAGCTCGGCAGGCCTGTCGACCTTCTGGCCGTGGAAGCCGAAGGTCTGGCCGAGCTCCGCATAGTCGGGGCCGTCGATCGTCACGCCGTGCCAGATATCGGCGTCTTGAGCGACGCCGTCGGGATAGTGGTGCAAATGACCCGTCTGCATTGCGCGGTACTGGCCGTTGTTGCAGACGATGATCAGGATTGGCAGCCCGCTGCTCTTTGACGCGCCTAGGCCCTGCACCACCGGGTTGTAGAGGAACGAGCCGTCGCCGATCAGCGCCGCGACCGGGCGCTTGGGCGCGCCGAGCTTGACGCCGAGCGCCATGCCGAGCCCTTGGCCGAGGCCGCCGCCGGGGCGGAAGAAGCTCTGCGGCTGCGTCCACGGCAGGTGTTGCTGCAGCATGCCGGCGTGTGTGATCGTCTCCTCGACATAGATCGCGTCCGCCGGCATCGCCTCGCGTAATGCGCCGGTCAGCGCCGGCAGCTCGATCCTCTCACCCCGCATCGCCTCGGTTTCGGCCGCCAACTGGGCGGCGACGATGCGATCGTGATGCAGCTGCCAGCGCGCGCGGCGATCGCCATGTTTGCCAAGACCGATCCCGGCGGCCCGCGCCGCTTCGATGAGCAGCCGCAGCGAGCTCGCAATCTCGCCTTCGAGGTAATGGTCAGCCTGCAGGCTCTGATAGACCATCGTGCCTTTGAGCGGGTTGTCGTCGATCGCGACAATCGTGCCCGCCGTCGGCTTTCGGCTCGGCGGATACCACGGCGCCTTGCAGCCGACGAGCAGCACGAGATCGGCATCGCCGAGGAACGGGCCGATCGCCGAGCCGAGGTGCAGCGGATGGTTCTTTGGGAAGCTCCCGAAGGCCGTACCCCGGCCGCTGCCGACCGGAATGCCGAAAAGAGCGGCGAGTTCCGTCAGGGCGTCGAACGCGGCAGGATCGCGTCCCGCGGTATCGGCGAGGATGACCGGGTTGCGCGCAGCGATCAGCAACTCGGCGATCTTCTCGACATCGTCATCCCTGGGTCGGGTCCTCGGCGCCGGCGGGATCTGTCGCGGTTTTTCGGGCGGCGTCCATGCCTGAAGCATTACTTCCAGTGGAGCGTTGAGGTAGACCGGCCCCATCGGGTTGCGCTGCGCGAATTCGCCGGCACGCACGACATGCTCATAGAGCGTGTGCACGCTCCCCGCCTGGGTCGCCCATTTCACCACCGGCTCGACAAGGCGCTGCGGGCCGCCGACAATGCTGAGCGCGCGGTACCATTGTGGCTCGATGTCGAGCTTGGGATCTTCCCCGAAGCTCAACGACTCGCCGGACAGCACGAGCATCGGCGTCTCGGAAAGCAGCGCCGAGTGCAACCCGGCCGCGCCTTGCAGCAGACCCGCTCCGGCGTGCAGCAGCACGGCTTGCATGCGGCCGGTCATCTGCGCGTAACCGATCGCGATGTCGACGGCGAGCGTCTCGTGCCAACAATCGACATAGCTGGGGCCGGCCTTCTGGTTGACCTTTTGGCGGGCGAGCGCCTCCCAGACCGGAGACCACTCGGAGCCGGGCGAGGAGATGATGTGGTCGACGCCGAGGTTGCGGAACGCCTCCAGGATCGCTTCGCCGCCGTCGCAATACTGCTTCATCCTCCGCTCCTCTCAGTTGGGCCACTCGGCGGCATGATAGCGACACGCCGCCGGAAGGCGCTATTGTTGCTAAGTTGCCCGAGCGCTGAGAATGCGAGAAGGAGAAAAGCGCGATGGAATTTGGCATGTTCCACCAGTTTCCGGCTCTTCCCGGCCGCAGCGAAAAAGAGGCCTTCGACGAGGCTTTCGAACAGGTCGATGCGGCCGAGCGCTGGGGTCTCGATGCGATGTGGCTGGCGGAGCTGCATTTCGATCCGCAGCGCTCGGTCTTGTCGGCGCCTCTCAGCATCGCCGCCGCGGTCGGCGCGCGCACCGAGCGGATCAGGATCGGCATTGCGGTTCAGGTCTTGCCGCTCTGCCATCCGTTGCGGGTGGCAGAGGAAGCCGCTACCGTCGATCACCTCACCGGCGGCCGGCTAATTTTCGGCGTCGGCCGCAGCGGGCTGCCGCGCACCTATGAGGATTACGGCGTGTCCTACGCCGAAAGCCGCGACCGCTTTATCGAAGTGCTCGATATTGTTGAGCTGGCGTGGTCGCAGCCGAATTTTTCGTATGAGGGCAAATATTACAGCTTCAAGAACATCACGATTGCGCCGAAGCCGCTTCAGACGCCGTATCCGCCGATCCGTATAGCGGCCGCCAGCCCCGACACTTATCCCGCGGTGGGCGAGCGCGGATTGCCGATTTTCATCAACGCCCGCTACGGCTCGTTTGCCGAATTCATTCCCGAGATCGAGAAGTATCGCGAAGCCTATGCGGCGGCGGGCCACGAGGGCAGAGGACAGGTTTATCTGCGCGTCCCAACTTATCTCGCCGAAACCGAGCAGCGTGCGCGCGAGGAGCCGCGGGAAAGCCTGATGCACTTCTACCGTGAGCAGGCGCAAAGGCTGCGGGACTCGCTCAGCCGCGCTGGCACGCGGGCGATCGAGGGGCGGGCCCAGCGCCTGCGGCGGATCGAAAACCTCAGCTATGAAGAGGCGCTGGACGGCCAGGTTCTCGTTGGCACGCCGGATCAGGTCACCGATCGCTTGCGCCGGCTGCAAGAAGAGCTCGGCATCGACGGCATTCTGGCGGAGCTCAACTGTGGCGGCCTCATTGCGCACCGGCAGGTCATAACGGCGCTACGTCTCCTCTGCCAGGAGGTGAGGCCGCGGTTTCATTAGGCCGACCTGTTGTCGTCCCGGCGAAGACGGGGACCCATGTGTCGCATGGGCACCGACCGTCGCCGGTGTGACGAGCGCGCGTCGGTCTCGTTGCCGCGCCGAATGGCTTTTGTGGGTTCGGTAAAGGGACGTTCGCCAGGACCCACGGGAATGCGCAAAATGCGCCGTGAGCGGTCATTCGTCGGGTAGGCAACAAACCGGCTGGGTTCAACCCCGAAGTGCAGGTTCGATGGCGGCAGGTCCACGAGCTTTTCGCCTTCGAGCAGACGCCCCCAACGCTCCATCCACTAGCGTTTCAGGGCTCGATGAGCGCCTTCGAATTGTGCCCGCGGATTGCGTCACCCGTGACCGACCGACGGCTGGCCCCGAACATGCCTCAACTAGGCGCGACGGGGGCGGCGCAGCGTGAAGGCTTCGAACGGGGATAGCTGACCGTCCGTCCCCACCACGTCGTAGTAGGTGACCTCGATCGTCGTGAAGTCGCCGGGATGTGATCCCGGATCAATGGTGAATGCCGCGAAGCCGTAAGAATGCGCTGCGTTTCGGACGGCCGACCAAGGCGCTTGCTCCTTGACGTAGACCGGTGGACGCTTGCCTGTCTTGGGGTTTGGTGGGCCGACGGCGGTGATCACCCGACACTGCGGGGGGTCGAAGAACAGCGTGTTCGACGGGGCGGACGTTCCGCCGCCGCCGATGACCATGTGTACGGTTCCCTTGGTCGTATCGATCACGTCTGTGGCGGTTGCTGCGGGGACCGGGGTTAGCGTGGCGTTTTCCTCCCGGCCGCGTATCGGGTGTGAACGTTCGTAGTGGTGCTCGTGTCCGCATACCACGAGGTCGACACCGTACTTGTCGAACAACGGCACCCATTCCTCGCGGATCCCGAGGTCTGCGCCATTGAACTTGTCAGCCGTCGAGACGGCGACCTGGTGCATACACACTACGACCCAATCGACATCATGATCGCCGCGGGCGGCGGCCAACTCTTGTTCCAACCAGGCTCTTTGAGCGCCCGCCGAATAACCCCGGACGTACGAGTTGCCGCCGTCTTGGTACGCGACATCATCGTTGGCAAGGCTGATCACGCGCACCGATCCGACCGTGAATGCATACCAAAGCCCGCGGGTTGCATCCGTCTGACCGGTTGCTCCCGGCACCGAGAAATAGGTCTGATAGGCCTGATACCCGATCGGTCCATTGCCGAGCTCGTTCTCGTGGTTGCCGGCCGCGGGCATCCAGGGGCGTTTGCGGGCGCTGCGGCTGTTGTTCTCCCAAAAATCCCACCAGGTACGTACCCGATCTTCGGCCACATTGGCGTAGCAGAGATCGCCGTTGAGCAGGTGAAACAATGGCTGCAGCCGCTCCACGCCGAGCGTGGTGTCGGCAGCCGCCGGCGAGCCGAGATTGTCATTGACATACGGCGGATTTGGAATCGTCACACCTTCGGGCGGTTGGTACCTCTTGCCCAAAGTCGGCGTGGCCTGATCGCCGAAGCTGGTGAAGGTAAACTTCGCGCGACCTCGCGGGGCGGTTCGGAACGTGCCGAACACCGGCTCGGCGCCGTCGTGGAATGCTCCGTACAGATAGGAGGAGTCGTCCCGCAGCTGAGCGATTTTCGCATGATACGCATAAACCACCTGGCCGGACTTGGCGTCAGTGTAACTGGTCTCTTTCGCCTCGATGACGCGCTCGAGCCTGCCATCGAGGTTCCCGAGCATGACACGCGGATTGTGCGTGGACTGCAGTGTGTGCCAGGACACCACCATCTCCGACGATGCATCCGCGCCAAACTGCAGGTGCAGTCCGGCGACTGGAGGTGTGGTCCGCGGACCGGGCGGTGGGGGTGCGGCGGGTGCGGCCAGAACGGCTTCGATTCCGATGAAGGACGCCGCGACGGTGGCCCCTCCGGCGATACCCGCAGCAGCGAGGAGCTTGCGACGGCTGAGCTCAAGATCGAATCCGGTGTCCTGTGCGCTCATGGCCACGAGGCCTTCTCGGCGCCCGTCTGTGCACATGCGGCGGTGATCCCGTTATTGCATTGCGGGGCGGCGCTGTATCTGCGGGCGCGCAGAACACGAACGAGCCGCCGGAACAAGGAATTATTCCCTGTAGTACGCGGTATGAGCAGCCTTACTTGCCGCTCAAGCCGAAGCCACGCCTCACGCGAACGCTGGTCGAGTTCGACCCTCGAAAAGTTCTGGTCCCAAAGGTTAAATCTCGGCACGGCGCCCCTCCATAGCGCGAAGCACTCCCCGGCCGCAGCCGAGAGTGGTGCCATCCATAGCCTCGCAATCCCGGAAGATGTGTGAGCTAATTCACACTTGTGGGCCATGTAAATTGCGACAGCTCATATTGATTTTTTTAACCACCACCGCGGCCAGGCGCACGCGCTGATCGCCGCCGCCGGCGAAAAGACCGACGACACCGACCTGTTCCTCGTCGTCCCGGCAATTACCGTCTCGTATAATCC
>Ga0126378_10002596_pt1 | contig 13413 bp, 27 predicted proteins | sample PanSoiMetPlot_23_FD_92587 | JGI IMG/M metagenome (GOLD analysis project Ga0126378, IMG submission 92587) | Tropical forest soil microbial communities from Panama - MetaG Plot_23 | ecosystem: Environmental > Terrestrial > Soil > Tropical forest > Bulk soil | place: Panama | collected 2016-02-17 | reverse complement strand
GCCAACTCGTGCTCGTGCGATACGTTGTCGTGCTGCGGGTCGGCGTAGGTGTCCGCCTCAAGGTCGAGTAGGTCCCCGCGTCGCAGCGCGGAAACCAACACCAGTTGCTCGCAGTGCCGATGGATCATCGCGCATCCTCCAGCGGATAGCGTTCGGCTTCCTCGCACTCCGCGTCGTATGGCACCTCGTCCAGGCTGGTCTCCCCGTCGCAGTCGTCACACTGGGCCGCATCAAACACATTGCCCAACGTCCACTCCTGCGTCTCGCAGTCCCATACCGCCCACGCGTCACGCATCACGTTGGTGCTGCCACACGTGCGGCAGACCATCGAAATCTTCGCGCCTTCCGTCATCGCGCACCCCGCATCGCTTGCACACGCGCCGCCGCCTCGTTCAACGCCGCCACGTGCGGATTGTCATCGCTGTAGACGGTGAAGAGCGCGCCAGGACAAATCCCATCGTGCGCGTCGGCCAGCGCCTTCATGCGGCGGTAGTAGGCGACCGGATCGTGATTGCGCTCGTAGGTCTCGCGCGCCATCGCCTCCGCTCGTGCCCACAACGCGCGCGGCACGCCAGGGAAGTGATGCACCTTGCCCACATGGTCGATGTGGAACCCGCCGCGCCGCGTCACGTGGCCGGGCATCCTCGGGTGCGGCTTCCAGACCATGCCAGTAATGGCACCAGACGCGTTCTCACGCCCGCGCTCGAAGAAACCGCCGTCCGGTGTGCCGTTGGATGTCGGCAGCGCCAGGAGCGTCGTCAGGGCTTCCAGCGTGTAGGCCGCAGCGGCAGTGCAGGAGTAGCCCATCACTCGCCCTCCCGATCCATCGGCATCGATGAAGATGGATCGATGTAGTCGTCGTAGGGGTCGCCCCTGCACAAATGCCCGAACGGCGTCATCTCATACTCGCCGTCCTGCAACGCGATGGCGCACACGACGTAACGCGGCTCTCCAGTCGCCGCGTCCTTGCATTCCACAAGCGCGAGGTCATCCGCCTTGCAGGCACGCACCAATGTGGCGAAGTTTGTCCGATAGGATGCGGGGATCGCCATCACACGCCCCCTTTCTTCGCAGGCTTCGGCGGCAACCGACGCTCCACACGCCACATGCCGTCGATCTGCACCACCGCGTAGGTGTAAAGCCGCGCACGCTGGCCGCGCTGGAACTCCCCAGGCGCCACCATGTTCTCGAAGGCAGCGCGCCGCCGCGCCCCCTCGTAGGTCTTGTATTTCTGGCGGAGCATCGGCATCACACGCCCGCCTTCGTGTTCGATGACGGGTGAAGCTGTGCCAGCGTCTGACACGCGTCAGTCTCGCGTGTGTAGTCGAAGCATTCGGTGTTCGTGTTCCAGTCCACCGTGTGCAGACGGGCGAGGTGGCACAGCTGATGCAACATCAGCCGCACGGCCGGGTCGCGCGCCATCGCCTCACTGCCACCACCCTCGGCACGAACCTCGTGCATTGCCGCCAACATGGTGTTGGCGATCGCGAGCGGGTTGCACGCACCATCCTGAATGAACAGCGCATCGTCGTGTCGTTTGCTCATTTCCATTCTCCGTTGTTGCTGGCTCCACATTTCCGCCTCCGGGCTGGCCACCGGCATCGGCAGTGTTACAGCTGTCATCGCGCCTCCCACGCCACGGCATCGGCATAGCGCCGCGCCACATAGGTCAGCGAACGGTATGGGATTTGATGCACCACGCCGTCGATCAGCACGGCCACATGCGAGCGTGGCCACGCTCGGCGTTGCTCGGCAGACTTGCGCACCACACGCCCCAGCCATTGCCGATACCGCACGCCCGAACCGATCGGCATCATGGCCGCTCCCAGCCGTAAAGCTTGGGATCGGCCAGCACACGCGCACGGCTCGCGAGCAAGTGCTTGATCGTGGCGCGCCGCAGGGTGCGACCGTCGCGGGTCAGGATCGCCCCGAAGTGCACTGCGTGCGCATGGCGCAGGTCAGTGAAATACGGCAGCGGGCCGGGAGTGTGCTTGAACCCGTTGCGCGCCAGGGCAGCGAGAAACTGCGCCAGTGTCAGGTCGCGCGTGCTCACGACCGCACCACCGGCAACGCCGCCTTCATCGCCTCGATCCAGGTCGTCAGGTCCGCCATCGCTTGGCGCAGGCTCTCGCGATTGCGCGTGTAGGGCTTGCCTGTGACGCGCGTCGCTGCCGCTGCCATCGCAGTCGGCGTATAGTGCCGCGAGGCTTTCAACGTGCCGTTGGTGTTCACCCACATGCGGATCGCCGCACGCAGGGACACTGCCGCGAACAACGATGTCGCGTCGGGACCGACAAACGAGGTGCTGGCAGCGCCGGTCTCGATGTAGCTCGCATCCGCCGCTACGGGGGTTGCGCGCTTCACAGCGCGCCCCTCCCTGTTACAGCGGTCACGATCCGCTCATACTCGTTGGCAGTGATCTGCACCCTGAACGTCGTCGGCTCGCACGTGCGCTCGTCCATGCCCTGCGCAGTGATGTGGATGACATACGCATCCACGCGCTCAACGCTGATGATCTGCGACGCGTTGAATAACAGCGTCCATTCGCCCTGTCGGTTGGTCTTTTGAACTCTCATTTCCATCTCTCCGGTTTCTGGCTTTCGCCTTCATCAATGCCGGCACACACCGGCAGACCGTTCAGCCATCGCGCCTCCGGCACACGCACCAGGACAGCTGCAACCTGCCGACACGGAGGAAGCGCAAGCCGCCGATGTGCCGATAGCGGATGCGGGCGATGGAAAGAGCGCGCTTCACAGCGCGCCCCCTTCTTGATCCAAATCGGTGTAGCGATACGTGCCGAACGTGGAGGTGTTGGTGAGGTGCTCAATCGCGCCATCGATGATGTGGGTTGCGATGGAGGTGGGAAACGTGTCCATCTCGCCCGTGGTCTCAACCGTCACGTTGGCGACGTGCAGCGTGTCGTCATCGCCGTGCCACGTAATTGAGAACCGACGCGTAACGGGCGCTGGTCCTATGCTGATGGAAGTCGTTGATAAGGCTGGCATTTTCACTCCGTTCGTTTCGTTGCGGAGTGTGGAGTGTGCACACTTGGGCACATAACGTCAAGTTAGATTTTGGCAGGGTCGCTGCCGCTCTCCGGGTCGTTGTGGTAGTGATTTTGGATGGTCAGTCAGCAAGCAGTGAGCCTACCCGACGTTACGCGGGATCGTCGTCATCCGGGTTTGCGACCGCCTTGGCAGAAGGGTGAAAGCGGCAATCCCGGCGGCGTCAAACATCGCACCGAGTGGCACAAAGTCATGGCGCTGGCTCGGGAAAACTCCATGGCAGCGATGGCGAAGCTCGTGCAACTGATCGAGAACGAGGACGCGCGCATCGCGTTTATGGCGTCGCAAGCCGTGTTGGAGCGCGCGTGGGGCAAGCCCAAGGATGCCGATCCAAACGAGGCGCCGCCGTCGCGCATCGATCTCCGATCGCTCACGCCGTCGCAGCTTGAGGTGCTGATGTCGCTCGCGCGGCAACGCGATGGCGTCATCGATGGCGAGGCCGTGGATACAGACGCATCTACACCCGCCTCGCCGACCGAAGGCTGACACGTCTGAAAATGGGTGTTATCGGACGGATCGCAGTCGCCTCGGTCGCGGCGCGAGTGGCGCGCGGTCGATGCGGCGGAGGGTGCGGGTGCGCGCGGCAGCGCCAGTGCCATCGGGCGCGGGGGAGGCACGGGCGGGCGGGGGTGGGGGGTCGGCAGCGAGCGCGGGAAATCTATTTCTGCCGGTCGAATATGTCCGGAGTAAAATTCCGGTAGTCGTTACGAGATCCGATCCGTCAGTGGCACGCACGTCCAGTTGCGGGTCTCGCCGCGGTGCACGATGGCGACGGTTTTATCCCCCACCTGGACGCGGAACGTGGCGGTCTGTGGCGCCTCGCCGCTCACGGTCACGCTGTAGACCAGGAAGTAGGAGCCGTGCGGCACCGGATCGGGGAGTGCCACCCACCGTCCGGCGCATGGCGGCATCTGCTCGACGTAGCTGTCCTGCGGCGGCCCGAGATAGGAGTGGTAGAGCACGTCCATGCAGGTCCACATGACGGTCAGATCGCAGAGCATGGCGCGCACATATATATAAGGACAGCGCGATAGGCCATCTGCGCGGCTATTTCCCCGCAAAAACAGCGCCCTATCGCGCTTGACACACGATCTGCTACGGTGCGCCCGTCGCAACACCAGGAATAGGGGGCGCTTGATGCCGGTTCCGCAGGAGCTTCACGACAAGATCGGGCAGATCCACCAGGACATCACGGCGGTGAAGGGGCAGGGCGGTCAGTTGCCGGCTGCGCTTGAGGCGGAGATTGCGCGCATCACCAACGCGGTTGCCGAGTTCATCACGGCGCTGCAGTCGCATGACGCGGCGCCGGACGCTCCTGCACCTGCGGCTGATGAGCCGGCGGTGGTTGCGCCCGCACCCGAGCCGATGCCTGCCACTGAGGCGTGATTGAACGCCGACCTGGCCGAACTGATCGCCGATTTCGACCCGGATCAACTGGCCCTCGAAGCTGAACGGCTTTACTGCGAGGGTTCGCTGATCCGGTTCTTGCGCCATGCGTGGCCGTATATCGATCCCTCGACATTCATTGACGGCTGGCACCTCCACGCCATCGCCGAGCACCTGGAAGCAGTAACGCGGGGTGAGATCCGCCGTCTTCTGATCAACATCCCGCCGCGGCACTGCAAGACGCTGCTCACTTCCGTTGCCTGGCCGGTTTGGACATGGGCGCAGGAGCCTGATCCGGACAATCCGCGCATCGGTCCTGGCACGCGTTTTCTCTGCGCATCCTACGGTGCAAAAAAAGCGCAGGAAGACGGTGTGACTGCCCGCCGTCTGATCGCCTCTGACTGGTTTCAAACGTTGTGGGGTGATCGCGTCGTCATTGCCGAGGATCGCGACAATCAGATCCAGTATGACACCACGGCCGGCGGTTCGCGCATATCGACGGGCATACCCGAGAGCTTGGGCCGTGGCGGTGTGATCCGGCTGATTGATGATCCGCACAAGCCGGACGATCCGGAGAGCGAGCTGATCATCGACAGCCAGATCAAGGCATACAAGGAAGTCTGGCAAACGCGGTCGAACGATCCCTCTGCCGGTGCGGAGGTGATCATCATGCAGCGTCTCGGTGACCGGGATCTCTCGGGCCACATTCTCGACACCGGCGATGTGGTGCATCTCTGCCTGCCTGCCGAGTATGATCCGCAGCGGCACTGTGTGACGACGCTGCCCTGGTCCGATCCGCGCAGCACCGACGCCGAGCCGATCTGGCCGGAGCGGATACCATCGCGCGAGCTGCGTTTGATCCGCGAGCGCCTTGGCCCGTATGCGTGGGCCGGACAGTTCCAGCAGTCGCCCGAGCCGCGCGGTGGTGGGGTGATCAAGCGCGAGTGGTGGCAGGTTTGGCCGCCGCCGGACGAGGAGGAGTTCTGGAACCGCACCTATCACGATACTGCAGGCAAGCCGCTGGTTCGGACGCTCTATCCGGACTGGCACCACGTGCTGATCAGTTGTGACACGGCCTACACGGAGAAGACGACGAACGACTGGACGGCGGTGACGGTGTGGGGTGCGTGGTCGGACCGTCGCGGGCATCCGAAGATGATGCTGATGGGCGCCTGGCGAGACCGTCTGGAGCTGCCCGACCTCAAGATCCGTCTCCTCGAAACCATCCGCCGGCGCAAGGCCGACACGATCCTGATCGAGGCGAAGGCATCCGGCCTCTCTGTCGCGCAAGAGCTGCGCCGTCTGCTCCGTGACAGTGAGGCGCGCGTGATCACCATCGATCCGAAGGGCGACAAGCTGCTGCGTCTGCACGCGATCGTGCCGCTCTTCACGTCCTCCCTGATCTACGCGCCGAACACCACGTGGGCGGAAGCCGTCATCGATGAAGTTGGTCGGTTCCCGCACGGCAAGCACGATGATTTTGTGGACAGCACGTCGATGGCGTTGTCCTGGCTGCGGCGCAACTCGATCGCGCAGCTGGCCACGGAGTATGAGGAGGCGGCCCGTGAGGCGCTGATGTTCCGTGGCCAGGTTCGCACGATCCCGCATGAGTATGGTGTGGCATGAGCGACACGCTGTCTCCCACCACGGTCTCGATCGATGACGACGGTGGCGTGACTATTTCGATGCCTGCCGTCCGCCGACAACCGATCGGTTCTGACGACTTTGACGAGAACCTGGCGCTGCAGATGGACCACGACTGCGGTGGTCTGGCGCACGAGCTGTCGGAAGGTGTGGACGCTGACTTACAAACGCGTCGCGTCTTCATCGACAATCTGGCTGAGAGCATGGACCTGCTCGGCCTGACGATTGAGCAGATCCCCGGCAGCAAGCAAGGCCCGGTGTCAAAGATCGGGCACCCGCTCCTGCTCTCCGCTGTAGTGAAATCGCAGGCGGCTGCCAGTGCTGAGCTGCTGCCCTCCACTGGTCCCTGCAAGGTGGCGACCCGATACGGTTCGGACGCCATGCAGGATCATCTTGCGCAGGCGTTTGAGCGAGACATCAACTACTACCTGACGCAGGCAGACCAGAGCTATTACCCGGACATGGACCGTGGGCTGTTTGGGCTCATGCACTCGGGCAACCTGTTCAAGAAGGTCTACTGCCACCCGCTGCGCCGTCGCCCGACCTCCGAAGTCATCGATGTCGCGGACCTCATCGTGTCCCAGGACGCGACTGATCTGGACACAGCGATCCGGGTGACGCACCGCTCCGAGATCACCCGATCCCAGGCGCGGCGCATGATGTATTTCGACCACTGGGCTGATGTTCCGCTCGGTGAGCCGTTCCCGACCTACACACCGGACCAGACGAAGCTGCAGGAGATCGAGGGGGTCCGTCCGATCAGTCTGCGGCCCCGCGACACGCCCTACACATTCTACGAGACAACGGCCGACATTTGTCTCGATGACTACGGGTTTTATGACCGCCATGCGCCAGGTGATCTGCCGGTCTCGTATGCGGTGACATTCGAGCGCGACACGAAGCGCATCGTTGACATCAGGCGCCGCTGGCACCGGGACGACGAGATGTTCCAGCGTCGCATGAACATCGTGCATTACGGCATGGTCCCTGCGCTGGGGTTTCTCTGTCTCGGGCACTGCCACCTGCTCGGCAACCAGACCAAGGCGTTGCGGGCGATCTGGCGCATTCTGGTGACGGCCGGGATGTATGCCAATGCCCCCGGTGGGCTGCGTGCCAAAACTGTTCGGACTTCCTCCAACGACATCAACCCTGGTCCGGGTGAGTGGACCGACGTGGACGTGTCCGGATTTGACAAGATTTCCGATGCGTTCATGCCGTTGCCCTACAAGGACGTGTCGAACGCGCTGATCCAGTTTGCCGACCTGATCGCCAAGGAGAGTGCGGAAGCCTCGGCGGCTGCGGACATGCCGATGGGCGACAGCCGGGTGGACATTCCGGTGGGCACGATCCTCGCGATGATCGAGCAGGCCACCCAAATGTCATCGGCCGTGCACAAGCGGCTGTATCGCTCGCAGGCGCGCGAGATGATGCTGTTCAAGGAGGTATTTGCCGAGCATCCGGAGACGCTGCACGCGCTGAACCCCTCGCCGGCCCACATTTGGGAGACGGCGGAGGAGTTCCGTGACGTGGAGCTGATCCCGGCCTCTGATCCCAACGTTCCGTCGCAGATGCACCGCATCATGTTGGCGACTGCGATGGTCACCGTGGCCGGGCAGAACCCGGACATTTACGATCGTGTGGGGGTGCACCGCCGTGCGTGGGCCAGTATTGGCGTGAACGATGCCGAGCAGTTCCTGCACGAGCCGACCCCGCAGCCACCCCAGGGTGGTGCGGCGCCGCCCGATCCTCTCATCGGCCAGGCGCGGATGCTCGAAGCCCAAGCGAAGATTGCGACGGCGCAGAACGACGCGCAGGACACGCAGCGCAAGGCGGCGGCCGAGGCGGTGCAGACGCAATCCGAGCACGCGCAGTCGGTGCTGTCCGAGCAGAACCGGATGGCGGAGCTTGCCTCGCAGGAGCGCGTGGAAAATGCGCGTCTTGCGGTCGAGCGCGAGCGCCTGGCGGTTGAGCAGCAGCGTGCGACCACGGAGACGGCAACTGAACGGGCGAAGCTGGCGTCCACGCATCAACTGGGCCTTGGGCGTCTGGCGCATGATCGGCAGACCGCAGCGCAGGAGCATGGGCTGGGGCTTGCGTCTCACGCTCTGGATGTGCAGACCGCCGCGTCGGACGCGCAGGGCCAGGCGGCGGATCGGCACCTGGCCAGACGGCAGCAGGACCAGCAGGCGCAGCAGGCGGAGCGGGACCACAGCCGCGGGCTGGCGGAGATTGCGGTGAAGCGGAAGGTGGCGAGCAAGCCTGCACCCCGGCCGGCGGGGCGGAAATGAACCGTCTGCGGCAACTGATGCGCGATCCACTGCCGCTGCCGCCGGACGCGCCGGCCTATGTGGATGCGATTGCGGAGCGTGACTGTGGCAACAAGGCGCTGCAGGCGCGCAACCGGATGGAGGCGTTCGACGTGCAGCCCCGGCGGGTGCGGGAGATCGAGCGCGAGGTTTACGACCCTGGCCTCGCCTGGGCGATTTACAGCCAGGAGCAGCAGAGGAGGAAGCGTCGTGGCCGATGATCGCAGGGCGAAGGCGGAGAAACTGATCGAGCGCAGCGGCTACCGCACGGGCGGGGAGATCACCCCCCGATCCGCGGTGACGCGTCACGAGGCGCATTTGCATCGTGGCGAGAAGAAGACGTTCGCCACCGGCGGGGGCGTGCTCGCGCGCTCGCAGGACAAGGCTCGCAACGCGGCGGACCAGGAGGTGGTGCGGCGTGCCGCGCCTGGGCTGAACAAGGATGGATCGGATGACGGCTACGCGCGGGGCGGTCGTGGGCCGCGGGGCAAGCACACGACGAACGTCATTATTGCGCCCCAAGGCGGTCAGAGGCCGATGCCCATGCCGGTTCCGGTGCCCGCTGGTGGACCGCCTGGTCTTGGCCGGCCGCCGGGGCTTGCTGGCCCGCCTCCGGGTGGTCCGCCAGCGCCCCCGATGGCTCCCCCTGGTGGTCCCGGCCCGATGCCTGGTGGGCCGCCACCGCCAGGTCTCGCGGGTGGTTTGCCGCCCGGCCTTCGGGCGCGTGGTGGCAGCACGCGGTATCCGTTGAACGCGGCCTCTGGTGGCGGCAAGGGCCGGATCGAGAAGGCGAAGGCGTATGGCGGCACTCCGCGTCACTGACATTCTCGGCGAGGATGCGGCGCCGCGTTACTACGATCCGCAGCTCTGGATGCGGCTGGAGCCGCACGTGCTGGAGATGTTCGAGCGCGAAGTCACCGCCCTGGTGCAGCGCCGCGCTCCCACGTTCGAGCACTACCACTACCAGCTTGGCGTATTGGAAGGCATTCGCCGTGTGATGGTTGCTGCCGCTGAACTGAACCGGGTGAGGGACGATGAACACCGCGGAACTGACCGATCTGTTGCGTGAGCTGGCCGACGATCTGGCGGCCGAGTTGGACGCGCGGCACAAATCCCGTGACCGCTCTCCGACGATCATGCGGGACTTTGAGCGGGACATGACGCCGGTGCGGCGCGCCTACGCGCTGTTGGCGAAGCTGGAGGAAGCATGAGCGCGGTGGCGATGGTCCATGCGACGGACCCGAAGTCGGACATTTTCCTGTCCCTGGGGGATCACCTCGATCAGGTGACGCCGCTCGGTGCCGACGTGTTGCTCGCCGTCTACATCCGCCCCGAGCAGACCAAGGGTGGCATTCTGCTGCCTGCCAACCAGGGGATGCGCAAGGAGGACAACTACCAAGGCAAGGTCGGCCTGGTCCTGAAACTTGGCCCCCTCGCGTTCCGTTCCGATGCGACGCACGATTTTGGCGAGGTGGTGCCGCGTGTCGGGGACTGGGTGGCGATCAATGTGGGCGACACGTGGGCGTTCCAGCTGGGTGACCAACGCTGCCGTGTGGCGCAGGACGTGGATATCAAACTGATCCTGTCGGCGCCGGACATTGTGCTGTGAGCGACGATCCGCTGCTGCAGTTCTTTTCCTACGGGCATCTGCCGCCGGACCTGGCGGAGGTATCCGAGCGGTTTGCTGAGCTGGCGGTATGGCTGGCGGACGAGCTGCCGGTGAACGCGGAGCGCGAGATGGCGTTGCGCAAGCTGTTGGAGGCGAAGGACTGTGCGGTGCGGGCGCGGCTGTATCGTGCGGCGTCGCGGGCCTACTGATGGCGCTGCATCTGCATCATCATCGCAAGCCGGTGGCGCCGCAGCCGGACGCGAGCACGCGCGAGCGGTTGGTGCATCACCTGCATGAGTGTGCGGCGGAGCGTGGGATGGGGCGCACGGGTGAGGCGCACGCGCGGCTGACGGTGGCACTTGCGGCCGATCCGGAACTAACTACAGAGGCCCGTCGCCATCTTGCGGCGATGGACCATGGGGTTTTGCTGCGGGACGTGATTTCGCGGTGGCACAAGGCAACGTTGGAGGGCTGCCTGCCACCGGCTCGGGAGGGGGGCACATGAGCGGCAACGGCAGTGAACCGGTCTACGACGAGGATGTGCGTGGCATGTTGCGCGACAACGAGCGGCTGCGGCGCGAGCTGGCGGACGAGCGAGCGCGCGGCCAGGCGGCGCAGTCATCGGCCGTGGAGGATCGTTGGGCGGCGGACGAGCGGGTGATGGAGGCGACGCGCGCGCGGCTCGATGGTGAGGCGACGGCGTTGCAGCAGCACATTGTGCAGCTCTACGAGGCGGGGAACTTCGCCGAGCTGGGCACGGCGCAGCGGCAGCTGGCGCGGCTTGAGGCGCAGCTGGCGCAGACCGAGCAGCAGAAGCTGTGGCTGGCGAATGCCCGCGAGCAGCACAAGACGCAGCGGGAGCGACAGCCGACGCGGGAGGAGTATATGTCGCGGTTCACGCCGCTGCAGCGTGATTGGATTGACCGGCACCCGGAGTATCTCACTGACCAGACCTATCAGAACCGCGTCGTTGCGGCGCACCACCTCACCGTCTCGGACGGTATTCAGGTTGATACTCCCGAGTATTTCCGATCGGTCGAGAAGTATGCCGGCGCGCCCGGCGGCCGTGGGCCTCGTGCGATGGAGCGTGAGGAACCGACGGTGGACGAGTATTACGTTGATGACGCACCTGTTGAGCCGCCACCTGCTGCGCCGCCGCGCGACGAGCGTGGTGCCATCCGGCGCACCGGTGCCGACATGCCGGTCACCCGCCGCTCCCCTGACGCGCCCCGGCGTGACGCCCCGCTCCGGCTGACGGCGGATGAACGCGACTTTGCTGACACCACGATGCCCGACGTGCCCGTCAACGACTGGCGCGACAGCAACGGTGTGCTGCAGCCTGGGCGCTATCGGCGCTACAAGATGAACCAGGCGACGCTGCGTGCGAACGGCCGGTTGAACTCGTGAGGTGAGCAATGCCCGAGCAGCGCGAGCTAGACGAGCCGATCGGTTGGCGGTTGTCGATGGCGGCGCCGTCGTCCATTCCGTTCCTGACCAAGCTGGAGGTGCACGAGCGGGAGTTTCCCACCGAGGCGGAGGCGCGGGCGAGCATGGCGACGATGAAGCGGCTGTATCCGCAGGTGGCGATGTGCGTGACGCCGATCTTTCTGTCCGCGCGGCGGCGCTCGAACATCCGTCACCGCCGCGACCAGCAGACGGTCACCGCCAACTGGCCGGTGCAGCATCGAGTGGAGGGCGCATGAGCTTTCGTGGTGTGCAGCGCAGCGAGCAGCGTGTGCCGCAGCGCATTCTGATCCGCACCCCTGGCAACCGCTACGACTTCGACCGCAGTCGTATCCCGCCCGGCATGGACTACGGGTGGAAGCGCAAGAGCTTCATGGGGTTCGAGGACATCGAGCACATGGTGAATTTGGAGGCCAACGGCTGGACCCCGGTGCCTCCTGAGCGCCACCCTGAACTGACCGGCAGCCGCCTCCAAAAAGGCGCTGAGATCGTCCGTGGTGGTTTGATGCTGATGGAGCGTCCGGCGGAGATCAGTGAGGACGCGCGTGAGCTGGACGGGGCGTTTGCCCGCCAGCAGGTGGCGGACCACATGAAGCGGCTGGGCCTGGCCGGGCACCGTGCCTCTGGTCACGGCCTCAAGACACACTACGAGCGCCCGCCGGACGTGAATGTGGTGGATGACGGGCTATGACATTCGCTCCTCTGACCGTTCGCTTGTCGAAGAACATCGTGGAGGCGGTGCTGGAGGCATCCGGCGACCACGAGGCGCGCTACGGCTGGAATGAGTTTGTCGAGCACGCGCTGCGGGTGGCACTGCGCGAACGGAACGGACCGCCGCCCGCACTGGAGCATTTTGCCGAACTGCCGCACTGCGACATCTATACCGGGGCAGAGCGAGGCTGGATGCGCCGCCCTGACCTGGACAAACCTGGCATCGATACCTGGGAGCAGCCTGACGGTTCGCTCTATGCGGCGCCCAAGGGCAGCACGCCCAACATATTCGTCATGCGGTCGGTCTTTCCTCCCAGTGGATTGCACTGACCGATCGCAGCATGGCGGCGGCAAGAACCCTATGGGGTGAGCCGCCGCCGTGTGCGGGAGGCGCGCCATGGCCTGTGCGCGCCCCCGCCCTGGAGGGACCGATGGACATCGCGGTGGAGTTCGACATCGAGCAAGATCGTGTGGTGCTGCACCGGACGGACTGTCCGCAGCTGCGCCGGCTGGCGGATTGCGGCCATCCGGTGATGACGATGCTGGAGTGCCAGCGCGTGCCGTCTCAGCTACCGCGACACGAGTGCCTGGACTTGCGCGCCAACTGATCGCATAGTCCCGCCGCCAGACGTAGCGGGCTCCGCGGATGCGGACGTTGGCTTTTCCTGGGGTCTCCGCGCCGGAGGCCACGACCGACATAGGGGCCGCGAGCCCCGTCTGCGCCCGCGCCGGGCACCCCCTGAACCTTTAACCCGAGGACGTATTGGCGCGCCGCTGATGCTCCTCCCGCAAGGGAGCGCAGCGCGTGCCCGCCAATCTTCTGGCCCCATCGGGCTTTTCCACCTCGCGTCAGTTCGGCGGCGGTCAGCCGAACTACGGGGTGCGCAACTTCAACATCCTGTTCAACTACAGCTCGCAGATCGCCTTTGGCGATCCGTGCTTTTTGGCAACGGACGGCACGGTCCGGCTGTTTGCCAAGGGCGGCACCACCTGTCTGGGGATTTTCCGGGGCTGCAAGTATCTCTCGCCGGTGACCGGCAAGATGGAGTGGTTCCAGGGCTGGACCGCGCCATCGGGCTTGCCGTCCACCACGGTGGTCGAGTGCTACGTGGACTGCGACCCGAACTTCACCTTCCAGGCGCAGATGCGTGGCACGGCGCTGACGCAGACCAGTGTCGGGCTGAACGTGGACATTTTCACCGGCACCTCCGGCACGCCGACAGCGGCG
>Ga0126378_10002595_pt1 | contig 13418 bp, 11 predicted proteins | sample PanSoiMetPlot_23_FD_92587 | JGI IMG/M metagenome (GOLD analysis project Ga0126378, IMG submission 92587) | Tropical forest soil microbial communities from Panama - MetaG Plot_23 | ecosystem: Environmental > Terrestrial > Soil > Tropical forest > Bulk soil | place: Panama | collected 2016-02-17 | reverse complement strand
CGGCTGACCAGCATCTTCCTGCGCGACAAGAATGGGCGGCGACCCGTCTATGGGGGCTCGCGGAAATTCCAGGAAGACCCGCACTGGCGCGACCTGATCCTGTTCTACGAATATTTCCACGGTGACAGCGGTGCCGGGCTCGGCGCCAGCCACCAGACCGGATGGACCGGCGTGATCGCGCGGATCATGCATCTCTTCGCCACGAGCACATCCGAGCAGTTCCTCGAGCTGGGCCGGATCGCTGCCGCTGTGGATGTGGCTTCGACCCAGAAGGAGGCCGCGACAAGCGCGTCAACAGCCCGCGAGGCTTGATATGAGCGAGACCTATCATCCCCCCGTCACCGGCCGGGCAGGCCGTATCGGGTCGCGCATTCTTCACGAGCTGCGCGAGGCGCTGCCGCCGACGCTCTTCTTCTTCATCGGCTTCAACTTCATCGTGCTGACGACGAATCTTCTCGTCGCCCGATACGCCGTCGCGGTCAGCAATTTCATGCTCGCGACCCTGGCGGCGCTAGTCGTCGGCAAGGCGGTGCTGACCGCCAATGCGATGCCGTTTCTGAAGCTCTTCGACCGCGCCCCGCTGCTCCAGCCGATCCTGTTCAAGACGGCGATCTACTGGGTCGCAGTGTTCCTTGCGCGGCTGATCGAGCGCTTCGTCCACTTCACCCTGGTCGATGGCGGCCGCCTCGGGGACTTCTTTCCCTATCTGATCACCAGCTTCTCCTGGAGCCGGTTCATCGCCGTATCGCTCTGGATTCTCGTCCTCTTCCTCATGTATGTGACGGCCACGGAGTTCAGCCAGCTCTTCGGCCGCGGCGAGATGCGCCGGCTCTTCCTCACTTCGAGGCCTTCGGACCTGCAGCTGAACCGCCGGCAACGCGCGCGCGAGCTTCTGCGCTTCAGCCGCCTCGCTGACCAGCATTCGGTCGATGAGTTCCGCGATCCGGCCAGCCCCGCGCATCGCGAGCTGGTCGAGATCGTCGAGCGGCTGGCGCGCGTGCCGCCGGGGCGATAATCCGGAAGTCCGGCTCGCGAGGGCCGCAGCCCTACATCCGCATCCGCGCCCCTTCGGGATCGAACAGCGGCTCGGTGATGATGGTCGCCTTGCGGCGCTCGCCGATGATCTCGATCTCGAAGGCGCCTTTGCCGGTCTCGGCGGCGAATTCCTTCGGCACATAGCCCTGGGCCAGCGACTTGTCCACGTAATGGGCGAAGCCGCCGGAGGTGACCCAGCCGATCACCTTGCCGTCCTGCCAGATCGGCTCGTCGCCCAGCACATCGGCGTCGGCCGCGTCCACGATCATGCTGACGCGCCTGAGCGTCCCGCCGCTCTCCTTCTCCTTCACCGCCGCATCGCGGCCGATGAAGTCGTTCTTGGCGAGGTCGATGAAGCGGTCGAGCCCGGCCTCGAAGACGCCGTAGATCGGGCGAAGCTCGCGATACCAGGTGGGGAAATTCTTCTCCAGCCGCATGCTGAGCAGCGCCCGCATGCCGAAATTGACGATGCCCAGATCGCGGCCCTTGGCCATGATCTCCTCATAGAGCCGGCGCTGATATTCCGGCGCCACCCAGATCTCATAGCCGAGATCGCCGGTATAGGTGACGCGGTTGATCACCGTCGGCACATTGGCGATGTCCATGGCGCGGTGGTCGAGAAACTTGAAGGCCGTCTTCGAGACGTCCTCGTCGGTCAGACGCTGCAGCAGGTCGCGCGCCTTGGGGCCCGCGAGCGACAGGCCGACGAGCCCCATATCGAAGCGCCTCACCTTGACCGAGCCGTCGGCCGGGAGATGCGCCTCGAACCAGCGCATATGGTATTTCTGCGCCTGGGAGGAGCCCCACATCAGGAAGCGCTCATCGCCCGCCTTGGCGATGGTGAAATCGCCGATCAGCTTGCCCGCCGGGTTCAGCATGGGCGTCAGCACGATGCGGCCCTTGCGCGGCATGCGGTTGGTCATGAGGCGCGACAGGAAAGCCTCCGCCCCCGGGCCGGTGAACTCGTATTTGGCGAAGTCGGCGATCTCGGTCACGCCGACGCCGTTGCGCACGCCGAGGCACTCCGCCTTCACATGGGGGAAGTCGTTGGAGCGGTGGAAGGAGACGATGTCCTTCGCCTCCACGCCCTTGGGCGCGAACCAGAGGGGCGTCTCGAGCCCCCAGCTATCGCCCATCACCGCGCCCTGCTCGATCATGACATCGTAGAGCGAGGTCGTCTGTTGCGGGCGGGCCGCCGGCAGCTCCTCATTGGGAAAGCGGATGGAGAAGCGCCGGGAATAGTTCTCCCGCACCTTCTCATTGATATAGGAGCGCGTCGCCCATTCGCCGAAGCGGGCGATGTCCATGGCCCAGACATCGAAGCCCGGATCGCCATTGACCATCCATTGCGAGAGCGCAAGGCCGACGCCGCCGCCCTGGCTGAAGCCCGCCATCACGGCGCAGGCACACCAGAAGTTCTTCAGGCCCTGCACCGGCCCCACCAGCGGATTGCCGTCGGGGGAGAAGGTGAAGGGGCCGTTGATGATGCGCTTGATGCCGGCCTTGGCCATGGCGGGGAAATGCTTGTGCCCCAGCTCGAGAGAAGGCGCGATGCGGTCGAGATCGGGCTCCAGCAGCTCGGTGCCGAAATCCCAAGGCGTCTCGCGGGGCTGCCAGGGCACGCAGGCCTTCTCATAGGTGCCCAGCACCATGCCGCTGCGCTCCTGGCGCATATAGATCTCGGCCTTGAAGTCGATGGCATGGGGCAATTCCTTGCCCCGCTCCTTGTTGAAGGCCACCACCTCCGGCATCTCGTCGGTCACGAGATACATATGCTCCATGGCGAGGACCGGCAGCTCGAGCCCGACCATGCGGCCGATCTCCCGCGCCCAGAGCCCGCCGCAATTGACGACATGCTCGGCCTGGATGTTGCCCTTCTCGGTGATGACGTCCCAGCTCCCGTCCGGCCGCGGCTTCAGCTCCTTGACTCGGGTCTGGAGATAGATCTCCGCGCCGGCGATGCGGGCCGATTTGGCATAGGCGTGAGTGGTGCCGGCGGGATCGAGATTGCCGTCGGCGGCGTCCAGCATGGCGCCGACGAAATGCTTCTCCTCCATCAGGGGGAAGAGCTCCTTCGCCTCCTTGTCCGTGAGCAGCTCCGTCTCCAGCCCCAGATAGCGGGCGCGGGCATGGGCCATCTTCAGCCATTCCATGCGCTCGGGCGTGTCGGCCAGCATCAGCCCGCCGGAGCGGTGGAGCCCGCAGGATTGCCCGGAGATCTTCTCCAGCTCGTCATAGAGGGCGATGGTGTAGCCCTGGAGCTTGGCGACATTGGGATCGCCATTCAGGGTGTGGAAGCCGCCCGCGGCATGCCAGGTGGAGCCGGAGGTGAGCTGGTCGCGCTCGATCAGCACCACATCGCGCCAGCCGGCCTTGGTGAGATGGTAGAGCACGCTGCAACCCACCACGCCGCCGCCGATGACGGCCACCTGAACATGCGATTTCATTGTGATTGCTTTCCCTGACGCGACGAATTCTCCAGGGGAAATCCCCGGTTTCGGCGCGGGAGAATGCGTCCCAGGCTTCCGGCCGGTCAAGCCGGAACCCGCCGCCCGCTGTCCCAGGGGCGGCGCGGCCGGCAGCAATCCCTATTTGTAGGCGATGGCGGCGCTCGACGGTCCGGCCAGGGGGATGACCTCGAAGCGGCGGAAGCCCGCTTCCCGGCACCAGGAGGCGAAATCGGCGCCGGTATAGTCGAAGGCCTCGCCAAACTCGATCAGCATGTTGAGGGACATGAGCAGACCAAAGGCGTTCTGCCGGCGGGCATCGTCGATCAGCGCCTCGATGGCGACGAAGGCGCCGCCCTCGGGCAAGGCGTCGAAGGCCTTGCGGATGAGGAGCTTCTTCTTCTCCAGATTCCAGTCGTGGAGGATCATCCCCATGGTGATGACCTCGGCCTCGGGCAGCGGATCGGTGAAGAAGTCGCCGCCGATGGCGGTGACCCGGTCCTCGAGCCCGGCGGCTTCGATCCTGCGCTGGGCGATCGGCACAACATTGGGAAGATCGAGGCTCGTGCAGCGCATATACCGATGCGCGGCCGCGACCATGCAGGAGAGCTGGCCCGTCGCGCCGCCCACATCGCAGAGCGTCTTGTAGCGTGAGAAATCGAACTTCTCGGCGAACATGCGGAAGTTGCTGGCGGAGGCCCCGGACATGGCATTCATGAACTGCTCCAGCCGCTCGGGGACCTCGTAAAGCTTGGCGAACATCGGCTCGCCCGAATGCTTCGTCTCGTTCTGCGGCGCACCGGTGCGCAGCGCCTCCGTCAGATCGGCCCAGAAACCGAAGAGCCGGGCATTCGCCATCTCCAATATGCCGCCGACATAGTGCTCGCCGTTGCGATCGAGGAACAAGGCGGTCTCCGGCGTATTGCGATAGGACGCTTGCGCGCCCTCGCCGCTGCGGTCGAGGAAGCCGAGAGCGACCAGCGCATCGGGAAAGTCGGGCACCGCGCGGGGATGCAAAGCGAGGCTGCGGGCGATCTCGGCGCCGGTCATCGGCCGCCGGGCGAGTTCCGTGAAGAGCCCGAGCTCGACCGCCGACAGCAGGGTCTTCGAGGCGAAGAACCCCATGCCGATCATCATGATATGAGATGGATTCAGTTCCGGCTTCATCGGCGCCCTCCCCGAAAGATAGGCCGGCTTCGCGAGGGCCGGCTTGGACGCGCAGCTTTGCCCTGGGCGGCTGCGGGACGCAAGTTACCAATTCGCGTCGTCCGGCACGCCGGAAATTCGCCTGCGAATTTCCGCGGCAGGGCACTAGTCTGGGCCCATGGCTCATTTCGCCGAGTGGCTGAAGCCGACGCCGGCCGGCCTCTGCTGTCTTCCCGGCGGCTTCTTCATCGACCCGATCCGGCCGGTCGAGCGCGCGGTGGTGACCCACGGTCATGGCGATCATGCCCGGCCCGGCAGCACCCATGTGCTCGCCACACCCGGCACCATCGAGATCATGCGAAGCCGCTTCGGCGCCGAGGCTGGCGGGCGGCTCCAGCCCCTCGCGGATGGTGAATGGATCGAGCTCGGCGGGGTGCGCCTGCGCTTCGCCGCCGCCGGCCATGTCCTGGGCTCGGCCCAGGTGGTGATGGAGCATTCCGGCCAGCGGGCCGTCGTCTCCGGCGACTACAAGCGCCGGCCCGATCCCACGGCAGCACCCTTCGAGCTCGTTCCTTGCGACCTCTTCGTCACCGAGGCGACCTTCGGCCTGCCGGTCTTCCGCCATCCGCCCGATGTAAGCGAGATCGGCAAGCTCCTCGATTCCCTCCGCCTCTTTCCGGAACGCACCCATCTCGTCGGCGTCTATGCCCTGGGCAAGGCCCAGCGCGTGCTGGCGCTTCTGCGCCGGGCGGGGTGGGAGCGGCCGATCTGGCTCCATGGCGCGCTCATTCCCTTGACCGATCTCTACCGGCGCCTGGGTTTCGAATTCGGCGAGCTGAAGCCGGCGACGGGCGCGGCCAAAGGCGAGCTCAAGGGCGAGATCGTGCTGGCCCCGCCCGGCGCGCTGCGCGAAGCCTGGTCGCGGCGCATGGCCGAGCCGTTGCGCGCCGTCGCCTCGGGCTGGATGGGTGTGCGCGCCCGGGCGCGCCAGGCCGGAGCCGAGCTGCCTTTGGTGATTTCCGACCATGCCGATTGGGACGAGCTGACCGCGACCATCCGCGAGGTGGGGGCCGGCGAGGTCTGGGTCACCCATGGCCGCGAGGAGGCGCTGGTGCATTACGCCGAGGGCCTCGGCATCAAGGCGAGCGCCCTCTCCCTGGTCGGCTATGAGGACGAGGAGGCATGAAGCGCTTCGCCCGCCTGCTCGACCAGCTCGCCTTCCAGTCACAGCGCAACGCCAAGCTCCGGCTGGTGAGCGACTATTTCGCGACCGCGCCTGATCCCGATCGCGGCTATGCGCTGGCGGCGCTGACCGGCGATCTCGTCTTCCGCCATGCCAAGGCCGGCCTCTTCCGCGATCTCGCCGCGGCCCGCACGGATCCGATGCTCTTCGGCCTCTCCTATGACTATGTCGGCGATCTGGCGGAGACGGTGGCGCTGATCTGGCCGCGGCAGCCCAATGACGCCCCGCCGCCCGACCTCGCCACCATCGTCGAGACATTGGAGGTTTCGCCCAAGGCGAAGCTGCCGGATATCGTCGCCGACTGGCTCGACCGGCTCGACGCCACGGGCCGCTGGGCCCTCATCAAATTCGTGACCGGGGGCCTGCGCATCGGTCTCTCGGCGCGGCTCGCCAAGACCGCCGTCGCGAGCCTGGGCAAGATCGATCCCGACAAGGTGGAGGAGGTCTGGCACGCCCTCGAGATTCCCTATCGCGGCCTCTTCGACTGGCTCGAGGGTCGCGGGCCGAAGCCCGAGGCGGTGGGCCGCGCGACCTTCCGCCCGCCCATGCTGGCCCAGCCTCTCGAGGAGGTGGAGCTCGAGAGGCTGGATCCGGCGGAGTTCATGGCGGAATGGAAATGGGACGGCGCGCGGGTGCAGATCGTCGGCGAAGGGCCGCTGGTCAGGCTCTATTCGCGTTCCGGCGATGAGATGACCGCCGCCTTCCCGGAGGTGGTGGACCATGCCGCCAGCGACGTGACCCTCGATGGCGAGCTGCTGGTCATGCGCGGTGGCGAGGTGGCGCCTTTCGCCGATCTGCAGAAGCGCCTCAACCGCAAGAGCCTCGATCCCAAGCTGCTGCGCGATTTTCCGATCACGGTGCGGCTCTACGACATCCTGTTCGAGGGCGCGGAAGATCTGCGCCCGTTGCCCTTCGCCGATCGCCGGCGGCGGCTGGAGGCCTGGCATGCGGCGAAGCCCCGGCCCGGCTTCGATCTCTCGCCTTTGGTTGCGTTCGAGAGCTGGGAGGAGCTCGCCCGGAAGCGGGCCGCCATCGCCGCGGTCGGCGTCGAAGGCCTGATGCTGAAGCGCGCCGACAGTCCCTATCTCGCCGGCCGGCCCGTCGGCCGGTGGTACAAATGGAAGATCAACCCGAAGCTGGTGGACGCCGTGCTGATGTATGCCCAGCGCGGCCATGGCAAGCGCTCCTCCTATTATTCGGACTACACATTCGGCCTCTGGCACGGCGAAGAGCTGGTGCCGGTGGGCAAGGCCTATTTCGGCTTCACCGATGCCGAGCTCCTGGAGCTCGACCGGTGGGTGCGCAACCACACCGTCAACCGCTTCGGCCCGGTGCGGGAGGTGGAGCGCGGGCTGGTGTTGGAGGTGGCATTCGAGGGGCTGCAGCGCTCGACCCGCCACCGCTCCGGCCTCGCCATGCGCTTTCCCCGGATCAACCGCATCCGCTGGGACAAGCCCTATTTCGAAGCCGACAAGCTCTCGAGCCTGGAGAAGCTGCTGCCGCCGGAACGCTAGTTCCGGGATCAATCGCTGCCCTCGGCCATTTTGCTTGGCGCGCCCCAAGACCCGGGGCGTGGATGAGGACCATGAGGGAAGAACGAGAGCTCGGCGGCATCGGCGATCCGCGGGAGACGGCGGCAGAGGCAGGGCTCGTCTATGTCTCGGACGAGATGCCGGGGATCCGGCGGCGGAAATCCGGCAAGGGGTTCAGCTATCGCCGCGACAGCGGCGAACTCCTTCGGAACCGCGTCGATCTAGCCCGCATCAGATCGCTCGCCGTCCCGCCGGCCTGGACCGATGTCTGGATCGCCGCCACGCCCCGCGGCCATCTTCAGGCCACGGGACGCGATGCCCGCGGCCGCAAGCAATACCGCTATCACCCGGCATTTCGCGAGATCCGGGAAAGCGGAAAATATGAACATTTGATTGATTTTGCCCGGGCTCTGCCCCGGATCCGCGCCACCGTCGCCGCGCATATGGCGCTCGCCGGCCTGCCGCGAGAGAAGGTCCTGGCCACCATCGTCAATCTCCTGGAAACCACGCTGATCCGCGTCGGTAATGCCGACTACGCCCGGGAGAACAAGAGCTACGGGCTCACCACTCTCAACAACCCGCATATCAAGGTGAACGGCACGGCGCTGCGCTTCAATTTCAAGGGCAAGAGCGGCCGGGTCTGGCGCCTCCAGGTCAAGGATAGGCGCGTCGCGCGGGTCGTGAGAGCCTGCCAGGAGCTGCCGGGACAGCAGCTGTTCCAGTATCTGGACGATGGGGCGAGCCGCGGGGCGTCAGCTCCTCCGATGTGAACGCCTATCTCAGGGAGGTTTCCGGCCTCGATATCACGGCGAAGGATTTCCGCACCTGGGCGGGGACCGTGCAGGCGGCCTGGGCGCTCGCCGAGCTGGGCAGCGCCCCGAATGTCACGCAATCGAAGCGCAATCTGAAGCTCGCAATCGCGCGGGTGGCCGAACGCCTTGGCAATACCGTCACCATCTGCCGCAAATGCTATGTCCACCCCGCTATCATCGCCTGCTATCTCGAAGGCGCGTTCGCGCTCGTGGGCGGAAAAGAGGCGGCGCCAGCACCCCGTGATCTGAATCCCCAGGAGGAGGCTGTGCTTGCCTTCCTGCAGGACCGTCTCTCCGAGGCCGGGCAGCGTTCCGCCGCCTGACGCGACCGCACCACCCGCACATATGGCTGGACCTATCCGGCCCCGCCGTACAAACTCTCTTCAGCGATCGGTTGAAAATCGCGCGTGAGGGAAGGAAATGGCGGCGCCCTGGGTCGGCATCATCGCGAACCCCGTCTCGGCGCGCGATATCCGCCGGGTGATCGCCAATGCGGCGAGCCTGCAGATCACCGACCGCGCCAATATCGTTCTGCGCGTGCTGGCCTGCCTCAAGGCCTGCGGCGTCGAGCGCGCCGTGATGATGCCGGACACCGGTGGAATCCGCGGCCATGTGAAGCGCGGGCTCGATCGCTCCCGCAACCGGGGCGAGAACGAGTTCCCCGAGATCTCTCTGCTCGACATGCCGGTGACCGGGACGGTGGAGGATAGCCGGCGCGCCGCATCCGCCATGTGCCAGGCGGGGGCGGCCGCCATCGTGGTGCTGGGCGGCGACGGGACCCACCGGGCCGTGGCCTCGGCCTGCGGCGATGTTCCTCTCGCCGGCATCTCAACCGGCACCAACAACGCCTTCCCCGAGCATCGCGAGCCCACGGTGACGGGCCTCGCCGTGGGGCTGACGGTCACCGGCCGCATCCCGCCCGCCATCGCGCTGCGTCCCAACAAGCGCTTTGTCGTCTCGGTCAATGAGGGCGCGCTCGAGGAGATCGCGCTGGTCGATGTGGCCATCGTCACCGAGCGCTATGTCGGCGCGCGCGCCCTCTGGCGCACCGAAACCTTCAGCGAGCTTCTGGTCGCCTTCGCCGACCCCGAGGTCATCGGGCTCTCGGCCATCGCCGGCCTGCTGGAGCCCATCTCGCGCCGCGAACCCGGCGGGCTCCATGTCTCGCTCGCGCCGCCGGAGAGGGCCCCGCTGGTGCTGAACGCGCCCATCGCGCCGGGCTATCTGCGCGATGTCGGCATCCTCGGCTGGCGGCGCCTCGCGGCGGGAACACCGCTCCGGCCGGCCATTGCCGCCGGCTCCATCGCGCTCGATGGCGAGCGTGAGCTCTCCTTCTCCGAGAGCGACCGGATCGCCATCCGCCTGGAGGAGGCGGCCTTCACCACGATCGATGTCGGCGCCTGCATGCACTATGCGGCGCACCATGCCCTCATGCATTCGAGCCGGGCGCCATCGCCGCGGCGCGTCGCATCTTGATGGAAGGAGGAGAGTCATGAGCAAGAACCCGTTCCCCCTGGGCAAGACCGGATTGCTGCAGGCCTATCGCACCATGCGCACGATCCGCGAGTTCGAGGAGCGTCTCCATGTCGAGTTCTCGCGCGGCGACATTCCGGGCTTCGTCCATCTCTATGCAGGCGAGGAGGCCGCGGCCACCGGCATCATGATGCATCTGAACGAGCGCGACCGCATCGCCTCCACCCATCGCGGCCATGGCCATTGCATCGCCAAGGGCGTGGATGTGCGGGAGATGATGGGCGAGATCTATGGCCGCGCCACCGGCGCCTGCCGCGGCAAGGGCGGCTCGATGCATATCGCCGATCTCTCCAAGGGCATGATGGGCGCCAATGGCATCCTCGGCGCCGGAGCGCCGCTCGCCTGCGGGGCCGGGCTCGCCGCCAAGTTCCGCGGCGATGGCGGGGTGGGCATCAGCTTCGTGGGCGACGGCGCCTCCAACCAGGGCATGTTCCTGGAGAGCCTCAATCTCGCCGCGGTCTGGAATCTCCCGGTCGTCTTCGTGGTCGAGAACAACGGCTATGCCGAATCCACCTCGCGCGACTGGGCCGTGGCGGTCGACAGCTATGTCGATCGCGCGGCCGGCTTCGGCCTGCCGGGCGTCACCGTCGACGGCACCGATTTCTTCGCCGTCCACGAGGCGGCGGGCGAGGTCATCAAGCGGGCGCGGGAGGGCGGCGGGCCCTCGCTGCTGGAATGCAAGATGATCCGCTTCTTCGGCCATTTCGAGGGCGATGCCCAGACCTATCGTGGCCCCAACGAGGTCGAGGACATCCGCCTCAACCGCGACTGCGTCAAGATGTTCACCGGCCGGCTGCTGGAGGCGGGCGTCGTCCAGAAGGCGGAGTTGGACGCGATCGACCGCGAGGTGGGGGCGCTGATCGAGGAAGCGGTCGCGGGCGCGAAGGCAGCACCGCTCCCCGCACCGAAGGAGCTTCTGACCGACGTCTACGTGGCCTATTGAGGGGAGAGCGGACCATGGCGCGCAAGATCAGCATGAGGCAGGCCCTGAACGAAGCCCTGGACCAGGAGATGGCCCGCGATCCCCGGGTAATCGTCATGGGCGAGGATATCGTCGGCGGCGCTGGAGGTGCCGGCGAGCGCGATGCCTGGGGCGGGGTGATGGGCGTGACCAAGGGCCTCTACGCCAAATATGGCGAGCGGCTCATGGATACCCCGCTCTCGGAGTCCGCCTATATCGGTGCGGCCATCGGGGCGGCCGCCTGCGGCATGCGGCCGGTGGCGGAGCTGATGTTCATCGATTTCATGGGCGTCTGCTTCGACGAGATCTTCAACCAGGCGGCCAAGTTCAAATACATGTTCGGCGGCAAGGCCGAGACGCCGGTGGTGATCCGGGCCATGGTCGGGGCGGGTTTCCGAGCCGCGGCCCAGCATTCCCAGATGCTGACGCCGCTCTTCACCCATATCCCGGGCCTCAAGGTGGTCTGCCCCTCCAATGCCTATGACGCCAAGGGGCTCCTGATCCAGTCGATCCGCGACAACGATCCGGTCATCTTCTGCGAGCACAAGAATCTCTACGGCCATGAGTCGGAGGTGCCGGCGGAGTCCTACGCCATCCCCTTCGCGGAGGCGAATGTGGTCCGCGAGGGCAAGGATGCGACCATCGTCACCTATGGCCAGATGGTCCATCGCGCGACAGCCGCGGCCGAGACGCTCGCCAAGAAGAAGATCGATTGCGAGGTCATCGATCTGCGCACCCTCTCGCCCATCGACATGGATACGGTGATCGACAGCGTCGAGAGCACGGGCCGCCTCGTCTGCGTCGATGAGGCTCATCCGCGCTGCTCCATCGCCAGCGATGTCGGTGCCAAGGTGGCGCAGGAGGCCTTCAAGTCGCTGAAGGCCGGCATCCAGATGGTGACCGCGCCCCATACGCCGGTGCCCTTCTCGCCGGCGCTGGAGGATATCTACGTGCCGACCGCGGGCCAGATCGCGGCGGCCGTCGAGAAGACCATGGCGCATTAGCGCCGGGGTCGGCTGAACGCCCCTTCCATCGAGGAACGCCATGACGGACAAACCAGCCTCCGACGATCGCATCAAGCCCATCGTGATGCCGAAATGGGGCCTCTCCATGAAGGAGGGGAAGGTGACGGGGTGGCTCGCAGAGGAAGGGACTAAGATAGACGTCGGCAAGGAGATCCTCGAGGTCGAGACCGACAAGATCGCCGGCGTCGTCGAGGCGGCCGATGCCGGCATCCTGCGCCGGCGCATCGGCGAGCCCGACACCGTCTATCCGGTGAAGGCGCTGCTCGGCGTCGTGGCCGATGACAGCGTCAGCGATGCGGAGATCGATTCCTATGTCGCGGGCTATGTGACGCCGGCGGCCGAGGATGATGGCGAGGAGGCGGGCGCCGCCCATGAGTTCCTCGATCTGCCCGAAGGCCGCATCCGCTATGCGAAGCGCGGCAGCGGGGCGAAGAACGTGATCCTGATCCATGGCTTCGGCGGCGATCTCGACAACTGGCTCTTCAACATCGATGCCCTGGCCGAGGACGCCACGGTCTATGCCCTCGATCTCCCGGGCCATGGCCAGTCGGTGAAGACGATCACCGATCCGACCCCGGCCGGCCTCGCCAGGACCGTGCTCGCCTTCGCCGATGCCCTCGGCCTCGGGGAGGTCCATCTCGTCGGCCATTCCCTGGGCGGAGCCATCGCCATCGAGGCGGCGCGCCAGTCAAAGGGCAAGGTGCGCTCCCTTGCGCTGATCGCCTCTGCAGGCCTCGGTCCGGAGATCAATGGCGACTACATCGCCGGCTTCGTAAAGGCCGCCTCGCGCCGCGAGATGAAGCCGGTGGTCGAGACCCTCTTCGCCGATCCGCAAAAGGTGACGCGCCAGCTCGTCGAGGATCTGCTGAAGTACAAGCGCCTCGACGGGGTGGAGGCGGCGCTGTCCACCCTGGCCGAGGGGACATTCAAGGACGGCCGCCAGCGGGCGCAGCTCGCCGGCGAAATCGGCAAGCTCGGGATTCCGGTGCTGGTCGTCTGGGGTGCGGAGGACCGCATTCTGCCAGCCGCCCATGCGGCCAACGCCAAGGGCGCCAGGACCGAGGTGATCGAGGGCGCCGGCCATATGGTCCAGATGGAAGCCGCGGCCCGGGTGAACGGGCTGCTGAAGGAGCATCTGGCGAAGGGTTAGTGCTCCGGAACCCGTCGAGGACTGAGGCGCTTTCTCTCCTCGTCATGGCCGATCTTGTCCCACGGCTGTCCGGTTGATCGCGACAAGCCCCGTTCTCTCCACCGTCATGGTCGGCGAAGGCCGACCATCCACGAGTTTGCCTGCCGTCGATAGCGGCATTTGACCAGGTATTATCGGCGTTTCCACGCGCGCAGGCGCCCCAAGACGTGGATGCTCGGGACAAGCCCGAGCATGACGAGAAAGGGGAGCACCGAAGACGGGTTATCCGCGTCCCGACCGGTGTCGAGAAGACGAAAGTTCGATGCTTCGGGCGTTTCCGCGATGAGTGCCGTCTCTCAACCGGACACCCGTGGGACAAGCCCGGCCGTGACGAAGGAGGGAGGGGCGGGTAGTCCCTCGATTGACGCCATTACGCTTTCGACTATCATCCGCCGCCTTCGCCGGCTCTTCGGCGAAGCATCTTCCAACTGATATCGAGGACCGGGCGGCCATGAGGCGGAGCTGTTGAGCGCTAGCGATCTCCGCCGCCGTCTG
>Ga0126378_10002594_pt1 | contig 13418 bp, 19 predicted proteins | sample PanSoiMetPlot_23_FD_92587 | JGI IMG/M metagenome (GOLD analysis project Ga0126378, IMG submission 92587) | Tropical forest soil microbial communities from Panama - MetaG Plot_23 | ecosystem: Environmental > Terrestrial > Soil > Tropical forest > Bulk soil | place: Panama | collected 2016-02-17 | reverse complement strand
GGCATTTGTGCAACTACTGTGCAACCCGCAATTTCGTCTCAGGCGTTCGGGTTCGGACGGTAATCGCAACTACATCACCGTATGATTCCCATCTCTCTAATTTCCAGTTTTTTGGAGAGATTCTTGTCCGTGGGATAGAAGAGTAACAGATCTCGACGCCGCAGTGGTTAGGGTACATACTGGTTGGTATGTTGGCAACGCGCAAGAGTCCGAAACGCAAAGCGCAGAGGCTGCGCAGCCCTGGGCGCACCCGGGAGCGCCTTCTGCAAGCGGCATTCCGAGAAGTCTATCGATCGGGCTTCCAGAGTGCCAGCTTGGACACAATTCTAGCCTCAGCCAAGGTCACCAAGGGAGCGCTGTACCACCACTTCGGCAGCAAGGAAGCCCTAGGACATGCCATCATCGAAGAGGTAATCGCAAAACGACACCGCGACCAGTGGTTGCGTCCTCTGGAGCAAAGCCAGGATCCTGTCGACACCTTGGTCGGCGTAGTTCGAGGCATTTCCGTTCAGCCTGAGGCTGTACGGGGTGGCTGTGAACTGCTCAATTTGGCGCAGGAAATGTCTCCTCTTGACGAGGGATTCCGCAAGCGATTGGAGAGGATATTCCGCGCCTGGCGAGAAGCAATTGCCATGGCTTTGCGAAGGGGACAGTCTCAGGGAACAGTCCGCCGGGATGTGGTCCCAGAAGAGACTGCGGGCTTTCTGATCGCAATGGTCGAAGGCTACGGCTCGCTCGCCAAGAACGCTCAAGATGCAAAAGTATTGAAAGCGGGAATCAGAAACATCGTGGACTGGCTGCAGCCTCTGCGCGTGCTGGGCAACCGCAAGCGAGGCTGATCGCGTCACGGCGACTGGTTTTCTTTTATACGTAACATACCAACTGGTTTGTATGTTAAGGTAATTCGCATCAATGGGCACTCACCGGATGACAGCAAATGCGGAATCGCTGGCAATCAAGAAACCGGCATGGAGCCGAAAAATGCAACAACGACCAATGCGGAATAGGAGAACGAACTATGAAAAGGACTACAGTGTCGCGCAGGAATCTGCTTGTAGCGGGGGTCTGCACGCTCGCTGGAGGGGTGGTAGGTCTCCGAGGGGCAGCGAGCGCGCCGGTATTGACTGGGCCGAGTATGACCAACGAAGAGATCATCCGGAAGTGGTACAAGGCGTGGGAGAAGAAAGACTGGGGTCCAGTGGATAGCCTGCTCGCTGATAACTTCACCTTTACGAGCGCGGCCGGCGACGACCACATCAGCAAGAGCACTTTCAAAACGCGCTGCTGGGAAACACAGATTGATTTCATTCGACATTTTGACCTGGAGCGGATCACCACTGGCGAGGACGATGCTTTTGTGAAGTATCTCTGCCACACGAAGAACGGTAAATCGTTCCGGAACGTGGAGTATCTCCGAATCAGAAACGGAAAGTTGGAATCCATGGAGTGTTATTTCGGGGCGCAATCCAGCTTTCCGTCAGCAGTTAGCGCTGGCCAGCAGTAAGGCCGGCGATCCGAAATGGAGCGCCTGCGCCAGCGACGTAGGACACCGCCATGGACACTCTGAAGATGGGTCCACCCGGACATGCAGTCTCGAGACTGGAAGGCGCTCGCAATTCTCTCGCTGACCAAGCAGAGCGGCATTCCGGTGGGGCCTTGGTGATGGCACGCGACGAGGGAGCGCAAACGGCCAGGTCAACGGAAGCTTTGTTTGGATTGCGTGCGCTGGCGACCTCGCAATCTCTGCGCCTGGCCATCAAAGTAAGGGGGAAGATCCTCTTTATTGACTTGAACGACGTGGTTGCTATTCACGCTAACGGTAATTACTTGTCCCTTGAACAGAATGCGCGGTCATTGCTGATACGCGGGTCTATTTCAGTGGCTGCGGAAACGCTCGACGGGCATGGATTTATTCGCATCAGCCGATCTGCGGTGGTGAACGCCTCGTTTGTGGAAGAAATCAGCCCGCTTCCAACGGGAGAATACAGGCTTCGAATCAAGAGCGGCAAGGAATATACCGTCACCCGCACGTACAAGAGAAATCTCAAATCCCTCGCAAAGTTCTGGATCGGCACCGGAGCGTTCTTCCCCGGATGAACGGGGTAGCTCCGACATAGTGTGCGTATTCCGGGGCATCGTGATCAGTGATTCCGGACGATCGTGATCACGATTCCGGGATGATCGTGATCAGCGTTCCGGAACGATCGTGATCACTGATTCCGAAATGATCGTGATCAGTTTTTCGTGATCCCTGGAGTGGTGATCACGATGAACTTGGAATGTTTTCCACAGGGCGAGGTCGCGCTGGACATCACACCAGGCAAACTGTTTCTCCTATGTGCCTTACGGGAGAGAGCGAGTGCCAACCAGGAGAATGTCCATGCGTAAGATCAAGGAAGTCCTGCGCCTCCGCTTTGAACTCCAGCTGGGGCAGCGAGAGATCGCCCGTTCGATTAGCCAGGGTGCAGTCCATAACTACCTTAAGAAAGCCGCGGCGGCCGGGATCGGCATGCTCGTTCGCCAAAACTCATGTCGTCTTTGGAATCGATGACATAGCTGCTATCGTCCCATTTCCATTCTTGCTATAACTGCCCGCCCATGTTTCGACACGTCAAACTCGGCATCGCAACGCTGGTTCGCCTTTTCGCTCGCGACAGAGTCTCCTCCTTGAGAATTTGGCATTGCGTTTTTTCAGCAGTTAGCAGTGCTGAAGGGGCGCACTCCGCGTCCAAGCCTCGGGAACTTCGACCGACCTTTCTGGATAGTCGCTCGGCGTGTATGGTCAGGTTGGAAGCAGTCGCTCATCTTGGTCAGTCCGGAAACAGTTGTCCGTTGGCACAGAGCCGGGTTTCGCCTGTATTGGAAGTTGGTTTCCAGAGCCAGTGGACCGATGGGAAGAAGACCGGCCTCCCAGGAAGTTCGCGATCTCATCTACCGGATGGCCGCTGACAACCCAAGCTGGGGAGCGCCGCGCATTCACGACGAGCTGCTTATGCTCGGATTTGAAGTTTCCGAGCGAACGGTCTCCCGGTGGATGAAACGGGCGCCGAGGAATCCGGAACCCGCAAAGCGCTGGCTGGCGTTTCTCCGCAATCATCGGGAAGCCATTGCGGCGATGGACTTCTTTACAGTCCCCACCATCACCTTCGGGGTGCTTTACTGCCTATTCGTCATTGGCCACGATCGACGGCGGATTCTGCACTTCAACGTTACCAAGCACCCGGCGAGCCGGTGGATTGTGCAGCAGCTGCGGGAGGCGTTTCCGTTTGACGCTGCGCCGCGGTTTCTTATCTTTGACGGCGATAGCAAATATGGCGCAGAGGTTCCGGCTGCCGTGCGATCCCTGACGATCGATCACTCTCCTACGAACCTCGATCGATTGTCCTTGGCAGAACGGCGTAGCCGAGCGCTGGATCGAGAGTTGCCGACGTGATCTTTTGGACCACGTGATCGCGCTCAACGAACAGCACTTGAAGGAGGCTCTTGTGTGATTACGTCCGCTACTACCACCAAGACCGGGCGCACCTGAGGCTTGGAAAGGGAACGCCGAACAACCGATCTCGTGCGACGGCTTCGGGTCCCATCCTCGTTACGGACGACTCGGCGGGCTGCATCATCGTCACGATCGCGCCGCTTGAAAACCAAGAGGCTGGCTTCGAACCTCGCCCCGAAACTCTGGTCCTTATATATATACATACAGACCGTGTGAAGCGTGTAGGCGCAGAAGTCTTAAGCACTATCGTAGGATTCCGTGCCGCGTTCCCATTGTCCGCAATGAGGAATTCGCACCGTTTTCGCAGCGGATGACGTTTTGACGAGGGACAGGAGCCGTTCAACTAACTATCCCGTACACGTGTGCATTCCGTGGGTGGGTTCCGCGCGGCAAGAAAGTACTCCCTTTTATTATTACCCATGATCCCGAGCCAATTGCGGCAGCGCTTAAGTCGACTGTGGACGGCGCCATCGGATGCAATTTTATGAAAGACTTTCGTGTAAGCCTCGACTATCAGCGCAGGATAGTGCGCTTGGCCCGCAAAACAACCGTGGTCCGGCTAAGGTTGGAAGCCGACGCTGCGCCAAAGAGCGGCGCAATCATAAATTACTCCACCTTGCACGACCTTGTCGGTGCGGCGGATGTTGCTGATGTTTTCCAAAGGATCGGCGCCGAGAATGACCAGGTCCGCGCGTTTGCCAGGTTCGATCGTGCCGGTCTCTTTTTCGATGCCCATGGCTTTTGCGGGAACCAGAGTGGCCGCCTGAAGCGCTTCCATCGGCGTGAATCCAGCCTCTACAAAGAGCTCCATTGAGCGATGCACGCTGTGGCCAGGCACAGCCTGGTCTGTCCCCACCACGACGGGCACGCCTGCGCGATGCAGAGCGGCAACGGCTTTGACCAGTACGGCAAAGCGAGCTTCCCCGAACTCGGCAGAAGCAGCGTCAGTACTGCCCCTGCGCAGTTGGGCGGATAGTGCAGGGGCCACTTTGGCAACTCCCGGCTCAAACGTTACGACAGGGCTGGCTCTCATAGCCAGTTCATACACCGGCAGAGTTGGGTCGATGAACGTATGGTGATCCTTTAAAAACTGCAGGGCTTTCCGAGACTGCTCGGAATCCGGATCGAAATTTCGGAGGGAACGTGTCCTTTCCTGCAGCGGGTCTCCTCGTGTTCCACCGATACCGGGAGCCATCATTTGAACGACAAAGCTGATGTGATTGAGCTTCAGCTGTGACGACCGCGAGATTCTCTCGTTTGACCGAGCTGTAGATTTTGATCTGGTTGAAACCGGCGTCATGGTAGCGATGCACCCATTCACGAGCTTGCTCGGGAGTGTCCACGCGAGCTGCCACAGTCGCGAACAGTGGTAACGCCCGCAGCTAGATAGATAGGCCCCCATTCGACCTGCTCGAAATGCGCGTGCATGTCCCAAAGGCCAGGAACGATGGTCTTCCCGGTGATGTCGAGAATCCGAGCATTTTTCGGCACTGCGATTTTGCTGCGGGGGCCGGCTGCGACGATTCTTCCGCCCTGCAATAGTACAGCGGAGTCTTTCACTTCAGGACTGCCGGTGCCATCCACTAGCGTCGCACCAACGAGAGCAATCGTGTCTTGCGTGGTGCTGCGTCGAAAGCTCTTGGAGATCTCCGCGAGGGAGGCCATTTCGTCAGCGGCAGCCCGTTGCACGAAGGCGCCGAGGTTGTCCTCGTATTCGGGCCGAATCGCCTCGAAATGGTCGATTGGACTCTCGACCAGCTTGTGAGCTGGGTCGAAGGGTGGGAACCCAGCGAACCGGCCTGGAACACATTGATAGCTGATTTCGGTCGTAAATCGCTGTCACCAGTGCAATCGCACGACCCTTCGGACGACGCAGCCGAATGGAAAAACACTTGCGATGCTTTCGAGGCAAGAGTCACCGCAAAACGTCGCCGCGGCCCGAGCCGAGAATAAGGACACAGATATCGCACCACGCCGCCCACTGGCCAGAAGTCCGGCTCGGGAAGCCAGGCCCACTTGCCGGGATTGCTGGTGGATGACGGGCTAAGCGGAAACTGACCCGCCACAATCAAACGGCTCTAGCCTGCGCGCTCGGCCGGTAGCTGAACATTTTCCTGACAATCGCCCAAATTAGACGTTCGATAGCGATCACTATGGCTAGAACGAGCAACCCCGCCAACACCAACCACCACTTCAGATGGGCAAACATTCCGAGGTAGGCCCCGGTTTCACTCCAGCTGGACCACTCCTCCACGATTCGCCCGTCCACGATCCGCCATATGGTCATGCCACGAACCTCCACCGGTGTTCCGGTGGGAGGAAGGCCTTCATAACCCCAGCCGGTATGGGTTCCTCGAAATGTCCATAGCACAGCCACCTTGTCCCCTTCCGCGACCATTTCCTGGACGCTCATCCGGAGGTCTGGAAACGCCTTCTTTTCACCGTGGACCGCGTCCTGGTCGATCTTCAGGTCCACCGTTTGGTGAAGTCCGTGGTTTTGGAAATCCGGCGCGTAGATTTCGTATGCCACTTGGAACTTTCCCTGGTTGAAAATCTCATCAAATACACGCATGGCCACGGCTTTGTTCTTCGCCCGGGCATCAAGCTGGGACGAATGGATCGATCCATCCGGGCTCGGCTGCCTCTGGGCCATCAATGAAGCGCCGGTCAGGAAACACGAAGCAAAAACAAGCGGCAGGCGCATGGCTACCTCCTAGAATGATGATTTGCATCGGCGCTGATTGATGAACTTACATTCATAGATACGGCCTGCGGCCAATCCAAATAACGCCAGGAAGGTCCCCACGCCACCACGAAAAGAGTTTCCGAACTGATTCTGAGGAAACCGGAAAGGTTCCGCCTAGCACTTGACTTATCCGATTACGCGGTATACCAGGTCGGCGAATCGGATAAGTTCCGTTGGTTGGACGCCAGGACCTCAGGATTAGGACCCGTCCGGGTAGTGATATTGGACGTGTCCGCCATTGATTGGGCACGTGGCCTACTCGAGGCGGAAATACGCGTTGTCGCTCCTCCTGTCGCAAACGCCATTTTTGCATTCGCCTCCCCTCATAGTAAATTGGCTCTGTATCTGCTCTTATCGTGGCTAGAGGGCTCTTGTAGAGGGGAATCGTGGCCGTCCGACATAGAGAAGCCGGGTCGCTACAGCATCGATGGCCTGATCGCGCGGCGGGCCGCTGTGGTCGGCGTCGAGCGCAAACCCTGACCGACGGCGGTCTGTACCTAGACGATCATCTCGGCGGAGGCTCTCATTCTCAAGCTCCGGATAGTCAGATTGAAACGCACTCGCGCGAGGCCGAGGCCAATGAATTTACCAATCAATTAATTACTTAAACAGAGAAACTCCGGCACCAGCCCCCCAAACTCCACCAGCTATGGTCTCTGGGCTTACCATGATTCGATCCAGCCCATCCACGTGGCAGAGCCCGAACGTATGCCCCAGCTCGTGGATCGGCGTATACGTAGACGCGAAATCCGGTAACGATCTCTGTATTCGGCTCCGGTTCCCCCGTCCGGAAAGAACTGACTTCCGTCCAAGCAGGTACATCGGCGCAGGTGAGCGGAGTAGCCCGCATAGCTATTGTCTTGAAAGAGGAAGGTGCTGAAGACAATCGGCGAACACAGCACGCCCACGGCGCGAGGGCTGTTTGCCGGTGGCCGATTGAACGGTGAAGCGGCCAGATTACTCACCACTCCCGCACCGCTCGGAATTGCGCGGACCTGTGTCGCCCCGGTCAATAGCACATCTTCCGGGTCAACTTCGAGCTTCAGGCCTATCGTGTCTCTCTTCGTTTGAATAGCGTGGATTTTTTCGAGCTGCACCGAATCGCTCATCGCGTAGATGGAGAAACTTCTGCTCATCCCGATGGGCTATACCGACAGAGCTCCATTTCGGCACGTACGCCTTCAACACGATGTATGTCGTGGTATCTAGTCCGAGTTGGGAAAGGGGGCGGCTCGACATCCTTTTGGAATTTCTATGGCCAACAGATCGACCGGCCTACAGGGGTTCCTTTGACTTGAACAACTGCCAATGATTGCAGGCAAAACATTGGGTCTTAAAGCACAAGAGTAGGGGCATACTTGTAAATTCGCGCAGAGCGAGGCGTAAGGGCCCATCAGCCACTGGGCCAATCCTCCGCTAAGGAGTCCTCGATGAAGCTTTCTACAACAATGTCTTTGGTGGCGCTTTTCACGTTCTCCTGTATCGCTCCACGAGCTGCGGAGCCACAGACGCCAGCGAGCAAAGGACCCTGCTCAGAAGACCTCGATGCCTGCCCCCCGCGCGGCTGCGCTGCCGAGAACAGCGCGGAAGCCCTCGTGAACGAGCTCAAGCGTACGTTTCCTCCCGCAGGAGCGCCCACGCTCCTTACGCTCGCCGACTTCGAGTCGCTGCAAAGCCAGGCTACTCAACGCGTGGGCCAGAATGTCGGGTTAACGAAGACTGCCCGGGCCAAACTCAAAAACCTCAACTCCTCGGCGGGAAATGTGAGTGAGGGCGACTTTATTGCCGTAACCGGGTTTGTTGTCGGCCTTGAAGACAAACTGCCGCGCGCGACCACAAGCGGAGAATCCGTCAACTGCCGAATACACGGAACGTCGACGAATGACTTCCATATCCCTATCGCGGAGGACGAACTGGCGAGCCCCTTTGAAGCCATCGTGGTCGAGATGATTCCCCAGAAGCGGCCAGCGGCATGGACGCTCGGGAAACTACGCAAGTTCGCAAAAGATGGGACGCCGGTGCTCGTCCGTGGCCAACTCCTCTATGACAACAAGCACCGCGTCAACGACGACCCGGATAACCCGGTGGGAGGCCAAGCGAAGCGCTTCTCCCTCTGGGAAGTGCACCCGGTGACGGAGTTCTATTCTTGTGAGGCACCGGACAAGAGCTGCGACCCTAAAGATGCTTCCCAGTGGAAGCTCCTCGGCAAAGCGCAGCAGTAGGTAGAATCAATCGTTCGTGTTCTCACAGATTGGTGCAACTGTTTTCATCTCCGATAGCGACGGAGGCTACTTCCGCCTCTTCGCCTTTCTCGCGGATTTCTTGGTTTTGCGTCTCGACTTAACCTTCCCGGCTTTCTTGGCCTTCTTCTTCTTTTTCGAAGACCGACTGACGGGGCTTGGCGTCTGGCCGTTGGCCGGAGGCGGTGCTCCACCGGTTCCTTCGCGATCGTACCAACCATTCGACATGCTTCCTCCTTGCAAAATGGAGTGCTAGCTGCCCTTAACGATGATCGTTCCGCGTTGGACATAACAGACGAATGCGTCCATGCCCGTTACGATGGTGAGCCACTCGAACAAAATGAACGAAACCGACACGAGAAGAAATCGGAGATCCACGTTGTGAATTGCATGCCGAAGCCAACCGGTATAGAGGATGAGAACGGCTAGCGTACATCCGCCGTACAACTGATGGTACCGGTAATGCTCGTCGACGACCGTCTTGAATGATTCGAGCTTTTTCTCGGCCGTGAGCTTCGAGAACATATCGGTTGGGAACTTGTGATCCCGGCAGGCAATTTTTCGAAGAGGAAGAACCGAAGAGCGCTCACGCATAGGCCGACTCCCAGAGCGATCAACAAGAGAATGACGGAAGGCCCCACATTGGCTTCGGCTTTCAGCGCAGGGCCTATGAGTTGGGCAACAGTTGGGGACCAATACATGAGTGCATAGAGACCGACGAGCCCCGGCAAAAGAAAGGCGATGATGTACCCGAAGGAAGTGGAAGTAAGGTCTTGCGCGTCGGGAGCTTCCACGTTTCTCGCCTTTACGGGCCTGGACACTGGCGCCGCGTTGCGCGTTATATACCATATACTAATCTTACTAGATAAGGTTAATTTGTATGGCGGACCCGTGGGGCAATCTGCCCGAGGCAGGAAGGGGATGATTTGAGACGGGACCGACCCCCTGTAATTCCCCCCCTGCAGTTCTACCGGGGATCAAACCCCAAAGAACGTAGAAAAAACGAGAGCTAGGCAACTCCACGCAAACCCGACTCGTATATCTCTCTGTGTCTGCCACTCAAAATACGAGTCGCCTCCGGCGCCGCGCACGGCGATGGCCATGCCAGACGGAATCCCCGAACGAACCCCTTTTTGAGTTTCGTCAAACCTTAGCGAGCCCCAAGATTTTACAGGTCTTCCCGGCGCAAGTTCATTTTTATGGATGGCTGTGGATGTATTGAGTGATCTGGGCATTGTCAGCATTGATTTGCTTGACAAACGCAACCATGGCGTTTACAAGATCACTGGAGTGAGTTTGCACGTCACTCGCAAATTCCGGACGGTTGATGTACACCAGAAAGCGGCGGATAACGTCATCTTTCACGGCAGACAGAATCGTTTGGCTCGTTATCGGGGTCAGGTTCTTAATTGCAGTGACCATCTCGGGGTGATGGCCTGATTGGTTTTCGAACAAAGTGATTCGTTTGGCCAATTTGACGAAATCCTTTCGCGTCTCGCCGATTCCACTTCCTGTGGCGCCAACTCCATAGTAAGCGGCCGCCGTCCCCGGAACGAGTGATCCATTCTTCATCACCAATCCAGAGGCCGCGCCGTACGAGGTCAAGAAGGTTACTTCCGCAAGGTCGATTTCCCACGGATGTGTCGCCGGCGCAAGACTCACCATAACGTGACGATCCAGTTCCGCGTTGTAGATGGTCAAAAAATCTGTGGCAGTCACTTGGCCGTCGGAAGTCAAGCCCGCAAAACCCGAAGAATCGCAATTGGTTAGAACCTTAAGTATCGCGGTAAAGAATGGGCTGGCGTCCGGGGTTGTGGCCGGCTTCAAATATGCCGCCATTTCGGTCAAGTACTCTTTGTCGGAAGGGTCCAGAAGCGAACGTCCTGGACCCACACCATAACTCCGTCCGGACTTCACGTTCGGCTTCTGATATTCAACGTTGTAGAAATAGTTCGCCGAATCGATGATGACCAGGGTGCCTGAACCGCTTGCCAGCAACGCCATGTCAGCGCTGGCATCGACCGCGATGTTCAGGTGAGCGCTCGGCTTGAGGTTGGAGCTAGAAATAAAAGGTTTCACACCGGCCCGGATGGTCTTTGGCGAAAACGATTTTCCCTGGACGTTTGCCATCACCCCATGGAAGCCGGTTTGCCCATTCTTAAAAAAGCCAAAAATCTGCTGACTGACTTTTGAGTCGAATTGATTTACGTCCGTCACGACTTGGTCCGCGGTTGCGATCGTCACCGCCGCAGCATTGTCGGCGTCGGTCTTGTCGAAGATGCCGTTTCCGCTGGCTTGCATCGCTTGCAAATACGTCTTTCCCGTGAAACTGGAAAGGTCGATTGTGCGATCAACTCCCCGCGCCAGAAGTGCCCCTCCCGTGGGAGGATTCGGGCTTACAGCCTGGATGCTTCCGATCAGCAGAAATACCAACACCACAGAGGCTGTCACGAAGCACAGGCGATTGGTGGCTAGTGTTGAAAGGCGGAATGATTTGTTCATACGGATCCTCTCAAAGGTCTTATCAATAGTGACTTCTTGCTTAAGATCGTTTCAGTTGCCAAGATATATACCACGGCTTGATCGCTCGAGCGAGGCAAGGCGTTCCATTCGTTTCGCCGATTCCGAACTGCACACCTGCGAAAGAACCGCGTGCCGTGGGATTTGCAGAAGTTGTGGCTTGGTCACGCCAAACAAAGATGTCACAGACCGCTATGCCGAGCAGTTTAATCAAGGAACTCCCAACTCTAGCCCGCCTGGAGCAATATGAGAAACAGGCGCAGGACCTCGTCGAAGGCCATAAGGCGGGCGACTCGGAGTCGACCTGGCATATCAAGATAAACCACCCTGTCTTCCGCGAGATGTCGGACGCCGACGTTCGAAGCGCCACGTTTACGCTTTCCGATGCTCAACTGATCATCGCCCGCTGGAACTACTTCGACAGTTGGGCGGAGCTCGCCGAATATGTCGACGCGGTGACGCAGAGTCCGCTCGTTTCCCAGTTCGAATTGGCAGTGGATGCCATCGTTACGGGTGACGCGGCCACACTCGAGCGGTTGCTGCGCGAGAATCCGGACTTAATTCGAGCGCGTTCGACGCGCAGGCATCACGCGACACTATTGCACTATGTGGGCGCCAACGGCACCGAGAAGCAGAGGACCCCAAAGAATGCCGTTGAAATTGCGAAGGTCCTGCTGGATGCGGGAGCCGAGGTGAATGCCGTGGGGAAAATGTACGGTGGAACGACCACTCTGGGCTTAGTCGCGACCAGTGTGCACCCGGCGCGAGCCGGTGTGCAAGACGCGTTGATGGAGATCCTGCTGGGTTACGGTGCGGCCTTGGAGGGCGCCGTGGCGCCGGACTATATAAGAGGAAGCATCGTCAATGCCTGTCTGGCCAACGGTCGCCCGTATGCGGCCGAGTTTCTCGGCAGACGCGGCGCCCGCTTGGACCTGGACGGAGCTGCCGGAGTGGGACGGCTCGATGTGGTGAAGAGCTTCTTCGACGATGACGGCAGCTTGAAAGCGGATGCGACGAAAACGCTAATGGAGTTGGGCTTCCTGTGGGCTTGTGGCTACGGTCGAACGAACGTGGTCGAATTCCTGCTTGAGAAGGGTGCCGACGTGAACGCAAGACCCCAGGGCGAGACCGGTTTGCATTGGGCTGCTTATTGCGGGCAGTTGGATATCGTCACGTTGCTTCTGGAGCGAAAAGCGCCTCTCGATATCAAAGACAGAAGTTACGACGGAACGCCTTTAGGGTGGGCGCTGCACGGTTGGGGCCATCCGCCCGAAACTAAGGGCGGGCGTTACTACGAGGTTGTCGCGGTTCTGGTTGTCGCTGGCGCGACCGTGGAGTTGGATTGGCTTGCCGATGAGAAAGTGCAGTCCGACCCCCGCATGCTGGCGGCGCTCCATGGTGAGATATCCGCTAAGTAAGGGCAATTGCAGACCGCGACATGAGTGCACGTATCGCGATGCTTCTCGATGATATCTTAGCTGATCTGTTCCTTGACCATTGCCCGCGATAAACGCCACAGTGTTCGCAAATACCATGTCAACTCCCGAGTCGTCGAACTCGGGCATTAGCGTGATTTGCACCCATCCGACGACTAGGTTCTGATTGACTTATCAGGTACTGACCCTGTGTGTTGAGGTCTTTCTCTTTCCTGAATGCTCATTGCTAACTGGTGTCTTGATACGCGGTTTAGGAGCGAGTGGTAGCCGAGGCTAAAGACCACTGCGGCGCGGCGTCTTCCTATGGACATTGCAAAGGACAAGTGGTAAGCTCCTTTGGACAATCCAAAGGAAGGAAACTGCGGTGGCCAATCACGGGAAGCATCCCGGCGCGGGAACGATGCGCGGGCAAAAAGAAGAACGGAACGAACCATGAAATCAAAGAAATCCGAAGTGCTGCAGGGAACGCTGGACCTGATGATTTTGAAGACGCTGCACGCGCTGGGGCCGCTGCACGGTTTCGGCATTGCGCGGCGCATCGAGCAGGTGAGCCGCGACGTTCTTCAACTGAATGAGGGCACAGTGTACACCTCGTTGCTGCGGCTGCAGCAGCAAGGATGGATTGCGGCCGAGTGGGGAACTTCGGAGAACAACCGCAAAGCGAAGTTTTATTCTATCACCAAGCGCGGGGAGAAACAGCTGCAGGTGGAAGCAGAGAACTGGGAGCGGATTTCCGACGTGATTGGCCGGGTGCTGAAGCTGGAAGCGGAAAGATGATGGTGAACGCGAGACAAGGATTACCGCCGGAAACGAGGAAGAATCATGAGCACACGACGAGAGTTCAGGTTGCGCGCTTTCGCGGCGAAGGTGCGGGGTTTTCTGCGCGGACATAAGCGCGATGGTGAGTTCGATGACGAGATCCAAGAGCATTTGCAATTGCTCGCGGAGAAATTCATTGCGCAGGGCATGTCGAGAGAAGAGGC
>Ga0126378_10002593_pt1 | contig 13419 bp, 10 predicted proteins | sample PanSoiMetPlot_23_FD_92587 | JGI IMG/M metagenome (GOLD analysis project Ga0126378, IMG submission 92587) | Tropical forest soil microbial communities from Panama - MetaG Plot_23 | ecosystem: Environmental > Terrestrial > Soil > Tropical forest > Bulk soil | place: Panama | collected 2016-02-17 | reverse complement strand
TTCAACGAGTGGTGGGCTTTGCACCAAAAGCAACTGCTTCTCTGGCAGGCAAAGCAACAGGCGGAATCCGCAGCCGCGACTTTTTCGGCAAATCACAACGCTCTGGAAGCGCCGGATGTATCAAAGCAAGGAAGCGCAACCGGAACAACCGCTAGCGCGAACGCGCCCGCCGACTCGGGCCAACAGAGCTCCGCTGACCTTGTGAGTGCGGCAAAGCAACGTGGTGCGCTCAAGAAGGTCCTTTCTTCGCTCGACAAGCGAATCGACAATGAAAAGCAACTCGCCGCCACGTATTCGCAATGGATCGGCGTGGTTGCCGCCAGCGAACGCGCGGTTTTCCATCGCATATTGATTGGCTTTACGATCATCCTCGCGATCGCCCTGTTTGGCGTCTACTTCGCCACGCTAATGGACAAGGTCGTCGGCCGGCTCAACATGGATCGCCGCCAATTACAGAGTCTGCACACTTTGGCTCACGTAACGGTGCGCATCGCTGCAACCCTCTTGATCCTGCTCGTGATCATCGGGCCGCCCGGACAGCTTGGAACCTTTCTTGGCTTGGCCGGTGCGGGATTAACGGTGGCGCTCAAGGATTTCATTGTTGGCTTCCTCGGCTGGTTCGTGCTGATGGGAAAGAACGGGATACGCCTCGGTGACTGGGTGGAAATCAACGGTGTCACCGGCGAAGTCGTCGAGATTGGCCCGTTTCACACGGTTTTGCTGGAAACGGGCAACTGGACCGACTCAGGGCATCCTACGGGACGGCGCGTCACGTTTACGAACAGTTTTGCCATTGAAGGCCACTACTTCAATTTTTCAACTACCGGCCAGTGGTTATGGGATGAATTGCAGCTGGTCCTTTCCACGGGGCAGGATCCCTACCCGATCGTGAACGAAATTCGAAAGAGAGTGTCCGAAGCCACGAAGGAAGGCGCGAAGCAAGCCGAGGAAGAATGGCGGCGCTCCACACGCTCGCGCGAGATGAGCTCCTTTTCTGTGGAGCCTGCGATCAGCGTCAAGCCCGTGGTCGGCGGCGTGGAAGTCGCCGTGCGCTATATCACTCGCGCCAACGAACGCTATCAATTGCGCTCCAAGTTATATCAGGACGCGGTTGACCTGCTCGGCGGGAAGAGAATTCCCGCGTCCGCAGATTGACTCTCTCTCGTCCCGTTCTTTCGCTTGAAGCATTCAATTAAATATTTTGGTTAGGGATGCGCCGCTTTGACGCCATTCGGTAAAGCAGGACGAGGACCACGACTGACAGGACCGCCGTCAATCCCAACCAGAAGTAATATCGGGAACGCATGTAGAGAAGATTGAAAACGAGAATCCCGACCGGCCGTGGCAATGTGCCCGTTACCATTGCCGCCGCCACAATGTCTTCTCGGGATGCCCCGTTTTGAAGGGGGCTGGCGTAGGGATGGTAGGCGACCAACAGCAAAGCGAACGAGCAGAGGAGAACGGTGGGAGCGGCATCGGCTGCCCAGCATACGACGCGATAGAAGCGACCAAGGATCCGCCGACTGAATGACGGAGCCAAACCTGCGCTGAAGAGAGCGGCTATCGTCAACGGAAGAGCAGCGAGGATGAGCAGCACTGCGAGATTGATGAGCAGCCCTGCCCACTCGGTCCTCAACCACAGGTTTGGGCCGGAGGCGTGCCATGCATCGACAGGCCCAGTCCATGAGAATGGGGCTCTCTGTCGCATCTTCAACTGACGCGCGGTTATTATTTCATTCCATCGAACTGAATGTGCCGCTGCGATTTGGGCTTCAGTCGAGCGACCGGAAGCTTCCAACGCGGCTTGAAGCTTCGGGCTTACCTTGCTCCCGAAATCGGCGGCGAACCAGGGGCCGGATTCTTCCTCCTTTGCCCATTTCTCGGCAAATTTTTCGATTTTTTCATAGTTCTGCACGGCTGCCGCCCATTTGCCGTTTTGCGCGGCCTCGTCGCCACGCTCGGTAAGGAAATGACAGTAAGCCTTGATATTGCCGTTGTCCCAGAAGTGGGCGAAGAGGGCGTCCGTCACATCGGCAGCAGAAAGGCGGTACCGCTCAGAGACTTGACGAACGAGGGCGAGTTGCTTTGCCGAGTAATCGTGAAATTCAGGCGCAGAGAAAACGCGATCCATTGCTGCTAACCACGCTGGGTCCTTAGCGACGTCGAGTTCCCATGACGCGGTCTCGTTTAGAGCGCTACGATAAGGACCAGCGAAATAGGCTGCCTTCGCCGGATGACTTATGACCTCGGCAGTCAGAAGATATAGTGCGCCGTTCTGCGGATCGAATTTCTGAAGCCTTTCAATCCTCTCGTCTGATAAGAAGTGGCGTCTGTCCCGGTCCCGGGAATTCCACCAGGCTTCGGAATGGTCGATCCATGTGAGTGAGGGATCGCGGCGGATGGCCTTGTCAGCTAGTTGAAAGTGGTCGGCGTCGTAGTACAAAACCAGGGAAAGGAATGCAAGGAGTTGAGGATCATGGTTGGTGCGGGCTTCGGCAAGCAGTTTCTGAATCTTCCCCTGGTGAGCGTACTCCCGCACTCCCATTCGGCTGAATAGGACCGAAGAGGCAAGGCTCGCGCGGACTTCGGGAAGGCAAAACATCGCCAGGGAAGCGAGCAGGAAAATTCCTGCCAAAACGCGTGGGAGCCGTGGTCTAGGTCCGGAACCTTTCGGCAGGGAGGAGGAGGCGTCTGAAGCTGGAACACCCAGTGGGCGCCATAGGCTTTTCATGAAGGAGCGCAGGCTTTCTTTTGCGAGAAGTATCGCTCCTCCGAGTACCCAGCGAACCGAATCCAGGGGAGTCGTGATTTCAGGAAGCTCGGCTTCAAAGGCCCGGCCCCACTCCTTCGTGTCGTTGGGCCACAACGCTACGATCTTCCGGGCGAGGACGGCGCTGAATCGTTGCGATAGTGATAAGGATGGTGCCGGCATGACTAAGCTCCTGCGTGCGCGGGCTTCCAGACTTTGCGTGCGCGAGCGTCTTGCATTTCCTCGCGCGCCCATTCGCGGCCGTCGGAAGTCAGCCGATAGAGATGGCGCGGGGGGCGTCCTGCAACACCGGGATCTTCCCAGCGCGTTTCCAGCCATTTCCGTTTTTCGAGGCGCATCAGGATGGGATAGAGCGTGCCTGAGGCGAGACCGGTTTGCTGGCTGAGAGCGTAGCCATGGTGCCAGCGCATGGCGTGGGTGAGCAGGGCGTCGAGGAGAGAAAGAGTCTGCGGCGAGATGCGCAATCGAAGGCCCATGCAGTAACTCTACATAGGTAGAGATGCAAAGTCAAGAGCAGTGCGACCCAGGCTTACGTTGATCTTTCAATCGTCAACGGCAAGCCAGCGGATGCCGTTCGCTTTTGCTAACTCCAGAACGCGGATGAATTCTCGCAAATCGGTTCCGACCCGATCGGTGTCACTGAGGTTTGACCTGTTGAGGTTTCGAGAAGAGCGTTCACGGTGCGCAAGCCTTCCGCGGTGAACCATTTTTCCTCGACGTTGAAAGTTGCCAACTCCTCAGCAACTGACGCCAATTCTTCATTCGAAGTACTGAAGAAGGTCATTCATGGCGCTACGCCCAGTTGTTTCGCCATTCCTTCGGGCTCCCTGTTGTGTTTTGAAAGGGAAGTGCCATCCACACCCACATCTTCACCGGGGACCTTTTTGTCGAGGACGATGTAAAGTGACGGCATCTTTCACCTCTGAGCAGTTGGCTTGCCCTAGGGGCGGCCGGAAATCTTTTTCAGCTCTTCGAGAATATCCTGGAAGAGCTTTGCGTTTTGCTCCTGCAATTTGAGGGTTTGCTCAAAGATCTGTGCGTTTCGTTCGGCGAGTTGTGCGTTGCGCTCGGAGAGTTGCAGCGAGCGTTCACCGCGCTGAGTCAGGACCTTGACTCTCTTGTTGCTCCTCCAGATTACAAAGAACAATCCGACAAAGATGGCCAGGAGAATGCCGGACCATCCGAAGCTGACGAGCGCAGGCCAGGCGATCTGTTTGGGAATACGTTCGCGCACCTGCTGAAAGTATTGCTCAGAAGTGAGCCAGTGTTGCTGCTTGGGGTCCCAATACAAAGTGTTTCCCGAAATCCACTTTCCATAGCTCGCCGCAAAGGTCCGGTGGAATTCCTCATTCACGCCTTGCAGCTCGACCTCAACGGTCCCAGTGGAGATGCCGTCTTGGTTGACGCCGGGATAATCTTCGAGAACCACGTTGCGAACGAGAAGCTCACCATCGAAGGGGAATCGCTTGGTAGCGAAGTGATACTGGCGATCTTTTGTTTTTTCAAATTTGATGGTGGTGGGATCGGACTTTTGTTTCTGCGCCCAGGCAGCGATTAAGCCAGCTTCCGTTTTCTGTTCCGAACCGGGAGGGGCGAGCCGCAAGACGAGAAGCGCGGAAAGACTCAAAGCGAAAACGATTCCTCGCATTTTTCCTCCAGCGGGTGCCTATCCAAATAGGCTAAACATGAGGAAGCCTTTTTTGCAGAGGCAGCAATTCCATCCGTGACGGACTGCTAACCTATGATTCTTGGCGCATGAGCTGGCGGGCGCGAAGAGCCGAAACGGTCGAGCCCGTGTAAAGCAGCGCGAGCAGGGCGTAACCGGCGATGAGGCCGGCGCCTTGGGCGACCCAGCCGAGGGCGAAGCTCATGAGGAGTTGAACTACCGTTGTGAGGATGGCCATGGCGGATTGCGTGCGGCCCATGAAATGCCTCGGGACGATGGACATTAGCGATGACTGTGCGATGACTCCGCCCATCGCGCGGCAGAAGCCAAAGATCATCTGCATCATCACAGCTCCCACTATGAATGCAACGAAGGGGGTGGCCATGTGGCCTGCGGAGAGCACGGCGCATGCTGCAATATACAGCGGCATGCGTTTGACGGTGGGAAGCTGGCTGGCGATCAAGCCGCCGCAAATCGCACCTGTGGCCCAACCGGTTTCCAGGAAACCAAGCCCACGCGGTCCGGCGTGAAGAATGTCGTTCGCCAGCGCGACCAGAACGACGTTGGCGCTGACCACACCCGCCATCATGATGGAGTGCGTGATGCCCAGTGCGCGTACCAGCGGCTGCTTCCGCAAGTAAGCGAAACCGTCGCGCATGTCGGCGTAAACGGCGAGCGAAAGGCCGGCCTCCGCCACTTCCGGCATTTCTCCGGTTTCCAGGGCTTCGGCAGTGGCTTCGGTGGCTTCGTTGAATTCCCGCGGGTATCTTTGACGATCGCGCGGCGAGACGTATCCCCGCCGTACGCTGTAAAGGCAATACGCGGAAACAAAATAAGTCGCGCCGTCGATGGCCAGGATGCCCGGGATTCCCGCGGCGTTATAAAGGAAGCCCACGCAAGCGCCGGCAATCAGAAAGCCGCTCTGCACACCTACCAAAACAGCGGCATTCGCTCCGGTAAACTGGCTGGACGGAATTACTTCCTGCACCAGCGCATTTACCGTGGCCCAATACATTGCGGAGCCCGTGCCGGTAATCAGCGTCATGCCGTAAAGGTGCCAAAGTTGGAGATGCCCGCGCCAAGCGATATACGCTGTGAGCAAGACAAAGAACCCGCGCACGAGGTCCAGCATGACGCCCAGGTAGCGCCGGTCGAAGCGGTCGATGAGCACGCCGCCAAGGAAGGGGACAAACAGCCCGGGGAGGGTCATGACGATAACCTGCAAGCTGACTTTGACGGTGGAATGCGTGGAAGCGAGGATGTACCAGCTCACGCCGCTGAAGTTCATGCCGCTTCCGAAAAGCGACACGAACATAGCCACGAAGAAGTAGCGGAACCCGCGCTGCGCCCAGATCAGGTTCCAATCGACTCGATGTGTCGTTGCAGTGGCCATAAAGCTCTTTAGCTTACTATTGTGGGCGAAATCGCTGCAGACGTATGCCAAGAAGAGTTACACTCTTCCAACAATTTGGCCTTCGCTTCGGCTAGAAGCCTCAGCGGGGAAGGCGGGCTCGATGGGAAACGAAGCAACGTGCAAAGCGCGCTTTGGCAAGCAGGAGTCGGAAGGGAAGGCGTTGCTCGAAACGAGCGAGGTTTCGTTTCGCGGAGACTTCCGGCTGAAGATTCCGTTTTCAGGCATCAAGTCGGCGAAGGCGGTGGAGGGGGAGCTTCGTTTGCAGACCGCGGAAGGTGCCGCGTCCTTTCATCTTGGTTCTGCCACAGCAGGAAAATGGCTTGAGAAAATTCTTCATCCCAAGTCGCGCATTGAAAAGCTGGGTGTCAAACCTGATGCAAAGGTTTCGTTGATCGGCGGATTCGACTCGGAGTTTCGTCGAGAACTTGGCGGTCTCACCAAGTCCATCAGCAAAGGCAAAGCGGCTGCGGACGCAGAGCACATCTTCTTCGCGGCAGATGCGAGAGAGGACTTGCCATCTCTATCCAGACTTGCAAAAACCATGTCCGGCGCGGCCGCGCTCTGGATTGTTTATCCCAAGGGCCAGAAACACATCACGGAAAGTGATATCCTCGCGGCGGGCCGTAAGTCCGGCTTGAAAGATGTAAAAGTCGTCGGCTTTTCTGCGACCCACACCGCCCTGAAATTCGTCATTCCGCTTACCAAGCGCTAGCAGGCGGCGGGACTTAGAACTCGTAACGCAGCACGAACTCAAGCCTGCGGGAAGTGGTGAGCGTCCCCGTATATTTCCCGAAGGTCGGCAGAGCAAAGCTGTTGTCAATGGATATCGCATCGAAGCGCACGGAATTCGTCAAGTTGAAGGCGTAAGCGCTGAACCGTAACGATTGCCGTTCGGTAAGGTGAAAGGTTTTGTTGATTCCCGCGTCCGTGCCGAAGAATCCTTGCCCGCGGAGGTTGTTGCGCTGGCCGGATTCTCCGGGGAAGTCGAACCGGAAAGCCGCACCGGCCACGGCAGCACCCTGCGGAAAAACATTCGGGTCACCATCCTTGTCCGTAACCAAACCTTGAACCGGCGGGGCACCGTTCAGCATCGCGTTTCCGGGAAGCTGAAAGTCGGTCACAAATGGGCCGACGCCGCCAGGAAGAGCGTCGCTCACGCTCCAGGGCAGGCCCGAAGACCAGCGCAAGAGGCCGGTGAGCTGCCAGCCCCCGAACGCAGTGTCGAGAGCGCGGTTCCAGCCCGCGCCGAGGCGGCGGCCTTTTCCGAAAGGCAGGTCAAGCAGCCAGTTGGCGTTGATGTTGTGGCGGATGTCGAAATCGGAAGGCGCATACGTTTGTTGCGGGCTCCACGTATTGAAGATGGCGCCGCTGATCCCGCCGAAGACTGGAACGCGCTCCGCATCGGAACCGGTGTCCATCGATTTCGAATACGTGTAGTTAAAGTCAAACTGCATTCCATGCGTGGGCTTGCTCCGCAAAGAGAATTGTCCCGCGTTATAGGAGCTTGTTCCGAAGCTCGACCATGCATATAGCGTTGAATACTGCGGCAAATAAAACGCATCGGGAGTTACCTGGCCGTTGATCGTGGCGCAAACAGGGAAGCAAAATGCGTCGATGTTAAAAAGCGCCTCTGTCTGTCCGAAGGTATGGATGCCCGTTTCACAGTAAAATGCTTCATACATTGATTGCGTCGCTGTGGGGCTGGCAAGCGCGTTACTGCCGGGCGCTCCGTTGTTGCCACAGAAATTCGCGTTGATTCCGGCCGCCGTGGGAAAGAAATCCTCAAAGAACGAAATCTTCCCGATGTTTTGCACCGGCGTGTGGGTGTTGGCGGCAAGAGCGAAAATCTTCGCTGCCGTGAAGTAGTCCATACCGCTCTTGGTATCCTTCAGGTTCAAAGGCATCCCCAAATCCCTCTGAACTAACAAGCGGTGCGCAAAGCGTCCGACGTAAGCTGCCTCAAACACCAGCCCGCCAGGCAATTCGCGTGTTATCGCGAGATCCGCAAGCTCGGAGTAGGGGGTCTTGAGCTTATCGTCGAGGCCGAGACCATTGAAAATCGTCAAGCTAAAGTTGGGAGTGGTGGGAAAGCCCCCAGTTGGCGCGGGTAAAAGAAGGACACCATCTGGACTGGATACAGGAATCTGATTGGTAGCGGTGAACCTTGGAGCACCGTCAATGGTCTGGACTCCAACAGGGCTCGGAAGCTGCGTGGTTAGTCCGATAGTTCCGTTTTGATCGAAAGAATCAATGACTGACTCACCGAAGTGGTCGTACACAATCCCATATCCCGCGCGAATGGATGATTTGGAGGGCCCGCCGAAAAGGGCCTTCCAGAGCCCACTGGATGCATCAGGCGAGTAGGCCAAGGCAATGCGCGGTCCGAAATCCTTGTAGTCGTAGTTCCAATACGGTTTTTTTCCGTTGGCCTGCCCCGAAAGATCAAAACTGATTTGCGGATTGACGACCAAGCCCTGCGCCATCGCCGCGGCACGCTGATCCACTAGATCGTGAAGACTTATCGTTGGCGCGGCCTGTGTTCCGGTGGTTTCGTAGGGCGGTTCGAGTATCGTGTAGCGCAGCCCGGCGGTGAGGGTCAAATTGTGCCGGAGGTGCCACGCATCTTGAGCGTACCATTCGTCTTCCCAGGCGCGAAAATGCCGGCCCACCGGAGCGCCCTGCGGCAGTAAAGTCCCGGTTTTTGTGAAGTTGTAGCTGGCGGTTGCTATGGTGATCAGGCCGGCCATCGAAACAATCGCGTTGTCGTAGCCGGGATCGTTAGGATCCACCTTGGGAAACCCGAAGACCTGCGGGTCCAGGCTCCCACCGCCGCCCGCTGGTTGCGCGAACAGACCGCCGGGATTGAGCTGTGCGGTGTTGAACGAGCTTGCATTCGATTTGCGAACGTTGTTGATCATGCGAAGGTTCGTTCCGAACTGCACGGTGTGATTCCCCTTCGTCCAAGTAAGATCGTCCGCCCAATTGTGGACCGGGATATGCGAAGCCTGTGTGGAGGTAGGCGGAACCAAATCATCAATAACGCGGAACGAGGTCAGAGGCCCAGTTTGGAGACCGTTCTGGGCAAAACTCTGACGCGTGAATCCGTACCGGAAGTTGTTCACAAGGGTATTGGAGAAAACGCCCGTGTAACCAGCCGCCAAAGCCCGGCTGGTATTTTCAAAAACGTGAATGGGCGGGCCTCCGGCAAATTGCTGGATGTCCGATGAATGGTCGACTTGGTAGTTCCCGCGCAGGAAGACCCGGTGCGTGCCGCTCTTATTCAGGTTGTAATCCAGTTTTGCAATGTTTGTGTTGAATTTCAGGGGAGTCGGGCTCGAAAAGGCATTGCAATCGATGTCGCCCACTCCATCGAAGAAAGAGCACCCGGAAGATCCCGCTGTCGGAGCCGGGTACTTGTTGAATACGGCCAGCGCCGAGGGGTCGACGCCGGGTCCTTGCGGGCATGTTCCGTTTGGAAACCCGGGGCGCGCCTTGCTGCAGTTCGGATCCATCTGCGCAATTTGTGTCGGGCCAAGCCCAAAGAAACCGGGGGCAAATGGGTACTGTTTTCCACTCAACCCCGCGACACTGCCTCCCGGACAAAGAGCCGTATTCAGGCTGTTGTCCTGATTCCGCAGGCAGGTGTAAAAGACCACTCCATCGCGCATCGCGGCGCTGGGCACGCTGCGGAAAACTTCCGTGGCCTCCGAGATCCGCTGGCCTTCATAGGTGTAGAAGAAAAACAGCCGGTCTTTCTTGATCGGCCCGCCGATCGCGCCGCCGAATGTATTGCGCAACAGGATGGGACGAACGTTGGGCAGGCCCGCGTTCAGTTGGTTGTGCTTGTTAAACCAATCGTTCGCCGCCATGTTGGTAGGACGATGCTGCTCAAAAAGCGCCCCGTGGAATGTATTTGTGCCGCTCTTGGTCACCAGAGTGACCTGCCCTCCGGAAGAGCGCCCTTCATCGGCGTTGGCACCGGCGGTGGTCACGCGGAATTCTTCAATCGAGTCCAGTGTGGAACGCAAGGCTCCTTGAAACGCGGTTCCCCGCAACTGTTGATTGTTGTCCACGCCGTCCAGCGTAATGTTGGCCTGGTCGCTGCGTCCTCCGTTGAGTGCGCCGTTTCGCGTATCAAAATTGTCATTCACATTACTTCCGATGAAAGTGATTCCGGGCTGCAAGCTCAAGACCCCGGCCGCGTCGCGCCCTTCAAATGGCAGGGCCAGAATTTGGTGGGAATCGAAAGCATTTCCAATCGTGGCGTCCGTCGTGTTGACTGCGGCGACCGCTTGTTCCGATACGACCACGGACTCCGTGGCGGTTCCAAGCTCCATCCTGATATTTACCCGCTTTGTGACGGACACGAGGGCTTCAATCGGTTCGGTTGCCGCGGAGCGAAAACCGGGGGCCTCCACGCGAATGACATAAGAGCCGGGCTGAAGGGACAAAAATTGAAAGTGCCCGCTGGCGTCGGTCTGCGTCTCGCGACTGACGCTTGTGGAAGAATCCGAGGCCGTAACTTTCGCGTTGGCAATCAACCCACCCTGGGGGTCTGAGACGTCTCCAATAATCGCGGTGGTGCCTTGCTGCCCGAAGGCTGCCAAGGGGCCAAGAAGGATCAGCACCATCAACGCCACAAAGAATGTCCTTTCGCTACCATGCAAACGTTTCACTTCATGCCTCCTGATAAAATTCGTCGCTCACTACACAATTCCCCGAAGAAAGCGGCCTGTGAGCTAGGCCTGCGCGCGAGCACGAATTAACTCTTAAAGGTATCGACCAAAGGAAGTCCCACCCATGTTCAGGAAATGGTGCTGGCAACTGGCATGCCGAAGCGGATTCGGAAGAAAACAAAGGAGTTTGTGTTTCTAAATCGACTAAAAATCATTCAGGTTTTTGAATTGAGATATGGGTATTTGAGTATGTCTTGGGTTATTAAGAATCGGGAAGTAGGAATGGGATGGACAGGTTTTCCTAAGCCTGATCTGCAATCTCAGTTCTCCACCCTATGATTCCCGTTTCGTTGTTGACTGCGTCTGCGATAGAATTCCGCTGAAATTTTCTCCTGGGCCCGTGCGTACCTCTATCAAGCTCACGTAAATTTCAAATCTTGTGGTGGAGGAGTTTTCGAAATGTCTACAACCCCTACCCCTGTGCCCGAAGCGCAAGCAGAACCGCAGGCAGCGATCAGTCCGTTTGGCCGCGTCATGGGTGTTTTCTTCTCACCCGGAGCTACGTTTGAAAACATCGTTCGAAAGCCCAGCTGGCTGCTGCCGGTCCTGCTTGGAACGATCTTCAGCATTGGCGTCAGTTTTGCCATCAACCAGCGAATCAACTGGCGCGATTACATCAGCCAACAGATTGAGAAGAGCCCCCGAGCTGCGCAATTGTCGCCAGAGCAAAAGCAACAGCAAATCGAGGGTGGCGCGAAGTTCTCCGGGCCTTTCACTTACGCTGTCGGAGCGTGCGTTCCCATTCTTGCCACTCTGATACTCGGCCTAATCTTGTGGGGCATATACAGCTTGATTGGCGGCGTCAGCACGAACTTCAGCACTGCCTTCAGCATCACGGCTCACGCTTTTCTGACCGGGCTTATCAGCAGTGTCTTATTCATACTCATCTTATATTTGAAGCCGTACGGCACAGCCGACTTGGATAATCCCGTAGCGGCTAACCTGGCTGCCCTCCTCCCGGACGATTCGGCAAAGTGGCTCATCGCACTTTGCAAGAACATAGACATTTTTGAGTTTTGGACGGTGATTCTGCTGGCCATCGGGTTTGCGGCGGTAAATCCTAGAAAGCTGAAGGGAGCAAAGTCCTTTACCATCGCCTTCAGCGCCTGGGCAGCTTACGTTATAGTTCGCGTCGGAGTTGCGTTCATCTTCTCCTGATACACTGAGCGGGTGTCTTTTTCGTTTGAAGTCCTGAAAAGCGACGCGTCTGGAGCGCGGCGTGGGCGCTTGACTACGCCGCACGGCGTAGTGCAAACGCCGTTCTTTCTGCCTGTAGGAACGCAAGCGTCTGTCAAAGCGCTTACGCAGGAAGCGCTCGAGGAGCTCGACGCGGAAATCATTCTTGCGAACACCTATCATCTTTATCTGCGGCCTGGGAATGAACTGATTCGTCGTCTTGGCGGCTTGCATCAATTTATGTCGTGGCCCCGCGCGATCTTGACCGATTCCGGGGGCTATCAGGTCTTCAGCCTCTCCGAGCTTCGCAAAATCACCGAGGAAGGCGTGCGCTTTCGGTCGCATCTTGACGGCTCGGAACATATGCTTACGCCGGAAAAAGCCGCAGAAATTCAGCTTGCCTTGGGTTCCGACATCGCCATGGTGCTAGACGAATGCATCGAGACTCCCGCGCCCCGTGAACTGGCGGAAGCCGCGCTCCGTCGCACGACAGCATGGGCTGGCCGCGCTCGCACATATTTTCAAGAATCGGCTAAAAAAAATGGCAAGCCTGCGCAGCAGTGGCAATTCGGCATTGTGCAAGGTGCTACATTTCCGGATTTGCGTCGCGAGAGTGCGCGCCAGCTTCTCGCGCTTGATTTTCCCGGTTACGCAGTCGGCGGTTTAGCCGTCGGCGAACCGCACGAAGTCACTTGCACGATGACCGCTGAAGTGACCGCAGTGCTTCCCGAAGATCGCCCGCGCTATCTCATGGGCGTTGGCCGCCCCGAGCAAATTGCAGACTACGTCGCGCTCGGCATTGACATGATGGATTGCGTCCTGCCAACGCGCGCCGCGCGCCACGCCTGCCTGTACACCAGCGAAGGCCGAGTGCTTGTCAAGAACTCGCGCTACGCCGAAGACCAGCGACCGATCGATTCGAATTGTTCTTGCACTGTGTGCCGCCGCTACACACGCGCCTATCTTCGCCATCTTTTTGCCGCGGGAGAAATCACCGCCGCGATCCTAGCCACCCACCACAACGTCCACTTTTACCTTGACATCATGCGTCAAATCCGCGAGGCTATCGAGTTTGGGAACCTAGCGAATTTCTCATCTGAGATGCACGCGCGTTATGCGGCGGGCCCGGCTTGAGTTGTAGCTCAGGCCTTTAGGCCTGAGGGTTTTGCAAGTTTTGGCCTAAGCCTTTTTTGTCCAGGCAAGCCGACGCGAGCGCCATCCGTGGGGCACCAAGTCCACCCCGACCGGCCGGGGGTTGCCCATCGAGAAGATGCGAAGCTGGCTGAGTCAGGATAGCGGGCGTTTGGCCTGCGGCACGGTGCCGCTATCTTTCCGCGCGGGAAACAGTGGAGCAGAAACTTTGACTGAGAACTGATTACAGAGAACTGAGAACTGATGATTACAGCAGCAATACTTCAAGCACCAGGCGGCGCAGGCTTTGGCAGCTTCCTGATCCCTTTGGCCCTGATGTTCGGCATCATGTATTTCATGGTGATCATGCCTCAGCAGCGCCAGCGCAAGAAAACGCAGGCCATGCTTTCCGCCTTGAAAACCGGCGACAAGGTGATCACCGGCAGCGGCATTTACGGCACTGTCAGCGGCATCGACGGAGATTGCGTCATCATGAAGATCTCTTCCGAGCCGCAAGTTAAAATCC
>Ga0126378_10002592_pt1 | contig 13420 bp, 11 predicted proteins | sample PanSoiMetPlot_23_FD_92587 | JGI IMG/M metagenome (GOLD analysis project Ga0126378, IMG submission 92587) | Tropical forest soil microbial communities from Panama - MetaG Plot_23 | ecosystem: Environmental > Terrestrial > Soil > Tropical forest > Bulk soil | place: Panama | collected 2016-02-17 | reverse complement strand
GCAATCGTCTTGAGTTTCCACCGAGTCATGGGCCGTCTGGCGTTCAGCAACGCTGGACATCTGCCTCCGCTGTGGTATCACGCTGCCCAAAAAGCCTGGGGCTGGCTTGAGGAGGGAACGGAAGCCAAAAAGGTCTCGGGCTTACCTGTCGGGCTGATTCCAGGGACCGATTATAGTCAGACGGTTGTGACTTTGAAGCCATCCGATCTTCTCGTGCTCTACACAGATGGCATTACCGAAGCCGGGAACGAGACAGGGAAGGAGTTGGGACGAGAACAGCTTCTTGAATGGGTCCGCCGGGCTCCAGTGGACTCTCCGAGAGCGCTGGGAGAAAACCTGCTTCAGCAATTTGAATCGTTCCGAGGCGAAATTCGCAATGATGATGAAACATTGGTCGTGTTGCAACGCGAAGAGGAATCTCGCCTTTTGATGTTGGGCCAAGTCGCAAAAAGCTATACATTCGGCCGGCTGCTGAGGTCAAAGAAGGCACGCTATTCAAAACAGCCCTTCGGGCACACGCCGCCCAGCCCGGGTTTGAAGGACCCGAAATAATGAAAATCCTCGGTATCTCCGGAAGCCTTCGAACTGCTTCCGTAAATACGGCTCTTCTCAGAACAGCCGCCACATTAACACCGTCTGGTGTCGCACTCACTGTCTTTGAGGGGCTCGGCAATCTCCCTCATTTCAGCCCAGAGCTGGACAATGACCCTTTACCACTCGCCGTCACAGACTTTCGGTCCGAGCTGAATAGTTCGGCCGGTGTAATCATCTCGAGCCCAGAATACGCGCACGGAATTCCAGGCGTGTTGAAAAACGCGCTGGACTGGCTCGTCGCTAGCGGAGAGCTCTATGAGAAGCCCGTAACGCTTTTCAGCGCCTCGCCAAGCGCGCGCTTCGCACATGCATCACTCACCGAAACACTCAGGGTCATGATGGCCCGGCTTATTCCTGAAGCGTTCGTCAACGTATCCGCACCCTCAGGGATGGGAGATGGCAAACTGTGCGTGACCTCGAAAACGAACCTGTCTGCGCGAATCGAATGCGCTCTTGCGAGCTTTGTCAGAGGAATTGATTTGACGTGCGCTGAAGTGATGCGCGAACCAAATTGGAAACCCACGGTCGCGTCATTGGGGAGGCAAGAACGTCAGGGTTGTGTTCGACAAAGCGGCGAGAGACAATGTCGTCGATCCCTCAAAGAGATATGAGTCTATGCCAATTAGAAGCGTGAATCTTTCCGAGGCAGAGGCGGCGGCACTTCGCGAGCTATCCAAGCGTTTCCCCGCCTCGGACCTAGCCCGCAAGGCTGCGATGAACGCTGTTAAGACCCGATGTGCTCGACTAGCTGGCGTAACCGGCAAAAATGAGGTGGCAGTTTTGTGCAAAGGCTCCAATCGAATCGAAGTGCTCAATCACGAAGAATACTTCAGAGACTCTTACAAGGATCTTTGGGATTCCTAAGACCCTTGATTTGCCATCACCATCATCCTCGTGCCGCATGGATTGATCCCTCTAGTTGTGCTTGCGTTGGCGAGCTACATAGGCCGCAACTTTCAGTCGATTCCGACATAGCCGCATACTGCACCAGCGTCGCGTCCCCTTCTTGCTAGTGTCGTGGAAGTGCAGCACGCAAGTGGCGCACTTGCGGATGCGTTTGCGATCGGCCGTCGTGAACAACGCCGCCGCGCCGTGAGCCAATGGTGCAAACAAATCTTCGGGTTCACTTACTTCGAATCACAACTCCGCCACAGGTGTGCTTCCGTTCGCATTCAACTTCGTCCGCATGGGGTTATCCGCCAGCAGAATGTTTAGGTCGCCTATCGTGGACCCCCTAATTGCGCCACCCTGTTCCCACGAAAGTATCTCTGCCCTCAGTTCCGCGCCTCACGAGGCAAGGTTCATAAGTATATTACGTATTCTTAACTATTAAATTCTAATTACTCGCAAAAAAGTAGTAGCACGGCGCAAATCGCCGCATTTTTGCTGGCTTTTCTGGTTATGGCGGAGAGGGGGGGATTGTAGCCCCAGTTGCTGAGCGGGAGGCGAGGGGTTGGCGAGAGTTGGTATGTCTCTTGTTTTCAACACGGTTTCTTGATTGTCCCCAATCGCCAGACTCTATGAGGGTTAAAACACCTTCAAATAAGCCAAAACTAGTAGCAAGTAGAGTCAAGGACAAATACTCTGAGGTGAATAAAATCAATACCTTTCCGCAAGGGCCAGACAGACACTACACCCCTCAATCCGTCTCGTGCAAGCCCAAGCCAATCGGTACGCGGATACCGCGGCACTGTTTCAAGCTCTTGGCGCGACCGGTAGAACCGCGCCGAAATTCCAAAAAAACTAGGCGTAATGGCGGGTTTCGTCCTTCAGTCACATGTGTTCGCCGCAAGCGGATATCTAAGGCAGCGCCAGGGAAGAGGACAATCCCTTTACAGTTGGATGATTCCGCGCTTTACGCCAAGGACTACGGCATGCGTTCGGTCATTTGCACTAAGCTTCGCGAGGATGTTCTTTACGTGGCCTTTAACGGTCTGCTCCGTAATCGATAGTTTATCGGCGATGAGCTTATTGGCGTTGCCAGCCGCGATCAGGGAAAGCACCTCGATCTCCCTTTGGCTCAAAGCGTCGTCGGCTGTGTGGTCAGCAAGCTGCTCGGCCACTTCGGGATGGACGCGCTTTGAGCCAGCGTGAACAGCACGGATCGTGTCCAAAAGTTCCTTCCGCACCAGTCCCTTCAATATATAGGCCTGAGCGCCAGCTTTCAAAGCTCGCTGAGCGAGTACGTCACCGCCGTAGGTGGTCAGAACAATAATCCTCGCATGCCCGAATTCGCTACGAATGGCAATTATGGCGTCTATGCCGCTCATACCCGGCATCTGCAGGTCCATCAAAGTGATATCAGGACGATGGGTCCGGAACTGGGTAACCGCTTCGTGACCGTTGGCTGCTTGAGCAACCAGTTTCATGTCGGGCTGATTGGCGATGAGGGCAGCGATCCCTTCGCGAAAGAAAGCGTGGTCGTCAACCGACAGAATGCGAATAAAATCAGGACTGGCGGTCATGGGTTTCCGAGATTCCCTTTCGCAAAAACCAAAATCTGGGTCGCACCGACGAGTTACCATAAGCGATCGAGGCGGGGACGCTCAACTCAACCTCCGTGCCGAGTCCCGACTTAGACCAGACTTTCACTCTTCCACCCAACTCCTTGGCCCGCTCGCGCATGCCTGGCAAACCCCAGTGGCCGGCTCGCCGGCCTTGATCGAAAACGGTTGGATCGATACCCGTTCCGTTATCACGGACGCGCAAAAGAAACTTAGAATTCCCGTAGGTGAGTTGCGCGTCTATCTCGCGGGCTTGAGCGTGGTTGAATGCGTTGCGCAGTGCCTCACGCGCGATGCGGTAAATCTCGTCGCGCAAAATGGGATCGAGATCGCGCCGTTGACCTTGAACAAACACCCGGAGGGGCGGCGCGAGGTTGTCCTTGTCCGGCCGGAGTTCCTCGCCGAGAGCCGTCAGCGCTTGAACCATGTCGGTATTGACCATCGGATAGCCGCGCAAGTTTTCAACTGTATCGCGTCCTTCGGCGATCACGTCGTCTCCGCGATCGAGGGCGCTTTCGAGCGCTTCAATTGCTTCCGTTGCACGCCCAGGAAGGAGATCGCGCACTGCTTGAAGACGGAGCATCAACCCCTGGAAACCTTGCAGGAGCGAATCGTGGAGCTCGCGCGCGATGCGAGTACGCTCGGCGAGGCGTTCTTCAAAACGCATATTCATCTGATGCGCGAGTGCAACCATGCGTAGCCGAAAAAGCATCAAGATGGCCAGAGCCAAGAGGACCGTACCAGCGAGCAGAAACCACCAAGTCAGCCAGAACGGGGGCCTGCCCTTGACCGTGGCCGAAGCTATGACACCGTTGCCTAGGGCCGGCAGAGCGCCCATTGTAGGCTGTGGATGAAAGGCAGGATCGACGAGAACTGCAGCGTACTCCGTTCCGAGATGCGTGGCGTTTCTCCATGTCAAGTCACTTTGAATCTCGGTATAAGGGCGATCGACGCGCGGCTGTACCCACCATGGGCCCCACTTGGCGAAAAGAATAATCTGCTGGCCAGGACCGGCTCCGGTAACCCGGCCTTCGATAGTCTCCAGCTTGTCCGGACCGCCTTCGCTTGCGTGTGGAACATGGGTGAATTCAATCGAAGGACCTTGGGAGTGCTGCCTTGGATGGCAGCCATTTATCACAAGACAGAATGCCAGCAATGCTCCTGCCCGAGACACCCTCCTCATCGATGCAACGGCAGGGCATTTCGGCGGGCACGGTCTGAATCCACCGAAAGCTTGCCTGCGCCATGGAGAGAAGCGGGCCAACGCTAACCTCTTTGGTTCCAAGCCTCTCGCCCCTACGTTCGTATACCTAAGCCTCTTGAGGCCTCTCATCCTACCTTCGTGCGTCCGAATTGTCAGCTGCCGGGCCCGGACTATTCTCGAGGTCCCTAATCTACATTTGTCCATTCTGCGATTGGCCCCCGACGACCGCGTGCCTGGAGAATGTCTACAAACCCTGAAACCATCAATCTCAGCGAGTCAACCACAAGGCATACCAAATTGCTTGGAAAACAGTCCATTGATGGTGCGCTCTCAGAATTCGATACCATGTGAGGAAGGATGGTGTTTTCATAATTTGAGCCTCCCTGCGAGTTTCAACGAGCCAGTGGAACGCGTGTTCTCGCTTCCCAGGGCAATCTACAATCCGGACGCCGCCTGCACATCACGAGATAGAACGCATTTTTGTTACCACCCTGGGCTTTCTGCTGAGTACCTCGAAGGAAGTAGGGGAGAATTCCGACTCCGCACAAGGATTACTAATAAGCTCGGGAACCTTCGGTTCCGAAGGGTTGGCACAAACGGCATGGCGGTTGTACGATGTGAAAGTCTCAAGGAATCGGGCATAGTCTTGCCGCTCTCAATGCCTGGAACGTGTCGCATTGTCGAGGGTAGAGTTGTCCCGCACTTCTCCTTTCCGCGTTCGTGTTGGCCATTTTGCACGTAATCAGCCAAAACTCAGGACGTTTACATCTATGACCTTAGGCTGGGCCTGCCTACCAGGAGTTGTAGGCTTCTTTATTTTGGTTTTGGTGGAAATCGGTTGTTCAAGGCCTAGTGTTCGCGGACCGACCATTGAATTCACCAGGGTGCCCCCAGCAGCAGAGGGTGGCCCGGATAGGATTGACATTATTCAGGGACGGGTTACCGGTGCTCGCCCAGGTCAGCAGATTGTGGTGTATGCCAAGACAGGGACTTGGTGGGTGCAGCCGCTCGTAAACGAGCCATTTACGACGATTCATTCAGACGCAACATGGACGAACTCGACCCATGTCGGAACAGACTATGCTGCCCTCCTAGTAGAACCCGGCTACCGGCCGCCAGCGAATGCAGGCGTCCTTCCCGTGACGGGCGGTGGTGTGATTGCGGTGGCAATCGCGAAAGGTGGAACTTCTGGACCCTCAGTGACCCAGACACTCGCCTTCAGCGGGTACGAATGGAGAATCCGAAACGCGCCAAGCAGCCGCGGGGGCCAGAATGAATACGACGCGAGCAATGCCTCGACCGACTCTCAAGGAGCCTTGCACCTGCGGATAGCGAAACGGTTAAACGACTGGACCTGCGCAGAAGTGACGCTGACGCGCAGCCTAGGCTACGGCACCTATTCTTTTGTCGTGCGAGACATCTCTCAATTGGAGCCTGCCGCCGTCTTTACTATGTTCACGTGGGACTATGCGGGGACAGAGCCACGCCACCGCGAAATGGACATTGAGGCGTCTCGCTGGGGCGAGAATTCCGCCGACCGAAATGCGCAATTTGTGGTTCAGCCGTTTTATGTGCCCGAAAACGCATTCCGGTTTACGATGCCGGGGAGAGTGCTCACGAACTCTTTTCGTTGGGAACCAGGGAGTATTTCGTTCAAGACGGTTCGCGGGTCCGGAAAAGGCGGCAAAGAGCCTGTGGTTGCCGAACATGTTTTCACGTCGGGTGTTCCTGCTCCGGGGAGCGAGTCAGTGCGCATGAACCTTTACATTTTTCGAAATGCCCGGCAGGCACTGCAACACGAAAACGAGGTTGTTATTGAGAAATTCGAATACCTCCCTTGATACGAGGATAAGACCTCGCTGGTCATGCAAAGGGCTCCTGGCAGCTCTCGCTTTGGTGTGTCTTGCGGGTTCGGCGAATGGCCTAGGCTCAAACAAAGCAATCTCCCAATATCTGCGGGACCACTGGGGCGCACAGCAGGGATTCCCCGGAGGACCCGTCTATGCGTTGGTCGAGACCCCAGACGGCTACCTTTGGATCGGCACAGAGAAGGGCCTGGTCCGCTTCGACGGCGTGAGCTTTCGTCTTTTTCAGCACTCGGACAACCCGACCCTACCTGATGGCCATGTCCTGGGGCTGGCTGTAGATGGAGAGGGAGCCTTGTGGCTGCGCCTCGGACCAACATTGCTCCGCTACCAAAATGGGACCTTTAAAGATGTTCAAATGTCCCCCAGAACGGGGGATACAAGGTTCACAGCAATGTGCGCTGGCATAAACGGGGAGATTATTTTTGCCAGCAGTCAAGACGGCATTGTCCGATACAGCAAAGGTAAGCTTGAACAGATCGCTTCCGGCGCACCAGGACTGGTCATTTCAATGGCAGTGGGACCGGATGGCAGACTGTGGATGGGTACGCAATCACAGGGCGTTGCGTATCTTGAAAAAGGACGACTTGCTTGGATTGCGAAAGGGCTCCCGGATCGAAAGATTAATTCTCTACTCGCTGTTACCAACCGCGAGCTGTGGGTGAGTACCGATAACGGTGTGGCACGCTGGGACGGGAACGAGTTCTCGCAGACCAAGATGTCTTCGGCGTTTATACACATGCAAGCGTCAACACTGATAAGAGACAGAGACTCGAACATCTGGGTAGCAGCGGCCAGCGGTCTTGTAAGGGTCGATCCCAGAGGGATTTCGTCGCCGGAACGGCTGGAGAAGCGCTCTGCCAAGGCGGTCAACAGTTTGTTTGAAGACCGCGAGGGAAATCTCTGGGTGGGAACGATTGAGGGGCTGGAACGCCTCCGGGACCGCATGTTTACGACCTATTCCGCTGCTAGTGGCCTTCCCCCGGACAGCAAGGGCCCAATTTATGTCGATTCGGAAGGGCGCACATGGTTTGCCCCCGCCGAAGGCGGACTCTATTGGATGAAAGGCGCCCGGGTTGGAAGTGTAAAGGAGGCAGGATTGGCAAAAGACGTCGTCTATTCGATCGATGGGAACAAAGACGATTTGTGGATTGGCCGGCAACGCGGAGGGCTAACCCACATGCACTTAAACAAAGAGCGCTTCACGGCGACGACTTACACGGAAAGAGAAGGGCTCGCACAAAACAGTGTCTACACGGTTCACGAGAACCGAGATGGGACGGTCTGGGCGGGAACAGTTAGCGGAGGCGTGAGTTGGTTCAGCAACGGCAGCTTCAAAACGTACACAACCGCGAATGGGCTGGCGTCCAACGCGATCTCGACAATTTTGGAAGCTTCTGATGGAACGATGTGGTTTGGAACGCCTAATGGGCTGAACGCTTTGTCCAACGGACGGTGGCGCACATACACGAGCCGGGACGGCTTGCCACCAGGAAATGTGAATTGCCTCCTGGAAGCACCAGCCGGGGCGCTCTGGATCGGCACGGTTCATGGTTTAGCGTTTCTGCGCTCCGGAGCGATCCGCATCCCCGATGGAGGGCCGGAAGGATTGCGCGAACAAATCCTCGGGATGGCGTCGGGCAAAAAGAGTGCAGTCTGGCTGGCGACGGCAAGTCACATTCTGCAGATCGACCGGGACAAGAGTTTAAATAATGAATTTAGTGACCGGACTGTCCGTGAATACGGCCTGGAAGATGGTTTGCGGAGCACGCATGTCGCAAAACGGCAGAAATCTGTAATTGCGGATTCACTCGGCAGAATCTGGTTTTCCACCGACGCGGGGATCTCCTTCGTTGATCCCAAACAAATGAGCTTGAGCTCCGCTCCCGCTCTGGTTCACATCGAGGGGGTTGCCGCCGACGGCCGATTCTTCGCACCCGAGGATTTCCTTCGCATCCCGCCGCCTCACCGCAGAATAACGCTGGACTATACGGCCTTGAGCTTGACAGCTCCGGAACGCATCAGGTTCAAGTACAAGCTCGACGGGTACGATCAAGACTGGAGCGACGCTACGGCGACGCGAGAGGCAGTCTACACGAACCTGCCAGCGGACAAATATCGTTTTCGGGTAATAGCCAGCAACAGCGAAGGAGTGTGGAATAGCTCGGAGTCTGTACTGCAATTGGTCATTGAGCCTTTATTCTGGCAGACGTGGTGGTTTCGCCTCTCGATCTCGATAGCCGCGATAATCGTGGCACTCGCCTTCGTTCGCCTGCGCGTGACCCAGTTGACGAAGCAGCTGAATCTCCGCTTCGAAGAGCGGCTCGCCGAGCGCACGCGGATTGCACAAGAGCTCCACGACACGCTGCTGCAAGGGATGCTGAGTGCTTCGATGCAACTTCACGTTGCGGACGAACATCTGCCGCCGCATTCGCCCGCAAAGCCGCTCGTCGGGCGGGTTCTGGACTTGATGGGAAGGGTTATTGAAGAAGGCCGAAACGCCGTTCAGGGCCTGCGGTCGGTGAAGAGCAGTCCTTTGAGTCTCGAGCAAGCCCTTTCGCAGGTTCGGCAAGAATTCCCGCTCCAGTCTCAGATTGCTTTCCGCGTTATAGTCGAGGGTGAGTCCCGGCCGCTACGTCCCTTAGTTCTTGATGACGTTTATCGCATCTGCCACGAGGCATTGTCCAATGCATTCCGGCACTCTCACGCAAGCGACATCGAGGTTGAGGTGGAATACGCGCCTCGGCTTTTGCGGATCCTCATTCGCGACAACGGCGGTGGAATTGATCCCGAGGTGCTGCGCTCGGGGCGCGAGGGACATTGGGGGCTTTCCGGAATGAAGGAACGAACGGAAAGAATTGGTGGAAAACTCCGAGTCTTGAGCCGCGCGGAAACTGGTACGGAGGTCGAGTTTTCTGTACCGGGGCAACTCGCCTTCGAATTGCTGCCGGGCGCCAGAAGTGAGCGGCGTCTGTTGAAACTCTTCTCGAGAAAAAAGCGTAGCGAAGAATCGCGATCGGTGGAAGAACAAATTCGATGAGCGAAGAAGCTCACATTCGGGTACTAAGCGTGGATGATCATCCGCTCTTGCGCGAAGGTTTGACGGCGATCATTAACAGTCAGCCAGACATGCTGTTGGTAGCGGAAGCCTCGAATGCACAAGAAGCTTTACAGCAGTTCCGCAAACACCATCCAGATATAACCCTCATGGACCTGAGACTCCCGGGCCAGAACGGCATAGACGCAATGATCGAGCTAAGGAGAGAGTTTCCCGAGGCGCGAGTCATCATACTCACGACTTTTGAAGGAGACGTAGAGATTCAGCGGGCCCTGGAGGCAGGTGCGCGTGGCTATATTCTGAAGGATATGCCTCCAAAGGAGCTGGTTGAGGTAATTCGCCAGGTACATGCGGGGAAGAAAAAGATTCCTTCACAAGTTGCGGCGTGCTTGGCCGAGCACCTGAGCGACGAAGCCTTGACCAGCCGTGAGATCGAGGTGCTGAGTCAAATAGCCGGGGGGAACAGGAATCGCGATATTGCGGAAAAGCTATCGATAACGGAAGAAACGGTCAAAGTTCACATCAAGCACATTATGGACAAGCTGGGAGCGAGCGACCGCACACAAGCCGTCGCTATTGGGCTACGACGGGGGATCATTCAGCTCTGAAAGCCCTGAATCCCAATAACCTAACCACCTTAAAGTGGTACATAAAGACACCCCTATATGGGATTCCAGTCTAAAGATATGGTCGGTTATTTTGAGGTGTAACGTGTATTCAAAAGCGCGACAAGGAGAAACGCGCTGCAAAGACTATTTTCTACTTTTCCGAGTGGTCGGCCGGGCTTAGGCCTGCTGCTGTTGCGCGTGACGGTTGGCATTTGTTCGATTGTCGCGGGGCTTCTCTACCTTCTGAGTACCTCGACGAGTGCAACATGGTTCAAATGGAGCTTGAGTGTGCTCTTAATGACTGGCGGTTCGGGGCTGGTAATCGGATTTCTCACGCCACTGGCTGGGCTATTGACAGGTTTGTGCTTCTTGGGGATTGATCTGTCCAGTTTTCCTTCGCCCTTCTTGGGTTTGCACGACACCAAGTTCGTAGCTTTCGGAATGCTCGTCATGGCTACTTCCGTGATTTTGCTGGGGCCTGGGGCTTTTTCCCTCGATGGTTATTTGTTTGGACGCCGCGAAATAGTTATTCCGCCATCATCTCACCACCCGGAGCCGTAAGCTCCTGAGTTGAACGAGTCTTTTCTGAACCACCATATTGCGTAGCTGACGTTCGCTTATCAACCAAAAGGGGTATTTCGGCTCACCTGCGGAGTGGTAGCTAAAAACCATTCCATCCCGTGATGCGTCCTTTTGCAGTTTCTCGCATAGTCCAGCTGTCCAGCTGAGCTCAATCTCAATGGAGGACAAAATGTCCACGCAGAATTCAGCGATTTCCAGCCTGAATATTCAGGAGGGTTTTTTCCCGGCTGGTTCGGACGAGCCCGTTGAAAAAAGGCTTGTCGAAGCCGCAAAGAGGGGTCACTCGACGGCGTTCGCTGCACTTTGCGAACGACACGCGAAACAGCTCTTTCGGGCGGCTCAAAATATAACCCGAAACCACGAAGATGCGGAAGACGCTGTGCAAGACGCGCTGCTAAGTGCCTTTGTTCATCTGAGGAACTTCGACGGCAGATCAAAATTCGGGACATGGCTAACGCGTATCGCCATTAATTCGGCGCTCATGATTCTACGCAAAAAGCGAAACGCGCCCGTGGTTGATTTGGGCGAAGCCGAAGACTCTTCCACCGGCGGGCTTAACCACGAAATACCGGATCGGGCACCCAATCCAGAACTGCATTGTGCAAGAAGAGAAGAAGCAAGAATTCTAAACAGCGCTATACAAGAATTGCGGCCCGCTCTCCGTGAGGTGGTTCAGAAGCAACAGTTACAAGAGACTTCGATACGGGAAACTGCCGCCGCAATGGGAATCTCCGAGGCTGCGGCCAAAGCGCGGCTGTTCCACGCCAGAGTCAAGCTCCGTAAATCATCAATACTAAGAATGATGCGAGGTAGAGAGGACGACCAGATGTGTGTTTTGTCAGCTGCGTGAAATTCTTGAAGCAGTTGTATCCACAACAGAAGGGTATGAAGCAAAAGAATGAAACTTGTACTCTTTCCACCTGAATCTGTCACAGAGCCGCGTCATTGGGTGCGGCATGACCAGGCTTTCGCCATGATGCTGGGGCCCGGCTCAATTGAATGGAGCTCGCGGCGTTCCGCGATGGAAAAGTTCGACTACGTTGCGGGCGATTCAGCACTGTGCGGCCGCCATGTGGGAGAGTGGGTGGGACTCATGCCCACACCGCATTTGCAGATCGGTATTTCCGATGCGGCACTGACCGCCGCCTCGGATGGAGCGAATAGTGAGGTAGAACTGCGCCCTCAGCGCAAGTTTAAGGACCACCGCCTGGGCGGGCTGGTTGCTGCGGTTCACACGGAGATGGCTGCTGGTTTTCCGAGCGGGCGGCTGTTTCTGGATTCTGTCGAACAAGCGATGGCCGTAGCGCTGGTCAAGGATCATGCAGTAAGGCAGCATCCTGTGCCGGCATACCGAGGCGGCCTGGGCGCAGCGCGCTTGCGAAAGATTGAAGAGTTGGTCCATGCGAAGATGGAAGACGACTTGAGTCTCGCCGAGATGGCGCAATCGGTAGGCTTGAGCACAGCTCATTTCGCGCGGATGTTTCGCAAGTCAACAGGCGAGACCCCGCATCAATTTGTTCTGCGCCTAAGGGTTGAGCGTGCCAAGGCAATGTTGCGTGCTTCCGATGCGCGTGTATTTGACGTAGCCTTGGCCTGTGGCTTCAAAACACCGCAGCACTTCGCCCAGGTCTTTCGTGATGCTTGTCGAGTTAGCCCGACAGAGTATCGCCAGGATTTTCTTGGCTCTGAAGTGACTTGTGCCTCGGGACCTGCTTCGAAGATAGGCCTGTGATTTTGTGGTCCTCAGACAGAATGTGACTTTCACAGGTTGCCTTTTACCTAGCTGCTAAGATCTGGATCTGTCTTGCGTTTGTAGCTCATCGTTCCTTTCATACGCCTCACCACTTTGTCCTCCAAAAATTCTGACTGGGCCCAGTGCAACTTATTCGAACTCTCGTCGCCGGTCACTCAAGACAGCCCGAAACTTAGTTGTGATTCGTTAGAGTTCTGTCTCTGCAAGCATGAATTCAGCAGGATTCCGACCATCCCAGCAAAAATCCGTACACCTTCGCATCCGATGTGGAATCTACTCACAGTGAGCAGAGCTAAGCGTAAACAAACCTGCTCTGCTAGCGGCTGATTTGGATTGAACCCGAAAGCTCGCGCTCAAGATGCTCCAAGAGCGTCGAGTATCCCGGGTCAGGTTCAATCGGTGGGAACGAATTCAACGCAGGAGGTAACTCAGTGGAAGCAATCGGATTGTTGGTCACGCTCGAAGCACGTTCAGGCAAGGAGGCTGATGCCGAGGCGTTTCTAAAGTCAGCTCAGCCCCTCGCGCTGGATGAAAAAACAACATTGAAATGGTACGCGATCAAGCTCGGGCCTGGAAAGTTCGGCATCTTCGATACCTTTGCAAATGAAGCGGGCCGCAATGCCCACTTGACTGGCGAGATCGCGAAGGCATTGGGGGCGCGAGCCAGCGAATTATTTGCGGTTCCTCCGCAGGTTGAAAAAGTAGAGGTTCTCGCAAATACGCCCTTAAAAGGGTGAGAAGAAAGGAAAACTAGGGAGGAAAAAATGAACATTAAGGAGAAAGAAATGAAAATCTCACAAACGCGCCGAGCCGATTCCGCGGCCCAGGAGCACAAATCAACGCTCCGACGCCGGATGCAGCTTCTCGGCGTAGCATTTCTCGTATGTGCGCTCGTTATCGGTGCGACCGGCTCTGCGAGTGCAGGCGGTGCTCAGGACGAATCAGCCGTTCGCGCGCTTGGAGATACCTTTGCTAAGGCGTTCATTCAGAAGAATCCCCAACTCAGGGCATCCCTATTCGCCGAAAATGGAACCTTCGTGACTCCAGTGGGCGACTATCTGCAAGGGCACAGCGCCATGGTGAAAGACTTCGGTTCCGAGGCGCAAGCAGTCAACGACACCACGCAAGCGGCGTTCTCCAACTACCGGGTCCGCTTCATCAAACCGGATGTCGCGTTCGTCGACGCGCTCCTCACCTTGCACAATGTCAACGGCCCGGATGGGACGATCATCCCCGTGATACCGGTCAACTT
>Ga0126378_10002590_pt1 | contig 13425 bp, 7 predicted proteins | sample PanSoiMetPlot_23_FD_92587 | JGI IMG/M metagenome (GOLD analysis project Ga0126378, IMG submission 92587) | Tropical forest soil microbial communities from Panama - MetaG Plot_23 | ecosystem: Environmental > Terrestrial > Soil > Tropical forest > Bulk soil | place: Panama | collected 2016-02-17 | reverse complement strand
CGCGCGGTCTGGCCCAACCCAAGCGGCCCAGCCAGCTGAGCTATAGCGCGCCAAGCGACGATGCGTCAGGGCGCGCGGTCGAGAAGTCGAATTCGGCCAGTGCGGCCGACTTCTCCAAGGTCGGCCGGAACGAGCCGTGTCCATGCGGGTCGGGCAAGAAGTACAAGCTCTGCCACGGAGACCCGAGGAAGCGGTAGCCGAGCGATGCGGTAGCCGGGCGCACCCTGTTGCCTGGCGCCGGGCGGCCCGAGGAGCTTGCGCGACCCCGAGTGCGCCGAGGCGTCGGCGGCCCGGCTAAGCCGCCTCGATCGCCGTGCACAGCCAGTCGCTCCGGTGGCGCCGGTAACCGTCACTGGGCCTGGCGATGGTTCGTGCCGCGTCCGCCGTACGAACCGTCCGTTCAAGTCGTACTGCGACGGCGCGGACGTGCTCGCCGGCCGCGACGATGACGGTCATCTCGAGCACGCCGCCGGTCGGAGACGTCACGATGACCCGTCTCACCCGTGGCCGCAGGTTCGCGCCAAGTATCGGGCCGAGCTGGCTGATCTGGCGGCGCGTCTGCTGCGTGGTCCACGGAACGATCTGGCTCGCGGGCCGCGATCCAGCCAGAGTCTCGGCCAGCACCTGGGCGAACCGGCTCGGCCACGGATTGGCGTGCGGTCGCTCGATCCCGCCAGGCCCTGGCGCGGAACACCCGGATTGCCGGGCCGGGACCGCGCGAAGCGGCGGCGCCGTCGCCGCGATCGGCCGGCCAGATCGCGTGATGTCAGCGCCAGCTGCAGGGACCCCGGCCAGGCGGCGTCTGCTCGCCGGGCGGGTCGCGGGCGCGTCGTCGTAGGGCGGCGCGATCTCCGGAACCGCAAAACTGCAGATCGCCTGGGCATCGGGCAGCGGCCTGCGCTCGGAACGTGACCGACCCGAGCGCGACCGACCTGAGCGCGTCGGTGCGGTGCGCCGCGGGACGGAACGCGATGGGGCCGAATGCGGCGGGTCGGAGCGCGGCTCGGCCGAGGGCAGACCGGATCGCGAGCGCGGGATGAGCGGTAACGGGTCGGGGTAGTTCGCTGACGCGGCTCCCGATTCCCCGGGCACGGTGGACTCTGGCATGGTTGAGTTCTATCTCGCGCCGCTGACAGTTTCGTGCTCGTCCGCTCCCTTCGGACGCTCCCGATGCTCGGGCGGCACCGCCGGGGCCGGCCGCCGAAGGAATGCCCGGCTAGCTTGCCTCGTTCAAGCTAGGTGATTGAACGGCCTTAACTACAGGAGATGAGCCGTGCCTTTGCCGCCCCTCGTCGAGCCCGCTGCCGAGCTGACGATCAATGAGGTCAAGCGTTACTCCCGGCACCTGATCATTCCTGACGTCGGGATGACCGGCCAGAAGCGGCTGAAGAACGCCAAAGTGCTCTGCGTCGGCGCGGGCGGGCTTGGCTCGCCGGCCTTGCTGTACCTTGCCGCGGCCGGAGTCGGCACCCTTGGCGTTATCGACTTCGACGTCGTCGACGAGTCGAACCTGCAGCGGCAGATCATCCACGGCCAGTCGGACGTGGGCAGGCCCAAGGTGCTGTCCGCGCGAGACAGCATCAAGGAGGTCAACCCGTACGTCACGGTGATCGTGCACGAGGAAGCTCTGACCAACGACAACGTGATGGAGATCTTCTCCGGTTACGACCTGATCGTGGACGGCACCGACAACTTCGCGACCAGGTACATGGTCAACGACGCGTGCGTGCTGCTCGGCAAGCCGTACGTGTGGGGATCGATCTACCGCTTCGACGGTCAGGCCAGCGTGTTCTGGTCCGAGTATGGCCCCTGCTACCGGTGCCTGTATCCCGAGCCGCCGCCGCCTGGCATGGTCCCTTCGTGCGCCGAGGGAGGCGTGCTCGGCGTGCTTTGCGCTTCCATCGGATCGATCCAGGTCACTGAGGCCATCAAGGTGCTGACCGGGATCGGCGAGCCGCTCGTTGGCCGGCTGATGATCTATGACGCGCTGGAAATGAACTACCGGACGCTGAACATCAAGAAGGACCCTGAGTGCGCGATCTGCGGCAAGAACCCGACGATCACTGAGCTCATCGACTACGACGCTTTCTGCGGAGCTGTGTCGGCCGATGCTCAGGAGGCCGCGGCGGACTCGACGATCACCGCCAGCGAACTCAAGGCCATGCTCGACCGGGATGAGAACATCTTCCTCATCGACGTCAGGGAGCCGAACGAGTACGAGATCGTGTCGATCCCTGGCGCCGTGCTTATACCCAAAGACCAGTTCATGTCCGGGGCGGCGCTCGAGCGTCTGCCTCAGGACCGGCGGAGCGTGCTGCACTGCAAGACGGGTGTTCGCAGCGCCGAGTGCCTGGCCGTGGTGAAGAACGCAGGGTTCTCCGATGCCGTGCACGTCGGCGGCGGCGTGATCTCCTGGGTGAACACGGTCGACCCGTCTCTGCCGGTTTACTGACCTGATGCCGTTTCCTGGTGTTCGTGGGCATCCAGGCGAGCCCGGACCCGGCGTTCTGCTGGGCGAGGTCTGCTCGGGGCCTTAACATCATCAGGTGGTGACTCAGCCCGGCCCCCTGGACCACTGGCAAGGCCAAGCACGCGGTGATACCGCGGAGCTGAAGCGTCCTGGCCGTCGGCGCAGGCCGCTGGTCCTCATTTTGTTCGCGCTACTGGGGCTCGCCGGGCTGGTCGTGGCGGGCGCGGGGGTCCGGGGACAGCTCAAGCCGCGGGTATTCACGGCCGCGCAGCAAAAACGGATCATGGCCTGGGAGGTTGCCAGGCGCTGGCGGATTACGCCAAAGGCGGGGCTGTTCCCAGCGGTCATCCACTATCAGCTGACCATCGCCCAGACCAGTCCGAGCAGCTCGAAGCGAGGTCTCGGCCTGGACGCCAGGCGCCTGGGGATCGCGCGCCAGGCCAGCTGCGCGAAGGCGGCGGGCGGCAGCAAGCAGCTCATGGCAAGGCTGGAGGGAACTGGCTGCCAGGCAGTGCTGCGCTCGACGTACGCGGACGCGACGAGCAGCCTCATCGTGACCGCCGGCATCGCGGTGCTGAAGAACGAGTCAGGCGCGCTCGCAACGGCCCAGTACCTGACCGGCGGATCGGCGATGGGCCGCGGCGGCCCGTCCAAGGAGCTCGTGTTGCGGCCCTTCCACATCGTCGGAACGCCGTCAGCGCTTTACGGTTACCGGCAGCGCCAGCTTTCTTGGGTCGTGGCCGCCGGGCCATACGTCGTGATGGCGACGGTCGGCTACGCCGACGGTCGGCCTCGGGTGCAGGTGCACGAAGACTCGTACGTCTCACAGGAGATGATGAGCCTGGCCCGCGGAGTGGCCGTTGCCATCGCGAGGCCGCTGGCAGCTGCCCCGCCCGTACCGACCTGCCCTGGAGTTCCCGCATGCTGATCCCCGGCTCGAGGCGAGAACTCGAGCGCGCCGTACCTCCCGGCGGGACACACCCCGTCAGGTCAGCGCGCCGCATCCTGCGGCTGGTAGCTCCTGCACTGGCCGTAGCCAGCGCGATCGCCGTGCCGCTCGCCGCGGCCGGCCCAGCCAACGCCGATCAAGCCAGGAAACGCCAGCAGTGGGTGCTCGCCGCGCTTCAGGTCCCGGCGGCGTGGAAGATCACGCACGGCGGCGGCGTGACCGTCGCCGTGATCGATAGCGGCGTCGACCCGACGGTCAGCGACCTGACCGGGTCGGTGAAGACGGGACCTGACTACACCGGCGTTCATACTCCCGAGACCAACCCGAACTGGGGCGCGCACGGAACGTGGATGGCGTCGCTGATCGCGGGCCACGGCCATGGGAAGGGCAACAAAGACGGCATACTCGGGGTTGCCCCAAAATCTCGCATTCTTTCCATCAGGGTCATTACGGATCAGACCGATCCCGGTTACCCCAAGTACCACAATGAACCGGCGTGGCGGGCTCAGCTCCAGCTGGCTAAGGCGATCAGGTACGCGGTGAATAGCCACGCCGGCGTGATCAGCATGTCACTGGGTTACGACGCAGCGAGCCTCGCAGTCAGGTCCGCGCTGCAGTACGCGCTTGGCCACAACGTCGTGGTCGTCGCCTCCTCGGGCAACGAGGGTACGTCGCAAACCAGAACCAATCCCGCCGCGCCGTACTCGTTCCCTGCCGACTACCCTGGCGTCATCGGCGTCGCTGCGGTGAGCGAATCCGGGCACCCGGCTTACTTCTCAAGCGAGAATCTCTCCGTCCAGGTCGCCGCCCCCGGTGTCGACGTTCCCGCCCAGGGCAGGGGCAGCAAGTATTGGCTCGTGAGCGGGACCAGCCCGGCCTGCGCGCTGACCGCCGGCGTCGCGGCGCTGATCAGGTCCAGGTACTCGCGACTGACGGCGGCGCAGGTCAGGAACGCGATCACACTGTCGACGACGAATCGGCCGAGCACCGGATACGACGATCAGGTCGGGTTCGGCACGGTGGACGCGGCGGCTGCGCTCAAGGCCGCAGGACAACTGGCGCGGCAGACTCCCGGCGGCAATACGGCAGCCGAGAAGGCCGCGGCGTCCGGCCGCTTCGGTCGCGGCAACGCGGGCGGGCCGACCTTCCCGGTGGCGCCGCGCGGCCGGGAAAAGCTCCTGGTGTTGCTCGGGATCTCGGCCGCTTGCCTGCTCATCGTCCTCACGGCGCTGTGGCGGCTGATCGCCGGCCGGGGCCGCAGGAAATCAGGGTCGGCCGCAAGACCCAAGCCGACCGGACCGTCGGCACCCGCCGGGTCGGCTGGCTACGGCGGCAACGCCGGGACTGGTCTCTACCCGACCCAGATCTACCCCGCCCAGCCCTATCGGCAGCCTCGCCCGGATACCGGCTATCTCGGAATGCAAGCCGGGTATCCCGTGCCCGGTTATCTTGGCCAGCCAGCACCGTCGGGCCACCAGGGGCCCGTTCCGCCCTGGCCTAGCACGGGTTACCCTCCGGCCCAGGAAACTCCGGGACAGGGCGCCTACCAGCTCTCAGCCCCGGCCCAGGCCAGTGCGATCCCGGCCGCGCCGAGTCAGCCCGCTCCCACCCAGGACTCTGGGCGCAGCGACGATGAGTGGTGGATCGACCAGGATGACCGTGCCGGTGCTCAGTCACGCAGGACATCGTCGTCGCAGCCGGACGTCGGCCGGTGGTCGGCCAGCCTTTCCGAGCGGCTGGAAGCGGCCGCGCAGGCCAGGAGGCAGGCAGAGGCGTCCGGCCAGAACCCGGTGCCCGGGCCTGATGCCACGACTTTGTCGGCGGGGCCATTCGACACCGCACGACCCACGCCCGGAGAGCCCGAGCCGGGCGCCAGGTCCTGGGCGCTCGACTGGCACGGCGACGTGCCCGGCGCTGCGAGCACCACCGCGCCTCGCGCTCCGACGGCCGCCGAACCCGGTCAGCCGGTCTACAGATCGGTGTGGGAACCGCCGGCCCGTAGTTCTGGAGCGCCAGCCGGTCCGCCAGCCGTTCAGCGCGACGAGCCCGCGACCGCGCCGACGGTGTCGGGGTACAGCCAGCCGACCGGGATCTCCCGGCAGCCGAGCGACGAAGTCTCGTCACAAGGGGACTCAGATTCGCCGCCAGACGCCTGGTCGCCGCCGTTGTCCGGATCAACCACGCCGCTCCCGCGCCGTCAGCCGCAGACGCACCTGGCGGCTCAACTGCGCCGTCAGCGGCCGCAAGCCGGCCAGACGCAGGGCGAGCCTTCGCAACCGAAGCCGAGTATCTGGGATGTTCGGCGCCCGCCAACCAGCAACGAGCAAGCAGCCTCATCGCAGGGACCTGATCCGCGCGATGACCAGGCGTGAAGGCGTTCGGTTCGCAACCGAGATCGGCGACTTCGCGAGCCGGGTACTTGACGTCGCCGAGTCGATCCCGCCCGGCCGGGTGATGTCGTATGGCGATGTCGCCGAGTACGTGGGTCAAGGCGGGCCGCGGCAAGTCGGACGCGTGATGGCGCTGTGGGGCGGTGGGGTCCCGTGGTGGCGCGTTGTGCACGCCGACGGCAGCCTGCTGCGCGGCCACGAGCGCGAGGCGCTCGGCCATTACCGCCGTGAGGGAACCCCGCTGCGATTCGGTGCCCAGGGCTCGGCCGCGCGTCTGGATATGCGCCAGGCACGCTGGTCAGGTGGCCAGAATCAGGGGTGAGTGTCGGCCACCCCCCGATCGCGGAATGAGCCGATCGGCTCGCCCCATTGGCCCCACGCGTCGCTGTCTGGCGAACTCGGCAGCGCATTGTCACTGCCGGGTGCTGGAATTCGATACGACATGGAGAGGCAACCGCCTGACAGCGCTGGCCCGGGGGGGCGACCCCCCGGATCCCCCGGCTCGGCTGGCCCGGGGGGGCGACCCCCCGGATCCCCCCGCTGGGCTGGCCCGGGGGGGCGAGCGGGCGGGTCCCCCCGCTCGTACCGGTTGGTTCGTCGGCCGGTTAGCGCCGCGGAGCCGCCGGTTCTGGATCCGGCTCAGGCGCAGGTGGTCGGCCATGACGGCGGCCCGCTGCTGGTGCTCGCGGGTCCGGGCACTGGCAAGACGACGGCGATCGTGGAAACCGTGGTCGACCGGATCGCCGCGCGGGGTCTCGACCCTGGCCGGGTGCTCGTGCTCACCTTCAGCCGCAAGGCCGCGCAGGAGCTGCGAGCGCGGATAACGCTGCGACTTGACCGCACGACTGCCGAGCCGCTCGCGCTCACCTTCCACAGTTACGCATACGCCCTGGTCAGGCGGGAGTCAGTGCTCGCGGGAACGGAGCCGCCGGTACTGCTTTCAGGACCGGAGCAGCTGCAGGAGGTGACTCGGTTGCTCCGCGGCGAGGCATCCGACGGGGCAGCGCACTGGCCTGCGTCGCTCCGTCCGCTGCTCGCGACCAGGGGATTCGCGGCCGAACTTCGTGACTTCCTGCTCCGCGCGTCAGAACGCGGCCTTGACGGGCCCGGGCTGGCCCGGCTGGGCGAGCGAGCGGGCCGCAACGACTGGGTGGCCGCCGGCCAGTTCCTGGCCAGGTACGCGGCCAGGTTCGACCTGGCGCCCGTGTCCGCCTACGACTACGCCGAGATCGTCAGGATCGCTGCCCAGCTGCTGGCCAGGCCGGAGGTCAGGCGGCGCGAGCGGCTCGCATACGACGTCGTCCTGGTCGATGAGTACCAGGACACCGACCCCGCGCAGGAAGAGCTGCTGCACGCGTTGGCGGGAGACGGACGCGAGCTGATCGCGGTCGGTGATCCCGACCAGTCGATCTACGCGTTCCGTGGCGCAGACACCGACGCGATCGGGCGGTTTCCCGCCAGGTTCCTGACCGCCGACGGCCGTCCCGCCAATGTGATCGCGCTGCGGACCTCCCGCCGAAACGGCCCCGCGCTGCTCGCGGCCTCGCGCCGCGTCGCCGCCAGGCTGCCCGCGGTGCCGGTTGGTGACGCATTGAGAGGCTCACACGCAGTTCCGCAACGAGACCACCGCTCGCTGGTTCCGCTTCCCATGGCCGATCCCGGTGCGGCGCGTGTCGTCATCGCCGCGAGCGAGCGGCAGGAGGCCGCGCTGATAGCCGACGTCCTGCGGCGTGCCCACTTGATCGACCAGGTTCCGTGGTCGTCGATGGCCGTGCTGGTCCGTTCCGCGGTCCGCCAGGTTCCCGCGCTGCAGCGAGCGCTGTCGAGCGCAGGCGTCCCGGTCGCGGTGGCGGGGGACGAGCTGCCGCTGGCTGAGGACCCTGGGACGAGGCCGCTGCTCCGGCTGATCGGCTGCGCCCTGGACGAGCAGTTGCTGACCGAAGAGGTCGCGGCCGACCTGCTGACCGGGCCGCTCGGCGGAACCGACGCGCTTGGCCTGCGTCGGCTGCTCCGGCTGCTCAGGCAGACGGGGAGCGCGGGGCCGGCCGGCCCGCCGCAGCCGGAGTCAGACCCGGAGCCGGAGTCAGACCCCGAGCCGGGGCCGCTCGCGGCGGTGCTGCGCGAGCCCAGTCGGCTCACGGCCGCGGGCTGGCGGCCCGGCCGGGCGCTATCCGCCGCAGGCGACGCGCTGGCGGCCGCGCGGCGCCTGGCAGCCATCATCGAGGTCGCGAAGACGACGGGAGCGACCGACACTGCCCTGGAAGTTCTGTGGGCGGTCTGGGATGCCAGCGGCCTGACCGAGCAGTGGCAGGCGGCCAGCGCAGCGGGCGGTACTCGCGGCGCGGCCGCCGATGCCGACCTCGACGCCGTGCTCGCGCTGTTCGACGCCGCCGCCAGGTTCGACGCGCGGACGCCACCCGGGTCGATGCCGCTATTCCTTGACGGGCTGACCAGCCGGGAGATCGCCGGCGAGACGCTTGCCGAAAAGGCACAGCCAGGCGATACCGTGACCATCTCCACCGCGCACCGCGCCAAGGGTCTGGAGTGGGACGTCGTCGTGGTCGCTGGTGTCCAGGAGGGGGTCTGGCCCAACCTGCGGCTGCGCGGCTCTCTACTCGGGATGGACGAGCTTGTTGAGGCGGCTGACCGCGGCGCGCCCGCCGGTCACGAGCGGCAGGCCGGCCAGGACGCCGCCGCGGCGGCACTCGGTTCGAAGCTGCTCGATGAGGAGCGGCGGCTGTTTTATGTCGCGATAACGCGCGCGCGGCGCTCACTGGTCGTGACCGCGGTCGGCGGGGACGACAGTGAGGAGCGGCCTTCCAGGTTCCTTGCTGAACTGGCCGGCGATGAGATCCGGATCGAGGAGGCGGCCAAGACCGGCCCGCGCTGGCTGTCGCTCCCCGCGCTGACCGCCGACCTGCGCCTGGCTACCGCCGACCGCTCGCTCCCTCGGTCCGTCAGGCGGGCAGCCGCCGCGCAGCTAGCCAGGCTGGCCGCGGCCGGCGTGACCGGGGCCAGCCCAGACCAGTGGTACGCCCTGACCCAGTGGTCCGCAACCGGGCCAATCAGCGACGGCGAGGTGCGGATCTCGCCGTCGCAGCTCGACAAGTTCGTCACCTGCGGGTTGCGCTGGCTGATCGAGTCGGCGGTCGGCGCGAGCTCGCCACCCGTCGCCGGCCACCTCGGGACCGTGATCCACGCGGCCGCCGCCTTGGTCGCGGAGGGTGCCGATCAGGCCGACATCGCGCGGCGGATCGACGAGATCTGGCACCGGCTTGACTTCGGCAGCGTCTGGTACAGCGTCAGACAGCGCGAGAACGCTGACCAGATGATCGAGCGGTTCCTTGGCTGGCAGTGTGGCAACGATCGCGAACTGGTGGCGGTCGAGCAGAAGCTCCGGGTCAAGATCGACGACGTCGTGATCTCCGGGCAGATCGACCGGCTGGAGCGCGACGAACTGGGCAGAGCGGTCGTCGTCGACCTGAAGACCGGCTCATCTAAGCCGTCGGCAGCCGAGCTTGATCGCAACCCCCAGCTCGGTGTCTACCAGCTCGCTGTGCTGCTCGGCGCCTTCGCTGAACTTGGCGCGAGCGAGCCTGGCGGCGCCGAGCTCGTTCACGTTGGCAAGGCGGTGAAGGCGAGCCAGGCAGCCGTCCAGAGCCAGCGGGCACTGGCCGAGGATCCGGATCCGGGCTGGCCGCAAGCCCTCGTCAAGGAGGTCGCCGCCGCGATGGCCGGACCTCAGTTCAAGGCGACGGTCAACGACCGATGCCGACTGTGTCCCGCGGCGACCAGTTGCCCCGTCGACGAGCGCGGCGGTCAGGTGACACCATGAGCCAGGGGCTCGCACAGCGCGGGCACATCGGTGTCGCGAGACCGACAGCAAGGTGCCCATGCCGTACTGGTCGAACGGCTGCGCCACGGTGACGCAACTGACGCTCTGGGAGGACGAGCCGGTACCGGCCCACGGGGACGGCGCCCTGGAGCCGACAGCGCTCAGGTTCAGCCCGGCTCAGCTCGCGAGGCTGCTCGGGATCGCCGAACCCACACCCGAGCAGTCCGCCGTGATCAGCGCGGCGCCTGATCCGCTCGCTGTCATTGCGGGGGCGGGTTCCGGCAAGAGCGAGACCATGGCGGCAAGACTGGTCTGGCTCGTCGCCAACGGCTACGTCAGGCCCGAGCGCGTGCTCGGGCTCACGTTCACACGCAAGGCGGCGGCCGAGCTCGCGAGCAGGGTCCGAGCGCGACTTGACGCGCTGCGCCGAGTGGGCCTGGTCCGGCCAGCCTCTGGCCGGGATGAAGCCCGGCGCGAGCCGGACCTGGACGGCGATCCGGTGATCGCCACCTATCACGCCTATGCGGGGCGGCTGATCGCCGATCACGCGCTGCGCGAGGCCCTTGAACCGACGATGCGGCTGATCACGCCCGCCGTGGCCTGGCAGCTCGCGGCGAGGGTCGTCGCGGCCTACGACGGTCCGATGGACGCGGTGGACTGGGCGCCGGTCACGGTGACGGCCGCCGTGATCGAGCTGGCCGGCGAGCTGGCCGAGCACCTGCGGCGCCCGGACGACGTGCTGGCCGTCGGCGACTGGCTCAGGAGCAGGTACGCGGAGGTCCCGGCGGGCAGGACGAGCAGGGCAGAGATCGTCCTGAAGGCGCAACGGGTCCGCGAGCAACTTCTGCCGCTCGTGCGAGCGTACGCTGCGGCGAAAGCCGAGCGAGAGGTCATCGACTACGGCGACCAGATCGCGCTCGCCGCGAGGATCGCGATGCGGCACCCGGAGGTGGGCGCGGCCGAGCGTGCCAGGTACCGGGTCGTGCTGCTCGACGAGTTCCAGGACACCAGCTACGCCCAGCTCGAGCTGATGCGGGCGCTGTTCGGTGGCGGGCACCCGGTCACGGCCGTGGGCGATCCCTGTCAGTCGATCTACGGCTGGCGCGGCGCAAGCGCCGGGAACATGCTGCGGTTCGCTGAGAGCTTCCCGCCGGCCGCGATCACGCTGCTCTCGACGAGTTTCCGCAACACCGGCAAGGTGCTCGACGCCGCCGCCGCGATCCAGCGTGATCTGCGCGAGATCGCGCCCGAGGTCCCGAGGCTGATCGCGCCGCCCGGCCGGGCCGACCGCGGCGCCGTGGTGTGCGCCTTGCTCGAGACCAGCGCCGACGAGGCTCGGTGGGTCGCCGGGCAGGTTGCCGCGCTGCTGAGACTGCCCGCCGGGCTGGCACCCGACGGGCTGCCGTGGCCGGACGGCCGCACCGACCCGGTGCACCCTTCCGACATCGCGGTGCTGTGCCGCAAGCGAACCCAGTTCAGCGTGCTGAGGACCGCGCTTGAAGCCGAGGGGATCCCGGTCGAGGTCGTGGGGCTCGGTGGACTGCTGACCGTGCCAGAGGTCTCCGACATCGTGGCGACGTTGCGCGTGCTGCACAGCCCGGCGGCGTCCGACTCGCTCGTGCGGCTCCTGACCTCACCGCGCTGGCGAATCGGCCCCAGGGACCTAGTCGCGCTCGGGGTCAGGGCGCGTCGGCTCGCTAGCGACCAGAGCCACCCGGGGGGCCAACAGGACTCCGGGGAGTCCGTTGAACATGAAGATCATCTGACCCGCGCAGTCGCCGACTTCACCGCCGAGACAGGCAGCCTGGTCGAGGCGCTCGACCACCTCGGCCCAGCCGACGCTTATTCGGACCAGGGCTGGCCGCGGCTGCAAGCGCTCGCCGCCGAGCTGCGGTCGCTGCGCAGGCATACCGGCAGGCCGCTGCCTGAACTGGTGACCGAGGTGGAGCGAGCGCTCGGCCTCGATGTGGAGGTTGCCGCGCGAGCTGGTGCCAGCCAGGCCGCGGCACGGGCCGATCTCGACGCGTTCGCGGACGCCGCCGCGGCATTCGCGGGGGACGCGCAAGAGCCGACGCTCGGCGCGTTCCTCGCATATCTGACCGCGGCCGAGACTGAGGAGTTCGGCCTGGAGGCGGGTCAGGTCAGCGACACCGACGCGGTCAAGCTGGCGACCGTGCACTCCGCGAAGGGCCTGCAGTGGCCGGCCGTCTTGGTCCCTGGGCTGTCCGCGGGAAGCCGGGCGCAGAACTTCCCGGCCAAGTCGCGGCTGAGCACCCGGTGGACGGACAATCCGCGGCTGCTTCCGTTCGGCCTGCGCGGCGACGAGACGGACCTGCCGGCTCTCGGCGGGCTCGATCCGGACTCGCTGGCGGCGTTCGGCAGCGCGTGCGCCGCAAGGAACCTGGCCGAGGAACGGCGCCTGGCCTACGTCGCGGTGACGAGGGCGGCCTACTGGCTGGCGTGCAGCGGGTACTGGTGGGGGGCGACCAGCAAGAGCCCGCTCGGACCGTCGGCTTTCCTCGAGGAGGTGGCGGCGAGCTGCAGGGACGGAGCTGGCGTGGTCGCGCAGTGGGCGGATCAGCCTGAAGAAGGCGCCGAGAACCCGGCGCTGGCCGAGCCGTTGACCGCCTCCTGGCCAGGGCCACCGGGCGGCCGCGGATACGACGCCATCCGCGAGGCCGCTGACCTGGTGCGCACCGAGGCGCGCGCCTCGGCCACGGCCACGGCCACGGATGAGGTGGTCGCAGGTCCGGGCGAGGCGGAGGAACCGGTGCCGGCCCGGTACGCCTCGGTGGTCGCCGGATGGATGACGGATGCGGACCTGCTGCTCGCCGAGCGGGCGCAGCGGCGCCCGGACGGACCGATCCCGGTCGACCTGCCGCCGCGGCTCGGTGTCTCGGCCCTGGTCCAGATGGCCAGGGACCCGGCCGGGCTCGCCGCACAGATTCGGCGGCCGATGCCGCGCCCGCCCGCTCCACGGGCCGAAAGGGGCACCGCGTTCCACCGCTGGCTCGAGGAGCGATTCGGCCAGATGCGGCTGATCGACGCCGACGACCTCGAGGGGGCCGTCGACGCCGACTTGGTCGCCGATGACGCCGATCTCGCCGAGCTGAAGTCCAGGTTCGAGGCGGGGGAATGGGGCCAGCGCTGGCCGACCGAGGTGGAGATGCCGTTCGAGACCAAGGTCGGCGATCGGCTGGTCAGGGGCCGCATCGACGCGATCTTCGCGGACGATCCTCGCGGCGGGTTCGACGTGGTGGATTGGAAGACCGGCCGGCCGCCGAGGCCAGGCCGTGACGAACGCGCCGTGGCCGTGCAGCTGGCGGCTTACCGGCTCGCCTGGGCGGCGCTGGCGGGAGTGTCGGTCGATCAGGTTCGGGCAGCGTTCTACTACGTCCGCGACGACCTCACCGTGCGCCCGGCCGACCTGCTCGACGGGTCAGGCCTGGCCGCCCTCATCGAGGAGATCCCCGGCGACTAACCTAGGCAATGGCCATGAAGAGGTCATGCCATTCGGCCGTTTGATACGAGGTCATGCCAGAAAGACTGGCACGCTGACGGTTCTTGCTGGCGCCGCGCTGGGGGCCCCGCAGCATCTATGCCACATCGATGTCGCTAGTCGCCGAGTCCGAGGAGCATCGTTGTGGCACCGGTGTTGTCCCAGCAGCAGCTTTGTCACATCGATGTCGCTGGCACCCTGGTCGCAGGAGCATCGTTGTGGCATTGATGCTGCGGGGGATCGCGGCACAGAACTGGACTGGTTAGAAGGGCGGCGCGAGGG
>Ga0126378_10002589_pt1 | contig 13426 bp, 27 predicted proteins | sample PanSoiMetPlot_23_FD_92587 | JGI IMG/M metagenome (GOLD analysis project Ga0126378, IMG submission 92587) | Tropical forest soil microbial communities from Panama - MetaG Plot_23 | ecosystem: Environmental > Terrestrial > Soil > Tropical forest > Bulk soil | place: Panama | collected 2016-02-17 | reverse complement strand
TCGCAGAGCTGGACGGCGGCGCCGTCGGAGGTCCACATGGCGAGGGGGTATTCGCCGGGGGCGAAGGGGCGGGCGCACCGGGTGCAGCGCCTCAGGCCGCCGTCGGCGAGGGCGTCGTAGCCTTCGGCCATTCTTTGCATCATCGCCCTCGGCTCGTCGGCCTGCATGTCGTCGGCGATGGTTCTCAGCTCCTCGGCGCGGCGGCGATAGTGGTCCGGATGCTTCATGGGTCCCTTTGCTCCTTTGGGCGGGGTCGTCAGTCGAGCGCGAACAGGGTGGAGAGGGAGAGGAACACGGTCTGCGTTCCGTCGCCGACCGAGCCTTGGACGTAGACGTTGCCGAGCGTGTCGATCTCGAACATGGCCCAGCCGATCTGGAGGCCCATGCCTGCGACGCCCGCCATTCTGAGCGCCTGCTTGGGCCTTGCGCCTTCGGGCAGGACGCCGACGCGCGCCCTTGCGTTGGCCGGGACGACGCCAGCGGCGGAGCCCTCGAGCTGGACCCCGGGGGCGATTGTGCGGAAGCGCAGGTCGCTGAACGCCCAGCCGGGGTCGACGGGGAGGGGGGCCCACGGGCCGGGGGGGCCGCCGGGGACGAGGTCGGCGGCGTTGAGATGGTCGACGAGGTAGCGGGTGGTCATGGCATGGGGCTCCAGCCAAGCGCGAGCTGGGCTTCTCGGTCGCCAGCGATGGCCTTCACTCGCGTCTCGTCGATGGGCCTTCCCTCGACCATGAACTGCAGGCGGACGAAAGCTTCCGCCCATGCTCGCGGGTCGTGACGATGCGGATGAACGTGTTTTGTATAGAGGCGGCTCCATTTCTGTTCCCTGCGGTAGGCGCGCTGGTAGGCCGCCCGCTCCTCCTTCGTGTAGTGGGTGGTCACTGCACCGTCTCCCCTCCCCGGTCGCGGATGGCGCGGGCGATGTAGGCGAGGATGGCGTTGGCCGCGCCTCCGGCGGCGAGCGGGGGCGCGCCCCACTCGAGGAGGATCCGGGCGATCTCCCTGCCGTCGAGCCGGAGGTCGACCGGCGCGCGGACGACGATCTGCTCAATCCTCGGGCGTTCGTTCGGCATCGCCTTTTTCCCCGGACCGCTCGTTCTTCTTCCTGCGCCGGTAGACGCGCATGTAGCCGCGCATGTAGGCCCTGCGCCACGCCCTGTAGTCGAAGCCCTGCCGGGCCTCGGAGGCGTCGCGGGCCTCGGGGGCGTCGTCGGGCTCGCCGCCGTCGGGCGTGCGCCTGTCGCCGGGCGCGGTCATCGCCGCTCCTTCATCCTGTGTGCCATACGGCACATTTGGCACATTTACGGCCGTGTGTGTCGTCGACATACTCACCCCCGATGGCCAAAGAACGCGAAAGAGTGCGGGTCGTGCTAACGATGCCGCGCGAAATGGTCGACCGCATCGACGATCACCGCTTCGCCAACCGGCTGAAGAGCCGCGCCGAAGCCGTCCGCACGCTCGTCGAAACCGGCCTGCGCCACCACCGACCCCCGCCCAAGCCGCCGTCCTGACCCGCCCATCAACGGCTCTCCTCCGGTCATATACCCGTCACGCAACTGTCACAACCTCCGCAATGCATGCCAGCGATGTTCGCGCTCCGATAGTATTGCGTAAACCCTTTTACGATGCGCCCGCCCGGCAACATTGGCGGACCTCCACCTTTTACGCATAAAACCTTTTACTCTACTTCAAACCGCCGACAAGCCCTACCAACCACCGTAAAAGGGTCTACGTCACTCCCCCCTTTTGGGGGATCAACAGGTTCCATCCGCCCCTCTCCGCGCCCGACGCCGCCGCATGTACCCCCGCATGTACTCCCGATGCGCCGCGTTCCGGTCATACTTGCCCCCCGGCTTCGATGAGCCCGCCCGCGCCTCCAGCGCCGCCACCCGGGCCCGCAGCTCCTCCAACTCAACGCCATAGTCCGGATCACGCCCAGACCCAACCAGCCCATATTGCCGCGCAATGCTCATGTTAGACCCTGTTTAGCCCTAATGGTTAGTCTCACAGCGCCAGTATAGCCCTAACAAAGTTTAACTGATGAGACTAGCTTTACTCCATGGCGGGGATGTGGTCTGGGAACGCGGCGCGGGATGGAGGAGGAACCCCCCTTCGGGGGCCTCCCCCCGGTAACATCCACGGAGGGGGGTCATTTCGGTTTTTCGGTAGTGACGGGAGGGTCCCCGCCTGACGGTTGCATCACACTGTTCGCCGCAGCGGTCGTGTTTGACCCCAGCTAAGCTATTGAAATGCGAGCAGAATTAATTTTCAATTCCGCATCGCCGCGTAAGCTGTTGATATCGTTAGGTTGTAGTCCCGCACCGTGCGGGATTGCCACAATCTGTTCTCGTGTTGCCTCAATCGCGGCGCTGGCGCAGAGCCGTCAGGTTGTGATCATGGTTGCGGATGGTTGCATCGCGCGCCGCCGGGCCGCCTCGAGCTGCGGGAAGGCGATTTCGGCAAAACCAGCTGTTAATCCGAAAAAAAAGCTGCTTCGTGTAGTTCAACTACATGAGTGCATTCGCACATATCTCTTGCAACTCATTGATATTGCTGGGAAATTTTCTTCTTGATTTGTACCGCTGGAGGGCGCCGGATGCTGGTGAAGCTTCCTGTTACGACCGAAATTGTGGATTTAGCCGCGCATCGCCCTGTTTGGATTTGAGCATGATGCGGGCGGCGATGACGCGGACATTGGGATCATTGCTGTCTAATGCTTTGATTATGGCTGTTTGGGCGGCGTCGAGGGCTCTGGCCAGCGTTTCGTAGGTTCTGGCCTTCCAGACGGCCTGAAGCTCGGGGATGGCGGCCAAGGCCTGTGGCGTTGGGCGATAGGCCTTGGTGAGCCTGAGGCCGCCCTGCGTGTCTCTGGTGGCTTGGCGGGCGATCTGGTCGAGCCTGAGCGTGATCATGCGGCGGCGCATGCTCAGGGTGAGGCGTCGGCTGTTGTAGACCAGCTGCGCCCTGCCATGCCAGCCTTTGGTCGTCGGCGGCGTTTTGACCCTGAGCGGCGCGGTCGTCTCGAGCTTGGCGATGAGCGCGTCGAGCTTCTCGTTGGCGGCGCGCCTGCGCTCCTCGCGGCCGAAGCCCATGGTGGAGCGGTGGTGGATGTTCAGCGCCGCGCAGCAGCGGGTGCAGAGCGGCCTGTCGTCGACGTTGTAGAGGGCCGACGTCCTCCGGGCGCAGCCCGGGCAGACGAAGAAGCTCCAGCCTCCGCCGTTCCTGAGCCTGTTGTGCCTGACGCCGAGGAGCTTGACCTTGCCCGAGGGCCACGGGATGAGCGCCTCGGGCTTCGTGGGATCGACGATCCCCAGCGCGCGGAGGCGGCTGACCTTGACCCGCTCGAACTCGTCGAAGAAGCGGCGCGTGTCGGCGTCGGCGCGGCGTTTGCCCATAAGTTTGCACCATGCCACACAGGCGGGCGCGCGGGAAGCCTGCGGCCGGGGCATCTTTGCGGCTGGCGGCGCGGCTCAGGGGTCGCGCCGCCTCATCTGATCGACGTCCATCGCGAGGTGGGCGACGTCCTCCTCGACCTGCTCGAGGCGGCGCGTGAGATCGGACTGCTCGCCCATCGAGCGGCTCATCGCCTGCATCATCCCCGACTGGCGGCGCAGCTCCCCGCGCAGGATCAGCATGATGGCGATGAGCGCGGCGACCATCAGCGCCATGACGCCGGTCTGCCCGACGTCGATCCACTGCCCAGCCCCCATCTCGAACTGACCCCGGCCGATCATCGCGGTTCGTCCAGCCCGCCACCGGCGGCGACAGGTTGCCGCCGGGACATCCCATGCTTATATCACGCTTCGGGCGCGCGTTGCGCCCACGGTTTCATGCCCGCCGCTTGAAAGGGCTTTTTGGAGTGAATTGAAATGCTTACGCGACAAGATGTTGAACGGCTGAAGGCCGAGGCCCGCTACCGTCATGCGGGCTCGCTCGCCTTCATCATCGGAGACGAGCCCGTATTCGGATGCCATTACGGCATGCGCTCGTCGCGCGACTTCGCCATCGCCGAATTTCGCGAGGCCTATTTCGACGCCAAGATCGCCTGCGACGGCGCGCAATCCCGGGAGGCGGCGCGATGACCGCGAACCTGCGCGCCGTGAAGGCGCTGGCCAAGAAGCTGGGCGCCAAGGTCGAGTACATCCGCATCGGCGACGCCGTCGACCTTTGCGTCGAAGCCCCTCCCGGCTTCGTCTGGAAGTGCGACGGCGACATCCATGAGCTGGTCGACGCCTCCCGCCTGCCGTGGGGGCCCGACTACGAGGACGTCCTCGCCCGCATGAGCCACGGCGTCGAAAAGTGCGAGGAGCCCGACTGCGACTGGCGCCGCGACAACGGACTGCGGCCATGAGCTGGTAGAAGGACACCCCCGCCTACGATCCGGCGCGCCATGGGCGACCGTGGTGCGCCGAGGCCGTCGAGGTCGACGTGCGCGGCAGGCTCGTCTACCGCTGGGGCGCGTGGACCGGCCGCGACGGCTCCGAGGGCCTCCTGCACCTCGACTGCGCGGGCGGCGCGATCATCGCCTACGGCCAGCGCGACCGCAAGGACCCCAAGGCCTCCGAGCATGTCATCGCCCTCCTCGAGGCCGACGGCTCGCTCACCCCGCTCACCCCGGCCGAGGCCGCCAAGCGCCTGCCGCGCGTCCAGCCGGTGCGGTTCTGATGACCCCTCCAGTCCCGGCTGGCGGCGCCGCCGTGGGCCTTGCGCAGACGTTCGGCATTATGGCGCTCGTAGCGGCGATGATCTATTTCATCGTCCGGCTCGAACGGAACATCGGCAGCGCCGTCAAGCTCCTCGAAAAGGTCATGCGGGAGCAGGCGGAGTTTGGCCAGCGGCTTGCGGCGCTCGAGGCCGAGCGCCTCGATGCGCTCGAACGCCGCGCCAAGGCGCAAGAGAACGGGCGTGCGCCGCCGCCGGGCTCCGCATGAAGGCCATCACCATCCTCGCCCCGACATGGGAGGCCCTGCGCGCCTCCTCGCTCGCGCTGGGCTATAGCCCTCACGAGCCCCGACGTTCGCCCTACGGCCACGTCTATCTGTGGCTGGCCACGGAGGTCGTCGATGGGCTAAAAGCCGCCATGGGCCAATCTGAGGGCTACGACGAGGTCATCCTCAGGCTGATCGAGGAGGAGCGGCATGGACCGCAAGGACGAACTGGACGTGACGGTCGACACGCTGATCGATCTGGACGAACCCGAGGCGCTGCTCAGGACGCTGCGCGAGGCGGCGAGGCGCAAGGCGCAGATCGCCAGCAAGAACCGGATCGGGCGGTGGATGGCGCTGCACCGCGTGCTGGCCGACGCCGAGATCCAGCTCGACCTGATCCTGAACGCCAAGCCCGCCGGGCCCGACTTCCGGCCGGAGACTGACAAGCCGCCCGGGGCGGCGTAGGATCGAACCCGGCGGCCCCAGCAAGCCGCCATCTGAGGTCTGACTTTCAAGGCCGGGTCCGCCCGGCCTTTTTGTTCGCGCGGCGTTCCTGAATTGTGCTAGAAGGCCCAGTCAGCCCCAACCCCGAGGAGCTGACCCCATGGCTGTCCAGCCGCACAAGGCCCCGCCCGCCGCCCCCGAAGCCAAGCAGCACGAGCCCGCCAAGGCCGAAAAGGCGCCCGCGCCCAAATACGCCGACGGCGAGCCCATCGCCGACCAGCAGCGCGCCTCGAGCGCCGAAATCGAGCAGATGGGCATGGCCAAGTACATCGAGGAAATCGACGAGCGCGATCCCGACGACAAGCCCAAGCAGGTCCCCGGCGTCGCGCCCCCGGCCAAGCGGAGCTGAGCCCCATGACCGTCAAGGACCTCACCGAGCAGATCAATTACGTGATCAACAAGGCCTTGGGCGCGGGCCTCACCGCCACCCAGATCGAGGGCGTGCTGACCGCGCAGGAAACCGCGCTCGCCGCCGTCACTCCGGCGCCCACCCACGACCGCACCATCACCGATCCCGGCCCGGCGCTCAATCCGGACCAGCCGTGACGCAGGGTGGAGCAGCACGGCAGCTCGTCAGGCTCATAACCTGAAGGTCGCGGGTTCAAGTCCCGCCCCTGCAACCACCGGAGCGAGAAAAAATGGTCACCGACGTCAACTCCGGCCTGCCATGGTGGATGACCGGCGCGCAGCCGCAGGCGGGCCAGCCGACCCCGCCCGGCTATGGCGGCGGCGCGAGCTGGCTCAACTATCTCGCCTCGATGTTCAGTCCGGTCGGCGGCGCTGAGGCGGGAGAGATCGATCCGCGCGCCGCCGCCATCGCCGCGCTCAGGCAAGGCGGCTCGCCGCAGGCGGGCGCGCTCGCCGGCGGCGGCCCGCCCGTTCCGGCGGGATCGGGAGCGGTCGGCGGCCCGACCGGCGGCACCGAAGGCGCGCCGATGGGCGGCGGCCCGGCCCGCCCGGCGACCGGCATGGGCCTTCAGCCGGGCGCGCTCTCGCCCTCCAGCCTCGCCATGTGGACCAACATGCCCACGCCCTCGGGCGGCGGCGGCGCGGCCAGCGTCGCCAACGCCTACCCGGCCCCCGGCGCGCCCGGCGCCGCCAATCCGCTCGCCTCGAGCGGCGCGGCGGTCACCGGATCGCCCGCCAGCGCCAACCCCTCGCGCTTCGTGCAGGTCGACCGGCCCAACGCCGATCCCCTCGGACGCGGCGCCCCGCAGATGAGCGCGCTCAACCTCGCGGGCCTGTTCGGCGGCTGGCCGCCCCGCCAAGGGAACTCAGGCGGCAATCCCGCCAACGTCCCGGCCCGCAACGCCCAGCCGGTCGCCGCCCTCAGGGGGCCGATGTCCAAGGCCCCATGGGGCATGGGGCCGTTCCAGCGCGGCTCCTATGGCCCGCGCATGCCTCTCACGGGACAATAGCCATGCCCAAGATCCTCGACAAGGCGGTGAGCAAGATCAAGGCGCGCGGCGGCGTCGACAACCCCTACGCCGTCGCGGTCAGCGCCATGCAACGGGCGGGCAACCTGAAGCGCGGCTCGCTCAAGGCGACCAAGCAGGGCGCGATGCGCGGCGCGAAATCCGAGGCGTGGCGCGAGACCCACCCGCCGAAGCGGTGACATGGCCAAGATCCTCGACCGGCTCACCCGGCAGTTGCGCGCGCGGGGCTATCCCGACCCGGCGGGCATGGCGCTCGATCTGGCGGAGAAGGCGGGCAACGTCGATCCCCTCGGCCGGGCGACCAAGCAGGGGGTCAGGCGGGGGAGCATGACGCCCGAGGCGCGCGCGCAGGCGCGCCGTCGGCGGGCGAAATGAACACGATCCTGCGGTGCGCCGCGCACCATGAGCCCTCGCTCGCCGCCGCGCCGCAATATTCGACCGGCCGCTCGCCGTGCGGGTAGCGGCACATCCCCTGCTCCAGCCCGAACAGAGACACCCACGGCGGCTCGCCGGACGCGGGCCTCGGCTTCGCCTTTCGCGGCGGCGGCTCAAGGCTGGCGCGGGGGACGTTCGGCGCGCGGCGCAGCCTGAGCCGCGCCATCTTGCCCGCGACCGCGCTGCGGCTTGTTCCCAGCGCCTTGGCGATGATCCCGGCCGACTTGCCCTCGAGCCACATCCGCCTCGCCTCCTCGGCCTTCTCCGGCGCCCAGCCGGTCACGACGCCTCCTTCGCCCGGCGGGTCACCGCCTTGAACACGCAATGGACGAGGAAGTCGACGACCGCGCGCATGCCCTCGGTCTCCTTCTGCGCCTTGGCGTCGGTGATCTTGCCGCTGGCGACCATGCGCGGATAGACGCGCTCGCGGAACGCCAGCTCCCGCCTGCAGGTGGCGAGCAGGTCGTTGAGGTTCACCTCATGCCACTCCATCGCCGGGTCGCTGATCCTGACGATGGGATCGCGGCGGTCCTTCGGCTGCGGGAACTCCCTGACCATCGAAGGCCTCCTTGAAGGTCCTGATCATCGCGAGGACGCACAGGCGGAGCTGCTGCAGGTGGACGCCGACGGTGCGGTCGTCGCCCCGGTAGGCCGCCTCGCCAAGCGAGCGGGCGTAGCTCCCGGCCTTGAACGCGACATGCTCCAGCTCGTTGAAGGCCTCGTCGCGCAGGGCCGAATTGACATCGGGCCGCTCATCCATGACCCATCATCGCCCGCGCGAGCTTGAGGACCCGCCATGGCGTGGGGCGCGGCCCGTCGGTCCAACTGCGGACCTCACGGGCCGCCTGCACCAGCTCAGGCGGGATGGCGTGCGCCTTGGCCGAGGCCTCGATGGCGAATAGTTCGCCCTGCTTGGGCTTGCGGCGCCGATTAGACATGCCGATCAGCCCCCACCCGAATGAGCCGCCCGACATTGAAGCCCGCAAACCAAGCGTTGCGTCGGTCGAGCGGCCAATCATGAAAACCCTTGGGATAATCGCCTCGCTCCCGCTGACCGGCCGGACCGTGACCCATGCCAAGCTTCAACCCGTCATCCCATTCCATCGGGAAACGGCCACGGTAGTACCGGAGGTCTACGCTTTTGATTTTTCCCATCTATTTCACATTCTGAGGATATAGTGCACTATAGTTAGCCAATGATTATCTTCTGGAACCTGTCACTTACCTTTATCATTGGCTAATGATCTACCATCGTATTTGCGCCTACGAAGAGGAACTCACTCTCCAAGAGAGGAACTACTTCATCCGCGCGTGCGCGCGATACTTGAGGAGCCTGCTGGTGCGCAAACCTCTGGCGGGCTCTGAGAACTTTCGTTCTTCAAAGTGTTGAATTGTTGTGCTAAGGGGCTGAAGAGGATGGCCTAACCTCCTCAACCCGGGTTGGCGGCGCGGCGGTTCTCAAGCCGCGCCGCTTTTCATCTGGTCACTTCAGCGTCTCCCTCATGAAGTCGATGGTCTCCAGCGTCTCGACGGCGGCCTCGAGCCTGCGCCGCAGCTCGTCGATCTCCGGCGGCCTGAGCCGCGCCCGGCGGCCCGCGTCCTCGATGTGGTTCTTGGCCCAGACCACGGCCTCGATCTGCTGGGCGACGGCCACGATCTTCTGCTCGACGGGCGAGAGCGCGGTCATGGCGCAAGCTCCGCAACGCGGGCGCGCGCGATCCAGTCCATGAGCGACGGCATGTCGTGGAGGTCGCCCTGCGGCGCGCAATGCATCGGATCGCCCCGGTCCGTCCGCAGCGGGTAATTGCGCTTGACCTCGCCCGCGAACATCCAGCCGAGCAGGCGATATTTGAGCGGCGAGAGCTGGAGGACGAGGACGAACGGATCGTCGTCGAGGTCCTTCGGCTTGATGCGGAGGTCATACTTCGGATTGGCGATGCATCGCGCCTGCAAGATGCCGCCGACGTCCTTGTCGGCGATGCTGCCGATGGTCGGACGCCAGAACAGGTTGACCCCGACGGACATCGCATATTCGCCATGCGCGCCCCGGATGTCATAATCGGCGCCGCCCCCGACCTTGCCGGGGTTCAGGCCGAAGTTCCTCTCCAGCGCGCGGGCGTTCTCGAACCGCTGGCGGCCCACCCAAGTCAGGATGCGGCCTTCGGCGGGCGTCAGCTCGACGTCGATGGTCGACGGGCGCGTCATGCCGCCGCCCTCGCCTGAGGCCTGACGGCGCCCCATTCCTCCAGCGCGCGGATCGCCTGATCGATCCCGTAGGCGACGGTGTAGGGCGCGCCGAGGGCGATCAACATCAGCCGGAACGTGTTTTGGGCTGTGGATAACTTTCCGTCGGACCGTTTGAGTTCGAGCCAGCCGGTCCGGTCGCCGAGCTTGGGCGACAACACGACGAGGTCGAACAGGCCCGGCGTCAGCCCGGCCTGACCGTGGCTATGAGCGTTCGGACAGGCGGCGACCAGCGATCCGGCGACGCCGAGCACACGCCAGTATTCGAGAAGGCTGGCTTGGATGTCTCGCTCGCGCGGCGCAAAAACAGGGTTCCGCCTGCGGCCCATCGCCCCCTCACGCGGCTTCGTAGGTTTCGGGGGAGATCTTCTTCAGGCGCTGCATCGTGCGGCGCATATGCGTGGCGCGTGCGACAAGGTTGGGCGCGTCGCTGAACAGCGCCATGCTCGCCCCCGGGCCGAGCAGCTCGATCCAGCGCAGCGCCAGCTCCAGCGACGGCGGCCTGCGGCCGACCTCGACATTGGTCATGTGGAGCCTCGTCACGCCCAGCATCTGGGCGAAATCCTTGGCCAAGAGACCCGGGAACTTCTTCCTGCGCATGGCGATCAGCTCGATGCGCTTCGGGACGAACGGCGGGCGGTTGCGGCGATCCGGCATGCGGCATCATTGCGGCGTGGATATTAGGCCGTCAACTGAAATCTTCTTTCGTCCACAAGCAACGTCGCGTCGAGCTCAAAGATGTCATGCTGACATCTTCTGTGCGGCAGCGTAAACCCGTTTACAGTTGCCTGTGTAAAAGGGTTTACGCTCGAGGTTAACCGCGTTCACTTCGGGAGCTGACGTAAAAGGGTTTACGTATATGAGGATACGTCTGGGACATCCTCAGTAATGCACAAGTATTCGCACACTTTCCAGTTGACAGCGGAATGGCGCAGGGACAGCGTTGGGCTTTGCGGAGGGACCCTCTAATGAGCGATATTCCCGAACTGGCGGCTGACGGCGCGCAGGTCCCTTCGCAAAGCCAGCCCGCCATGCCGCCTCCGGAGATTTCCGGCTCCGGGGGCGGCGCCCTGCTCACGGTGATCGAGCGGCTCGCCACCAATCCATCCGTCAACGTCGATGTGATCGAGCGCCTGCTCGCGCAGCGCCGCGCCGAGGAGGACCGCGCCGCCAAGCGCGCCTTCAACGCCGCCATGTCGCTCGCCAAGGGCGAGATCGAGCCGATCCTCAAACGCAGGGACGTGGACTTCCCGTCAAAGGACCCGGCGAAGGGACGCACCCGGTACAAGTTCGAGGAGTTCGCCGACATCGCGCGGGCGATCGATCCGATCCTCGCCAAGCACGGCCTCTCCTACCGCTTCAGCGTCGAGCAGAACGGCGTCCGGGTGAAGGTCGCCTGCATCCTCGCCCACGCCGACGGCTACTCCGAATGGATGCCGCCGCTGGAGGGATCGAGCGAGATCCCGCCCGGCTCCAACATGAACGCGCTGCAGGCGCTGGGCAGCGCGCTCACCTACCTGCAGCGATATTCGCTGCGCTCCGCCCTCGGCCTCGCCGCAGGCCGCGACGACGACGCCCGCTCGCTCTCGGCCGCCTCGCCGCCCATCGAGGCGGCGCAGATCCACGAGCTTGCCGACCTCATCAAAGCGACCGGCTCCAACGAGACGACGCTGCTCAAGCTTCTCGGCGTCGAGAGCGTCGCTGACATGACGGTCAATCAGTACGCGAACGCCAAGGCAGTTTTGGGCCTCAGGCTCGCCGAGAGGAGGAAGGGCAATGCTCCAGCCGGGATCGCCTGAGTGGCTCGCCGCGCGCTGCGGCTCAATCGGGGCCAGCGACGTGGCGCGCATGATGCGCAGGACGACGCGCGGCGCTTACAGCGCCGACCGCGAGGGCTTGCTCGCCGAGAAGGTCCTCGAGCGCCTGACCGGCGTCGCCGTCGACCGGGTCAAAACGGCGGCGATGATCCAAGGGTTGGAGCGCGAAGGTCCAGCGCGCATGACCTATGCGCTCATCAAGGGCGTCGAGGTCGTCGAGATCGAGCCGACGCCACATCCCTCGATCAGGGGCTCGCACGCCAGCCCCGACGGGCTCGTCGGCGACAGAGGGTTGGTGGAGATCAAATGTCCGCAGCCCGCCGCGCATCTCAACACCCTGCTCACCGAGGCGATCAGCGAGGACTACCTCGTCCAGATGCAGTGGCAGATGGCTGTCACCGGGCGTGAATGGTGCGACTACGCGAGCTTCAATCCGGACTTCCCGCCTGAGATGCGGCTGTGGGTCAGGCGCGTTCCGCGCGACACGAAGCGCATCGCCGAACTCGAGCGCGAGATGAAGGTGTTCGTCAAGGAGATCGGCCTGCGGATCGACCGCCTCGCCTCCCGCTACGAGAAGGCCGCATGATCGACCGCATCGGACGCTGGGCGCGTGATCTCATTCGCTGGTGGCGCAAGCGCCGCCCGCTTAAAGCAACTGGCTCACCTGAACCAGTTGCTCCGGTCGATGTTTACGAGCCCGAGGCGTCGATTGCGGCGACTGTCAAGGAGGCCGTGCTGCAGGCCGTCAAGAAGGCCAAGCAGAGGCGTGCGCGGCGGCCAGCTCACGAGATCATGCGGCTCAAGCGCACCATCCTCGATCAACTTGACGACAACACCAAGATCATGGCCCGGATGAAGGCCTACTTTCCCGACGAATACGGGCTTTATTCGCAGGTCGGCGCGGTCGTCATCCCGCACGACGAGGCCTTTCTTTACACGACCGACTTGACCAACCTGCCGGTCTCGCCGTGGTTTCTGGCGACGCGCCCGGCGTTCGGCGCAATCGTCTGCGGCAATCCGCACGACATGCATGCGGGCAAGGGTCACACGCTCTATCCGCGTTTGATGCACTTCCTGAAGATGAAGTCGCCTCGCGAGATCAAGAAGCGCCTGTTTAAGCGCGGGAGAGACCCCATCCAGCCGATTTCGCCGACCTCGGACCTCTACATCTTCACCCAATATTACGACGAGAAGGACTGGGCGAAGTTCACGCCACGGAAAACCCGCGACGACCGCGACCTCTGCCGGTTCTACTCCAAGGCGTTCGCCATCGAGGTCCCGCTGGAGATCACGGCGGATGGACATGTCCGTCCGCTGAAGATCCTCCGCGAGCGTGTGCTGCGTTTCGGCAAGGACCGACAGGCCGACGGCATTATGACGCGCCGATGGGATTACACCTTCTCCAAGGAGTTCATCAGGGCGTGGGGAGGCCAAATCGCCCTGATGTCCCAGCAGGACTTCATCCTGATGGAAATCGGGCTGGTCCTGCACGACTACGAGGAGGCCAGCTCCTCGATCATTCAGGTGCGGGCCGCCAAGAACGGCGTCTGCACTCTGATCAACGTCGATGTCGAAGAGACGCCGGATTTTTTCGATGACCGCGAGGACGTGATCATCGACGGGATCAAGAAGCGCATTTTCCACATCGTTCGCCCGCACGAGCGCATGATCGGCCACAACCGGAGGACCAATGTCCACCTGCACTTTCGCGGCCTGCGCGAGTTTGAGTGGAACGGCTACAAAATCGAAATTTCAGTGCCCGGCCGCGACCACTTCGACATGAAGGAGGTCGACATCGCCGCCCGGGACGTGAGCGACGCCGGTCCCAAGTCAACGAGGATGCCAGAGCTGGCGTCGTGGCTGGTCGCCAACCAGAAGGCCCGCTTCGGCGCAATGGTCGGAGAACGCGGCGAGCCATTGCCGTTGGCAGCTTTCAAGGACGCCCGCAACAGCCGCCAGCCAGCCGTTAACCCGGACTAGCGCCCATGCAAAGTTTCACGTGGAACGGCGAAGCGATGATCCCGGCGAGGCCCAAGGCCGCCGACAAGGTCTACGTGATCGG
>Ga0126378_10002587_pt1 | contig 13429 bp, 12 predicted proteins | sample PanSoiMetPlot_23_FD_92587 | JGI IMG/M metagenome (GOLD analysis project Ga0126378, IMG submission 92587) | Tropical forest soil microbial communities from Panama - MetaG Plot_23 | ecosystem: Environmental > Terrestrial > Soil > Tropical forest > Bulk soil | place: Panama | collected 2016-02-17 | reverse complement strand
CACACCTTTCCCTTTAGAGACAAACGTTAATTCTAGAGTAGCATTCGCCTGCTGTCAACGCGATTTGTGGCAGTGGGATCGTGTGATGATTGTTGAGGGACAAAAAAGAAGAATGGCCCACCCGCCAAATCATTGTCAACTATTATGCACAGGTTGGAACGGGGGTACGTGTTTATGGGAACCGCTTGGCAGGATTTGCGCTACGCACTGCGAGGCATTGCTCGAACACCATTCCTCTCGTTCGCTGTGTTATTGGCGCTTTTGACGGGCATTGGCCTAAACTCCGCGGTGTTTGCAGTCCTTGACGAATCCTGGTTTCGCGCGCCTGTTGAAAAGGATCCCTCCAGCTTCGTTCAGGTGATTCCGAGCTATACCGGGTGGTTTGAAACCGAGAATCAGTTTCATGGATTCACGGTGAATGACTACGAAGCGATTCGCACGCAAACCAAGTCGCTCCAGAGCGTCGCCGCATTTAGCGGAGCGGGCAACGCGAAGCTGGACAGCGGTTCAGCGGAAGCCGGTCTCGCCTTGGTGACATGCAATTTCTTCAATACCTACGGATGGACGCTGGTGAAGGGCCGATTCTTCCTTCCACAGGAGTGTTCGACGCCGGGGTCGGCGCAGGTGGTTGTCGTTAGCGAAGCCTTGTGGCGGACACGCTACGACAGCGATCCTCTCATCGCCGGCAAGGTCATCCATATCAACCAGGAGCCCTATACCGTGGTTGGCGTCGTCCGCGTCCAGTCACCGATTTGGATGAAGGGTGGGCTCTGGGTGCCGTACACCATGCAACCTCAAATCTACCATGGATATGACGGGTTTAAGGAGCACCCGGATTACCCGTGGCTCAGTCTTGTTGGGAGACTCAAAGCGGGCCATGCAGAACCGGATGCCCAGGCTGAGCTCAACTTGATCCAAAGCCAGCAAGACCGTTTGATTCCGGGCAGAAAGACTATGGTCCAGGTCACGAACGGCTCTATGTTCCAAAATCCCGGAACCCGGTCGCTCGGATTTCTCATTGTTCCGCTGATTATGGGGCCCATGGTTCTGATTCTGCTGGTGGCTTGCACGAACGTCACGATGCTTTTGCTGTCGCGTGCGGCTGCCAGGCGGAGCGAGATTGCCATCCGGATTGCACTTGGCGCGGGCCGAGCCCGCTTGTTGCGCATGCTCGCAACGGAAGGGGTGATTATCGCCGCCGTAGCGGGAGCGATTAGCTGGTATCTTGCACGGGTGCTCCCAGGATTTTTGGAGGCATTTGTTCTGCGACGTGGCGATGATCGTGCGATGGGACCGGATTGGAGGGTGTTCGCATATTTGGCGGGTGTGACGCTGATTGCCGCTGGCATCGCCGGCCTGGCACCTGCAAAGGCATCGCTGAAGGTTGATTTATTAACAAGTCTGAAGGGGCAAGAAGGGGCCGCCACAGCGCCCTCTCGGGCACGCAACATTCTGATCATCGCGCAAATGGCCATGAGCTTCGTACTGGTTGCCGCGGGCGTACTCTTCGTGCATTTACGGCATGCCGTTACGTCCATGGACCCGGGATTTGAAACACGACACGTGCTGGTGGTCCCCTTGACTGTCTCCATGCCGCCGTATACGCCGGAGTCTGCAGCAAGCTTCTATCGCGCGGTTCGGGAGCGCGTGCGCGAACTTCCCGCAGTGCGTTCGGCTAGCTACACGGATGTCGTGCCTTTTTCCGGAGTAGATGAAATCCGCCTTCCTGGCGAGCCTGCGGGGGAGCTGCCAGTCGTGGTGGAGCATGTTTCGACAGATTTCTTTGCGGCTCTCGCGGAGGCACAATCATTTAACCGACTCGAGAAAGGCAATCAAGGCCGTCAGGTCCCCTTCCTTGATGTCCACGGGCTGCATTCCGCCGTCGCTCATGGCGTCCGTAGGCTGCCGCAGAATGCTCCGCAGCGTTCCGGTGTCGTACTTTTGCCCAACTCCAACCAAGGTGGGTGCCGACGACGTTCCGCTCAAGTCCGCACCGTGGCATTCCGTACAACGCTCTCTCTCGAAAACCTTCTTCCCTTGACTAGCGGCCGGACTTAAGAACAGGGTAGCAAGCGGCGAAGATCCCGCCGCCTCGGGTTCAAACGGTCTTCTCATGAAAGCCTCGACATCCGCACGTTGCTTTGCGAGCCGCCCTGCAATCACCGGATTGCGCAGATCGTTTCGATGACTGATACCGCCCAGGGCGCCCAGCCCGATGAAGATGAAACCGTAAATCGAGACGGACAGGGGTCGCTTCCACGGACGCCGCTCGGGGCGCCGGTCAAGAAACGGGAGGCCGACAAAGAGAAGCGCAACAAACGCAGGAATCACCAAAACTCCAACAATGGCGAAACCGCTTTCCCAGTACTTCAACCACTGAAAAACGGGGATGTAATACCACTCTGGGCGCGGCACATATTGTGTGTCAGAAGGGCTGGCTTTCGGTCCCAGCGCCACCGTGGAATAATGGGCCAGCAAGCCGAGACCGGCGATAATGAGCAATGCGAAAACGAAATCGAACAAAACCTGTCTTGGATAAAACAGTTCCGTCGATTGCTCGGGTGTTTCAGGATCTCGTGGAATCGCACCCGCCGGCCCGGCTCTGCGGAACAAGAAAATATGAGCTGCGATAAAGGCCAGGAGGAGCGCCGGTAACAGGAACACGTGGAGGACGAAGAAGCGGGAAAGCGTCAACGTGCCCATTTCCGTTCCGCCGCGCAGCAAGCTCTTGAGCGGACCCCCTAGGACGGGAATATAAGTCAACAGGTTGGTGCCCACCGTCGTGGCGAAATAGGCCTTCTGATCCCAGGGCAGCAGGTAACCGGTGAAGGACATCCCGAGCATCAATGCAAATAACACGCACCCGGCGAGCCAGACTAGTTTCCTCCGCCCCTTGTATGCTCCGTAAAGAAACGTTTGACTGACGTGCAGGAGCAAGACGATGACGATCGCGCTTGAGCCATACGCATGAAGGCTGCGGATGAAGGAGCCCGATTGAACTTCTTTGGTGATGTAAGCGACGGTGGTGTGCGCATGATCGGCCGAAGGAACGTAGTAGAGCGCGAGAAACATCCCCGTGACGACCTGCGACAGGCAAAGATAAAGCAATCCAGATCCAAACACGTAGGCCATACTGGCGCCGCCCGGGATCGCTTCACGGAACACAGCCCGAAGGGACGATGACAGAGCGCGCCTCCGGCGATCGCTCATACCGCTCCGCCGATCCAACCAGCGATGGCGTGACTCTTGGGCTGTGGTGTCCGGCGCGATCGCCGCTTGACCCGCCGATCTTATTCTCGTTTGACGCCCGTTCACGCGATAACCTCCTTAGTCGGAACGAGCTGGCGAAAACTCTGGTAGTGCACGACAAGCTTCCCGTCCTCGACCTTGCTTTCGAGCTGATCCATCCCTCTCGGCGGCGGTCCTCCCAGAAGCTTTCCCTCGGCCGTGAATTGTCCGTTGTGGCACGGACACACAAACCGATTTTCCTCATCGTGCCAGGCGATCGAGCATCCGAGGTGCGGGCAAACTGACGACAACGCGAAAAGCTGTCCCCGCTTGTCCCGGCATACGTACACGGCCTTTTGCAGGACGATCTTGCGCCAGCCATCCCGCTGCTCAACCTGTACGAGCTTCTTCACCGGCGAAGTCACGGAGGCCAGGTCCTCGACGTTGGCGATCTCCTTCCACGACAGTTGCGCCTTGGCTTTCACAAGTGGATCGAGCAAAAACCGCAGAAGGGGCACGGAGAGGAGTGCACCAAGGCTTGCGACCCCCGCGCCGAGCAGGAGCCCTAGGAACGACCGCCTGCCGAACGGAGTTCTCCTGAGTCTGTCGTCGTCTTCTCGAAAAACAGCAGCGGCCCTGCCCATACGCGTTTGTTCTGGATGATTCATCGCTGTTCCCTACCGCATCTGAGTGTGCTGACTTTTTCGCGCCTTGCCTCTCACTGCGATTTCTTCGAAAAGCCGCGAACGTAGGTGACAAGTTCTTTAATCTCTTTGGCCTGCAGTTTCTCTTCGAACCTCGGCATCTTTTTCTTACCCTTCGTAACGATCTGGATCAAGGTAGCGTCGGTTTCCGTGTCCGTATCGGGAGAACGAAAATCGTGGGCGCCCGTGTTTCTCCCCGCTTTGGTGTTCGCGCTTCCATCGACCCCGTGGCAACCCGCACACCTGGCCTTATAATTTTTCTCGGCATCGGTTTCTGCGCGAGTGGGCGAAGCAAAAAAAGCGAAAAGCAGCAAGATGGCAGCCACTCGCCCAATTTTTCCAACCGTGTTTTTCACGACGACTCTCCCTTCTCGTTAGAAGCGCCTATCGGAGCCCGCATCCCGTTTCGGCGAGATCTCCGCTCGGAGAGTCCAGGCCAAAAAGTGATTCTCCGCGGCCATCGGCGATCTGGTTCGCTTTTCGAATCGCTCCTCATAAGCCTTTTACTGTTCGGCCATTCCTGTCGGGATCGATCCGCGCCATCTCAAAACGTGTAGCGGGCTGCGAACGTGGCTGTACTGCCGTTGAAGTCCTCTGACCCGATGGGCTGGAGTCCGGACGGATCCATAGGTGTTTTGAGGTTGTATCCGTAATAGTTCCATGTGGCTTTGTAGCTCAAACCCTTGAACAGATCGATTTGAATCGAAGCGAAGGGTTTCTGATAATTGAACGCCAGGGTGCCGCCCAGGATACGAGGATTCAGAAACAGTGAGTCGCCCCCCGCAAAGGTCCCGGAATAACCCACGGTGGCTTGGACTCGATTAAACGGCTTCCACATGACGTCGCCATAGGCGAAGTGCTGCTGGTTGCTGTAAAACGACGTTGCGCCCAAGGTTATGGCGTTCGTGCCACCGAAAAAGGCGCAAGGTGCGTAGGACGCGATGCCAAATCCGGTGTTTCGAAAACAAATATAGGAGCTCGTGTAGAGGTCGGTGTAGCTATAGCCGAGATTGAACGCCAGATTCGAATTCCGCACCATGGTTGTCGCAAAACTGTAAGTTCGCCCGTGTTCGAGATCATTGATGTTACTGACGTTGTTTCGATTTTCGCGGATGTCGATGGCGCCGTCGATGGTCGCCCAGGGTTTCGGTTTGTAGGTCGCGTGGACCTTATAGCTCTGGAAATGCCTCGGAAAAATTTGCGTATAGGCCCGGTCGTTATATCCCATTTGAAAATCCGCATAGATCCGGAGTGAATCTACCGGGCGCACGGTAAGCCCCGCCAGACCCGCGTGTCCACCGATCGGCAGGTCCTCTCGATTCCGGGTAGGAGGGGTCGGATTGATGTAGGAAATAGTGCCGTCGCCGTTCAGGGTGCAGCCTGCGGGGAGTGTTGTCGCCCCGGATGGAATCGCACAAAATCCGCGAGCCGCGAAGAAGTAGTTTGCCGCCGTGCCTCCCGCTCCGCCTGGATAATAGATGGCGCTCGTGTACGGAGGGATGTGATTGGTATGCTCGTAGTAGTCTACGGTGCCTCCAAAGTACCCCGTGTCCGTGATCACCCGGTTTTCATACAGGTATCCGATTCGAGCGCTGATGCGCTTGGTGAGATCGGTTTGTAGCTGGATTGTGTTCGACAACATCTTTTGGCCAAGGTAGGTCGATATCAATGTGCGCGCGTAGTCAGGGAGGGCCGCCGCGGTATGCTGGGGGCAGGTTGAGGCGTTGTACTGCGGCCCCGGGCAGATGCTTGCAAAGGTCGGCGCGCCAGCCACGATCGGCGAGAACTGAGCCTGTGGCAGTTGAATGCCAACCTGGCCGGCTGCTTGTGGCTGCGTGGCGAACAGCGTTCCGCTCTGAAGATCAGACAGTCCAGGATTACGCCAATTGTCATAACGCGCCAGGTCGATGATCCGCCACTTGCTGGCGAGCGAATAGACCGCGGACCAATTCGAATGCACGGAAACCATTCGGGCTTCCGCGGGACCGGAATTGAGGACACCGCGCGTCTTTACGGTTGCGCTGGAGGTCCATTCGTTGATGTTTTCACCGAATGCCCGGACAACGTTGTCGCTTGTACTGTAGCTTGCCGATCCGGACATCTCCAGGTTCTTGATGTACTTCGATTGAATGCTGAGACGTTCCGTGGGCATGAAATTTCGCGGATTGTCGTATCGGGAGTAGCCTAGGAAGGCCCTGCAATTCGGGTTGGCGAAACCACTGGGGAGGATCACCGGCGTGCAGGGTCGGGTTGCTCCTTGTGGTGGGTAAAACCACTCGATTCCAAAGTCCACTGGTCCGGGTACCGTACCTGGGGCCATCGGCAGCACGTTGTTAAACGCCAGTGCGTCTCGCGTGTCGTCTTTGTCATACTCAAGAATCTGGTCGTAGGAAATCGTGGTCTTTGGCAGATACCGGAAGTCCACTCCGAACCGATAGCCATTCATGGTTATTCTGTAGTTTTCATTGAGGAGATAACGAGCCGCGGGGCCGTTGAAGGTACTGAATGCCGGCCCGACGTCGACGTTGTGTGAATAACCCAGGCGCAACCGCAAGCGTGATTCGGGAAGGAACGTCAAATTGTAGTCCTGTAGCCGCTTAAGGCGCATAAGTTGATGGGTTGCAGAGCTCACCGCGAACGAAGGATTCGTTGCCGGATTGGTTGGAGCTGTGACCGTGGGGTTAAACGGATTCAAGAAAACGTTGTAATTCCAGAAATTCTGGTCGCGTCGGAACATCACCTGGAGGTCATACCACTTGTTCTTATCGATGCGCAGCCGGGAGACGTTGTTTGGGTCACCCCCGTAACCGAAGTTGGTGAAGTAAAGGCCATCGAAAAGGGTTCCATGGTGGTCGATGGACCTCATACTCAGCGTGTAATCCAACACTCGCGGCCCGGAATTAAGATTTACGAATGTTCCGTAATTGCTCTGGTTTCCGTCAATCCACGTCGACCGATAACCTGCTTCCATCGTTTGCTGCATATTATAGTTGCCGGAATCGACGCCCCTGGATGCCTCGAAGCGTTCCTGTCCCCGGGAGAGAGGCGTGTGGAGAAACCAGACGGCTGCCAACAACAAACCAAACCTTCCCAGGACCGCATGACGATTCATGGCTTCTCTCCCCGCCGCATCGGAATTCGACCATCTGCCAGGCTTGCTGTGGCTCACCGTTTCCTCTCCAGGAGCGGAATACGTCCCCATGGAACTCATCGGTCCAGCAAACCAGTAAAGTTGGACCCGTGGATTTTCACATGGCAGTTGACGCACGCTTGTTCATAGTGAGACTGGTTCGCGTCCATCACTGTCGCGTGAATGCCGGGCGAATTGGTGTGGCATTGCAGACACAGAAGATCGATGTTGCTGTATTTCAACATCCGCGCATTCGCCCCGCCATGTGCGATGTGACATGTGCCGCATCCCTCCATGCGCACCGCCGCGTGCTCAAACACGAATGGTCCTTGCTTGTCCGCGTGGCACTTAAAGCAAACCACATCGCCGGATGCCGAGGCCCGCACTTGCCGGACCAGATGGTCACCTTCCAGGGCACCGCTCGTTCCGTGTTGGTTGTGGCAATCGGTGCACAGGACCAGCCCTTCGTTTACGCGGTGACGAAACGGCAGGTTGAACTGCGCCTTTTGCTGCAGGTGGCAGGAATAGCAAAGCCCGGGTTCCGCTTTGACCAACATGTGTTCTTTTGTCGTCGCATGATGCATGGAGTGGCAGGAGGTGCAGCTGACATCGTTTTGTCTATGGAATGAATTCGAAGCACTAATGTGCTCCGAGCCTGAGGCGTGACAGCCGAGGCAACGGTCGGTAACTGCCTCTGGCGTTGCTTTCTTGAAATCGAAAACCGGCTTATCGGGATCATCAGCGTGATCCCCGCCCGGACCGTGGCAGGCCTCGCAACCTTGTTTCGAATGGCCGCCGCGCGTGTCATTCATGGTCTTCCAGTGCGGCGATTTCTCGAAACTGGCGGTGACGTCGCCGTGGCAACTTTGGCAGGCTTGCGATTCCGCCGTCGCGGAGGCATCGGTCGTCGCCCCGGCCGGCTTGACCTCCTTTGCCGGAGTGGCGGAACGGGAGGACTCCTGAGCTTTTTGCGCACCAAACACCGCTTGGGGACCGACCATGAGCCCTAAGAGGAAGAGCAGGAGAACTCCGAAGTACCGCCTCTGACCTCTGTCCGTTAGTGTCATATCCCCTTCCAGAAAATCCTGCGCAGGCTATCGCCCGATCACGGCAAAACGATTCGGTGACCTGGATCTCCGGCGAATCTAAAGAAAATTACTGTGGTTCATGAATTTATGTATTTGTGGTGCCTCAAGGACCGGTGGCGCTGTAGCGGTTTTTGCAACTTCTTTACAGCGTCTCAACAACTCGATACGTCCAACTTGTGGCGGATCAACCAAAGTTGGCACGACGCTTCGATTGTCCTAATGAGCGGGCGGCATCCACGCTCCCAAGTACTCACTGTTGACCGCGGCTGACTTCAGCATCTATCGACGGAACGACAGACAGGTGGCAACTACCCATCCGGAGACGATAAGCGGACCACGCGCCCGCCGAAGCTGTCTCTCCTGTGCGATCGCTGGTGGTCAGAGAGTAGGTGGCTGGGCCGGAGAACCTTCCACACATGCTCGGAGCAACTGTGCTGCTGCCCCTCCCGCTCATGTTGGAAGAATCCGCAGCCGCTGCGACTTGGCAAAATGCACTTCTTCACGGCCCTTCTAGGTGAGGATTTCAGAACGCTGCGGTTGGATGACCATGGAAAGACGATTTTAGAATCAGTGCGTTGGCATGGGATTGGAAAGGAAAGGCAAGCCCATTCCCGCCAATGATCCGTGGATTGCCGCGCTCTGCCGTCAGTATTCTCTTCCGCTCTTGGGCCGAGACCGGCACTTCGATTTCGTCTCCGGACTCCAGCGCATCAATTGGTGAATGTTCGCGGGTTCTTCCTTCTGGGAAACAACCTGTCATTTCCGGTTATAGATTTGCCTGATGCCGAAGTGGGCTCAAGTTGCTGCCCGAGGGAGGCAGGGAGGCTTGTCTCGCTTAGAGAAAGCATGAGCGCGTTGCCCCGGGATCAACCATCTTGCCGTGCTGTTGCGATGTCGAACCTGCGCCAGTCGTGCCGAGGTGGCTGTTTGTCGCCCAGGTCGCCTACAACGCTCACTTGGTTTTTCTGGACGATGACATCGATCACCGAGTCTTCGTAAATGTCGACTCCTAGCCCTGCCATCCAGTCGTCAAGCTCTAAACCTAAATCACCGTACAACCGGGCGGTATCCCAAGCTTTCCCCGCGTCGTCCAGTCGTAGCATTTCGTCGCTGACCGCGTCTTGCAAATCCCATATGCTGTTCGATTTCGCCATCTGACGCTCAACAAATTTCATGACTTGCGTGACTCGCTGTTCTGAACGACCCAGATACGTCGAACAATCGGCGGCAAGGCGTTCCGTCAACCATTCCATGAAATCCATTGTGTCTTCGCCCTCTTCTCGGGCTCCTTCTACGCCGGATATGAACAGGTCGTGCGCCCACCGTTCCGCATCTTCATCCGCAGAACCCTTCACGGGAAATTCGTAGAACGTCAGGTCTGGCGACCATGCGCGATGCTGGATGCCGGACTGGCACATCGCGATAAAATCAACTTCAAGTTTATCTACGATACGTCGAGTCACGTTGAGAAAGGGTCTGTATATTTCCTCGAACTCTCTTGCCGCCGCTTCGGCCGCTGCTGTCTTTTGTTGCCGCACAGCGCGGTTGTGTTCACGTTGCTGCCGGTTCTCTTCTGCACGACGCTGAGCGTTTTCGCGGGCTCGCCGACGCTGGGCTTCACGAATAGCCTGCTCCTCAGGGAGCACAATCCTTGGCCCGTCGTAAATGAATCCGGTACCACGGCTATGTTTCTGTTTGCCACAGCCCATCCCGTGCGCGCTGTGTTGCTGCTTCTGCTGACCTTGGATTAGCTGCGCCGCTTGCTCCCTCTCGAAGTCGCTAATAGCAATTACCATCGGTTTCGGGGGCTCCGCGATACAACGCTTCAGTGACTTAAGCATGTTGAACTCGGCCCGCCAGTCGGATGGAGTCGCAGAAGTGACATAGACTTTGCCCTCGGGATTTCGATAGACCTTGTGCCTATCCTCGCGCACCAAAACAAACTTATGCTGGCGCAGGAGAGCATCGTGCTTTGCGAGTGCGCTACTCATCGACCTTGCTGTTCCTATTATGCGGCCTGCCTCGGAAAAGTGCGCTCCTCGCCGGTTCATGGAAGGTGGCCATGAGTGCCAAACCGCTTGATACGCTGGTTTCGCCGGGCTCGAGGACCACAGCCAGCGGATCGCGGCTAGTCAGTGTATCGTCCGTTGCTCAATCCATGCCCGTCAAACGAGGCACGGTTAGTTCCTGTTTCAACAAGGCTGGTTTCACGCTGCCGTAAGAGCAGCGCCAGAGCCTTCCTCTCCACAGGCGTTGATTCGAGTCCAGCTAGCACTAGCCCTATCGACTGCGTAGCTACAGAGATTCTTCGCCGCGTTCCTAAATTGAAGGCGAAGCGTGAGACTCCAACCGCCTGCCGCAACAGCCCTTCTTGCGCGGCAGTGGGAACAAGCCCGATGCAATGGCTCAGCACTACGCGCACTGAGTGACCTCACTGCCGGTCGTTACCGGCTACAACGTAGACGAATATATAGCGAAAGTAACGCATGAAAATTTGGAGGGGAATTGCGAAATTTCCTTAACTGCAGACAAGGCCACAGCTCTTCTGCAAATTTTGTCCCATGTGTTACAATCTCCACGTATGAGTCATACACTCACAATTCGTCTTACAGCTGAGCTTGTTGATTGGCTGAAAGAGACTTCGCGCCGCACGGGTATCCCTGTCGGACGGCTGATTCGTGAGCAACTGGAGACTGCTAAGGCCAAGGCAGGTAAACAGCCTTTTCTTCGCCATGCGGGAGCGATCACCGGCGGGCCGCCGGACGTTTCTTCTCGCAAGGGATTTTCCCGCTCATGAGAGGCATTGCAGATACCGGGTTCATTGTGGCATTCGCCAGACGGAACGACCAGCACCATTTTTGGGCCGTCGAAGTGGCAAAGCGAATCACCGAACCCTTGCTGACGTGCGAAGCTGTTTTGGCTGAAGCGGCGTTTCAACTTGAATCCAGTTCGTACGTACTCGCACTGCTGCAGGATGAGATGTTGCGCTTGGCCTTCGACTGCAATCGCAACATCGCGCCGCTAGCAGAACTCGCCCGGCGTTACGGTGACCGCAGGCCAGATCTGGCCGATCTCTGCTTGATACGAATGAGCGAACTCTATCCCCGACACGTTGTTATCACTGTGGACAGCGACTTTCTCTTCTATCGGCGGAATCGGCGGGAGGTGATTCCGATACATGCGCCACCACAGCAGTGAAGCCTCGGACGCTCCCAGTGCTCCCTTGTGAGTGAGGGACTCGCCCGCTTTTCCCTAGGAGCTTGGGCGCGCTCGTGTCTAGACAGGGTTCAAGCTGTCCCCTGAGCGAGTCTGAGATCCACACGATCATCGAACTCGGCAAGTTTCAGCCGCGACCGTTGCACTTTCTGGCTAGCGCGTTCTGCCAGAGTCCTTAGCCTGGTGCGTTTTGTAGTTTTTGATTTTCAGAGCTTCGTAATTTTCTAAGTCGTGGCGGGCGGGAGTTCCGCCGCTCCCCGTGGTTTCGCTTTGTCTCTCACGACAACGAGTACCGCTCTTCGAGTTTGGTCAAGAATTCATCTGCATCGCCTTGTAGCATTATGTAGCCTAGCAGTACGTAGATAAGGTGACGACTGAGGCGACCTATACTTTGTTCCGAGGCCTATTTGTGAAAACTGGAAGACTGTTCCTTCTTTTCCTGGCGTTCATCCCGGCACAGGCGGCCCATTGGCCCCAGGAAGATCGCTTGGCACTTAAGTCCCACCGAGCTAAGGAGCTGATGGCAGAAGGGAGATTCGCTGAGGCCATTCCTCTTTACCGTGAACTAGATCGGGCCATTCCCAACAACCCCGGCCTAAAGCTCAACCTCGGCATGGCCCTAGATATGGCTGGCAGGCAGCGGGAAGCCATCCCAGAGTTGGAGGCGGCGGTTAAGCTCAAGCCAGACCTCGCGCCAGCGTGGCTTTTCCTGGGGAGTGCTCGTTTGAATTTGGGCGAGACGACCTTGGCCGTTAAGGCCCTTCAAGTAGTCCTGAACTTGCAGCCGGACAACCGAGAGGCCTCGCAAATGCTCGCAGGCGCACTGTTCTCCTTGGGCGGTGTGGAAGAAGCAGCGCAGCAATACCGCAAGCTCGCCGAGGCTGATCCCGAAAGTCCGCCAGCTTGGTACGGGCTGGGGCGCTCCTACGAAGCGCTCTCTGGTCGCGCTTTCGACAAGCTGCAAGAGGTTGCTCCTCAATCTTCTTATTTACTAGCCTTACTGGCGGAAACGCGCCTGCGGGACAAACAATATTCAAGCGCGTTTTATCTTTACCGTCGCGCGCTAGCGGAGAGGCCAACGTTGCGCGGCTTACACAAGGCGCTGGCGGACATTTATCGGCAAACCGAACATCCGGATTGGGCAGCCGTGGAAGAGGAGAAGGAATCACAACTTCCTTCGCCCGACTGCGCCAAGCAAACGCTGGAGTGCGATTACATCGCCGGACGGTACAGTGAGCTGGTCGCCGCGGCAAAAGGGGCCAGCACTTCAGAGTCCTATTACTGGCGGTCACGAGCGTACAACGAGTTGGCACTCCGTGCGTTTGCTAGGCTCGGGGAGTTGGCACCTTCTGTGGAGCTGCACCAACTAAAGGCCAACATTCTCAACAGTCAGAAGAAATACAGCGAAGCTGCCGGGGAGTGGCGTGAAGCGCTGAAGCTTTCGCCTGGTGACGCAGAACTCGAAAAACAGCTCGCCATCAGCCTGAAGCTTGGCCAGGACTACAGTGCAGCGCTCGGGTTGTTTAAAAACCTCCTCCGGCAGCAGCCTGCGTCGGGCGAGTTGAACTATCTGACAGGGGACACGCTGCTCGCTTTGCAACGCGCAGAAGAGGCAATCCCTTTGCTCAAGCGTGCGGCGATCCACGACCCCAAATCTCTGGCCGTCCACAAATCCTTGGCGCGCGCTGACCTCGCCACCGGAAAAGTCATGGATGCGATTCCTCATCTGAAAGCAGCGCTGCCTAGCGATGATGATGGCAGCCTGCACTACCAGCTCGCGCAAGCCTATCAGGCAAGTGGCCAACACGGGCTGGCCACGAAGATTCTGGCCGAATACGAGGCGATCCAGCGTTCGGCTGCCGCAGCACGCGAGGCGGCGAGGCGGGAGATGGAGATCACGGCTCCGTGAGGCAGTAGAAGAACGCGCAAGCTATTTTGCGGGCTCGTGAACTTCGAGCACTTGGTTGGTTGCGACATTTCGCAGCATTTGGACTGTGCCGCTTGGCCAGCGAATCTCAACTCGGTCTATCTTCTCGAGCCTGCCCGTTCCAAAGTGCACAGTT
>Ga0126378_10002586_pt1 | contig 13435 bp, 12 predicted proteins | sample PanSoiMetPlot_23_FD_92587 | JGI IMG/M metagenome (GOLD analysis project Ga0126378, IMG submission 92587) | Tropical forest soil microbial communities from Panama - MetaG Plot_23 | ecosystem: Environmental > Terrestrial > Soil > Tropical forest > Bulk soil | place: Panama | collected 2016-02-17 | reverse complement strand
CTACTCGACCAACTCGGTCGGCGGGCAGTGCGTGTGGCAGGAAGGCGGCGACTTCATCCCCGGCACGACGAACGATTTCGGCGGCAGCTCGGCGTCCGAGTTCGGCTCGGCGCAGTTCCTGCTCGCCTACCCGGCAGCCAACGGCATGCCGACAATCCGCTGGAACGACTTCAGGAACATCCGGTCGTCTAACCCCTGCCCGGCCTGACGGCCTGATCCGGACAAGCTCCTGCGAGCTGATAGGTAACCAAGTAAGGGACGGTCGCCGCGGCATTCCAGCCCGGCGGCCGTCCCTGTCCGGTTCGAATGATCAGTAGCCGTATCCGCCGCCGCCACCCGAGGAGCTCTTAGTCGGCTGGGGCGCCGCGCCTGACACGGTGACCTCGTGCCAGACCCCCTGGAAGCCGTTGCCGTTGTTCTGCCCGGGGGCGGAGTCGCCGCTGTAGGTATACAGCGGGTGCCCGTTGTAGGTCGCCTGCTTAGATCCGTTCGATCCCGTGATCACGCCCAGCATTGACGCCGTGACGCCAGCCCCGGCAGTCGCCGGGCCAGGGACCGCCGGCCAGAGCGAGGCACAGGCGCCGGTGCAATTCGACTTCGAACTCGTGTCCTTTGCGAACCAGTAGAGCGTGAAGCCCTTCGCGTTAGTCAGCACGGTGGCTCCGCCGATCGTGGCGGTCTTGAGCGCGTTCCCAGACGAGGCGGTACCCGACCCCGGAGTGGTACTTGAGCTGCTTGAGCCGCATGCGGCGAGCATGAGCGCCGCGACAACCAGGCCGGTTGGCGCCAGCCATCTCTTACCCATCGGTTGTCTCCGTTCCTATGTCTGGTTCTCCGATATGTTCTACGTAACGCCTGGCGAGCTCGTTCAGTTCAGCTGACGGGCGCGATCACCAGGATTCGCGTGCCTGCAGCCACCAGGAAGCCACGAACTGCGCGCAGCGGAACCGAGGCCGACGCCGGGTACCAGGTATTCGGGCTTCCGACGGTCCAGCTGCCAGCGGGGACAGCGTGCCCATCGGTGGTAAGCACCTCGAACTCGCACGTTGTACCCGCCGGGATGCTGCTCACACGGGCCGCCAGTTCCAGTCCCCATGCAGCTGGCGCGTACCTGACCGCGAGGTTCGCACGGGTCGTTGGATTGGTCGCGCTGACGGTCCTGGCCCACCAGTGCGCCGCCGCGGGCGGGCGACCCGGCCGCCCCGGCTGGTGCGCGCCCTGCCAGCCCGCTACGGCACCTGCCCCGGTAATGAGGCCGACGGCCGCCGCCAGCGCCACGCGACGCCGCAGGGTGCTGCGCCGCATCCGGGCCATCCTGGCAAACAGGGCCAGCAGGACCGGCTCAGCGTGCTCTGGCTCGGGACCGGCCGTCGGCTGAGCATCCGCGAGCACCTCGGCTGCGTCCTCCGGCGTCACCCTGAGCAGCAGCGCGGGCAGGCCGGCCAGGCTAGCCAGCTCCTGCCTGCAGTCGGCGCATCCCGCCAGATGACGGTGAATCAGCCCCCGGTCCGCGGGCTCGGTGGCGCCGAGCACGTAGGCGGCAAGCGCGAGCCGGATCTCTCCGCAGGGCCCTGCTCCGGTCATGGTCCCCCGATGCTCCTCATACCTGCCAGAACGTTCGCGCTGCCGGGAACGGTTCAGCTGCCGCGCCGCTCGCGCGCATGCCTGCGGTAACATGCGCCCCATCAACCGGCGGGCTGGCCAGAGAGCTGGATCGGGATGCAGAGCGGCGGGAACCGTCTTGTCATCGGGGTGTCAGCGGCGTGCCTATGCGCGCTAGCAATCGTCGGCTGCACCGCGGGCCCGGCTGCGCGGGGCGGGCCAACACCGCGGGCAGCTCGTGGCGTCAGCCTGACCACGCTCGCGGCTGACTACCTCGCCATAGCCCGACCGGCAAACGAGCGCCTTGATGTGGCGGAGGACGGTTACGACGACAACGCCCGCGCCCATCTCGCTGCCGCCGAGTCGGCCTTGCGGGCGCAGGCCGCAACCGAACGCTGGTTCGATGCCAAGCTCATGAAGATCCCGTTTCCCGGACATATCGCCGCCGTCGCCCGGGCACTGGTCCGGCAGAACCAACGGCGCGCCACCCTGACCGACATCCAGGCCAGGGCTCGCTCGGTCGCCACCCTGCTCTCCTTTACCGCCATGCACAAGTCAGCCGATGCCGCGGTCGAGGTCCAGGTCCGGCTGATCCGCCGGCTGCTCGGACTGCAGCCGCCCTCGACTAGCTAGCGTCACCACATTCCGGGCACCAGCCGCCACCGAACCCGCGCTCGGTATTCCTGGTAGTCCGACGTGTCGGTCAGCACCTGCTCCTCCGCCAGGCAGCGCCCGATGTTGCAGCTGGTCGCGAACAGCAGGACGAGCAGGTTGCGCAGCGACTGCGCCTGGATCAGGTATCCGAACTGGATCAGGATGTACGAGGCATAGATCGGATGCCGGACCACCCGGTAGGGGCCTCGCGTCACGAGCCCCCGGTCGGCGGCGACGAACCCGAACGAGCGCCCTAGCGCCGCGAGCGAGACCAGCACCAAGACCAGTCCGAGAAGCTGCAGGACAAGCCCGGCGGTCACGCCCCACTGCGGATTGGACCCCTGCGGCCGGAACAGCAGGCCGCCGAACGTGCCGCCCGCGGCGAGCAGCCATGCCCAAAGCCGCCTGCTCGACGCCCTGGGCGGCCGCCTGGCCAGGAACGCGACCACGAACCACGCCTGCTCCACGAAGAACACCGCTCCGATCAGGCGGTGCGTCTGCAAGTAATACAGCAGGCTCGCCCTGGCGAACAGCGCGGCGAGCGTGGCCCCGAGCAGATTGACCGACAGCCGGATCAGCCTGTCACGCACGATCCTGTCTAGCATCTTGAACGACATGACCGCACACGAGCATGAGCATGGCGATCAGCACGAGCACCACCATGAGCCCGAACCCGAGCACCGGCCAGGCTGGATCGCCCGGCTGCGGCACATGCTGCGCCCGCACTCGCACGACGCCGCGGACAAGGTGGACGCAGCCATGGAAACCAGTGCTCAGGGCATTAGGGCACTCTGGGTGTCATTGCTCGTCCTCGGCGTCACCGCACTGATCGAGGCGGCCGTGGTGGCCTTGTCTGGCTCGGTGGCGCTGCTCGGAGACACGCTGCACAACGCCGCCGACGCGCTCACGGCGGTTCCCCTCGGCGTCGCGTTCCTGGCAGGCAGGCGCCCGCCCACGCGCCGCTACACCTACGGTTACGGGCGCGCCGAGGACCTCGCCGGGGTAGTGATCATCTTGTTCATCGCCGCCTCATCGGCGCTGGCCGCCTACGCGGCGGTGACCAGGCTTGCGTCCCCACATGCGGTAACCCACCTGATCGCGGTAGCGGTCGCCGCGCTCGTCGGATTCACCGGCAACGAGCTCGTGGCCAGATACCGGATCAGGGTGGGTCGCCGGATCGGCTCGGCGGCGCTCATCGCCGACGGGCTGCACGCCCGCACGGACGGCTTCACCTCGCTCGCCGTTCTGCTCGGCGCGGGTGGGCTCGCCATCGGCTGGAACTGGGCCGACCCGGTGATCGGCCTGGCGATCACGGTCGCGATCCTCGCCGTGCTGCGCCAGGCGGCACGTGAGATCTACCGTCGGCTCATGGACGCCGTCGATCCGGCGCTCATCGATGCGGCCGAACGGACCTTGCGCCGCACCGCGGGGGTACTTGACGTAGGCGAGGTGCGGATGCGCTGGATCGGGCACAAGCTGCGCGCCGAGTGCGCGGTGATCGTCGATGCCGACGCGTCGGCCGTGGCCGCGCACGAGGTGGCCGTGGCCGCCGAACACGAGCTGCTGCATGCCTTGCCCGGCCTGACGGCGGCGCTGGTCCATGCCGACCCGCTGCCGCCAGACGGCGGCGACTACCACGCGCTGCTCGAACCCCACCGATAGCCGGTTACTTGAGGGGGGATAGCGCCTCGGCGAGGGGAGCCAGAACCGCCGGGGTCAGCGGTGGCCGCAGGTAGATGATCGCCAGCTGCATCCCCTCGCTGGCCAGCGCCGCCACCTGGTCAGCTATCGCGCCGAAATCGTCGTCGCCGCTCAGCCAGACGTGGCTGGACAACGTGATCTCCGCGGGATCCCGGCCGATGTCGCGGCAGTGTGCGAACAGCACGTCCCGCTTGCGGGCGAACTCGGCGGGCGTTCCCCCGACAAAATTCCAGTGCTGCGCGTACCGCGCCGTGGTGAGCAGCGTGCGTCGCTCGCCGCTGCCGCCGATGCAGATCGGAGGGTGCGGCCGTTGCGGGCCCTTCGGCTCGCACCGGGCGCCGGTCAGCGTGTAGTAGCGGCCGCCAAAATCCGTCGTCTCCTGTGACAGCAGCCCGATGAGTACCTGGCAGGCTTCCTCGAAGCGGTCGCTGCGCTCGCGCGGGCTGCCGAGTTCGATGCCGTAGGCGCCAGACTCCTGTTCATTCCAGCCCGCGCCGATGCCGAGCTCAAGCCGGCCGCCCGAGATGACATCGAGCGTCGCCGCCATGTTCGCGAGCACGGCCGGGTGCCGGTAGTGAATGCCGGTGACCAGCACGCCCAGCCTGAGCCTGCTCGTCGCCTGGGCCAGCGCGGCGAGCACCGTCCAGCCCTCCAGGCACGGCCCGGCCGGGTCGGCGAAGATCGGGTAAAAATGGTCGAACACCCAGCCCGACTCGAAGAGCTCGATCTTGTCGGCCTCCTGCCATACCGGCAGGATCTCGGCCCAGGTGGTGTTCTGCGGTGAGGTCTTGACCGCGAAGCGCACGACTAGCTCCTCTCGGCCGCCACCGCTAGCACGGCCTGGCCGAAGATGCGCAGGCCAACCTGCGCCTGCTCGCGCGTGATCACCAGCGCCGGGGAGATCCTGATCGAACTTTCCCCGCACTCGAGCACGAGCAGGCCGCGCTCGAAGGCCTGCCGCTGCACGGCCTCGGCGGCGTCGGCGGTGCGGAACTCCACGCCGATCATCAGCCCCACGCCACGCACGTCGGTGATCAGTCCGCCAGACTCTGCCCGCAGCTCGCGGAGCCCGGCGAGTAGGAATTCACCCTGCTCGGTGGCGTTGCCGCGCAGGTTCTCTGACTCGATCACCTCAAGCGTGGCCAGGCCCGCAGCGCACGGCACCGGGCTGCCGCCGTAGGTCGAGCCGTGCGCGCCCGCCGACCAGTGCTCCATGATGTCGGCCCGGGCCAGGAACGCCCCGAGCGGCAGCCCCGAGGCGATCCCCTTGGCGGCCAGGAGGACGTCCGGCTGGACGCCGGCGTGCTCGACGGCCCACATCTTCCCGGTGCGGCCCGCGCCCGACTGGACCTCGTCGGCGACCAGCAGGATCCCGTACCTGTCGCACAACTCGCGCAAGCGCGCCAGCCACTCGTGCGGCGGCAGGATGTAGCCGCCCTCACCCTGGATCGGCTCCACCACGATCGCCGCGACCTCACCGGGCGGCACCTCGTACCTGAACAGGACGTTCTCCAGGTAGTCGAAGGTCTCGTCCGGGTCGTGCAGCCGTTCGCCGGTGACCGGGTCGCGGCGGCTGAACGCGTACGGCGCGTGGTACACGCCGGGCAGCAGCGGGCCGAAGCCCGCGTGGTATTTGGCCTTCGACGCGGTCAGGCTCACCGCACCGTAGGTTCGCCCGTGAAAGCCGCCGTAGAAGCTGATCACGTTGGCACGGCCGGTCGCGTACCTGGCCAGCTTCACCGCGCCCTCGACCGCCTCCGCGCCGGAGTTGGTGAGGAACACCCGTACCGGGCCGTCCATCGGCGCCGTGGCCGCGATTGCCTCGCACATCCGCGAGTAGATCGGCAGGTAGAAGTCGCTGGCCGAGTAGTGCAGCAGCTGGGCGGCCTGCTCGGCAACCGCCGCGACTACGCGGGGATGGCAATGGCCGGTCGAGTTGACCGCGATGCCCGCGTTGAAGTCGAGGAACAGGTTGTCGTCCGCGTCCGCCAGCACGACGCCGAACCCCCGCTGCGGCGTCATCGGGTACGCCCGCGGCAGCGACGGGCTGGTGATCGCCTGATCCCGCTTGTAGACCTCCCTGGCCAGCGGCCCGGGCAGCTCGGTCCGGATGTCCGGTACCGGCCGCTGCGGGTCGAGCCAGGAGGGAACCGATGCCGAACTGACCATTACTCCACCACCGTCTGTGATTGCTCGCGCATGTATTGCTGCACGTAGTACAGGCCGCCGCCCGCCTTGCCCGAGCTCCCTGAGCCCTTCCACCCGCCGAATGGCTGGACCCCGGGCCACGCGCCTGTGGTCGCTCCCGCAGCGCGGTTGATGTAGACGACCCCGGCCTCGATCCGGGCGAGAAACTCGTCGATTTCGGCCTGGTCGGCCGAGAAGAACCCGGCGGTCAGGCCGAACTCAGTGGCGTTCGCCAAGGTCAGAGCGGCGTCCACCGAGTCTACCGGGGCGACTGCGACGAATGGGACGAACAGCTCGGTGCGCATCAGCCAGTCGTCGGTCGGCAGCCCGGTGACCACGGTGGGCGCCACGTAATTCCCGCTGCCGAAGCCCTCCTGGCCGCGCAGCACCTGGCCGCCCGCGACCACCCGGCCGGCCTCGCGAGCGTGGGTGACCGCCTGCTGGAAGCGCTCCACGGCCGCGCCGTCGATGACCGGGCCGACAAATACCGACCGCTCGGTAGGATCGCCCACCACGGCCTTGTCCGCCTGCTCGGCGAGCTTGGCTAGGAACTGCTCGTACACCTCGCGCTGCACGTACACGCGTGAGCATGCCGAGCACTTCTGTCCGGAGAATCCGAACGCCGAGCGGGCCACCCCGGCCGCGGCCACGTCCAGGTCGGCCTTCGCGGAGATAATCGCTGGGTTCTTGCCGCCCATCTCGCAGATCATCGGCTTGGGGTAGGCGCCGCCGAACTCACGGCGGATCGACATGCCAGCGTCGTACGACCCGGTGAAGGTCAGCCCGGCAACGCCGGGATGGGCCACCACTGCCTTGCCCACCTCGTCGCTGCCTGGCAGCAAGTGGAACGTCCCGGCTGGCAGGCCCGCGTCGCGCAGGCACTCGTAGAGCTTGGCCGCGGAGAAGGAGCCCTGCACGCTCGGCTTGAGCAGCACGGTGTTGCCGGCCGCCAGCGCGCCCCCCACCGGACCGCCCGCCAGCGCCATGGGGAAGTTGAACGGGCTGATCACGGCCCACACCCCGTAGGGACGCAGCACGCTGCGGGTCTTCTCGCGCGGCGACAGCGTGTCCATCGGCCGGTCGAAGCCGTCGTTGTCCTCGATCGCCGTGCAGTAGTAACGGATCAGGTCAGCGGTCTCTTCGACGTCGCCGAGCGCCTCGAGCCTGTTCTTGCCCACTTCCATGCTCATCAGCGCGGCGAGCTCGTTCGACCGATCGCTGATCAGATCCGCAGCGCGGCGCAGCAACGCGATCCGCTCCGGCCAGGGCGTGGCCGCCCAGGCGGGCGCGGCCGCCGTGGCCGCGGCGACGGCGTCGTCGATATCAGCCTTGGTGGCCTCGTGCACGTGGCACAGCACGGTCTGGTCGACCGGGCTCACCACGTCGAAGAACGGGCCGTCGGTGCGCGGTTCGCCGCTTACGTACGCCGGGATTGTCTCGCCGAACCAGGACCTGGCCAGCGCGAGCCCCTCGTCGTAGGCGATATGCAGGTCCTCGTTGGCGGCCGACAGCGTGGCATAGGTGACTCGGAAGCGTTGTGGCATCGCTCTCTCCTACTCGTCGTGGTCAGGTGTGGTCGCGTGGGCGACCCGGAACGCGGCTTCGGCGGCCCGCGCATCGGCGCCGCCGTGCAGCGCGAGCGCGTTCGCGATCTCGACCTCGTATCCGGCTTCGATGCCGATCGCCGGACCGACATCCAGGGCCAGCTTGGCCCGGGCCAGTGCCCGGCGGGGGCGGCTGGCCAGCGTCTGGGCGAGTGCAAGCGCACAGTCGACGTCGTCCCCCGGTTCGACAAGGCGGTTCACCAGGTTCAGCTGATGCGCCACGGCCGCGCCGAAGTGCTCGCCGAGCAGGACAAGCTCCTTGGCCTTGGCCGGGCCCACGAGCAGTGGCAGCAGATACGAGATGCCGCCCGTCACCCCTAGGCCGACGCCGACCTCGGGAAAGCCGAAGACTGCGTCGGATGATGCCACGACCAGGTCGCAGCAGAGCGCGAACTCGCACCCCGCGCCGAGCGCGTAACCGTGCACGGCGGCGATCACGGGGAACGGTGACTGCCTGACCAGCCGGGTGATGTCCTGCATCCGCTGCAGCCTGCGGCGGTCCTCATCCTCGCCGATCGGGTCGGCCGGCTCCTTAAGGTCATGCCCGGAGCAGAACGCCCTGCCCGCGCCGGTCAGCACGCAGGCGCCCACCTGGTCCGCTCGCGCCTGGCTGAGCGCCGCGCACAGGTCCTCGACGAGTTGCGGAACGACCGCGTTGAGCCGGTGCGGCCGGTTCAGCGTAATGATCGCCACCTGGTCGCTGACCTCGTACAGCACCGTGTTCATCTGCGCGCCTCCGATCCCCGCAGGCTGCCGGTGAGCATGGCGACCGCCATGGTCACGAAGGCGGCGCTGATTGCCTCGAGCGGCAGCCTGCCGCCGGGTGAGTACCAGTGCGCCACGCCCGTGCACATCTGCACCAAGCCGAGCGCGGCGATCTTGACGTCCGGCACCGCGAACACACCCGCGGCCACCCCCGCGGCGATCGCCTCCTCCCAGATCGCCTGGTACTCATCGCGCAGCGCGACGATCCTGGCCCGCGGCTGGCCGGACAGCGACCGCAGTTCGGTATCCCCCACGCGGCATAGCGCGGCGTGCTCGGCGTGCCGCCGCACGTGCAGGTCGACCAGGGCGCTCAGCCGCTCGGCCGGGTCGGCGACCTGCCCGGCCAGCTTGCTGGCCGGGGTGAGCAGCGCGGTCATGCTCTCGGCCATCATCCGTTCGAGCAGGTCCTCCTTGGTGCCCACGTAGTGGTACAGGGAGGCGACCGTGATCCCGGAATCCTCGGCTATCTTGCGGATGCCGGTCGCCTCGAAGCCGTGCGTGGCGAACAGTCGTAGCGCCGCCCGGTGCACGCGCTCGCCGGTCGAGAGCGCGGCGCTCTCCGTGCGGGCACGCTCGAATGGCGGTGCCCGGTGAGGCACCGGAGCAGGTTCAGGCACCTGGGCAGGTTCGGCCATCTCCGCGAGCTTAGCACCAGCCAATCGATCGATCGATAGGATCGCCTATCAGGCAGGCGGCGTACCATCGAGCGCTGGACGAGACAGTATTCCCGCTACGAGACAGGAAGGTGGCCCATGGGCGAGGACCGGCCGAACCCCGGGCTTGGTTCGCTGCTGAGGCCGCGGGTCATCGCGGTGGTCGGGGCGTCGCGCGACCCGGCCAAGTGGGGTCGCCGGGTGCTGGAGTCCACCAGCCGCGCTGGCTTCCGCGGCGCGCTGTACGGCGTGAACCCCGCAGTCAGCGATCTAGGGCTGCCTTCGGCCAAGACGGTCGCGTCGCTCGCCGACATCGGCGGGCCGGTCGACCTCGCCGTGCTGGCCAGGCCGGCCGCGGCGACTCCCGCGCTCATCGAGGAGTGCGCGGCGCTCGGCGTCGGCTCGGTGCTGATCACGGCTTCCGGGTTCGGCGAGCTCGGCGGCGACCACCTAGCGGCCGAGCAGCGGATGTGCGCTGTGGCCAAGGCCGCGGGGATGCGGCTGCTCGGGCCGAACACATTCGGGATGTTCGTGGCGAGCGCGGGCGTCAACCTCACCCCGCGCGAGGGCATCCCCGGCGGATCGGTGGCGCTGCTTACCCAGTCCGGCAACGTCGCCGTTGCGATGTACGAGCTCGCCAGGCAGGCCGGGATCGGTTTCTCGGCGTGCGTGGGCGTCGGCAACCAGATCGACGTCGGCCTGGGCGAGCTGATGGCGCACTTCGCCGGCGACCCGGCCACCGCCGCGATCGCGGTCTACGTCGAAGGCCTGCGCGGGTCCGGCGCGGCGTTCCGGGCCGGCCTTGATGCCTGCCGGGCGGCGGCCAAGCCGGTTGTCGTGCTCAAGGGCGGACGCACGGCGCACGCCGCGCCGGCGATCACCACCCACACCGGCGCGCTCGCGTCGGACGGCCGGGTGTGGCAGGCCGTCCTCGACGCGGCCGGGGCCATCGCGGTGGAATCGATCCAGGACCTGACGGATGTCCTAGCCGTGGTCACCTCGGTTCGGCCGAACGCCGGGCGAGCGGTGATCATCACTGACGGCGGCGGCGACACGGTGATGGCCATAGACGCCGTCACCGGCCCGGCGCAGGCCGGCTCGGGACGGACCCGCGGCTCGCTCAGCCTGGCGGTCCCGTCTGCGGCCACCCGGTCCGCGCTCGATGAGCTGATCCCGCCGAACGCGCCGCGCACTCCGGCGCGTAACCCGGTGACCCTCGATACCGCGGGCGGCGTGGAAGACGATCCGATGCTGCTCGCCCGCTGCGCCAGGGTCGCCGCGGCCGACGATGGCGTGGACGTGATCGTGATCGGCGGCCTCTTCGGCGGCTACCCCAAGATCGTGGCCGGCGAGGTGGCCTGCGCCGATGACCTTGTGGCCCTGCACAACAGCGCGAAGCCCGTCATCGTGCAGTCAGCGTTCGCGCTCGCCAGCCCCGAACCCATCCGGCGACTGCGCGAGGGCGGGATCGCCGTGCTTCCCACGATCGACCAGCTCGCGCGCGCCCTGGCCCGGACCATTCCGCGCGCCCAACCCGCCGCCACGCGACCGCCCGCAACCAGCACCGCCTCGTCCGCAGTCCTGCCCGCCGGGCAGACGGCCAGCCTGCTCCGCGAGCACGGGATCGACTTGCCGCCGATGACGGTCGTTGCCGATCAGGCGGAGCTGGCTGGCGTCGCCGCGACGGCGAGCTACCCGGCCTGCCTCAAGATTGCCGACACGTCCGTCTCGCACAAGTCCGACGTCGGAGGCGTCGTGCTCGACCTGGCTGACGCCGCGGCGCTGCGCGCGGCCGCCGACCGCTTGTGGCAGCGCTTCCCTGGCCGCCCCCTGCTGGTCATGCCGTCGCTGCCGACCGGGACCGAGCTCCTCGTCGGCACCGGCCACGACGCCCTGTTCGGCCCCTTCGTCCTGGTCGGCAGGGGCGGCATCTGGGCCGAGACGGATCCCGACGTCGCGATTTCGATGGCACCGTGCACCGAGGCCGAGGCGGAACGAGCGCTGCTCTCGCTGCGGTTCGCGGCCACGTTCACCGGCGCGCGCGGCACCAAGGCGATCGATATAGCGGCCGTGGCAAGGCTGATCGCCGCGGTGTCACGGCTCGCGGTCGCGCACCCCGAACTCAGCGTGGAAGCGAACCCGGTGATCGCTTATCCCGACGGGTACGCGGTCGCCGATCTGCGCGCGTCCGCCAGGCCGGGCTCGGACGATCGCAGCCCGGGGGCTTGCTGACGATGGACAAACCCGCCGTCCTGTTCGTGTGCGTGCACAACGCGGGCAGGTCCCAGATGGCCGCGGCGCTGCTCGCCCGCGAGGCCACGGGAAGAGTGCGCGTCGCCTCGGCGGGGTCCGAGCCGGCCAGCCAGGTCAATCCGGCCGTCGTCGAGGCGATGGACGAGATCGGGATCGACCTCGCCGGGGAGCTCCCCAAGCTACTGACCACGGAACAAGTCCGCGCGGCGGACATCGTGATCACCATGGGCTGCGGCGATGCGTGCCCCGTCTACCCGGGCAAGCGATACCTGGACTGGGACGTGCCCGACCCGGCCGGGCTGACGACCGAGCAGGTCAGGCCGATCCGCGACGAGATCGCCAGGCGCGTCGGCGAACTCCTCGAAGGGCTGCGGCTGAGCTGACCGCGCGGGGTGCGGCGCAGCCTTCAAAGCCACGGGAGGTCACGTTGAACGCCGGATCTGGGGACATCTCGCGACGGCAGGTGCTGTCCACCGCGGGGCTCGCGGCGGCCGGGTCCGCGACCTACGCCCCGCTCGACGAGTTCGTCATGCGCAAGCCGCCGGGGCAGGGCTCCGCAGAACTGGCCGCAGGGGCAGCTGCCGCCAGAAACTGAAACGTGTTCTTGTTTTGCGGTGCGGCCGGCGTTAGAGTCCGAGCCACCGAACGGCCGCGCCCGGCGGCCGACAGAGCGCCGCGAGGGCCGAATGGACCAGTCCGCTGACTATGTGGTGGTCGGAGCGGGGAGCGCGGGTTGCGTGCTCGCGCGGCGGCTGGCCGAATCGGGCGCCAGCGTGATCTTGCTCGAGGCGGGCGGGTCCGACCGCTCGTTTCTAGTCCGCAAGCCGGGCATGATCGCGGTCTTCCATAATGTCCCGCAGCTCAAGAAGCGCCTGGACTGGGGGTATTACAGCGCCCCCCAGGCCAGCGCGCTCGACCGGAAGATTCCGCAGGTGCGCGGGCGGGTGCTGGGCGGGTCAGGCTCGATCAACGGGCTGCTGTTCGTGCGCGGCAACCAGCGGAACTACGACGACTGGGCCGCCGGCGGCTGCACCGGATGGGCCTGGCCGGACGTGCTGCCCAGCTTCAAGCGCCTGGAGAACTGGGAGGACGGGGGCACGGCCCTGCGCGGCAGCGGCGGCCCGATCCAGGTCACCAGGCAGCGCGATCTCGCGCCAGCCTCACAGTCCTTCATGGCGGCGCTTGCCGAGGTCGCGGGCGTGCCGGTGATCGACGACTACAACGGTCCATCCCAGGACGGGGTCGCGGTCTTCCAGGAGAGCGCGCGCGACGGGCTGCGTTACTCCGCATCGGTGGGGTATCTCGACGGCCATGACCTGCCGAACCTGACGGTCAGCACCCGCGTCACAGTGGCTCGGGTGCTCATCGAGCGCGACCGGGCGACCGGAGTCGAGGTGCTCACCGGCACGGGCCGGCAGGCGATCCGGGCCGAGCGCGAAGTGATCCTGGCCGCGGGCGTGTTCGGCTCGCCGCAGATCCTGATGCTCTCTGGCGTGGGGCCCGCGGCGCACCTGCGCTCGCGCGGCATCGACGTCATCGCTGACCTGCCGGTCGGGGACAACCTGCACGACCACATGTTGGTGCCGATGACGTTCGTGATGGCCTCGGCGCGCAACCGCGGCACGGCGCCGTACTTCGCCAGCACCCTCTTCCGCGAGGCGGTGCGCGGTGGCACCTGGTTGGCCCGCAGCGTCTTCGAGGTCGTCGGCTTCGTACGCAGCTCGCGCGCGGACGGCGTGCCCGATCTGCAGATCCACGCGCTGCCCTGGTCGTACCCGTTCCCGAACCAGGACGCGCCGATCAGGCACAAGGTCGACAAGCGCCCCGCGCTCACGGTCATGCCCACGCTGATCTATCCGCAGAGCCGCGGCACCGTGCGGCTCGCCACCGCCGACCCGGCCGCGGCTCCCGTGATCGACCCGGGCTACCTCACCGAGCCTGCCGACGCTGCACTGCTCGTGGAGGGAATGGAGCTGGTCCGCGAGGTGATGGCGAGCAAGGCGATCGCGCCCGACG
>Ga0126378_10002585_pt1 | contig 13437 bp, 21 predicted proteins | sample PanSoiMetPlot_23_FD_92587 | JGI IMG/M metagenome (GOLD analysis project Ga0126378, IMG submission 92587) | Tropical forest soil microbial communities from Panama - MetaG Plot_23 | ecosystem: Environmental > Terrestrial > Soil > Tropical forest > Bulk soil | place: Panama | collected 2016-02-17 | reverse complement strand
GAGAAAGACGAGGACCGATTCGATCAGTTAGCGCCTGCCTATCGTGTGAAGTCAATATCACGTCACCGGACTGAGATCTCACCCATGTCGATGGCAACCAGTAGCGGCTCTGGTACGAGCTGGTAGTCGCCTTGCCAGGCATAGCCCCGGCGGGTCGTCGGGATGATGATGCCGTCCACGTCACGATAGTCAGTGGCGTAGAGCAGTGATGGCGCACCGCCAAGGATGTCGATGGTGAAGTCATGCCGGCGCAGCAGCCCGTCGGGCCCGAAGCACGAGATCTGCTGGCGCGTGTGGCTTTTGACATGATCGGGGAAGGTCGCCTTTAGGCGTCGCCACGTTTCACCGCCGATCTCGATCGGTGTGATCTCTTCGGTGACGAACCCGTCCCGGGCATAGAGGAACGGCGTGTTCAGGTAGGTCCACAGCGCCTCCCCGGTGAAATAGGCCAGGTGAAGATCGTCCCATGGGGTCTCGCGCTGATGACCGTCAAACGACTTCTCCGGGTTGTCACGCTTGTCGAGTGGTGTCCACCTCGAAGCGGATCGCCTTGAGGGCGTCACCCTGGTTCTTGAGGTACCAGAAGGCCCCCGGCAATCGAGGCCTCAACAGTGATGGCCTTCACGTTGTCCCACCGGTCCAAGCCGCCATGCGCAGCGAGCGTAGTCTCGAGTAGGTCGTTCATTCTTCTTTCCTTACCTTTCGGTTTGGTTTCCGCTTCACTGGCCCGCGCTGGAGAGCCAGCTGAATGGAGGCGACGAAGTGGTCGCCCTTCTTTAGCTCGCTTTCGCCTCTTCCTCGCGCCTACGGATGGCGGCTCCTTGAGGGTCGGTTAGGATATCGACCCACTTGGGGTGAGGCGTGGGCTCGGCATCGTAGTTGTCGTGCCAGTTCCACCATTTGTATGGAGGGGTTTGGGGATAACCCTCGGGCGATTCCTCCCACGTCTCCTGACGCCCGAGCGGTGTGATGTCGAGGTAGCTCCAGGTGGTGCCCATCGCCTCGTCTCCACGGCTGTTAACGAAATATGTGCGGAACACCTTGTCGCCGTCGTGGAAGAAGACGTTGTGGCCGTGCCATTCATCCACACCGAAGTCCTTGTCGAAGCTGTCGGTCATGGTGACCAGGGCATGTCCCAACCCATCCGCTCCTTCAGCCTCGCGATATCCGCCTGCGGCGCACGTGAGGCCCAGGCGAGGGTGGTGTCACGAGCGTTCAGATGGGCCAAGTGCGAGACCTGATCTGCTCCGAGCGAGCAGCCGCGGCAGGCGTGCTCGGGCCAACCGAAAACTCCGTGCTCGAAGAAGGCACGATAGACAATCAACTGCCTGCGGCCCTCGAACAGGTCGAGTAGGCTGACCTTTCCTTGGGGCCCCACGAACTCGTACTTCTTCTCCACCGCCATCCATGGCATTCGACGACGCTCGGCGGCCAGCGCATCACGGGAGCGCGTCAAGGCTTTCTCCTTCACGAGGAGCTTCTGCCGCGCAGCCTCCCATTCCTGCTGCGAAACGACCGGGGGTGTTTTCATTGCGATATGATCTTTCGGGTTGTCGGCTGTGCGGGTTGACATTTTCATTGCTCCTTTTCCTTCGCGTTGGTGGTGGTTTCTGCTTCCGGGTTCTTCTTGCGGGACACTTTGACAGCTAGAGCAGCCAGACCGCCGGTCGAGACCGTACCAGCCACGAGGAGTCCCAGGGTGGAGAAACAGAATGGACACATTGTTCACCTCCATAACCTCTGTTCAATTCGCTCGAAAATGTGAGTCTTAGATGAAAGTAAGCACACATGGTTTTGCCATCGATGTCATAGGCGATGAAATCTCGAAGAACTTTCACAGCCTCATCGGACCGAAACTTTCTCAATGAGCTCCTTCAACGTTCTGCTGCCCATCAGTTTCGGATCATTGCGCCCGCTCATTGCCGCTACGCAGCACTCGCCACGTTCTCCGGCACGAACACTCTGAACTGCTGTTCGAGCACTTTGGCTGCCCCATTGCGCCAGCTATCAGCGATGAACGCCGACATGGGATCAGGAAAGATGTCTTCCTCACCTTTCTCCAATCCGTCGAAAATGGCCTTTGCGACAGAGTCTGGAGAGGACTTTGGGATGTCGAGGCCCCGGGTCATATCCGTGTCCACGGGACCGGCAAAAACCGCATGGACCCTCACCCCCCGCCCGGCCCAAGAAGCTCGCAACGCTTGCGTCAGCGAGAATGCGGCCGCCTTCGAAATCGAGTAGGCCGGAGTGAACGGGACGCTTGCCAAGGCCGCCAAGGAAAGAAGGTTGACGATGTCTCCCCGAGAACGAGCTAGAGACGGCAGGAAGGCCTGGCTGACGCCATGCGTACCGAAGAGGTTCACGGCCAGGTGACGTTCGATTCCGGCGCGATCGCTCAGGGCATCGTGCAGATCCACGCCGGCATTATTGATGAGGAGATCGAGAGATTCGACGTTCTCGACAGCTCGCTGAATCTGCGTAGCGTTGGTCACGTCCAGTGTTAGGGACTTGACGCTTTCATCCGAGATTTCGAGGGGGCTACGGGTTCCGGCGTAAACTTTGGTCGCGCCCGTCCAAGCGCCTCATTGACAAGTGCCTTCCCGATGCCACGGTTGGCGCCAGTGATCAGAACTGTTTTGTTTTCAATGTTCATCTTGTCCTCCTGACTTCTTCGATTTGCTCTTACTGCAGCTATTACGGTTGAGGGGGACGCAAGGATACGTCCGACTCAAATTTCGTTGAGGTGCATGTCAGCGGTTACTTTCATGCGATATTGCTTGGCCCAGCGACACATACCGCGAAGCGGAGCGATGATTGTCTTCCCCGGTAGGGTCAGTGAATATTCGACAGCAAGACGCTTTGAAGTGGTCACGTTCCTGGCGATTAATCCTGAAGATTCGAGACCACGCAGCGTTCTGGTAAGCATCCGCTGTGAGACCCCTTGGAGACGACGGCGCAACTCCCCGTGTCGATAAGGTTTTTCTTGAAGCGAAAACAAGACATTTGGCGTCCACCTACCAATGAAGATCGGCGTCATCATTTTCGATCCCAGTACTGTTTTCATAGTCTCCCGCCCGAGGCGAAAAGGCGCAATTAGGAACATATGTGTGCCTAGCTGATCCCTTTTCCCGTTGACTCCTTTCATCAGCTAATACGGCTGCGGGGACCGAGAAGATACGTCGAACGCTCGCAGGTTCGCAGCGGCGTATCCACCATTGATCGAGGAAACCCGTAGCATTGAGAATCGATAGTACTTGGTGAGCCTTCAGACGGCAGCGAACATCATTGCGAGAGAACCCATGCAGCGCGCTTGGAAGATTGGCTCGCTTGTGGAAATCTCGCTGAGCCGCCGATGAAACTACTATGTTCTGGAATTAGACGGGCCTCAGTGATCCGATCATCGAGAATTAAACCGGCTGCAGATCTGTGTCAGGCGCTGGGTATCCGAGAATCCGCAGCATCGCGACGACTTGGCCTTTGTGATGAAATGCGTGAGTTATGATGTGCAGCAGGATAAACGCCGGACTCCGCAGTTCGCCGCCCCAATCCACGGGACGCTGTACGAGAGTCGTGTTCAGTTGATCTTCGGTGAGACCACCTACATAGTCTCGGGTCGCTTCTCGTATTCGGCGTTTCGCACCTTCCAGCGCGGTCAGCGTGGGGCAATCTTTGTCGCTCCAAAGGGCAAGAGTCCGGTTCTGTAAGTCGTGCACCCATCCTTCCTCACAGGTCAGAATGTGCACAAGTTGCTTCCAGATTGACGGATGTCCGAATCCTGAAATCGGCTTGTGAAGCAGTTCTTGAGGAACCGTGGCGAGATGGCGCAGCAAAAGGTCTAGCCTCTCGTGAGTGGTCGCATGTACTTCGAGGATACCGGCTTTAGAAAACATGTTCTGCCCTCGCGAGTTTCTTTAGGGTACCGGATTAAGGAAGCTAGTGTGTGCGATACCTTCGATTCGAGTTGCGCTGCAGCGTCAACTGGGGGTGCTGCCGTTCTTCTATCGCCACTATAGAACTCCGGAACGACGTTGCTCGTGTGACGCAGATGGATCGCAAACGGAAAATTGGGGGGAGCGACGGGACTCGAACCCGCGGCCTCCTGTGTGACAGGCTGGCGTTCTAACCAGCTGAACTACGCCGCCGCTTGGAAAAACTGATTCCTTGTGAGTACCCGTATTCCTCCGGCTGCCTGTCCGTTCCTCAAAGTTCCTGAAAATGCCGTGACAGCCAAGCATTTGCTCGTAACTAACAGAAAACGCGCGACACGGATGGCTCCCCAAGGCGTGTTTAGAACGGTGAGAAACAACTACTGGACCGTAATTGGACCAAAAGTGGTTGATGTGATTTTGAACGGCAGCGACATCACATTCCTCGCACTTCTTCAGATGCTGGCCACCCGATGGTCGATTTCGCTGCCCTCGAGCCACTATCGAAGGGCCTTTAATCGCTTCGGATTTTCGTTCGGTGGCTGGCGTTTGATGGTCAGCGTTTCACCTTGTACCTGCTTGCGTCTGGGTCGGCTGCGAGTTCCTTTGAAGCAATCGCCATTGTCCAGGCGACGTTCCCTCCCAATGCTGAAACGCACGGAAGAACGAATTGGCGTCTTCGTAGCCAAGGAGATAGGCGGTTTCATTCAGTTCCCGAGAAGAATGGAGCAGGTAATGACGAGCCAGTTCACGACGCGCCTCGTCCAATAGCCGCTGAAACGTAATGCCCTGGTCGGTGAGGCGCCTCTGTAAGGTTCGGGTGCTTAGGTGTAGCTCTCTAGCGAGATCCTGTATCCCCGGACGCTGCCCCGCGAGCAACTGTTTCAAAATGCCCTTTGCTTGTTCGGTGAACGTTTTCTGTGCGCGTTGTTGACTCAGTTCCGCCTCAAGCTGCGGAGCTACCGTTGCCAGCAAATCAGCGTTGTAGGTTACAAACGGGAGATCCATATCTGCCTTGCTGAATATCAGCGCATTTTGCGTGGCCTTAAACTTCACTGGACAGCGAAAATGTGTCTCATACATTTCGCGATGCTCGAGGGCACGTTGAAACTCGACTCTCTTGGGACGTAGCGGCCTTCCGGTACCTCGCTGTCCCAGTGTAAGAATCCATGCGAAGCACACGTCAACGAGCAAGGGAGGCTCTTGCTCGTGCGCTAACAACCACACGAACTTGATTGCGCATTCGTCGCCCCGTTCCAGCAAGCGGATTTTTTCCGGACAAGTAAGTTGCTTATAGCGCGCAGATCGCTCGATGGCGTCCCGAAAAGACCTCGCGGAGAGCGCCGCGAGTTTTATCGGATCGTAGCGCTCGACGCGCTCCTCGGTCCCGAGCTTCAGCCCAACAGCAGGATCGTTGCTGGTCTCCGCGACCCCTCGATACAGCGCAAAGAACTCCTCGGTGCTGACAAGGATTCTCTCCAGTTTGAACAAGCCTGTTGGCAGACCTGCCTGTCGTAGGGCTGCGTCTGGCGAAATGCCCAGTTCTCCAAGCTTTCGCGGCAGCGTACTGGATACTCGAAACCGGTTATTCATCGCGATCTAGCAGCATAGCTCTGCTTCCTTCGTTTGTCTCATTTTCCGGAACGTGAGTGTCACCATGGTAGGGGCTTGCCGTCGCGGAAGAAACCACCAGTGGGACCAGTCTGGGGCAGTGTCGCCGCCCATACGATTCCCGCGGCGCCCTCCTCAAGCGAACGAGGAGCTCCAGCACCGCCCATATCTGTCGCGACCCAGCCAGGGCAGACAGCGTTTACCAGAATGCGTGCCTGACGAAGTTCTCCTGCGAGAGTACGGGTCAACGCATTTAGCGCAGCCTTCGTCACCTGATACGCTGGTGGACCAGCATCCATGTGAGCCAGCGATCCTGATTCTGACGATACATTCACGATTCGCGCCGCTTTGCTCTTTCGCAGCAGCGGCAGAAATGCCTGACAGAGGCGCCAAGGGCCTAACAGATTGGTTGTGATCGTCTCCATCACCGTGCCGTCGACATCCGCGTTCTCAGCTGTCTGCCACGTGTCGTAATTGATACCGGCATTATTGACGAGCACGTCGAGATGACCGTACTTGGTCGCGATCTCGCTTTGAGCGTTCTTGATGCTCCTCGCATTGGCCACATCGAGTACAAGGGGTGTAACGGCGCCGGCGTTCACAAGTTTGCTCGCTGCGGTTGTCGCCTTTGCTTCATCTCGCGCAGTGAGCAAAACCACAAATCCATTGCTCGCCAACTGCCGGCACACCTCAAATCCAATTCCCCGGTTTCCACCTGTGACCAATGCCACACCTGACGGCTTTTTGCTCATGATTACAGTTCGCTCGGGTCGTACCCTGGCTTCTTATAAACGTGATCCCACTTGTTCTGAATGTCCGGCTTATAGACCTTCTCCAGCCAATCTCGCGCCGTGACCTCTTCCATGGCGACGGAAACGGATTCCTCACCGTAATTGAGGACTTCCATTACATCTTTAGTGATTCGTTCTGCAAGTTCCCGTTTCTGCTTTTCTGATTTTCCGGGCCACATCTTCACGATGACATGGGGCATTGCTTCACTCCTTCGCTGTGCGGTATTGCTCGTCAGTGACGTGCTCCATCCAGTCGACGACCTTGCCGTCTTTTTTCTCCTGAATGGCGATGTGGGTCATGCCCGTCTTCGGTGTGGCCCCATGCCAATGCTTTTCGCCGGTGGAAAACCAAACCACGTCGCCGGGACGGATCTCCTCGATTGGTCCGCCCCAGCGCTGAGCCCAGCCGCAACCAGCGGTCACAATCAGCGTTTGTCCGAGCGGATGCGTGTGCCATGCAGTGCGTGCACCCGGCTCGAACGTGACGCTAGCACCCTGAACAAATGCCGGATCTGGCGCCTGAAAAAGTGGATCGATGCGAGCCGAGCCCGTAAACCAGTCCGACGGTCCTTTCGCTGAGGGTTGTGAACCAGCTTTTCTTATATCCATTGAGGAATCCTATGCTCTCTCTCTACTTAGCCATTCTTACCGACGTGCGGTGCAGCGATCAGACAACGGTCATCCCGCCGTCCACAGTGAGCGCATGACCAACGACGTAGCTCGCGCCAGGACTGCAAAGCCACAACACGGTCGAGGCGATCTCCTCGGGCTTACCGGCGCGACCGATCGGAACGTTTTTCGCGATGTCTTCATACGCTTGCTCGTTACCCTTGACGACATCGCGGGCGACCTGCGTGTCAATCAGGCCGGGATTCACCGCATTCACCCGGACACCTTTTCTGACGTATTCGAGCGCGGCCGTCCGCGTCAGGCCGACCACGCCATGCTTTGAAGCTATATAGGAAGCGATTCCGGGTTGCCGGTCAACGCGCCGACCGACGCATTATTGACAATGGCGCCGCTGCCTTGGCGCTCCATCTGCCGGAGTTCGTGCTTCATGCAACTCCACACCCCGCGCAGATTGATCCCGATTACGCGGTCCCAGTCTTCACGCGTGCTGTCCGCGATGGGGGCGATGTGGGCCATCACGGCCCGCATTGTTAAATACTGCGTCGATTCGGCCGAACTCGGCAACAGTGCGGTCCACCATCGCCGAAACCTGCGCGTCGTCACTCACGTCGCAGTGCACAGCAATTGCCTTATGACCGGCGGCAACCAACTTCTGCGCGGCCGCCTTCACCGTCTCTTCTTTATAGTCTGCCAACACGACACTCGCTCCCGCTTCGGCGAACGCCTTTGCGGCAGCCAGTCCCATGCCCGCTGCGGCGCCGGTGACGAGGGCCACCTTACCGCTGAAATCTAGGAGATTGGTCATAAATCCTCTTTTTTTTTGTAGTCCTGCTTTTCATCTGCCTCACCGAACTTCTGCGGCCTTACTGCTAAGGACGCAGCAGAGTCTTAATCGCACGGCGCTCGTCCATAGCGCGGTAGCCTTCCGCGACCTGATCGATAGGCAGAGTCAAGTCGAAGACCTTGCCCGGATTGATCTTCTCGTTCAGCACGAGCTTGATCAGTTCAGGCAAGTAGCGGGGTACCGGAGCCGGCCCGCCATGCAGATGCACGTGCGCAAAGAACAACTGTTCACCATTCAGTTCGACGCCGTGAGGAACGCCAACATAGCTGACGTATCCACCTGGACGTGTAGATTGGATGGCTTGCATCATAGATTCTTGGGTGCCAACGCATTCCAAAACTGAATCCGCACCGATTCCCTTGGTCAGTTCCTTGATGCGTGCAACACCTTCATCTCCTCGCTCGATCACGATGTCAGTGGCACCAAATTCGCGGGCGAGCTTCTGGCGAGTCGCGTGGCGGCTCATGACGATGATCCGCTCGGCGCCCATTTGTCCTGCTGAGAGCACACCAAGGAGCCCGATAGCCCCATCACCCACGACCAGAACCGTCTTGCCGGGCTTCACGTTCGCCGCGTCCGCGGCAAACCAGCCGGTGCCCAAAACGTCGGATGTCGCCAACAGACTCGGGAGCAATTCCTTGGGAGGCAGATCCTTGGTTGCGACCAGCGTGCCGTCCGCAGATGGCACGCGCAAGAAGGGAGCCTGCGCAGTGCTCATGAATTCGCGTTGCACGCACGAGGATTGATAGCCGTCTCGGCAGATGGCGCACGTATTGTCGGACGTTGCGAACGAGCCAACCACGAATTGGCCGGGCTTAACGTTCCTTACTTCTTTACCGACCTCTTCCACGATGCCGCAATACTCGTGTCCCATGGGGGTCGGCTGCGTGATCGACTGGATGCCGCGATAGGACCAAAGGTCTGATCCGCAGATGCATGTGGCCGAGAGGCGGAGGATGGCATCGGTGGGCTTTGTAATTTTGGGTTCCGGCCGATCCTCAAAACGAATATCACGCGGACCGTAGAGCATAGTTCCTTGCATGATCGATCTCCTTATTCTGTTCGCTCGTTCACAACTTTAGATGTCAATGCTGGAGGGCCGCACTAGCGCAGCGCGCCAATCTACTTGCGAGACGCGCCATTCTTGCGTGAAGGGAAATGTGGATGCAGGTAAGGAGATTCAGCGAATTATGTGTTCAAGCGCTGGCCTGGCGCTGTGATTTCACATCCTGCATCGGCGGCAAACCGAAAAGGCGTTTGTATTCGCGGGTGAACTGACTCGTACTCTCATATCCAACGTCGAAGGCGGCCCTTGTGGCATCCACTCCTTCGACGAGCATTGTTTCTCGCGCGCCCACCAAGCGAAGCTGTTTGTGATATTGCAATGGGCTGAGCGAAGTTGCGGCACGGAAGTGATGGTTCAGCGTAGAGACACCCATTCGTGCGACCGCCGCGAGTTCGTCGAGCCGAAAGGGTTTCGTGTAGTTGGCTCTGAGCCAAGCAAGAGCCTTCGCGGTTCCGCGACCCGGATCATCTACTCTCGCGATCGCTCGCAGGCGATCTCCTTGCGGATATTGCAGTAGGCGATAAACGATTTCGCGTTGGATCAAATCGCTGAAGAACCGTATTTCTCCCGGAGCGTCCAGCAAATCTAGGAGCCGAATACAGGGCTGCAGGAGATGTCTGCTCGTTCGACCGATCGGAGTAGCGGGAACTTTGAACTGGCCATTGCGTGGTTTGAATTCTTCACACTCGAGAATTTCGCGGACAATCGTCATATCAAGGTTAAGGAATAGTGCGAGCAGCGGCACCTTTTCAGTTGCTGCCACAATCTCGCTTACGAGAGGTACGTCTACGGAAGTCAGGAGAAATGTCGATTCGTCACAGACGTAAGTTGTTCTTCCGAGGGTCACGCGCTTCCTTCCCTGGACGACGACCGCCAATCCCGTTTCGTATTCCGCTGCGTAGCACGTAGTCGGCGCGGTCAATCGATAGAGAGTGAGACCCGGTATCGCGGTGGCACGTTCTCCCGGCGCCCGAACACGGGCAGCAATCTTGCGGGCCAACTCGGCTCGCATCTCCACCTCCACGGAATCGCGACTCCCGCTTGGAATTCTCCGTTGATTCATTTTGTCGACCCCACCCGACTCGTGGACATAGAGTATCGCTGATCAGAGCGGCGCGACTAGAGGGCCATCAATCGGCGACAAGAATAGGCAAGAAATCGACAGGATCGGGATAGCACCAAAATAGCATTCACGCCTATATTCCGAGGTAGTGGGGAACACCTCAACATCAGCAGCTTAGAACTGAAATGCTCCCAACTGAAACTCACAGGAGGTGAAGTTATGGGCAGAATATCCGCAGAGCGAATGGCGAAGGCGCAGGAACAACTCAAAACTATTTCGAAAGAAGATCACATCAAGGTTAAGGCAATTGCCAACATCGTCCGACCGCTGCGCAGCTTTCTCTTCAAGACGCCTGACGACTATGGCATGACCGGGTGGCACGATCTCTGGATCCCGTCGGATGACGGCACTCCGCTCGAAGCCTGGTATATCCCCGCCAAGGGTGGCGAAAGTGACAAGCTCATCATCTTCAACCACGCTTTGCCTATGTGTCGCGCGGGCTTCCCGGGACATTTCGGAGAGCCATGGAGCAACTACGAGGCCGTCGAGATCGACTTTGTGATCCAGTACAAGCATCTGAGCGAGGCGGGGTATAACGTCCTCACCTACGACATCCGAAATCATGGCAACAGCAGCGCGGCAAACAACGGCATCTCCGGGATCGGTCGTTGGGAATGGCGCGACTGTGTTGGTGTGAAGAAGTACGTCGACAACCATCCCGGGCTCAGCAAAATGACAGTCGGACTCTACAGCCAATGCATGGGAGGCAACTCTCAGTACGAAGCTATTGCTAGGCACCCGGAACTGTTTAAGAACGTCAAGTGCATGTGCAGTCCGCTGGTTCCCTCCATGTCTGCCATCTTCCTTGCGTTCTCGGAGTTGCAGGGCGTCGCCCAATATCAGGAACTCATTGATTTGGAGTTGCTCAAGATGGGTGCGTTTCTTGCTGCCGATATGACGCCGCAGCTCTTTGCTTCAAAAATCACGATGCCTAATCTGACAATTCAGGTGCGGGACGACGCATGGACCAAGAACCCCGAAGACGCGCAAAAGACCTTCGACATGCTCGGAACCAAAGATAAGGAGATGATCTGGGTTGAGAATACGACCCACCGCTTCAGAGACGGCTACAACTACTTCGGGCGAAATCCGGAGAAGATCCTTGCATTCTTCGACAAGAATATGAAGCAGGCAGCTGATCGCAAGAAGACCGGTGTCAAGGAAAAAGCTGTCGCTTAGGGACTACGGTCCATGGACGAACAACGGAGAGCACATGCGCATCGGCATTCTTGGCTCAGGACTCATGGGCAGCAAGCTCGGGACTATATTTGCGCGAGCTGGCCATGACGTTGTCTTCAGCTATTCCCGTGACGCTAAAAAGCTGGAGCAGCTAGCCAAGGATGCCGGGGCACGTGCGCACGAAGGAACTCCAGCCGAGGCGACGCGCGGCGCGGATGCTGTATTGATCGCCGTCCACTGGACGAGAGTCGAAGACGTGCTGGCTCAGGCCGGCGCTTTGACAGGCAAGCTTCTGTTGAGTTGTACGTTGCCCATGAACAAAGACGACAGCCGCTTGGTCACCGGAAACACCGCGTCTGGCGCCGAGACTCTGGCGGCCAAGGTCCCCAGAGCTCATGTGGTATCCGCGTTCAGTACGGTTCCCAGTGAGGTGCTGTTCTCAGTGTTCCAGCGACGCAAGAACAAAACGCCGCCGCCCGATCTGATTTATTGTGGAGACAACAAACGAGCCAAGAGGACAGCGGCTCGCCTGATCCGCGATGTTGGATTCAACCCGATAGATGGTGGCCCTTTGTCCACGGCTCGTTATATTGAGCCATTCTCGCTTCTAGTTGCCCAGCTTGCCTACAGCAGCTCGGACGGACCGGAATTGATCTATCGCTTCAAACATCTCTCGAAATAAGCAAAGGAGGTGTTTTCGTTTTTGCCAGTGTGGATGAGTTAGTCATTCTGCGCAACTGTCCTAAAGAATGGCGGGAGCGACGGGACTCGAACCCGCGGCCTCCTGCGTGACAGGCAGGCGTTCTAACCAGCTGAACTACGCCCCCGCTTTGAAAAGCCAATTCCCTTCTATTACAGATCGTTTCCTCCAGTGCCCATCGATTCCCAAAAATGCCCAAAAGTGTCGTGACAGGGCAGTGGTCGGCAGCCATTCGGTCACACGGAAGAAATGAAAGTCGAGCGGTGTGTTCTTTCTCGCGATCCGGAAAGCTGTGGCATACTTGCCGAGGTTATGTGTCGCCGGTTTTGCAAAAGAGCGAAAGCAACTTCGTACAATAAACGTACAATGGAATTGGCAATGTGGCCTTTTTGGACCTTTAAGCTATACAGAGAATCAGTAACTTACGTTCTGTCGACTCGGTGAATGGTTCGACTCCCGCCGCCTCCACCATACTTTAGAGCTTATTTTTCAATCAATTAGGACGAACGCTTTTCCCGTGTACCTCAGGTGTACCCTTCGTTTCGCCAGAGGCAATCGAATCCGTGCTCCAAATGCGCCGGACATCCGACTCCATTTGTTCCTGACGGGCCCGGACCCAGGGAGCGTAGTGCTTCTCTGTGACCCTCACCGATTGGTGACCCAGCAAGACAGAAACGCGCTCTACGTAACATCGCTTAGTAGCCCTCGAACGCAAACGTGTCCACGGTATCGGTGCGCGTGTCCCGTTGGAACGCCAGCAAGTTTGGACAGCCGACGCACGCTCCGTTGCCAGTCTCCTACACGACTCTTAGGGTTCAGTTCGACTCACCCGTCCAGAAAAAATACTTACCAGCCGTCGGAATGGCATTTCAGTGCTTCGATCACGGGAGGCGGGAGTGGACACCACACGGCGGTGCCTGTCTTGGCGGTGTAGAGAAAGAGCTTGCCTTCATGCACGCGATCTCGATTGAGAGTGACTGCATCTCGGATGCGCAAGCCGTTGTAACGCAGCAGCAACACTAGCGCTCGTAAACGAATCGCATTCAATTTATGAGGGTAGTCGTAGCAGCGGTAAGAATCTTCCCAACCCTCATCCAGGGTAAATGGCATTGTCGGAAGATCGGTAACCTTGGGATTTTTCAGCTTCCGGCGAAATTCTCAGTGATCCAAACACTATGTAAGCAGAAGCGCATGAAGGCGCGAAAGCGTTCCAGCTTCCTGAGTGCTGCCAAGCGGTAGGCATGCCCTGTCTCTCGTGTCGCACCGCAAAATCCTTGTCGAACAGGACTTGAGATCGATTCGATCATCGCTGGCTGTGTGAAAAGAGCGCCATTCGACCGACCACGCACTTGAGAAATCCTGTGAAGGTTGGAGAGATTACCCAATCTGCCGTTACAACTTACTTGCTGTGAGCAAGTTGGACTCATCTGTGCGGGAACTGTGCGGGTATTCTCAGGGCTTTACGACAACAAGCGAGAGCTCAAATGAACCGGAACGAGTGTGCGTGCGAATCAGCATGTGGCCGTCCAGGCCCGTCGTGACCGCCTTGAGCGTCCAGGGCGGGCAT
>Ga0126378_10002584_pt1 | contig 13440 bp, 6 predicted proteins | sample PanSoiMetPlot_23_FD_92587 | JGI IMG/M metagenome (GOLD analysis project Ga0126378, IMG submission 92587) | Tropical forest soil microbial communities from Panama - MetaG Plot_23 | ecosystem: Environmental > Terrestrial > Soil > Tropical forest > Bulk soil | place: Panama | collected 2016-02-17 | reverse complement strand
ATGGCGGCAGTCCACCCGGCACGAACACCACGGCCGCACGTCTATTCCCGCGGGCGAAGGGAGGCACCCATTACACGCGGTCTGGCGCAGCGGGAAGCCGTGATGCGATCACGTCGCTGCGATCACTCCGCGGGCTGCGCTCGTGCCGCCCGGCCCTTGCCCCACCGTTGCCCCAATTCGGCGATCCAGCGCGCGATCACATAAAACACCGGCGTAAAGACCAGGCCGAAGGCGGTCACGCCGATCATGCCGAAGAACACCGCCGTGCCGAGCGCCTGGCGCAGCTCGGCGCCGGCACCGATCGCCCAGACCAGCGGCGACACGCCGAGAATAAAGGCGAACGAGGTCATCAGGATCGGGCGGAGCCGCAGCCGCGTCGCCTCGACCGCGGCGTCCCAGCGGGTCAAGCCGCGGTCCTCGAGCTGACGCGCAAACTCGACGATCAGGATGGCGTTCTTGGCCGCCAGGCCGATCAGCACCACAAAACCGACCTGGGTGAGGATATTGTTGTCGAGGCCGCGTACGATGACGCCGGTGATCGCCGCGACCAGGCACATCGGCACGATGAGGATCACCGCCAGCGGCAAGGTCAGGCTCTCGTACTGCGCGGCGAGTACCAAAAACACGAATACCACCGCCAGCACGAAGGCGAAGGTCGCGGTGTTGCCGGCGCGGATCTGCTGGAAGGCCAGGGTGGTCCATTCGGTGCCAAAACCGTCCGGCAAGGTCGCCGCCGCGAGCTTGTCCATGATGGCGATGGCCTGGCCCTGCGAGTAGCCGGATGCTGCCGCGCCATCGATCTCGGCCGCGGGAAACAGATTGTAGTGCGGCACGCGGTACGGACCGGCGAGGTCGCGCACCGTGGTGAACGAGCCGAGCGGCACGGTATCGCCGTTGGAATTGCGCACGCGGATTTTCAAAACGTCGCGCACGCGCTGGCGGTCGGTATCGCGGGCCTGCACCATGACCCGGAAGGTGCGGCCGAACAGATTGAAGTCGTTGACGTAGGACGAACCGATGAAGACCTGCAGCGCGTTGAACACGTCGGTGACGTTGACGCCGAGGAGCTGCGCCTTGCTGCGGTCGATGTCGAGATAGATCTGCGGCGTCGACGTCTCGAACTGGGTAAACGCCTGGGCGACGCCAGGCGTTTCCTTGGCGCGCGCGACCAGCGCATCGGCGGCCTGGCGCAACGCCGCAGAGCCATGGCCGCCGCGGTCCTCCACCATCATGCGAAAACCGCCGGCGGTGCCAATGCCGCGCACCGGCGGCGGCAGCGCCGTGACGATGGAAGCGTCCTGAATCGAGGAGAGCCGCTGGTTCAGCTCGGCCTGAATGCCCGCCGCGGATTGATGCGGATCGCCGGCGCGCTCGGCAAACGGCTTGAGCACCAAAAACAGCGCGCCGGAATTCGGCGCATTGGTGAAGGTGGCGCCGGAGAAGCCGACGATGTTCACCGCGTGCGCCACGCCCGGCACGCCGAACGCAATGTCGAGCGCGCGCTGCTGCACCGCGTCGGTGCGCGACAGCGACGAGCCGGGCGGCAGCTGGATGATGACGATGACGTAGCCACCGTCGACCTGTGGGATGAACCCGGTCGGCGTCGTGCGGAACGCGTTCAGCCCGACGCCGATGACGGCGAGGTAGACGACCACCATCAACGCGGCGCGGCGCACCGTGCGCGAGGCGAGCCAGGAAATGGCAAAAGCCACGCGCTCAAAGCCGCGGTTGAAGCGACCAAAGAAACCGTGGATCGGCCGCTCCCACCCGCGGTCGCGGTGGGCCGGGTCATGCGGCTTGAGCAGAAGCCCACACATTGCCGGCGACAATGTCAGCGACACGATCAGCGAGATGACGGTGGCGCCGGCGATCGCCAGCGCGAACTGCCGGTAGAATTGCCCGGATATGCCGGTGATGAAGAACGACGGCACGAACACCGCGCAGAGCACGAGCGCAATCGCGATCAGCGCCGAGCCGACCTCGTCCATGCTTTTGCGCGCGGCATCGCGGGGGGCGAGGCCGGACGCGATATTGCGCTCGACATTCTCGACCACCACGATGGCGTCGTCGACCACGATGCCGATCGCCAAAACGAGACCGAACAGCGACAGATTGTTCAGCGTGAAGCCGAACGCCGCCATGAAGAAGAAGGTGCCGATCAGCGACACCGGGATGGCGACGAGCGGAATGATCGCCGCACGCCAGGTCTGCAGGAACACGATCACCACCAGCACGACCAGCACGATGGCCTCGCCGATGGTGTCGATGACCGCTTCAACCGACTGCTGGATGAATTGTGTGGGATTGAAGATGATGTCGTATTTGACGCCGGGCGGAAACCGCTTGGCCAGTTGCGCCATCAGCTTGGTGACGCTATCGGCGGTGGCGAGCGCGTTCGAGCCGGGACGCTGGAAGATGGCGAGCGCCACCGCGGGATCGTGGTCGAGGAACGAGTTCGACGAATAATCGAGGCCGGACAGTTCGATGGTGGCGACGTCGCGCAGCCGCACCACCGCGCCCGGCGTCTCCTTGACCACGATGGCGCCGAATTCCTGCGGGTTGTCCAACCGTCCTTGCGTCTGCACCGCGATCTGAAACGCGCCGGGATGCCCGACCGGCGGCTGGCCAAGCACGCCGGAAGCAACCTGGATGTTCTGGCCAGCCAGCGCGCTGGTGACGTCGGTGGCGGTCAATCCGAGCGACTGCAGACGGTCGGGGTCGAGCCAGACGCGCATCGAGTAGTCGCGGCCGCCGAACACCAGGATCGAGCCGACGCCGTCCACGCGGGTGAGCGGATCGGTGACTTCGAGCGTGGCGTAATTGGAGATGAACAGCGTGTCGCGCGATTTGTCGGGCGAATACAGATGCACGACCATCATCAGGTCAGGCGAGGCCTTGTTCACCGTGACGCCGATGTTGCGCACGTCGGTCGGCAGCCGCGGCTGCGCGATGGCGACGCGGTTTTGCACCTGCACCTGCGCGGTATCGAGATTGGTGCCGACGTCGAAGCTGACCTGAATGCTGAAGCGGCCGTCGGCGGTCGCGTTCGAGTACATGTAGAGCATGTTCTCGACGCCGTTGATCTGCTGCTCGATCGGCGTCACCACCGTGGCGGCGACCACGTCGGCGCTGGCGCCGGGATATTGGCCGGTGACGTTGATGACCGGCGGTGCGATCTCCGGATATTGCGCCACCGGCAGCCGGAAGAACGCAACGCCGCCCAGGATCACGAACACGATCGAGATGACGGCGGCGAAGATCGGCCGGTCGATGAAAAAGTGCGAGATGCGCATCACCCCGCCTTCGCTTCGCTCGATCCTTTGGGCGGCGGCAATGCGCCCTCGTCCTGCACGGTGACTTTGCCGCCCGGGTGCGCGCGCATCTGGCCGTTGACGATGACGCGGTCGGTGGCGGCGAGGCCGTCCTTGATGACGCGCAGGTCGCCGTCGAGCTGACCGAGCGTGACGTACTTCTGGCGCACCACGTCGCCGTCGTCGACCACCAGCACGTACTTGCGCGCTTGCTCGCTGGCGATTGCGGCGTCGGGGATCAACAGCGCCGTGTAGGGCGGGGAGCCGGGCACGCGGATGCGGCCAAACATGCCGGGCGTGAAGATATTATTTGTGTTGCCGAACACCGCGCGGCCGCGGATGGTGCCGGACGAGCGGTCGATGACGTTGTCGACGAAATCCATGCGGCCCTGGTGCGCGAAATCGGGCTCGTCGATCAGCTTGAGCGACACCGCAACGCCGCCGTCGAGGCCGCCGTTCTTGCTGTGTAGCGCGAAGCGCTGATAGCGCAGATACGACGCCTCATCGAAGGTGAACTCGAAGCGGATCGGATCGACCGAAACGATGGTCGCCAGCAGCGTGGTGTTGCCGCCGGTGCCGCCGGTGACCAGGTTGCCGACCGAGACGCGGCGGTCGCCGATGCGGCCGTCGATCGGCGCGCGCAATTCGCTGTATTCGTCGAGATCGAGCTCGGCCGAGTGCACCATCGCCTCCTGCGAGGCGACTGCGGCTTCGGCGACGCGCTTGGCCTGCATGCGCTGGTCGTAAAGCTGCTCGGTGATCGTCTTGTTGCGCAGCAGCGCCTCGCCGCGCGCGAGATCGCTCTCGGCAAACGCGAGGTTGGCGCGCGCCTGCGCCAGGTTGGCGCGCATCTGCTCGAGCACGATCTGAAACGGCCGACGGTCGATGGTGAAGAGAAGATCGCCCTTCTTCACCATCTGGCCATCGGTGAAATGGATGGCGGACAGATAACCGGACAGCCGCGAGCGCACTTCGACCGAATCGACGGCGACGAAGCGGCCGACATACTCGTCCTGATCGACAACGGTGCGCTGCACCGGCCGCGCCACGGTGACGGTTGGCGGCGCTTCGGTCTTGGCCTGATCGCGGCTCTCGCCGCAGCCGGCCAGCACACCGGCGCCCAGCACCCAGGCAGCCATGAGCGCGGCACGCCGCGCTGCGCCCGAGACAGCCATACGTAGGTTCCCTCTCCCTGCTGCCCCCTGCAGGTGCGCGTAGGGAGGGACATAGCCGGCCGTCGCTGTCAACCGACCGAGGCATTTCGCAGCCGATGGGCGGTGCCCTTCCCTGGAGGCCGCCGGGTTCCCATATGCGAAACCCAGTCTCGGCCGGCCCTCCTGGGCCGTGGGCCGCGACTGCGAACCCTGAGACATCATGAAGATCATTCCCATCAGCCAAGCCCTCGCGGGCCGGCGCGACGATGCCGAGCCCGACAGATCCGCGGTGCCTGCCGAAGACCAGGCGCTGCTCGACGCCTACTCGCGTGCCGTGATCGACGTCGTCGATCGCGTTGGGCCGGCGGTCGTGGCGCTGGCGGTGCGCCGCGGCGAGCGTGCCGGGCGCAGCAACGGCGAACCGATGCAGGGCGGCGCCGGCTCGGGCGTCGTCGTGGCGCCGGACGGACTCATCCTGACCAACAGCCACGTCGCCGGTGCTGCGGGCGGCAGTGCGTCGCGCATCGGCGTGACCACGCCGGACGGCCAGGAATTGCGCGCGCGCCTCGTCGGCGACGATCCCGACACCGATTTGGCGCTGCTGCGCGTCGATGAGTCAGTCACGCTGCCGGCGGCGCCGCTCGGCGATTCCAAGCGCCTGAAACGCGGTCAGTTGGTCATCGCCATCGGCAATCCGCTCGGTTTCGAATCCACGGTGACCACCGGCGAGGTGTCGGCGCTCGGCCGCTCGTTGCGCTCGCGCAACGGCCGGCTGATCGACGACGTGATCCAGACCGACGCCGCGCTCAACCCGGGCAATTCGGGCGGCCCGCTGGTGTCGTCCCATGGCGAGGTGGTGGGCATCAACACCGCGGTGATCATGGGCGCGCAGGGCATTTGCTTTGCGGTCGCCGCCAACACCGCGAATTTCGTGCTCGGCGAATTGGTCCGCCATGGCCGCGTGCGCCGCGCCTTCATCGGCATCGCCGCGCAGCAGATCGCGGTGCCGCGCCGGCTGCGGCACGCTGCGGAACTCAAGCAGGAGCGCGCCGTGATAGCGGGCACGGTCGAGCCGGACAGCGCCGCCGGCAGCGCCGGCTTGCGGCCGGGCGACATCATCGTGCGGCTCGACGGCACGACTATCAGCGGCGCCGATGACCTGGTGCGCGCGCTGACCGGCGACAAGATCGGCCGCAACGTGGCGCTCGAGGTGCTGCGCGGCACCGAGCTGTTGACATTGTCGCTCGTCCCGCAGGAGCGGCGGCGCGCGGCTTAGCCGAGCGCTAAAAAGCGGCGCAGAACAGATTTCTCCTGCGCGTTCCAACAACGGAAGATTTCGGTTGCGCGGTCCGCAACAACGAAACAAGCGCAGCTTGGAACGCGATTGGGCGGAATATATTTTCTTCTTCCGTTTGTCGAAATCAGTGGACTCCAAACATGACCGACCTTTCCGTAGACGCCCGGCTGTTGGCGACCGAGCGCGGGACCGCACCGCCCATCAATTCATCGGTAGTGATCGCCGCCTCCGCCGTATTGGCGGCCGGCGCGCTGGCGCTTGCCGAAGCTTATTCGTGGCGGCAGGGCGCGTTGTTCCTGGTCGGCGGCGCGCTCGGCGTGACGCTCTATCACGCGCTGTTCGGCTTCACCTCGGCATGGCGCGTGTTCATCGCCAACGGCCGCGGCGCCGGCTTGCGCGCCCAGATGCTGATGCTGGCGGCCGCCGCCTTGTTGTTCTTCCCGGCGCTTGGCCACGGCACCTTGTTCGGCCAGCCGGTGCACGGCGAATACGGCGCGGTCGGCGTGTCGCTCCTGGTCGGCGCGTTTCTGTTCGGCCTCGGCATGCAGCTCGGCGGCGGCTGTGCCTCGGGCACGCTCTATACCGCCGGCGGCGGCAACACCCGCATGCTGGTGACGCTCGCTTTCTTCATCATCGGCTCGGCGTTCGGCGCCTGGCATCTGCCCTGGTGGTCGGCGCAGCCCAATGTCGGCTCGGTATCGCTGATCAAATCCTGGGGCTGGGCGCCGGCACTCGCCGTGAGCCTGGCCGCCTTCGCAGTGATCGCTGCCTTCACCGCCTGGATCGAGCGGCGCCGCCACGGCACGCTGCGCAACGGCGTCGACACCGACCGGCGCGGATGGACGCGCTTCCTGCACGGACCGTGGCCGCTTTTGGCCGGCGCGCTGGCGCTGGCGCTCGGCAATTTCGCCACGCTTTATCTGGCCGGCCGGCCGTGGGGCATCACCTCGGCGTTCGCGCTGTGGGGCTCGAAGATTTTTGCCGCGCTTGGCGTCGACGTCGCGTCGTGGGGCTATTGGCAAAGCGCCGAACGCGCCAAGGCGCTGCACGACAGCGTGTTCGCCGACATCACCTCGATCATGGATTTCGGCATCATCCTGGGCGCGCTGCTGGCCTCCGGCCTTGCCGGCAGATTCCAGCCGGGCTGGAGGGTGGAGGGCCGCTCGCTGATCGCGGCGGTGCTCGGTGGCCTGATGCTCGGCTACGGCGCGCGCCTCGCCTATGGCTGCAACATCGGCGCCTACTTCAGCGGCATCTCGTCGTCGAGCCTGCACGGCTGGGTCTGGCTCGCCGCCGCGTTCGTCGGCAGCGTGCTCGGCACTTATCTGCGCCCGTTGTTCGGGCTCAGCGTCGAACGCAGCCTCAAGCGCGTGCAGGCCGAACCCGCGGCGCGGGATTAACGCGGGCCGCGGTTCCGTGGCGCCCTCCTCACGCATGCTGTAACAGACTGCCGGCCAGCATCGAGGCCGCATCGTTGTTCGCGAATGTCGGCGCCGGCAACTGAGCGCCCGGCGCGGCATTGGTCAGCGCCATGGCATCCGCCAATGCACGGAGCGTCGGTTGAACATCGCTCGTCGCGACGGAGTTGAGAGTCTCTGACGACGCCGCGACGGCACCGGCTGATCGGTAGGGCGCGATGCCGTCCACCTGCCAGTCGAGTCCGACACCGCCCAGCGAGGTGGCCGAGGTCACCGTATTGTTGCTGATGTCGTAGATCAAAAACTCCCCGGTACTGGTGTTGCGCAACATCATGTCGGTCTCGTTGGCATTGCCGCTAAGATCGCCGAAGCCGGCGACCGTATATTGCAGGCCGACGGCACCCAGCGACGTCGCCGAGGTGACGTGGCCGTTCTGGAAGTCGTAGACCACGAAGTTGCCGGTGCTGCTGTCGCGCATCATCATGTCGATCTCGCCGGGGCGGCCGGAGAAATCGCCCGCGCCGACGAACTGCAATTGCGATCCGATGCCGCCCAGCGACGTCGTCGACGTGACCTGATTGTTGCTGATGTCGTACAGCGTCACGTTGGCGGTATTGCTGTCGCGCAGCAGCATGTCGGTCTCGTTGGCTTTGCCGCTGAAGTCGCCGAAGCCGAGCACCTGTTCCTGGAGACCGACGGCCCCCAGCGACGTCGCCGACGTGACCATGTTGTTGCTGATGTCGTAGACCACGAAGTTGCCGTTGGTGCTGTCGCGCAGCATCATGTCGGTCTCGCCGGCGTGCCCCGAGAAGTCGCCGAACCCGGCGACACCCAATTGCAGGCCGACAGCGCCCAGTTGGAATGGAGCGCTGGCGTTATTGTTGTTGACGTCGACGATCTCGAAGGCGCCCGTCGACGTGTTGCGCAGCATCATGTCGGTGGTGTCGCCGCTGGTGAAGCCGCCGAGCCCGACCACGTGCCAGGGCGCCGCGATATTGGTCAGCGGGTCGGCTGCCAGCACGGTGTTCTGGCCGAGATCGTAGATCTCGTAATCGGCGGTCGATGCCCGGTGCGTGATCATGTCGGCCGTGGTGCCGGCCGGCGGGGGCGGATTCTGGAAGCCGACCGTCGTGCCTCCGTTGCCATCACTGGTGAGAGAGAAGTTGGCCGAGACGTATTGGCCGGACAGGTCCAGCGTGGCGAGGGTCGCGCCGTTCTCCCGCAGCGAAAGTGTGCCGCCGGTATTGCCGCCGTTCTCCTGCCAGACGGCCGAGAGCGAAGCGTTGAAACCAAGGAAGGAAAGATCGACGCTGTCGTTGCGCGCAAATCCGGCGATGGTGCCGCCGAGCTGACTTGTTCCGGTGTCGAGCCGCAGCGTCTCCGCCACGCCGGCAACGGCAAAGGTCGCGTTCCCGGTGATCGAGCCGCCGCTGCCGAGTTCGAGCGTGCCGGCAGAGATCGCAGTCCCGCCCGAGTAACTATCGGCTGCCGTAAGGATCGTCGTGCCGGTGCCGAGCTGCTCGAATACGCCGCTGCCGGAAATCGTGCCGGCGAGTGTCAGAGAGTCGGATCGATCGACCGCAAACGTTGCGTTGTCGAACACGTCACCGCCGAACGAGCCGGCAGTGCCACCATTGCCGAGTTGCACGGTACCGGCGGCGATGACTGTGCCGGACGCGCTGACATTGCCTAGCAGCGCAAACGTACCGATGCCGGCTTTGGTCAGATCGCCGGCACCAGAGATCGTGCCGGAAAAAGTGGTGGAGTTTGCGGTGCCGAATGTGAGCACTGCGCCATTGAGCGTCACTGCACCGCCGGTGCCGGAGAGGTCACCGACTATTTGATTATTTCCGTTGAGATCGAACGCGCCGCCGTTGATGGTGAGATTACCGCTGTTGGCCAGACTAGCGCCAGCAGCGAGCCGCAACGTGCCGGTCTCGACAAGTGTGCCGCCGGTGTAGCTGTTGGCGGCGGAGAGGACCGTCGTCCCGGCGCCGATCTGCTGAAACGAGCCCGAACCGGAAATAGCGCTGCCAATGGTATGGCTGCCAGAATCGTCATCGGCGAAGGTCGCGTTGTCGACGACGTTGCCGGTGATCGAACCGTCGTTCGTTCCATCGCCGAGCTGCAATGTGCCGGCGGTAATTGTGGTGCCGCCGCCATATGTATCAGCCGCCGTCAGGATGGTCGTGCCGGTACCGATCTGCTTGAACGTCCCGCTGCCGGAAATCACCCCGGCCAACGTGTTGCTGCGAAAATCGTCGTTGGCCAGCGTCGCGTTGTCGACGACGTCGCTGGTGATCGAACCGTCGTTGGCTCCGTCGCCAAGCTGCAATGTGCCGGCGGTAATCGTGGTGCCGCCGCCATAAGTATCAGCCGCCGTCAGGATCGTCGTGCCGGTGCCGATCTGCTTGAAGGTGCCGGTGCCGGATATCGATCCTGCGAAGCGAAACGTATCGGATCGATCGATCGCAAACGCGGCGTCATCGGTCACGTCCCCAGCGATTGATCCCGTCAGACCGCCGTTGCCAAGCTGCAACGTGCCGCCGTTGATCGTGGTGCCGCCGCCATACGCGTCGGCCGCCGTCAAGATCGTCGTGCCGGTGCCGATCTGCTTGAACGTACCGGTGCCGGATATCGATCCTCCGAAGCCAAAAGTATCGGACCGATCGACCGCAAACGCGGCGTCATCGGTCACGTCCCCAGTGATTGATCCCGTCAGACCGCCGTTGCCAAGCTGCAACGTGCCGCCGTTGATCGTGGTGCCGCCAGAGTAAGAGTTGGATCCGCCCAGCACGAGCGATCCGGCGCCATTGATCACCAAGCTCCAGCTTCCGACATTGCCGGAGCCAGCCTGGTCGGTGATGACGTCGGCGATCGATTCAGTCTGCGCGGTCGCCAGCGCAAACGTCAGCGTGCCGTTACCTTGCAGGAATATGCCGCTACCGAAGGCGCTGCCATTGCCAGCGCCAGGACCAGCGCCGGCACCGCCAATGACACTGCCGCCTGAAAGTAGACCACCGTCGATGGTGAGCGAGCCACCCTCCTGAACGAAAATGTCGCCGCCGGCGCCGAGGCCGCCGCCGCCGCCAGCCAATCGGAAGACGCCACTGCCTGGGAAATCAGCGACGCTGCCGCCGTGGCCGCCGCCGACGCCGCCGGCGCCGCCGAAGGCGCCGCCGCCGCCACCACCGCCGAAGCCGCCGTGGCCGCCTGTCGCTCCGTTACCGCCGCCGCCACCGCCGAAGCCGCCGGCGTTGGCGCTGATGTCGGCGAACTGAAAGCCGCCACCGCCGCCGCCACCGAAGCCGCCCCTGCCGCCGAAGCCGCCGACGCCACCGCCGAAGTTGCCGCCGCCGTCGCCGCCGCCGACGCCGCCGCCCCCGGCGCCGCGAGTCGACGTCGAGGATGCTCCTCCTCCTCCCCCCGAAGCGCCACCGCTGCCACCCGTGCTGCTGCCACCCGGAAGAGACCCGGGGATAATGCCCGGTCCACCATTGGCTTCGACACCGCCGGAGTTGGTCCCGCCGTTCGCGCTCAGACCGATTCCGCCACCACCTCCGTACGAAACCGGCATCCCAATGCCGCCGGCCCCGCCGTCGAGGCCGCCGCCACCGCCGCCGGTGTCGCCGATGCTGGCGGGGGTGATGACACTAAACGCGCCGCCCGAGCCGCCTGCGGCCGAGTCGCCGATGAACGTCACGCTGCTCAATGTTACGGCGGCGCCTTGCGCCACGAACAAGCCCCCGCCGAGACCCGCTCCCCCGCCGCCGCCGCCGGCGCCGCCGCTGCCGCCTTGCGCCTTCATGCTTTGCAGCGTCAGATTCTGGATCGTGACCGTGCCGGAATAGGCGAAGAAGCCGTTGTAGGCGTTGGCACCGTTGATGGTCTCGACCTGCACGACGCTGCCGGTGCTGTCGGTGCCCTCGATGGTCAGCGTCGACCCGCTCGGCAGGTTGATTGCCAACAGCTGAGAAGTCAGATCGATCGGGCCGGTGATGTTGATGACGTAATTGCCGGCTGCGCCAGTATCGATGGTGCGGATCGCCCCGTTGAGCGTGGCGGTGTCGGTATTGTTGAAGGTCGCGCCTTCGCTGCTCACGTTATAAGTCGTCGTCATGAGCCACCCCCTATGTCGATTGATCGCCATTGTTTGTTGTTTGCTTATCCCGCCACGCTTCGAGGCTGCCGGCGCGTTCCAGTTCGGCGATCAGCGGCGCCAGCTCGTCGGCATAGGCGTGCCAGCGGCCGAGCCCGCGCGCGTTGACCGGCTGGCGCACCTGGGCGCGGCTCACTGTTTTGACGCGGCTGTCGCGCTCGTAGAAACGTGCGCAATTCGGATCGGGCGGCAGATCCAGATGCGCGAGCAGGCGCGCGAGCGTGCCGTCGAAGTCCTCGACCCAATCGGAGAGCTTGATGGTCAGGATCGGGTTCGGCAGCGCGGCCTTCCAGTGCGCCATCAAGCGGTCGTGCTCGCCGATGTACCACCCGAGATCGGCGAGGTCGTGGGCGTAGCCGTGTGCGCCGTGGAAGCGGAAGGTGAAGATCGACAGCCCGATGTCGCGCGGATCGCGGGCGCAGTAGATGATCCTGGCCCCGGGCAGCATCAGCCCGACCAGGCCGAGATAGTTGAAGTTGCCGGGCATCTTGTCGACGACGCGCTTTTTGTCCGGCCCCAGCGCGTGCAGCGCGGCGAGATATTGTGCGGCGGCGGCATCGAGCGCGGCGCGGTCGAGGCCGGCGATGCGCGCCACGGCCCGGGCGTCGTCGCCGCCGCCGAGCGCGGCAAATGTATTGGTCAACGCGGCGCGCTCGCCGGCGCCATGGGCGTCGCGATGGGCGTCGAGAATCTGCTCGACCAAGGTCGTGCCCGAGCGCGGCATGCCGACGATGAACACCGGCGCCGGATCGGCGTTGGCGGCGCGCGGTCCGGCGGCGAAGCGCTCGCGATGGAGCAGCGCGATGTTGGCGTCGATGAAGGCGCGATGCGCTGGCCGCGAGAACGGCTGGCTCACCGCCAGCAGCTTGTGGCCTGCGGTCCAATGCGCAAACGCGCGCGGGTGCGCGTTCTGGCCCGACCAGAACTTGGCGAGATCGTAGTGCGCCATGATGCGATGCTCGGGCACCGCCTGCGCGCCCATCGCGGCGAGCGCCGCCGCCATCGCCTGCGCGCTGTCGCGGGCGCGGCGCAAATCGCCTTCGCCAATCGCCAGCAATACATGACGCCAGTGCCAGAGTGGCGCGATTTCGGGCGGGATCGGACCGAGTGCGGCGAGCGTATCGAGAACCGCCCTCGCCTCGTCGATCCGTCGCAACTGCAGCAGCGCCAGGGATTTCTGCAAATGCCAGTGGCGCGCAGCGCGTCGATCGTTCGACGGCGCGCTGCCCTTGTCGAGCAGCGTCAGCGCTTCGGCAGAGCGTTCTTCGCGCAAGAACTCGGCGGCAAGATTGAGCCGCGCACCGATGTCGTCGGGCTTTTGCGCAAGCTGTTGGCGCAGCAGCGCCTCCGCACTTTCCGACCCGCCGCTGATGCTCAGGAACGCGGCGAGGTTCGCGGCAGCCGCAGGATGGCCGGGCGCAAAGCCAAGAACTTGCTGCATCGCCCTCTTGGCATCTTCGATCGCACCCTGACGATAACGGGCGACACCGTAATTGATCCAGGCATCGGCAAAGCGCGGCGCAAGCTTGATGGCAGCCGCAAAGGCTTGTTCGGCGCGCGCCGGTTCGTTGTGCGCGAGCCAGGCCTGACCATAGACGTAATGGGCCTGCGGCAGTTGTGGCGCGCGATGGCAGACATCGCTCGCGGCGCGCAGCGCGGCGTCGGCCCGATCGAGAGCCAGCAATGAAATGGCGGCGTGCAGGAACGGGGCTGGATCGTTCGGCAGCGAATCCTGCGTCGCCGTGAGCAGCCGCAGCGCTTCGCCGTGGCGGCCCGCGCCTTGCAGCGCAATGCCGAGGTCAAGTTGAGCGCCCGGCTTGTCGGATCCAAGTGCAAGAGCGCGGGTCAGGAATTCGACAGCGCCGACGAAGTCGTTCGCCTGCAAACGATCCAAACCCTGCCGCCGCATTGCGGCGGCCGACGTGGTATCGTCCCCGGCGCCCGCTGGCACTGCCGACTTTTCTAACTGGCTCTCGCCCACACGAGTCTCACGCGAGTCGTCGCTACGCCGGCACTTCGCCTTTGAGCATCAGCCGGTACAAATAACGCCGCTCGCTCATGTCGTAGTCCGGATTGGCCTGGTGCATGACGCTGCGGTTGT
>Ga0126378_10002583_pt1 | contig 13441 bp, 7 predicted proteins | sample PanSoiMetPlot_23_FD_92587 | JGI IMG/M metagenome (GOLD analysis project Ga0126378, IMG submission 92587) | Tropical forest soil microbial communities from Panama - MetaG Plot_23 | ecosystem: Environmental > Terrestrial > Soil > Tropical forest > Bulk soil | place: Panama | collected 2016-02-17 | reverse complement strand
GTTCGCCGAGATCGCGGCCGAGACCGGCGCGCTCCTCGTGGCCGACATCGCGCACATCGCCGGGCTGATCGCGGGCGGCGCGCACCCGAGTCCAGTCGGCCTCGCGGACGTGATCACAACGACTACGCACAAGACGCTGCGCGGTCCGCGAGGCGCCATGATCATGTCGAAGGCGGACCACGCCTCGGCTGTGGACAAGGCAGTCTTTCCCGGCCTGCAGGGCGGTCCGCACGACCACACGACCGCGGCCATCGCGGTTGCGCTGAAGGAGGCCGCTACACCAGAGTTCGCGGCGTACGCGCGCCAGATCGTTGCGAACTCCAAGGCGCTGGCGGCCGCCCTGGTCGAGCGCGGCTACAGCCTGGTCTCGGGAGGGACCGACAACCACCTCATCCTCATCGACCTGACGCCGCAGGAAATCGGCGGCAAGCCTGCTGCCAAGGCGCTTGACCGGGCGGGCATCGAAGTCAACTACAACACTGTGCCGTTCGACCCGCGCAAGCCATTCGACCCGTCGGGGCTGCGCATCGGCACGGCGGCCATCACCACTAGAGGCCTCACCGAGGTCCACATGCCGCAGGTCGCTGCCTGGATGGATGAGGCAGTCAGGGCTGCTGGCAAACAGGACGACGCGGTCATCGAGCGGATCGCTGGTCAGGTGCGCGACCTGGTGGCCGGCTTCCCGATGCCTGGGTACGCGCCGCAGCCAGAAGCGCCCCTTTCATAAACGGCGGGGGGCGATGCCCTGCCATTCGGCGGCACGTGAACGGCGCCGCATCGCCGCTCGTCTTGAACGCCATTTCTCATAACAGCCCTTGCCATTTCTCCTCATCGAATATACGTTCGAAGTGAGCGCAGCTGCCTGACTTCCCCTGGGTAGCCGACGGAGCGAGCAGTCCTGCCAAGCGCAGACGGTCCCCGGCTCCTGCCGGACCACGACGCGGGCCGCAGGACTGGCTCTCGCCCGGGACCCCAGGGAAGCGCAGGCAGGGAGCAGTTGTGAGCGGGGTGCGATCGGAGCCAGCGGAGGTTTGGCTCATCGATGACCGCCCGGCGAGGTTCGTCTGGCGCGAGCGGCTCTACACAGTGCTGTCGATACTTGAGCGGCCTGCCGCCCGCGCGACCGCTGCGCAGCCGTCGGGCGCGGCAGATGAAAGCGCAGCAGGCGAGGGGAGCGAAGAGACGCCTCCGCCAGAGCCGCCCGCGTGGCGTTGCTGGCGGGTGACAGCGGCTGCCGGGCGGAACGTCCCCCCGAGCACGTTCCGGTTGTGCCAGGACCCAGCCGCCGACCGGTGGCTGCTGACCAGGGGGAACCGCTAACGCGAGGGCGACCTGGGCAACGCGCTGGCGCCCCAGGTCACTCTGGTCGCGGCGCACGGCGGGAGTCGCTGGCCGGTCTGGCTGGTAACGCGGGTGCTCGCTACAGCCCGATCGTGCTCGCGGACCTGCGCCAGTCGATGGTCGGGATCATTGCCTCGGGCCTGACCCGGTGCGCATGGCGCTTGGTGATCTCGAACAGCGACTCGATCAGCGTGTCGGAGAGCAGGTGCGGCTCGAGGCCGAGCTCGACCAGGCCGGAGTGCACGACGTTGTAGTGATGCCCTTCCTCCTCAACCCGAGGGTTGGCCAGGTGTTCGATCGTCACCTTGTCCGGGCTCACCCTGGCGATTGTCTCGGCCATCTGGGTGATCGACATCGACTGCGTCATCTGGTTGAACACGCGGAACTCGCCTGGATCTGCCGGGTTCTCGCAGGCAAGCTGGAGGCAGCGGACAGTGTCTCTGATCTCGATAATGCCGCGAACCTGGCTGCCGTTGCCGTAGATGCTGAGCGGCAGGCCGAGCACCGACTGGATCACGAACCTGTTGAGCACGGTGCCGAAGACGGCGTCGTAGTCGTACCTGGTGGCCAGTCTGTCGTCCCTCGCCGTCTCAGGCGTCTGCTGGCCGTAGACGACTCCCTGGTTGAGGTCGGTGGCCCTAATTCCCCAGATTCGGCACGCGAACTCGATGTTATGACTGTCGTGGACCTTGGACAGGTGGTAGTACGAGCCCGGCCGCTTCGGATAGAGCACCCTGTCCTTGCGGCCCTTGTGCTCGATCTCGATCCAGCCTTCCTCGATGTCGATGTTCGGCGTGCCGTAGGCACCCATCGTGCCGAGCTTGACCAGGTGGATGTCCTGATTGATCTCGGCGATCGCGTACAGCGCGTTCAGCGTGCCGACCACGTTGTTGACCTGCGTGTAGACAGCGTGCTTGCGGTCGACCATGGAGTAGGGCGCGGCTCGCTGCTCGGCGAAGTGGACGATCGCATCTGGGAGGAACTCGCGGACAACGTGGAACGTGAAGTCCGCGTCGGTCAGATCGCCGACGTAGCATCCGATCTCGCGACCTGTGAGCTCGTGCCAGACCCGGATCCTGGACTGGAGCGTCTCGATGGGCACGAGACTGCTTGTGCCCATCTCGAAGTCGTAGCCCCTGCGGGCGAAGTTGTCGAGCACGGCGAGGTCGTGGCCGGCCTCAGACAGATGCAGCGCGGTCGGCCAGCCGAGATAGCCGTCGCCGCCGAGTACCAAGATTCTCACTGTCGCTCCCGCTGTCCGCGTCCGCCTTCAGGTCCGCCGCCCCGGTCGGCCCCGCTCGGGACGCCTCATTGCTTCAACCATCGCACATGGGGTACTACCCTGGGCCTGGGCCGTGTCTGAGGTGGCCGGCACAGGCAGGGCGTGCGGGCGGAATCCGGGCGTTTGCGCGTAGGGCCGGGCTGGTTCCCGTACTGTATACGTGTCCGTTGACCAGCATGCATTCGCGCAGCAAGGACATCAATGGCAAACCTCATCGACAAGCTCCCTGTTGGGCTGGCCAACCGCCTGCGGACCAGGCTCGGTAAGCATTTCGGCAGGTTCGTGATAGTGGCGGCAGTTTCGCTGGCTGTCAGTGAGTTTGCGCTGTTCCTGTTCACTGAGGTGTGGCACGTGACCGGCGGCATCTCCGGCGTGTCGGCGGCTGCGCTCGGCGCGCTGACGAGCTACCTGATGAGCCGGTGGGCCTGGGAGCGCAAGGGCCGGCCGAACGTGCTGCGCGAGACTATTCCGTTCTGGGTCGTCTCCGCGGGTGCCTGGCTGGTACTCGGCCTGGCCACCAAGCTCGGGCTCTACGTCGCCAGGACGGTGGGAGCGACCGGGTTCAAACACTTCGTGATCGTCGGCGGGATCTATTTCCTGGCGAACTGCCTGACATTCCTGAGCAGGTTCCTGATCTTCCACTACGTGCTCTTCGCCGACGCCGGCAAAACCGAGCCCGTCGAGGCAGAGTCACTGTCGCCGATCGCGGCGATGGTGCCAGGCCCTGACGACAACGAGTCCCAGTAGCCGGGTCACATCGAAGCGCTGTTTGCGTTTGCGTAGCCGGTTCTGCCGGCGGTCAGGCTGCCGCGCGCCTGCGGCGCTCTCGCCACCACGTGCCAGCGATGACGCGGGCGAAGTGCAAGCCGTACAGCGCGTTGTGGCCCTTCTTGCTTTGCCCGACCTTGCGCTTGTGAATCGTGGCCGGGCGCTCGATCACGCGGTACCCGTGCGCGAGCACGCCGATGAGCAGCTCTGCGGCCTGGTATTGCGGCTGCTCAAGCTGGACGGCTCCTGTGACGCTGGCGCGCATGGCGCGCAGACCGAAGGACGGGTCGGTGATCCGCTGCCTGGTCAGTGCGCTGATCGTCAGGGCGAACACGCGGACCCCGAGCTTGCGTACCGGGTCCTTGGTCTCCTCGCTGCCCTGGGTCCGTGAGCCGGACACGAAGTCGGCCTGCCCCTCCAGGATCGGCATGACGAGCTCGGAGATTTCGGCCGGGTTGTACTGCCCGTCAGCGTCGGTCGTCACGATGTACTGCGCGCCGCCCTCGCGCGCCAGCCGGTAGCCGAGCCTCAGAGCGGCTCCCTGACCCCTGTTCACGGGCACGTCGCAGACCAGTGCGCCAGCGGCCTCTGCCTCCTTGACGGTCCCGTCCGCCGACCCGTCTGAGACCACGATGGCGGCGACCTTCAGCCCGCAGATGACCGGGGGCAGTGCCTCCACCACCGGGCCGATCGCGCCCTCCTCGTTGTACGCCGCGATCACGATCGCCAGCGGCGGCAGTGCGGTGGCGCGAGCGCCGTAATGGGTGGCGAATGCCTCCACGGCCGCAGCGTCTACAGCCTCGCTGTCGATAGCAGCGGGGTGGGCGGAACGGCTCTGACGAGATGTCACTTGGCTGTCTCCGAGAGTTCAGGCCACGCAGTACGGCTTCTGGGCGGATTGTAATTATTGAGCTTGAACGAACCAGTTCGCCGAATCGTGCCAGCAGGCTGTTACGCGCCGGTGGACAATTCGATGACCACGTGAGCGCTGCCGCAGCCCCGTGGTCGGCTCGGGTGCCCGGCCTCGCCTAGCAGTTTCGGCCGGATCGAGCTTGCAGGCACCCAGATGCGAGGACAGTGTATCGGCAAGCTTCGCACTGAGGTTCGTGATGGGGGTGATCCAGGCCAGAGAGCCCGGTTCGCCCCTGGGCCAGGGCGGTGATACCGACAACTCGCGCGAATCGCCCGGCGTATCGTTGTCCTCGTAGTCGGCGGTAGCCTGCGGTGGCGGCGCACGATTACGCCATGTCGCGATGTTCGCAGTGTTGGCGACATCGAATCGGTCGTGGCTGAAGTAGCCAGTGACCTGGTTGGATGAGTGCGTCGACCAGCATTTGGATCGCGGAGGCCCGTGGGCATGAATGAGGGACAGGGAGCGCGTGCCGCATCGGTGCCCTGGGGCGCCGAAGACGGGTCGCCCCCTCCTGCGCGGGAGCTCGCGCCGTCGCGGCCACCGCAATCTCAGGCGACCTCGGCGCCAAAGCCAGCGCAGCCCCCTGAGGAGGCTGACGAGCCGCACGCGCGTGTCGACGCGCGCAAGCTTGAGACCGCCCTGCTCGAGCTGCGCGACGCCGTCGGCAAGACCCAGCTCTTGCTCGATTTCCCTGGGATCGAGGTCGCGCGAGCCGAGCGGCAGCGGATGATCAGCCAGATCGAGGATTACTTGCTCCCAAGGCTGCGTGAGTCTGGTGCACCGATCCTGATCGCGATGGTCGGGTCGACAGGCGCGGGCAAGTCAACGCTGCTGAATAGCATTGTCGGTAGCCAGGTAAGCGCGACGGGCATTCGCCGGCCGACGACGAACAGCCCAGTCCTTGCCTGCCATCCTGAGGAAGTCGGCTGGTTCGCTGAGAACGTATTCCTGCCGACGCTGCCGCGGGTACGGCAACAGGGCCTGGCGCGTCCTGGCCGCGACGGGCTGCTCGTGCTGGCCACGAGTGAGGGATTGCCTCGCGGCATCGCCCTGCTCGACACCCCCGACATCGATTCGGTGATCGCCGCGCATCGGCAGTTCGCCCGCCAGTTTCTTGACGCCTCTGACCTGTGGCTATTCGTCACGACCGCCCGGCGGTATGCCGACGCGGTCGTCTGGGAGCTGCTGAAGGACGCCAGGGACCGCGGTGCGTCGCTGGGCATTGCCATGTCCAGGGTGCCGCCGGCGGCCGGCCAGCAGCTGAGCGATCATTTCAACGCCATGCTCGAGGCGAACGGCCTCGGCGACGTGCAGCGCTTCGTGATCCCCGAGACCATCGTGACCGACGCCCAGCTGCCGGTTGAGATCTCCGCGCCCGTCAGGAAGTGGCTCGAGGACACCTCACGCCGCGACGAGCGGCGAATCGCGATCCTCACCCAGACGATGTCAGGCGTCCTCGACTCGTTCGAGACCAGGATTCCTGCCCTGGCCGGGCTCGCGCACACCCAGGTAGCGCTCCAGGAAGAGTTGCGATCGGCGGCCGAGGCGGCCTATGCGGCCGCCCTTGCTGAGCATGACGAGGCCATCAGGAGCGGGTCGCTGCTCCGCGGCGAGGTCTTGGCCAGATGGCAAGACTTCGCTGGGACCGGCGACCTGATGCGGACGCTCGAGGTCCGCAGGAGCAAACGGCGGCCCGAGCGATCCAAGCGGCACGCCGCGATGTCCGCCAGGGCGCAGGCGCTCAAGATCGCGATCGGGCAGAGCCTTGAGGCACTGACTACCGCGCTCGCTGATCGCGCGGCAGAGGACGCCATGGAGCGCTGGCAGGCTAGCCCTGCAGGTGCAGGCTTGCTCGCGGAGGCGCGCCAGGCGCAGCAGGCTCCGGTCGGGGCTGAGCTCGCCTACGCGTCGCTGCGCAAGTGGGAGGGCGAGCTCCAGTGGGGCTTCCCTGGCGTGCAGAGCGATCTGGCGGCGAGCCTGCCAGATGGCGGCGTAGGTGCGCTCGCCGGATCGTCCGCCGACCTGCAGCGCCGGATCGCGCAGGCCGTCGCCGCGTGGCAGGATCATCTGTTGCATCTGGTGCAGACCGAGAGGGTCACCAAGCGGTCGATCGCACGGGTCGCGTCGTTCGATCCCGAGTCGCTCGCCCTCGTCATGACTATCGGCGTGCTTGGCTACGGCGCGGGTGATGTGATTGTGAGCGAGGGTGCGAGTGCGGTTCAGCAGCGGTTGCTGACCTCGTTGTTCGGGGCTGGCTTGATGCGTGACATCGGCGGCCAGGCCCGCCAGGACCTGCACGAGCGCATCCGTCTGCTGTTCTCAGAGGAGGCGCTGCGGTACAACGCGCTGCTCGAGGCCGTGGGCGGCCTGGAGGAGGCTGCTGCGGCTGACCTTTACCAGGCCAGCTACTCGCTGGAGTCCGCGCGGTGAGCCCGCGAAGGCCGGCGACGCCGGAGTTGAGCGGAGCGGCGGAGGCGGCGGAATCCGGCAAGGCCGGGATCCTGGCTGCGCCCGACGGGCCAGGAGACTCCACCATGCCCCGGACGCAAGAAGGCACTCCGCAGGAACAGGCGGCCGAACCTGCGGAGCCGGACGACGCCAAGACAGCCGCGCCGCCCCCGACGCAGGACGCGACCGCGCCCAAGGACGCTGCCGCGAAAGGTTCTCGGCGAAGCAGGCTTCCGGTTCGGGCTCGGTCCATGCGGCCCGCCACTCGTTCGCCGCGCCCCGACGGTGCCGCATCGCAACGGGGTGTCGCCCCTCCGCTGCCCGTCAGGGTGCCCGCAAGCCAGCGCGGTCCAGGTCAAGCGGGCCAGGCGCCGGGTCCGCCTTGGGAGAGCGCGGTGGCGCCGGATGAGCGACCAGGCGACCGCCGGGTCGAGGACTCAGCGTCGTCGGCCCAGCCGACCGCCGTCGGGCCGGCCGGTGATGCGGCCGTGCGGCCGCCCGCCGATGAGGCCGCCGCCCAGCCTGTTGCGGTTGAGCCAGGCGCCCCTGCTGAACTGGATGCGCCGGCGGAGGCCGACGCGAGTGTCGGCCTGTCCGCGCGCCTGATGGCGCTGGCCAGAATGATCCAGATCGGCCACGCGAGGAGCGGCAGAGAAGGTTTCAGCGAGAAGTTGCTCGCCGACGCCGAGGACGTGCTCGCGCGGGCGGGTGAGCGGATGCGACTCTCGTCGAGCCATACCGTAGTCGTGCTGGCCGGCGGAACCGGGAGCGGCAAATCGTCACTGTTCAACTGCGTGGCCGGCGCCGACTTCTCCACGGTCGGAGTAACAAGGCCGGTGACCAGGGAAGCACACGCGTGTGTCTGGGGGCAGGCTGGCTCTGGCGCGATCCTGGACTGGCTTGAGGTCCCTGCGCGCCACAGATTCACGCGCGCGAGCGCACTGGACAGCGGCGAGGATGACCTGGCCGGACTTGTACTGCTTGACCTCCCCGATCACGACTCGGTGATGAGTCACGCCGGGCAGCTTGTTGACCAGCTGGTCAGCAAGGCCGATGTCATGGTCTGGGTCCTCGACCCGCAGAAGTACGCGGACGCGGCCGTGCATAGGCGGTTCCTCGTCCCGCTGGCGAGCCACTCTGACGTGCTCGCCGTCGTGTTGAACCAGTCTGACCTGCTCGATCCGGCGCAGGCTGACGACTGCGTGGCCGACCTGCGTCGGCTGCTCGACACGGAGAACTTGCACGATGTGCCCGTCATCGTCACCTCGGCGGTGACCGGGACCGGGATGGAAGATCTGCGTAATCTGCTGGTCGATGGGGTCGCCGCCAGGCGCGCGGCCGCGGCCAGGATCTCCGATGACGTGGACGACGTCGTCACCAGATTCGAGCCCTACGCGGGCGAAGTGGATGCGACTGTCAGCATTCCGGCTGCCGCCAAGGCTCGCCTCGCATCCAGGCTCACGGCGGCGGCAGGTGTCACGGCAATATGCGACGGCCTGCGCAGCGCGAGGGAACTTCGCGCGGTCGACTTCGTCGGCTGGCCCGTCGCGTGGTTCGTCCAGCGAGTAAGCGGACGTGACCCGATCCGCAGGGTCAGGCTCGGCATGATCTGGGACGACCTCAGGTCGGTGACCGGCGGGCCGGCCGGCGCGCAGCAAGCCGAGGTCGATAACGCGCTGACCGACCTCGGCGACGAGCTCGCTGAGCAGCTGCCGAAGCCGTGGTCAGGCACTGTGCGCACTGCAGTCAGGTCCCGGGCCGACCTCATCCCTGGCGCTGTCGGGTCGGCGATCAAGGAAGCTCTCCCGGCCGAAGACAGCACATTGTGGTGGTGGCGTCTAGCTGGCCTGTGGCAGGGCCTGCTGCTCGGAGCGGCGGCTGTCGGCCTGGTCTGGCTTGCGCTGATCCTGACGTTCGGTGTGTTCCACGCGGCCGCCGGATTGCCCGCGCTGCTCAGCAAGGTCAGCGTGATGCCGTGGATCGGGGCAGGTACTGCCGCGGTGCTAACACTGGGCGCGGCGACTTCGTGGGCGTGCCTGCGCCACGTGCGAACATCAGCTGAGCGGGAGAGCGCTCGGCTCACCACCGACATCGGGGAAAGGATCGACGCGGTCGCCCGCGAGACGGTCGTGATGCCAGCAGAGCAGGAACTCTCCGAACTCGCGCGGTACCGCGAGGAGTCTGAGATCGCGGCGCGCGGACTCTGACGAGCTCCGCTCGGCTGACGCAGCCGCGAGTATGGGCATCCGCTTGCAGGCCGAGCCGGCGATCATCTCACAGCCGGCCCCATCGCTGCCGCCGCCGTCCACAGGGGCGCCGGGCGCAGGGTGCCTTGTCCACAGGCGGAACACGAACCGGGCGCTCGGGTCAGCGATCGCGCGATCTTTAGGGGAAGCCAGGTAGCAGCCGCCGCCGCGGCAGCGGATACGCGACAGGCGCGGTGCTGCCTATCAGTTCCGGAGGATCGCGATGTTCAACGAGGCTCAGATCAGCCTGATCGGATACGTCGCCACGCAGCCGTTCACGAAAAAGGTCGGCGGCGCCGACAAGGTATCCATGCGGGTCGCGTGGACCCCGCGCAGGCAGGACAAGACCACCGGCGAATGGACCGACGGCAACACGTCCTACGTCAACGTGGTGTGCTGGCGCAGGCTCGCCAACAACGTCGCCATCTCCCTGCGGACGGGAGATCCGGTGGTGGTCATGGGAAGGCTGTCGGTCCGGCCATACGAGGACAAGACCGGTGTCAGGCGGATCGCGGTGGATGTCGATGCGAGCGCGATTGGCCACGACCTTTCTCGTGGCGTCTCGACGTTCAGGCGCGTCAGGCCGCCGACCGGCATGACCGCGGCGGAGTTCGCGGCGGCGCAGGCCGCCGGCCAAATCCCGGACGGGGCGGATGGGCCGGGCGGAGAGGATAGCATCGCTGGCGGCAACGGGCACGCGATCGCGGCCGGGCTAGGCCGCCGGCCGGACGACGCCGCGGAACTGGCCGACCCTGCGGGCGAAGAAGGCTGGGCGCCAGGCGATGCGGACTCGCCGCTGTCGGATGAGCCGGCGCAGCCGTTCTTCGACGAGTCGGCGATTAGCGAGAACGATGTGACATTGGAACCCGCTCCCACGTCGTCCTAGCCGGGCTGGCCTGGTGAGCGTCGCGGCGCGTCAGGCCGTCCGTGCGAACCGCGTCGCGACTGGACCTACGCTGGTAGCATGCCCGAGTTCATCTACCAGATGCAGGCCGTGCGCAAGGCCCACGGCGACAAGGTAATCCTTGACAACGTCACGCTCGCGTTCTTGCCAGGGGCCAAGATCGGCGTGGTCGGGCCGAACGGCACAGGCAAGTCAACCCTCCTGCGGATGATGGCGGGCGTCGAGCAGCCTTCGAACGGCGAAGCGCGGCTGATGCCAGGTTTCTCTGTCGGGATTCTCGAGCAGGAGCCGAAGCTCGATGAGTCCAAGACAGTACTCGGCAACGTCGAGGACGGCGTGGCGGAGACCAAGGCGCTGCTTGATAGGTACAACGAGGTCGCCGAGGAGATGGCGACCGACTATTCCGATGACCTGCTCGCGGAGATGGGCAGGCTCCAGGAGCAGCTCGACCACAGGAACGCTTGGGACCTGGAGAGCCAGCTTGACCAGGCGATGGACGCGCTGCGCTGCCCGCCTCCCGACGCCGACGTGAGCGTGCTCTCCGGTGGGGAGAAGCGCAGGGTGGCGCTGTGCAGGCTGCTGCTTTCCCAGCCCGACCTGCTGCTGCTCGATGAGCCGACCAACCACCTGGACGCCGAGAGCGTCCAATGGCTCGAGCAGCACCTGGAGAAGTACCCGGGCACCGTCGTCGCGGTGACGCACGACAGGTACTTCCTTGACAATGTTGCTGGGTGGATTCTCGAGCTCGACCGCGGCCATGCGTACCCGTACGAGGGGAATTACTCGACCTACCTGGAGACAAAGGCCGCGAGGATCAAGGTCGAAGGCCAGAAGGACATCAAGCGCCGCAAGCGCCTTGAGGAAGAGCTCGAATGGGTGCGGTCAAGCCCGAGGGCACGGCAGGCCAAGAGCCGGTCCAGGCTGCAGCGCTACGAGGAGATGGCTACGGAGGCCGAGCAGAACCGCAAGCTCGACTTCGAGGAGATCCAGATCCCGCCTGGCCCGCGGCTCGGCACGCTCGTGGTCGAAGTAGACGGGCTCTCCAAAGGTTTTGGCGACCGAATGCTGATCGAAGACCTGAGTTTCTCGCTGCCTCCCAACGGCATCGTCGGCGTCATCGGCCCGAACGGGGTCGGCAAGACCACGCTGTTCAACATGATCGTCGGCGAGGAGGAGCCCGACAGCGGGTCCATCAAGATCGGCGAGACCGTCAAGATCGCGTATGTCGACCAGGCCAGGGCGCGGATCGACCCTGACAAGAACGTCTGGGAGGTGATCTCGGACGCGGAGTCCTACATCAGTGCGGGCAGGTCAGAGATCCCCAGCCGCGCCTACGTCGCCGCGTTCGGCTTCAAGGGCGGCGATCAGCAGAAGCTGGCTGGCATCATGTCCGGCGGCGAGCGCAACAGGGTGAACCTGGCACTGACGCTCAAGCAGGGCGGGAACTTGCTGCTGCTTGACGAGCCGACCAACGACCTGGACGTGGAGACGCTGTCCTCGCTTGAGAACGCACTGCTCGAGTTCCCCGGTTGCGCCGTCATCACCAGCCACGACCGATGGTTCCTCGACCGGATCGCAACCCACATCCTGGCGTGGGAGGGCGGGTCGAGCTGGTTCTGGTTCGAGGGAAACTTCGAGGCGTACGAGAAGAACAAGATCGAGCGCCTCGGCGCGGAGGCTGCCAGGCCGCACCGCGTCACGTACCGCAAGCTCACCCGCAGCTGACGTCCGAACGGGACAAGCCAGCCAATACGGCTATGCTCGACGCGCGCCGACCAAGCCGGTCATGCGTCTGGGTTTACCTGGCGGCCACATGTCGGCGGAGCTTCGGGAGACGAAATTGAGCGTTGCGAATGGCCGGTCGGTGGGTCAGGCGGCGGGCGGCGGGGGCGTCAGGGCGAGGAGCGCCGCACTTCCTGCCAGGGCTCACGTGGTCGTCATCGGCGGCGGCATCATCGGGACATCGGTCGCTTACCACCTCGCTCACATGGGCATGAAGGACGTGCTGCTGCTCGAACGTGACCGGCTCACCTCGGGCACGACCTGGCATGCGGCCGGGCTGATAGCGACGTTCGGCTCGACGTCGCAGACCTCGACCGAGCTTCGCCAGTACACCCGCGACCTGTACGCGAAGCTAGAGGCCGAGACCGGCCTGGCGACCGGCCTGAAGCAGTGCGGCCTGATCGAGCTGGCGATCGAGCCTGGCCGGCTTGAGGAGTACCGGCGCGTGGCAGCGTTCAACAGGCACTGCGGCGTGGAGGTGCACGAGATATCGCCCCGCGAGGTCGCGGAGCTGTGGCCGCTGGCGCGGATCGACGACGTGATCGCGGGGTTCTACATTCCTGATGACGGCCGCGTGAACCCGGTTGACGTGACAATGTCGCTGGCCAGGGGCGCGCGGATGCAGGGCGTGACGATCATCGAAGGCGTCGCGGTCACCGGGTTCTCTCGCGAGCGCGGCACGGTGACAGGGGTGCGCACGCCGCAGGGCGATATCGAGGCCGAGTACGTCGTCAATTGCGCAGGCATGTGGGCCCGTCAGCTCGGAGAGCTTGCAGGAGTCCCCATCCCGCTGCAGGCCGCCGAGCACTACTACTTGCTCACCGAGCCGATCGAGGGCGTCGACGGCTCGTGGCCCGTGCTCGAGGACCCGGCGTCTTACGGCTATTACCGCGAGGAGGGCGGCGGCCTGATGCTCGGCATGTTCGAGCCGGTCTGCGCTCCCTGGCGGGTGGAGGGCATCCCCGCGGACTTCTCGTTCGGAGAGCTGCCGCCAGACTGGGACCGGATGGGACCGTACCTGGAAAAGACCATGGCCAGGGTGCCGGTCACCGAGCAGATCGGGATCAGGAAGTTCTTCTGCGGCCCGGAGAGCTTCACCCCTGACCTACTGCCGATTGTCGGCGAGGCGCCCGAATTGCGGAACTTCTTTGTCGCCGCGGGCCTGAATTCAATCGGGATACTGACCGGCGGCGGCATCGGCATGACCGTCGCGCAATGGATCGTGAACGGCAGCCCGGAACTCGACATCACTGGAATCAGCATCGACCGCCTGCACCCATACCAGGCCAATCCCGAGTACCGGGCGACGCGGACGGTCGAGTCGCTCGGCCTGGTCTACGCCACCCATTACCCGCACCGGCCGACCACGACGGCTCGGGGAGCGCGGCTGTCGCCGATCCACTTCAAGCTGGCCGCGCGCCGCGCGTGCTTCAGGGATGTCAGCGGCTGGGAGGGCGCGGACTGGTACGCCCCGGACGGAGTCGAGCCCGAAGTAGGCGACCTGTCCTGGGGTCGCCCGCACTGGTTCGGCTACTGGGAGGCTGAGCATCACGCCACGCGTAACGGCGTCATCGTCATGGACATGTCCTTCATGGCGAAGTTCCTTGTGCAGGGCAGAGATGCGGCGCGGGAGATCGAACGGATATCAGCCAACCAGGTCGCGGCGGAGCCCGGCCGGATCACCTACACCCAGTGGCTGAACGAGCGGGGCACGCTCGAAGCCGATCTGACTGTCACGATGCTCGACGAGGATCGGT
>Ga0126378_10002581_pt1 | contig 13449 bp, 8 predicted proteins | sample PanSoiMetPlot_23_FD_92587 | JGI IMG/M metagenome (GOLD analysis project Ga0126378, IMG submission 92587) | Tropical forest soil microbial communities from Panama - MetaG Plot_23 | ecosystem: Environmental > Terrestrial > Soil > Tropical forest > Bulk soil | place: Panama | collected 2016-02-17 | reverse complement strand
TTCCCGCGGCTTGCTGCCGTCCGGGGGCCCGATCACGCCATCCCGGTACATCATGTCCAGAATCCGGGCTGCCCGCCCGTATCCCAGCCGCAATCGCCGCTGCAAAGTTGAAGTCGATGCCTTCCCCATTTCGAGCACCACCCGCAGCGCGTCTTCATACATGGGGTCCTGATCGCCGTTCGACTCGTCCTCAATCTCCACCTCGCCGTCCTCGTTCGGCGGAGCCAGCAGGAACGACTGATCGTACTCCGGCTTTGCCTGGGCCTTCCAGAACTCGACCACCGAATTGATCTCGTTCTCCGTCACGAACGCGCCATGCACACGCGTCAGGCGGGATGACCCTGGCGGCAGGAACAACATATCGCCCTTGCCCAGCAGATGTTCTGACCCCATCACGTCGAGAATGGTGCGGCTGTCCACGCGCGTCGCCACCCGGAAGCTGATGCGCGCCGGGAAGTTCGCCTTGATGATGCCCGTGATCACGTCAACGCTCGGGCGCTGCGTCGCGAGCACCAAATGCATCCCCACCGCGCGCGCCATCTGCGCCAACCGCGTGACCGACTCTTCCACGTTCCGCCCTTCGAGCATCATCAGATCGGCCAACTCGTCGATCAGGATCAGAATGTAGGGAAGCGGCTTCAGTTCCTCGCCCGGGGACTCCTGCGGATCTTCGAACAGGCTGCGTGGCTGTCCCTGCAGCGTCCTTACCTTCTTGTTGAACTGATCGATATTCCGCGCGCCATGCTCCGCCAGCAGCCGCAAACGCCGCTCCATCTCGCCGACCGCGTTGCGGAGCGCGTTCGTCGCCTTCCTCGGGTCCGTGATCACAGGCGTCAGCAAATGCGGGACGCCCTCATACATCCCAAGTTCGACGCGCTTCGGATCCACCATGATCATGCGCACTTCATCGGGCGTCGACTTGTACAGGATCGACATGATCAGCGAATTGATCATTACGGACTTGCCCGAACCCGTCGAGCCCGCGATCAGCAGGTGCGGCATGGTCTCGAGCGACGCGACCTTGATCCGCCCGTTGATGTCTTTGCCCATCGATATCGTCATGTGCGACGCCGAGTTCTCAAACTCCTCAGACTCGAGCACAGCGCGCAGGCTGATCAGTTCGCGCTTAACATTGGGCACTTCAATTCCGACGGTTGGCTTGCCGGGAATACGTTCAATCAGGATCGACTCGGCCTGCAAACCCAGGCAAAGATCCTCGGTCAGCGTTGTAATACGGCTGTACTTAATGCCCGCTTCAGGCTTGAACTCGAACGTCGTCACCACAGGACCGGGGTTGATTTGCACGACCGAGCCGAATACGTTGAATTCCTCGAATTTTGCTTTAATCGCCGCCGCCGTGTTCTTGAGTTCCTGCTCGTCGAACGCGGAACGCTGCGGGACCTCATTTAATAGCTCGGTTGAAGGCAGGCGGTAAAGCGTCGGAAGCTTGGTCTGCGCCACCTTCGTCTTTGGCTTCGAAAACGGAAACTCCACCACATTCGATTCCTCAGGCTTCTCATCGAGCCTGCAAATGGGAATCTCACCCGCCGTTTCCGGCTCCGCCGGCGGCGCCGGGGCCGCAGGCGCAACAGGCGCCGGAGCGTCTTCCCACGGCAACGTCTCCTGATCCGTCGCCGGGACCACAGGTTGCGTCCGCCGCGTCGCCTGCAGATCGACAATCGGCGCGGCAGGCACAGAATTCAGCGGAACGGCCACAGGCGCCGCTGCCGGTTTCGGACGCGCCTTCTCTTTCCGTTCCGCCCTCTCCCGCTGTTTCTGGATTGCCGCCTCACGCCGCCGCTCGAGGAAGCCACGCCAACGATCCCGAATCCCCCGGAACAACCTCGCGAACGGAGCCAGCCATCGCTCGAGCGTCGCGAGGGAAAACGCGGAAACCAGATATACCGAAATGATCAGCGCCGTCGCCAGAACAACGGCTGTTCCGGCAAAATTCAGAGACTGACGTAGGATACGGGCCACCAGAAAACCGGCGGCGCCGCCCGGCATCACCGTGCGATCGAACAGCCGCCAGTCGGGCAGAAGCGCTGCCGCGCCGCAAGCTGAAAGCACCAGAACTGCGCTGCCGACGATTTTCACGGCGGGCGCCGCGAGCGCTTCCGAGCGGATCCACTTCCATCCGAGCGCGAACATCAGCACCGGAAAAACGAACGCCGCAAGCCCGAAAGCCTGCAGAAAAGCGTCGGCCACCCAAGCGCCCGCGGGCCCGATCAGATTCTCGGCGCCTTTGGCCTCAGAGATGGTATTCCACGACGGATCGGACGGATGAAACGACGCGAAGCTCAGGAGGACGAGAATGCCCGCTGCAAGGAACAGGAATCCCATCACCTCGTTGAGGCGTTTAGACTGAGTCGGGGTAAAAAGCCTCATCCGGCTGGCGGACGGAAGAAGCCAGAGCGTACTCAGTATCTCAGAAATCCGGCGCCAAAGCTACTTTGCCGCGTATAGTCCTGTTATGGTGCACCGCAGCAATATCGTCTCCGCTTTGGCCGCCATCATTTTCTGCGCCTCGCCCCTCGCCGCCGCGCAACCTGATCCGCTCGACCGCCAGCGCCTCATTGCCCATTTCGAAATGACGAATAGCTGGCTTGCGGACGAGGTTTCGCATCTTTCGTCCGCGCAACTCCATTTCCGTCCCTCGCCGATGTCCTGGAACATCCTCGACTGCGTCGAGCACCTCACCCTCGCCGAGCCTGAATACTGGGCGCTGTATCAAAAATCGATGAAAGCGCGCGCGACCAAGGAGGAATCGCCCAGCGAAGACATCGACCGCATGTGGTACGGCATTGACCGCACCAACCGGGACAAAACCGTCCCCTCCGAAACGCCAAAATCGAAATATGACGACATCGCCCCTGCCTTGGAGGCGTTCGAGTCACTCCGAGCGACCATGCTGAGTTACATCAAAACCACTCAGGAGGACTGGCGCCTCCACATGATTCCTGAGTGGAGCCGCGACGGCTACCAGTGGCTGCTTATGATTTCGGCGCACTCCCAGCGCCACATCCTGCAAATTCGCGAGATCAAGCACAGCCCCGGCTATCCGGCCAGCTAGGAGCCCTTCCGAATTACTGATCCTGTCGCGGGTGCGGGGCATCTGATGCCCATGATCAGACGCTTGATCGCCCTCATTGCTTTTCTCTCCAGCACAGCTTGGGCGCAGCCGGCGCCGCCCGCGTTGTCGCCAGATGCCGCGCTGAACAAACTACTTCAAGGAAATCAGCGGTATATACGTCACAAGGAACAGCATCCCGATGAAACCCTGGCCCGCCGTAAGGAATTAGTAAGCACGCAGCACCCATTCGCGGTCATCCTGAGTTGCGCGGATTCCCGCGTTCCACCCGAACTGGTGTTCGACCAGGGTTTGGGCGATCTATTCGTCATCCGCGTAGCCGGCAACATCGTGGACGACGCGGTTTTGGCCAGTATCGAATACGCCGTCGAGCACACCGGAACAAAACTGGTTGTCGTTCTGGCGCATGAAAGCTGCGGCGCGGTGACGGCTGCCGTCGAAGGCGGAAAGGCTCCCGGCCATCTTTCGGCGTTGGTCGCCGCTATTCAACCCTCTGTTGAGGCCACAGCCAATCTGTCCGGCGACAGGATTCACCTTTGCGTCCTCGAAAACTCGCGTCGCGTCGCGCGCCAGATCCGTCAATCCGAACCGTTACTGAAAGAGGCGGTGGACCGAAACGAACTGAAAGTCGTCGCCGCCGATTACGCCCTCGACACGGGAAAAGTCACCGTGCTCGAAGACCATCCGTAGAAATCCAGCGAAGCCGCATCCAGGTTCTTGGTCAAGCAGGCCGAGCGCCCAAGTTCAATAGCGGCGGCTACGGTTTCGGCCCGCGAAGCCATCCGGGGCCGAACGTAGTCTACTCGACCTGGACACAGCGCCTTCAGCACTGGATGGCCGACATCGGCATGTCCAAAGCCAAATGAGCGCCGAAACATCGAATGCGAAAATGTATCAGTAGTGGATTTCCTCTCGGGTCTCAATCCCCAACAGCGTGAAGCCGTAGAAGCCACCGAAGGTCCGGTGCTGATCCTCGCAGGCGCGGGCAGCGGCAAAACCAAAGTCATCACGCACCGTATCGCGCACCTGATCACCGCGCGACACGTGCCGCCCTCGTCCATTCTCGCGGTCACATTCACCAACAAAGCCGCCGCCGAAATGCGCGCGCGCATCGACCGCCTCCTCGAAAACGCGAATCTGCAATCCGCGCCGCTGCTCTCTACGTTTCACTCCTTCTGCGTGCGCCTGCTCCGCCGTGACGGCGCTGGTCTCGCCTCCATTCGCCCCGGTTTCACCCGCACGTTTTCCATCTACGACGACGAGGATCAGCTCGCGATCATCAAAGCCGCCTATCGCCGCATGGGGCTCGACGAAAAGCAGATGCCCTATCGCGCCACTCTCTCGCAGATCAGCCAGGCGAAGAGCAACAAAGAAACCCCGCAGGAGATGTACAACCGGTCCACCGACCCGCGCATGACCCGCGTCGCCGCCGTGTACGAGGAATACGAAGGCGCGCTACGTCAAGCCAACGCGCTCGATTTCGACGATCTTCTTCTCGAAAGCGTGCGCCTGCTCTTCCACGACACTGATACGCGCGAAGCCTGGAATCGTCGCCTGAACTACATCATGATCGATGAGTATCAGGACACCAACCGCAGCCAGTATGAGCTGATGCGCCTCCTGACGCAGTATCACGACAACGTCTGCGTGGTGGGCGACGAAGATCAGTCGATCTACAGTTGGCGCGGCGCCGATATCCGCAACATTCTCGATTTCGAAAAGGATTATCCGCGAGCCAAAACCATCCGCCTCGAACAGAACTACCGCTCGACCAAAAACATCCTCGAAGCCGCGAGCACCGTTGTCGCCAACAATCAGGAGCGCAAAGGCAAATGGCTCTGGACCGAATCCGATGAAGGCGATCTCGTCACCGTCTATGCCGCTCACGATGCCGAGAACGAAGCGCTTTTCATTGCCGACACCATCGAGAAGATCCTCCGCCAGCATCCCGGACGGCGCATCGCCATCCTCTACCGCACGAACTCTCAGTCGCGTCAGATCGAAGAAGCGCTGCGCCGCTACAACCGCAGCTACAACATTGTCGGGGGCTTCAGCTACTACCAGCGGGCCGAAGTCAAAGACATCGTCGCCTACCTCAAGCTCGCCGTATCGCAGCGCGATTCGATCAGCCTCGCCCGAATCATCAACACGCCGGCGCGCGGTATCGGGCGCACCACTCTCGAACAGGCCGAAAAATACGCGAACGAGAACAGCCTGAGCCTTTGGGACGCGATCGGGCGCATGCTGGAAACCAATCAGTTCGGTACGCGCGCCCACTCAGCGATAGCGGCGTTCAAAAACCTCATCGAGGAACTCGCCGAAACCGTCCGCGCGAAGCCGCTCAACGAAGCTCTTGCGTTCATCGAAGATCGCACAGGCTATCGCAAAATGCTCGAGCAGGAGAACACGCCCGAAGCCGAAGCGCGCCTCGAAAACCTGACCGAACTGATGAACGCCGCGGCCGAAGCCGTCGAACGCGGCGAAACGGTCGACGACTTCCTCGATCACGCCGCACTCGTAGCCGATGCCGACGCCCTCGACGAAACCGCCCTGATCACCCTCATGACCATCCACAACGCCAAGGGCCTCGAATTCCCCGTTGTGTTCATGGCCGGTATGGAAGAAGGACTCTTCCCGCACAGCCGTTCTCTAAACAGCGAGGCGGCGATGGAAGAGGAGCGCCGCCTCTGCTACGTGGGAATGACGCGCGCCGAGAAGCGCCTCGTGATGTCGTGGGCGAGATATCGCAGAAGATTCGGCGGCGGCGAACAGGAGCGAAGCATCCGGTCGCGCTTCCTCGGCGAGGTCCCGTCGAATCTCATCATCACCATCGGAGTAGAGGAAGATGCGGACGTTCCGACCGTCGATCTGACAGCCGAGCGCTGGAGCGTGCGCGAAAGCGCGAAGCGCAATCTCTATACAGGGAAGACTTACAACTCCGTCGAGAACGTTCAGCAATTCTTCCGCGAACGCGGAATCAACACCCCGTTACGGCCGACGTCCCCGCCGCCGGCCTCGCCGAAAGCTCCCCCAAGGCCCGCTGTCAAACCCATCGTCAGGCCGGCCGCTCCCGCAGTTCCCATCGCGCCCAAGCCGCCCGCGCGGCCATCGCAGCAGGGTGGTTTATTCGGCCCCGCATCGGTCCGTCCGCTGCCCAAAGCGCCTCCCGCTCCAAAACGGCCAGCCCAAACAGGTACAGTAGTAGAACATCCCAAGTACGGCACAGGCACCATCGTGCGGCGCGAGGGCGAAGGCGACGACGCCAAACTCGTCGTCGTTTTCCAGCGCCACGGGATCAAAAAACTAGTAGAAAAGTATGCGGGACTGAAAAGGTCCTGATCAGAAAGAGCGAATGGATACAAAGAAGGTCGAGAACACAGAAGAACGCAAGAAGCTGAAGCGCGCCGCGCGCAAGAAGGCGGCCCCGAAGGCCAAGCGCGCATCGGGCGTGGCCCGAGGCTCCATGAAGAAAAAAGTCAAGCAGATGGCCAAAGGACAGGCGCGCAAGCGGTAATGGCTCACTGGCTCTTACGAACCAGGAGCATCGACGCGCTGATCGCCGCCTCGGAAGAACCCGACAAGCGGCTGCGAAAGACTCTTGGTCCGTGGAGCCTGACTGCGCTCGGAATCGGAGCAGTCATCGGTTCCGGCATCTTCACGCTGACCGGCACTGCGGCGGCGGGCAAGGTGGAAAAGGTCGAATCGATCTTTCATGCCACCGTGCTCGACCTCGTTATGAACGGCGCGCACGCCGGGTCGCTCATGGGGCGGCCCGGCGCTGGCCCTGCCATCACTCTCTCTTTCGTGCTGGTAGCGATCGCCTGCCTTTTTGCGGGTCTCTGCTACGCGGAGCTTGCCTCGATGATTCCCATCGCGGGCAGCGCCTATACGTACGCATACGCGATCCTCGGCGAGATCTTCGCCTGGATCATCGGTTGGGACCTGATCCTCGAATACGCCGTCTCCAACATGTCGGTGGCCGTAGGCTTCTCCGCCTATCTGCAGGATCTTGGGGATAATCTGCTCGGCGTCCATTTGCCTGCGTCCATCGCCTACCCCGCGTTCCCCGCGCCGGGGCAACCCGCGGGCGTATTCAATATCCCGGCGCTGCTAATCACCCTGCTGGTCACTTGGGTCCTGGTGCGTGGTGTGAGGGAAAGCGCAGAAGCCAACACCACGATGGTGCTGATCAAAATGGCAGCCATCGTGATCTTTTGCGTCGGGGCCGCGGGCGCGATTCATCCCGGCAACTGGAAGCCTTTCGCGCCACACGGATTCTCGGGCGTGCTCACCGGAGCGTCGATCGTCTTTTTCACCTACATCGGCTTCGACTCAGTCTCCACCGCCGCCGAGGAATGCAAAAAGCCGCAGCGCGACATGCCGTTCGGCATCATCGCGACACTCATCGTCTGCACGATTCTTTACGGCTCGGTGGCCTTGGTCCTGACCGGCATCGCGCGCTATGACACGCTGAACAACGATTCGCCCGTCGCGCAGGCGCTGAAGGCGCTCGGCTACAACCGCCTGCGGCTCGTCGTCACATTCGGCGCCTTGATGGGGATGATTTCGTCGCTGCTGGTCTATCAGTACGGCCAGGCGCGCGTGTGGTTCGCGATGTCGCGCGACGGGCTGCTGCCGCGGTTTTTCTCGAAAGTCCACTCCGCCTTCCAGACGCCGCACATCAGCACGTGGATCGCTTGTTTTGTGGTCGGAATTCCAGCCGGAATCTGGGATATCGACACCTTCGCCGAACTCTCGAACATCGGAACCCTGTTCGCGTTCATCGTGGTTTCGGCCGGAGTGATCGTCCTTCGTAAGAAACAACCCGACCGCCCGAGAGCGTTCCGCGCGCCGCTGGTCCCGCTCGTCCCGTTGCTTTCGATCGCCTGCTGCATTGTCCTGATGGCCGGACTGCCCCTGCTCACATGGCTGCGCTTTTTCGCCTGGCTGCTGATCGGACTGGTGTTCTACGGAATGTTCGGCCGCCGCCACAGCACGATCGCTACAGCTTAGCCGCCGGAAACTTCACCGCCGAGCGCGGGACTGAACAGAAAATCGTGCAGGTCGGGTTTGAGTCCGTTCAGGCGCAGTGTGGTCGCAATCTGGGCCCAATGACGCATCTCGTGAATCAACACATGCATGACGATTTTGCGCGGTGACGCCGAGATGGACCATTTGATGATCTGCATACCAATCGGCATATCCCACTCTGCCTCGGGCAAAGTCTTGATGTAATCCTTCAGACCTGCACGGCTTTCGCGACCAAACGAGAATAGCGCCTCGACGTCCTGCTTCGGAATCGAAGATGTATCCGTGATCGGTCGGCCAGTGAGCCGCTCGATATAACGTTTTTCAGCGGAGAATATGTGGCGGATCATGTCGCCGACGTCTGTGAACCGCACGGCGGCGTGAGGGCCGAGGCTCGTCTGGAGCGCCGAGTCCTTCTGTTGACGCAGCCAAACGAGCCATTGCCCACGCTCCCAATCGGTGTAGTCTACGAGATCGGCCAAAGCGATGCTTGGGCTGGACACGTGAGCAGTGTACCAGCCCAAATTGCGATCGCCCAGCCTACCAGCGCAAGCGGATGGTCGCGTTCATCATCGGAACGCCGCCATCGGCCACTGTTGTCGCTTCATTACCCGACGAGACCTTCCCGAACAGGTTGCCGGTCGTCGCAGTGGTCGTTCCGGACACCACGTTCTTCAGATCGACCGTGGTGTTCATGTTGCCCCAGTTGTACCACTTGAACGGATTCTGGAAGTCGAGCCGCAACTGCAGCGTCAAGCGTTCCTTCAGCACGAATTCCTTGCGAGCCGAGAAGCTTGCGCCGATTCCGCGCTGCGTGTAGAACGTATTCTTGCCCGCATTCCCGAACATGTACTGCAAGGGATAGGCGAAATTATTCAGACAGCAGATGGTTGAATTCTGGTTGCCCTGATTGAACCGGTCGCCGCCGAGGTCCTGCCAGTTGTCCCTAAGACTCGAGCTGGCGAGAAGATTCGGCCGTCCCTGGATTCCAATGAAGCTCGGCAGGTACGTGTACGGGCTGTTGGTGAAGCCCCACGTGATCGGGTTACCGCTGTACGCGGAATACTGCCAGACGAGGTTATATCCGCCGAAGAGCGCATTGAGAATTCCGCCGTGGTTCATCCATTTGCGGCCTTTGCCAAACGGAATATCGTAGCTGAAGTTCCCTACATAGCGGAAGCGGCGGTCGAAGTTGGACGGTCCCTTGTAAAGGTTGCTCGCCACGTCGACATTGCCCACGCCCGTTCCATCCAGGCTCTTGGAGTAAGTGAAGAAGCTGTCCCAGAGCAAACCAGCCGAGAGCCTCTTCTGCGCGTGAACGGTTCCCGCATGGTAGGTCGAGTGGCTGATGTTGGCGCGATAAGTGATCGTTCCGAAGTTCGCGTAAGGCCGGTAAACCTGCGCATTCCCGACCAGCGCCGCGAGCAGCGTGTTGTTGCCCGCGCCGTAGTCCTCCGGAAGCACGTTCATGTTAGGCGTTTCAATCAGTCCCACGCCGGACGTGCCGTCGTAGGAAATCTCGACGAGCGTGTTGGCGAAAAGCTGATACTGCAGCGCCATATTCCACGTCATCGTATACGGATCTTTCAGATTGGGATTCGTGACGGTAGTGCTGCGCCCGCTGCAGGTCACCACCGTGGATCCGTTCAGAGAACCGTTCGTGCAGCCCTGGTAGGGTTGAGTTCCCTGCGGAGTCAGGCCCGTGAAGACCGGCGGGTTCGGACCGCTGCTGATTTGATAGATCGGAGTCGGGTTGCCCGAAACCTGAACCTGGTTCGCGTTGACGTTGTACTCGTCAAGCTGCGACGGCGCGAGCCCGAGATCCGAGTGAAGCATCGCGAAACCCGTGCGCACCACCAGTCTGTCCTTCGGGTGCCAGGCGAGTCCGATGCGCGGTTCCGGAGCCTGCCATTCGCGGTTCGTGTAGTTCCCGCCCGGATGCGTAATGACGCCTGTGGCGCCCGCGGCCACATTGTCTGTGCCCGTCGGATTGAACTGCGAGAACTGTCCGTACTTGGTGTGGTACGGGCTTTCCATCGCCCAGCGGACTCCCAGGTTCAGCGTCAGGGTCGGGCTGAACTTCCAGTCGTCCTGCGCGAAAAAGCTGTTGATGTTGTCCCGCGGCAGCCAGCTTGCCGTCGGAACGGCGAACGTGGAACTCGAAACCGAGCCCAGCATGAATCCGGCCAGACTGCTCGTCGTCGAACTCGGGTTCGGCATTCCGGTATTCGGACAGGTGCTTGCGCCGGTTAGGTTAAGGCTGGCGCAGTTGCCCGCCAGGCCCGCCGCCGTATCGAAAACGAAGTTGCCGCTCGGCGTTCCCAGGTTATAGCTGTTCTGCCGCATATGCAGCAGGTCATACCCGAACTTCAGGCTGTGGTTGCTCTTCACCCAGGTGACGTCGTCTTTCACTGTGAAGTTCTCGAGTACGTTCGTGCTCGGCGTGCCCACAGAAAGAGGGAGGCCGCTCGGCAGATAAGCGCCCGAGACGTTGGGAATACCCAGCAGCTGCGCGGTGTTAGCGTTCTCGTTGGGTCCGGTTACGTTCGCGATGAAGCGGTTGTAGCCCGCGCGGAAGTCGTTGATGAGCGTGGGGCCCAGGATCTTGGTCGCTCCCAGAGTTCCGGTGTTGTTGTAGTCATGCTCTACAACCTGGCTGCTATCGAAGATCGGGTTCGAAAGCTGCGGATTCGGGCTGCGCTGGTAAATCGATTTATAGAGCCAGTTGCCGAATACTTTGAAACTCGGGCTGAACTGGTGGTCGATACGCGCCGTATAGTTTTCCGAGAAATACTTCTTCAGGTAAGTTCCCTGGAAGTTATTCGAGGGGCCCGTATTGCTGTAAGTGCCCGGCGCGTTCGGCAGTGCCCAGGGATTAAGACTCAGGAATTTCGCCGCGACTGGGTCAATACGCGACGTGGGGATGACATTGCCGGTAATCGGCGTACGCGTCCATTGCCCGTTCACCATCGCGGTGCTGAGCGGGTCGTAGATCTGGTTTGCATTGACGCCGTGTCCCGCAAAGCTGAAATTGCCCATCAGTTCCTGCGCGTCGGGAACCGAATAAGCCTGCTGTTTCGCCTGCTTTTCAATCACTCGTTCTACTGCAAAGACGAAGAAAGTCTTGTTCTTGCCGTTATAGAGTTTCGGGATGTAGACCGGGCCATGCAGGGTCGCGTTCGGCTGCATGAACAGTTCCGAAGGCGTCGCCACCTGGCCGGGCTGCTGCTGCCCGAAGCGGTAAAGGTCGAAATATTTCCGGTCCTGCATCGCGCTCACGCGTCCGAACATGGAGATTTCACCGTGCAGAGTGTTCGTTCCCGTCCGCTGCACCGCCATGAGGGCGCCACCGCCGGAGTGTCCATATTCGGCGGGCAGAACCGTCCCCAACACCTTCACTTCTTCCACGGTGCTCTGGATATTCTGAGCCGTATAAATGGTCCCGTTGTTGTTCGAGACCGCGTATGTGCCGTCCTGGAAGAACCCGATTTTGCTGTCCTGCAGGCCATCGATATGGAATCCCTGCAGGTTTCCGGCGTAGCCGAATCCTTGAACATCGATGTTCGGCAGAAGGTAGAACGCGGACTCCACATAGCGCTGATAAAGCGGCAACTGCTGCAGATAACTGCCTTCAAGCACTGCGCCGCTCGACGATGTTTCCGTCTGAAGCTGCGCGGCTTCCGCTGTGACTTTGATCGATTCGGACGTGACGCCGACTTCGAGCGCGACGTTGATTTCCAGGTTGTCGCCAACTCGTAGTTGCAGTCCGTCCCGGACATATGCTTTAAATCCCGCGCTCGCCGCGCTCACACGGTAAGGACCGGGGCGCAGTGAAGGTACGCGGTAAAAGCCTTCGTTGTTCGTTTTCGTGTCGCTCGTGAAATTCGTCTCGACATTGACCACCGTGATATCAGCGCCGGCGATCACAGCGCCACTCGCGTCGGTAACCCGACCCGATATTGCGGCAGTGTCAAGCTGAGCCAGAGACGACCACGCCGCAAACGCGCATAGCGCTACTGCGGCTATTGTGTTCTTAATCATCTACGTTGTTTTTCTAACTCCCGAGGAAAAGTTGGTTGGCCCAATACTATCAGATGGGTACCAGGCCTCAGGAAAACCTAAAGATGGAAGGGTCGGTTACAACCGCGTTAGGCGGTGCGCTCGGGGAACTTCATACCCTGACGCCGATTTTCCAGAGACCGTAGCCGACAGCCTGCCGGAAATAGAGCCACCATTGTTTCGCCTCGCGGATATCTCCCTGCTCGCGCGGCGAACCATAAACCGTGAACCCCTGCTGCTGAAGAATACGCTTCGAACGGAAGATGTGATACCCGTCGCTCACGATGATGCACGACCGCAGTCCCATCCGGCGAAAAATCTCCGATGCGGCGCTCAGAGAATACACGGTGGACTCGCCTTCGTTCTCCACGATAACCGCCTCGGCCGGCACCCCTCGGTCAATCAGATACGACCGGCCAACATCGCCTTCCGTAAAAGAAGGGTCGCCGCCCGGTCCACCAGTCGTCATGATGTACGGCGCCAGACCTTGCTTGTAGAGTTCGACCGCGTGCTCAAGCCTGAGCTTGAGAACCGGCGATGGATGTCCCCGGTACTCCGCCGCTCCCATCACGACGATCACATCCGCCGGGCGAGCCTCATCCTGCGTACTCTGGGCCCCGATACGTACAGATAGCGCGATCAGATAACCCAGTACAAACGTTGCGAGCGCCATAGCCGAGAGCAGGGCCACGCGTCTGAAGTGCGTTATTCTGATCTCAACATTGTACGGGATGACGCGGATGGAGACAGTCACTAGCGCCGCCAATCCGCGGCTCAAGGATGTCCGACGCGCGGTCGCTCGCGGTTCGCTGACGGCTGACGGCCTCTGTGTGGCCGAGAGCTTTCACCTGCTCGAAGAAGCCCTCCGAAGCGAGCGCCGCGTGCCCGCGGTAATCGCCGCTGAATCGGTTCGGGATACCGTGGAACGGCACATCGGCCGGCTGCAGGAAATCCGAGTCCTCGTCGCGCCCGACCGGCTCTTTCAGGAAGTCGCCGCGACAGAGACCAGCCAGGGCGTCATCGCGCTCGTCGAGCCGCCAGCGTGGAACCTCGAGCAAATCTTTCGTGGCCGCAGCCTTGTGGTCGTGCTCGATGGGCTCCAGGATCCCGGCAACGCGGGCGCCATCGTACGTGCGGCGGAAGCCTTCAGCGCAACGGGAGTTCTCTTCGTGAAAGGCGCCGTGAGCCCCTGGAATCCAAAAACGCTCCGCGCCTCAGCCGGATCGTTGTTCCGCGTGCCGGTCGTCGCCGGACTCGACGCGCCTCTGACC
>Ga0126378_10002580_pt1 | contig 13449 bp, 16 predicted proteins | sample PanSoiMetPlot_23_FD_92587 | JGI IMG/M metagenome (GOLD analysis project Ga0126378, IMG submission 92587) | Tropical forest soil microbial communities from Panama - MetaG Plot_23 | ecosystem: Environmental > Terrestrial > Soil > Tropical forest > Bulk soil | place: Panama | collected 2016-02-17 | reverse complement strand
TGGTGCGGGGCCCGATCTTTGCGAATTTTCTGCTGGCCGACGATCACGCGGCTCAGCGCTTCTCGAATTCGGCGGGCCCCGCTTGTAATGGTCGCAACTGGAGTCTCGGCGCTCTCTGACACGCCCTGCGCGTCTGAGCCGAGTAACTGTTTCTCGTTCATCTGATCCGTGCCTCCTCGGGATCTGTCTTCACTGAAGCTGTGGAATTCTTGGGCCCCCAGGGCTCGCGTCGAGCCAGCCCTTTCGCAGATGCGCGGCGCTCGGCGATTAGCTCGCCCAGTTGCCTGTACCCCACTAAAGGAAACTGCGTGAGCGCTGCGCGTAGTCGCGGACCCCAATGTGGGTCCGCGGAGATGACCTGAGCATCCTGCGGCGAGCGGCGGCAAAACTCTTCCCAACACTCGGGTACAATCTGCGCCCTTGCGATGCTTCGTTGGAGCAGACGTGTTGCGGCCACCCCCGGTCCTTCTCCAGGTCGCACAATTTGTGCCGTCTGACTGCCGGTCGGCCGTCGGACTAAATCACCGCTGATGCTCCAAAGCAAGACCAGCAAAGTGGCCCAGAATAGCAGCAGGGCCGCCTGCAACCGATAGCGGTGCACCAACCAAAGCACACCCTCGTCTTGTTGGAGTCCGTGCAGCGTTTCGTCGACCCAAATCACCGGACGCCCGTTCGCCAGAAAATCCAAAAGTGCCGGATTTGGATGCACCTTGATCGCTTCGTTCAACAAGAACGATTGTTGGCTCGCAGCGATCAGCTCTCCATTTCCAATCTGCCGCATCGCCATGTGAACATGCATTCCCGCGTTAGTGTTCGCGTCTGCCGGACTCGCGTAGAGAGCAATCCAGGCAGCGTCTGTTTGAAGCCACGGGGAATCCGCGCCGAGATACATGTCCTCGCTGCCTGGCGGCATTGCACTGGGATCCGCGGAGACCCACGTTGGCCCGGAGTCACGTGGAGTTTCGTAATATTTCCTTCCAACTTCCCAACCTTGAGACTCGGACTTTAGTCTCCAACTGGGAGCCACCAGCACCACTCGGCCACCGCGCGCAAGAAAACCTTCCACTCGCGAACGAAACTTTTCTCCAACGCGCACTCTCCCTATCTGCATCTTCCAATCGGAGGAAGGATAGCCGCCAATGAAGAATGCGGTCGTCTTTTTTGCATCCTGATCGGCGAGCGAGTCCTCATCCTGGCTACGTTTCACTTGGTATCCAGCCTTCTGGTACGAATCGAACAACAGACTGGTGCCGTAAGGGTCTTCTCGTAAGCTGGATCCGATATCGCTCGTGTTCGACTGGTTCTGATGGGCAATCAGCAGAAGAAGGGCGAATGTAGCCGCGAAAACCACAGCGGTCAGCAGCGGTCCCCTCCAGTTGAGCGCGACGCCTTCGCCTGAGCTCTTCTCAAACATGGCTTAGAAACTCCCGCTGGTCTTGCCGGTAAGCGGCGACCGCCGTTGGCGTGACTGCGTAGAACCCGTACCACACTAGATCGAACTGCCTCAGGCTACCGCGTAATTTCTCAGGAATCTCTGTCCGCGAATCGATGGATGCCTGAGGACGGCGGCGCCAACGACGCGTAAATTCGTTGAGATATTCGCGATTCGTACGATCGCGGCGAATGCTCAACCATTCTCGCTGTGCCAATCCCGCGAGCAAAGCAAAGTATGCTGCACGCAGTGCGGAGCGCAGGTCGCCTTCGTCTTCCAGCCGGCTTGCAAGCTCGAACCATTCGTCCTCGGAACGCTCACTTGCAGCCGCGGTATCGCTTAGATCGGGAATCGATGCAACCGTCACCGGTATGGAAAGCGAAGTTGTTTCCCTTCGTCGCCGCAACCAAATGAGCATTCCTCCGGCTGTGACGGTCAAAATTGCGATAAGAATCAGCCAAATTCGCAGATCCTTCCGTTGCCAGCTGCCGCTCTTGTCATTCCCGATCGACAGGTTCAATCCGCGCGGCCACAGTCTGCGAAAGAAGCTCCGCAAGCGGTTCCAGTCACGGTCCAAACTGCTTCTAATCTTGCTCAGCAGTTTGTCAAACCAGGTGGGAGGACTTGGATGATCTGCATCGTGCCAACGATAAATTGCACGCTGTGACTCTTCATTCAATGCCTGGCGTAATGTGGTAACCCGAGCCTCGCGATTGGAATTGTCTGTGACCTCCGGCGCCGCTTGAGGCACCGTGACCTGCACTGCTCGCGCAGTCGGCGTCAGCAAAATCCCAAGCACGATCGTGCCTAACACGGATAGCGCCCGGCCCACAGCTCTGCTCGTAAGGACATTTGAGGAAATCATCCGGGCCTTCCTCTGCTGCTCGCGTGGCAGGCTCCCGAGTAAACCGAGAAGGTCGTCTCCTTCGCGCCTCGACCGCAAGTGCTGATAAACCACAACGAAGGTGCATTTGACGATGGGATCCAGCGCTAGCCATGCGCCCGCGAATAATGCAAGCCAGAACGCGGAACTTTGGACCAGTGCTTCGATTCCCATCTGCGTAGATAGCAGGCTGTTGACACCGAAAATCGAGTGCAGAAGCTGCGGAACCATCATCGACAGGATGAGGCCATTGAGCCACACCGCGCCCCAGAGTGGAAAGAGCATGACAAAGAGAAGCACGCTTGCGCCGAACCACTGACCCGCGAGTGCGAGGCAGCCGGTGAAAGAATGCCTCTCGGTCCCATCCTCTTGCGCCTCCAGGCTCGCGAATTGGCACGCGGTATAAAACCACGACGCTCCAGCAATGCTAGGAAGGGTCGTCAAGGCCCCGATCGTCAGCATGACCTTCCATGCAAGCAATCGCTCCACACTGCCTGCGTGTGCGACTGCGCCTCGAGCTCTCGGTGTTGGGGTGCCAAACGCTCGATCGCGAACGTGTCGCATATAGCTGCCGACCATCAGCGCGCGCAAAAGATATGCGCCCGCGAGCAGCACGGCCTCGATCAACAACGCTCCGTCGGATATCCGAATCTGGCCGTTGACCACCCACATGGGAATGAAGAGAACAGTGAGCGCTGTAGCACCGAGGTAATACCGCCAGGCCTCGCGCGAAAAGGTTGACCGAAACAGCGCAAATCCGCGTTCCAGTGCTTCTAGCGCGCTAAGACCGGTAGCGCGAGCGTGGGCAGGCGGCACGTTTGCATGTTGAGAAGAAGTGGGCGCCGGCGCAATAGGGTTCATAGCTCTACCTGCGGAGCCGCTCTTCGACAACGTTGCCAAAGTCCAGATGTTGTTTCGGGGTATTCATCCGCCAACGCAGCAACACGAAAAAAAGACCCATCACAGCGGCAAGCGCGGCAATTCCCGCAATTACCTGCCGGAATCGACCCATCACCGAGAGACTTCGCGCGCTGGGGCGCGCTAGCTGGCGCAAACACGGCGGGCAGGCCAGCATGCCCTCCTCATCGGTCACGCACTCACGGCAAAACGTTCCGCCGCAACGTGGGCACCTCGCCGCTGCTTCACGCAACGGATGGAACAAGCACCGAGCGTGCCGCAAACCCGTCGCAGAATGTTTCTGTAGAGATCTGGCTGGTTTCTCAGGAGCCATTCGTCTCGATTGCAGCCGCGATGGGAGAGCTCGCGGATGCTTCGGTTCTCCCTTGAACGTTAGGTTGCGCCTCTAAGGAAATACCAGGAGTATCGCCCGGTTGCTCAACAACACCACGGGCAGCACGAACCGCCGCATCAACCTTCGCAAGCACCTTTCGTGCGCGGCGCGTTCGACTCACAAGCGGCAGATCAACCGTTACTCCAGTAGTTTGGATGCGCGACTTCGCCGTTGGCCCGAGTGCCAGTTCCAATGCCAGCCACGCGACAGCGATGCTGCCGAAAACCGCAGCGGCAGTCGAATCCACCCATGCCCAGAAGCTTGCTCCCGCGGCAGCAAACACCGCCGCTGGAACGATCAGCCGCCACCGCCATGAACGGCTCGGCCAGACCATGATGTATTCCAAATCGCGCAAATAGAACCGCCGGTACTCGACCGTGTACATAATGTGTTTCGCGGCAAGCAAGCAGTCCTCGCTCAGATACCACTTCGTGCCGCCCATGAGGCTCCCAACGCGCGATATCTTCCGGAATGCACTTCGCAAATCAGTGCCTCCTTGCCATCCGGGCTGCAAAGAATGAGAAACCGAATAACACAGGAGCCCATAGAAGCCCGACATAAGCCGCCCAGAAACGCCAGCCCGACCGCGGAATCAAATAGGACCGCGGCGCTTTCCGGTACTTCACATGTAAGGTGATCACGCTGGGAATCGCCGCCACGATCACGGGCCAAAAAAGAATCCAGGCCCATCCCACTGTTACTGCAATGGAATCGTAGAGCACGTCCCGATATCGCCATTCCGCTTTGCTGACGTCTCCACCCGAGTGAGTGCGCCCGCGCTCGAAACAAGCGGGACAAATATGCTCCGCTCCCAACTCCAAATCACAAAGCGCGCATACAAATCGGCCACACCGCTGGCAGCAAGCTTGAAACGCCTTGTCCGGATGAAAGAAACATGTAGCTTGGTCCGAGAGCGCGACGGCGGCCTTTGCGCTCGGCCGGATGACGGGCCACAGGCAAGCTTGCAGCCGACTGGCGCACGACGGGCAGGACTGCCATCCTGTGTCCGTTACAATTGGGACAACTTCTCCTCCACAATTTGGACAGGGAACTCCGTTGGCTCCAGCACGCGACTCGGCAGGGACATCGCGAGGAAAAGAGCTCGACAGGTCAGCATTCGCAGCGAAGGGGTTGATACTAAGATTCACGCCCCGCCCTATTTGTAGACCACTCTCGTGTCACACACACGGTCATGCAAGGCTCGCTTCTCGTCGTCAACCCCCAGCATGATTGAGCTAACCAGCATCACGATCATATTCAGGTAAGGGATGCCGCTGGTGACGATATTCCACATGAAAAAGCGTCCAAAGCATACTCCCCAGCTCAGGCTGCGGCCGTCGGATCGGATGACGTTCAGACCGCACGCTAACTTTCCGACAGTTGCACTGCGGTACTTCAGCATCAGAATCTCGTAGCAGCCGCTCAGGAGAAAAGTAAAGACAAAGAAACCAAGAAGGCCGAACATTGCAAACACCGAGTCGGTGGCGCTCGGAGGTTTTCCCGGTTGACTTGCCGCCCGCATCAGACTAGGAATGAACACAGCCGCGAGGACCAAGAAAGGCACGGCGAAAATAAGGCCATCAATCATGCGCGCGCCCAGGCGAATCCAGAATCCGCCATAATGCCGCGCGGACGTACCAGCCAATCCGCTCGCCATGACACGGCTGAGATAGGAAGGCTTGCAATCGGCGCACACCCAGTTTCCAGCAACCTGCACCAGGTCCGAGTGCGAGAACTCCCGCCCGCATTGGGAACAGAACACACCTGTTTGGACCGGTGCTTCCTGGTTCATGTGCATATCCTCGCTGGTCTGTGAAACTCGCACTAAGCCTAGCCTAAGCAGTTCGTCGCGCCAAGTACTATCTAAGACCCGAAGTGCATGGCCTCACGGTGTAGGTAAGACATCGACTAGCGTTTGTGACCCCGGATTCGCCTCGTCCCCAGAGTAGTCTGGTCAATCTTGCAGTCGACTTACACCCCCGGCTCACAAGGAGTACACCTCTTACACGCAGTATGGCGACAAAGGCAGGTAAAGAATAAGTTGTTTACAAGAAGAACGGTCTCTCGACGGCAGTCAGGGCAGGCCAAGGTTATGATGCTCTTGCCACTACGGAACAGCTATCTAAGCAAACTGTTCCAAGCTAAACCCCAGTTGCCAGTTCTCCTTTTGAGCGAGCATTTGATCCCAAGTCACTTCGTGCTTCTGATAGCCGGCCATGCGGCCAAGGATGCAACTCAGCGCGGTCTCTACACCTTCGGCGATCTGGTTATGCGCCGGGCCGGAAACGATACTGTCGATGAATGTGCGCTCCTTGTCGCGATCCGCAAACTCGAGATTATCCAGAAACGCGCCGTTGGCGGCGAAGGCGCCGGAACCTTCAGCTGTCGATTTTGAGTCTTGCCACGACCACGCGTTCGAACCAGTGATCGTAATCGGTCCAGAGTAAGGGCACGTCGCCGATCCATTCGAGCCGAATAACTTCATCCCTGCGTCAAACACACCATCTGTGCCAAACTGCGTCGAGAAAAAGGAGAAGTGAACGTCGTTCGGATAAGTAAAGTCGACCTGATAGTTATCCCAGCAGTCGCCGTAATGCGTCAGCACGTTACGGCCACCAGTGGTCGCCGCTTTCACGGGGTGCGCACCGAGCATCCAATTGCACAAGTCGATGATGTGGATATTTTGCTCGACGAGGATGTCGCCGGAGAGGACGCGGTCCCACAGCCAGTTGCGTAAGCGATATTCATCCTGTCCTTCCCCTTCGCGCTTCTTCTCGGTAGACGCAGGGGCGTTGTAGTTGCCAGAGACGGTAGCGATTCTTCCGAGCGCACCGTTCTTGATTCTCATGGCGAGAGCGGCTATGGGTGGCGCGTTACGAATTTGGAAGCCGACATCAACACTCTGGTTCAGCTTCACACGTTGGGCGATTTCGAGAGCACGTTTTGCTTGCGTAATGTCGACACCCACGGGCTTCTCGCAGTAAACGTGCTTCCCGGCGGCGACAGCCGCTTCAAGGTGTTGAACGTGGAAGTACGGCGGGGTCGAAATCTGAATAAGATCAACTTCCTTCGAGTTGGCCAGTTGCTCAAAGCAGTGGGGACCACGAAAGAGGAGCTTGCTGTCGATCGGCGACTGTCCAAGGCTTACGTTCAACTTGTTGAAGCGCTCCTGGCCCGCAGCGAGGTTGTCGGAAAACAGATCCGCAAGAGCGACGATTCGTGCTGACGTATTCCGCGCAAACGACTCGGCGACCGCCGATCCGCGATTGCCGCACCCTAGCAGTCCAAGCCGTACTGAAGAGTTGGCTTCATAGCCAAATACTGTGCGGGAATTGAGTACCAACATTGCTGAGAGTGCTCCCGCACTTGTTTGCAAAAACTTCCGACGGTTCATGTGTCCTCGCGTTTAGTAAAGACGGGTGCTGTTCCGTGCCTCCGATGGAGTTCTGAAGATGAGCTCTGAAATCAGGCCGGCATTTCGTCCAGAATCCGCTCCAGGTACTTCTTTTCGTTTTTCACATCTTCAATCTGCTGTGGCCCCGAAGTCTCCCGTTCAATCGTGATAGCACCGCTATACCCGAAATCACGAAGTTCCGTGAATACCTTCTTGAAATCGACTAGTCCTTGTCCAATGGGTACTTCCTCGCCCAGTTTGCTCGGATCTGTTGGCCACTTTCCATCTTTCGCGTGCACGCTGCGCACATGCGGCCCGAGAATTTCGACTGCGTCTACAGGATTTGCTTTGCCGTAGAGGATGAGATTCGCGGTGTCGAGGCCGACTCCGAGGTTTGGCATGTGCACGTCTCGAATCACGCGCAACATCGTAGTTGGGGTCTCCTGGCCGGTCTCCATCAGGAAATACTGGCCATTGCCCCGGCAGTGCTGCGCAACGGTGCGAATGGCTTCGACCGAGCCGGAGTAAAGCGCGTCCGCAGGATTCTCGGGAATGAAACCGCAGTGCGTTTGAACCTGGCTGATGCCCAGCAACTTAGCAAAATCCGAGACCTGCTTCAAGCTGTCGATCCGCGCAGCGCGGGTTGTCGGCGGCACCAGGCCGATAGTGGAAGGGCCTTGAACAAAGTTCCACTCGAGTGGCTCTGGGCCCACGACTTCAACCGTCGTTGCCACCAAATCGTACTTCGCCAACAGTCCACCGATCTGTTCCGCGGCATCCAGCGTGAACTTCGCGATGTAACCGTCGAGCGACAGGAAGCAGTTCGAGAACCCCATGTCTCGAACGCGCTTGATCGTAGCTTCAGGCGTGCCATACGGGCTGATGAGCAGCCCCAGCGCCATCGGTTTCACCTTAGCCGTTTCCGGATCGCCGAGGGACGGAAGTGGATGGAGTCCACTGGCAATTGCGGCATAAGTAGCGGTACTCAGAAAAGTACGACGATCCATGCGCTGCCTTTTTTGAAATTTATTCGGGGAAATTCTACTGTGGCAACCAAGCGAACGGAAAGGATTTGTGGCAACTGCAGGCAACGCACGAAGCCCATTCCGGAAGCACTCCGAGGAGGCATCATCTGTAACAGACGATCCTTAGTTTGCCGATTTGTGGCAACCGCAATTGGAGAGCAACCAGGGTGGTTAATTCATCGATTCGATAGGCCTAAGGAAGGATCCTGAAAACTCTTTTTCCTCCGCGGTCCGACGGCACCAGACGCGGCAGCTCGCAAAAGGCGTCGGAACTTAGGACATTCCAAGTGGCTCGGTGCTCGGCAGGCAGCGGCGTGCCGGAGGCTGTCTCGCATCTCGGTTAATTTGCGGATTGTCCTGTCTAGCTCCTCTGCTTTGGCGATGAGCATCCGCCGGTCGATGCGGGGCCGGCCGTCTGGTGCGAACATGTACGCGATCTCGTCGAGCGAAAAACCTGCAGTACGGCCCAGCGCAATCAGCCCCAATCGCTCGAGCACGCTGGGGTCGAACACACGATGCAGCCCCCGCCTACCAATCGAAGCAATCAGGCCCTTCCCCTCATAGAAGCGCAACGTCGAAGCGGGAACACCCGAGCGCCGGATTACTTCCACTATATCCATGCCTGTTTTCGTTGACCTAAAGTCGACTTGAGGTTGCATACTACCGTTGGGGAGTTACTAAAGCAAGGAGAACATCATGGATACTGAACGCGAAACCGACGCGAAACAATCGAAACACGGCGGACCACTGCCGGGACTGCTCAGGCCACCGCTGATCTTTCTGGCTGCACTTCTTGCGGGTATTCTTCTGAACTGGGTTTGGCCGCTTCCTCTGCCATTTGCTATTCAGATCCTGGGGCCGGCCATTACCGTTTGCTCGGTGCTTCTCTTTTTACTTTCCTACCGAGCATTTCGCGGAGCTGGTACGCCGGTACGCGGATCGCAGCGCAGCACTGCAATCGTGCGAACGGGTCCTTACCGATTCAGTCGCAATCCTATCTATTTATCTTTCATCTTGTTGGTGCTCGGATTTTCAATTTGGATGAAGAATGTCTGGTCGCTCATAATGCTCATTCCCGCCGTTGCCCTCATCGCGTTGGTTGTCATCCCGCGAGAAGAAGCTTTTCTTGAGTCCAACTTCCATGACCAGTATGCGAGCTACAAATCTTCTGTCCGCCGCTGGTTATAGGTGTCGTAGCGAACACTGTGCCCGCGAGAGGATCGTTGACAAGCTGGAGCTATACGACGAGGGGATTGGTTCGGACTTGTACTTTAATCAAGGTTCGAGCAACAACTACCGTCGTGAGCTAATCTCGCCCACAGCTTGTGGTGGCCCCACTATCACAGGACAACCAGAACGTGCCATCACTTAGGCTCCGACGCCCCAGATCACACAGGTCGTTTTTCATGCATCTCTGTGAATTCTGGGGCGCCCGCACCTCTGTGAAAGAGAGCCAACTGCTCAAAGGCGACGAAGTGGCCTTTCTTTAGCTCGCTTTTGCTTCTTCCATGCGCCTCCTCTCGGCTGCTCCTGTAGGATCGGTGAGTATATCCACCCATTTCGGATGAGGCGAAGGCTCGGCGTCGTAGTTGTCATGCCAGTTCCACCATTTGTACGGAGCTGTCTGGGGGTAACCTTCTGGCGAGTCCTCCCAGGTCTCCTGACGACCGAGCGGAGTAATGTCGAGGTAGCTCCAGACGGTTCCCATCGCCTCGTCGCCACGCGAGTTGATGAAGTACGTGCGGAACACCTTGTCTCCGTCGCGGAAGAATACGTTATGGCCGTGCCACTCATCGACACCGAAGTCCTTGTCGAAGCTGTCGGTCATGGTGTACCAGGGCATCTTCCATTCCATCCGAGCCTTGAGGCGTGCGATGTCCGCCTGCGGCGCCCGTGAGGCCCATGCGAGGGTGGTATCGCGAGCGTTCAGGTGGGACAAGTGGGATACCTGATCGGCTCCCAGGGAGCAGCCGCGGCAGGCATGTTCGGGCCAGCCGAAGACTCCGGGTTCGAAGAACGCGCGATAGAGGATCAGTTGCGGGCGGCCCTCGAACAGATCGAGCAGGCTAACTTTCCCTTTGGGCCCAACGAACTCGTACCTCTTCTCTACCGCCATCCACGGCATCCGGCGGCGCTCGGCGGCTAGCGCATCACGAGAGCGGGTGAAGGCCTTCTCCTTCACAAGCAACTGCTGCCGCGCAGCCTCCCACTCCTGTGGCGAGACAGTTTGGGGTCTCTTCATTGTGTTAAGCCCTCTCGGACGCTCGTTGTCTTTCTCTTTGCTTATTGCCATCTCATTTCTCCTTTCTTTTCGATAAAAAACCACTGGCTCTGAAATACTTTCTGAACTTCCCGACGCACAGCGCCAGAATTCCTCCGGTGGATCCGGCTCCGGCGACGATGACTAGGGTGCTTTCGAAACACGCTGGGCACATAAAGTCCCTCCTCTAAACTTCGTTCTGGTCTTGCGCATCCTCATCTCCTGGCTCCTGATCCTTCCTTTGTCTGCTTTGGGGTTGGACGAAAACATTGATTCGCGTTTTGTACTTTGTGTTGCCCTGATTGAATTAGCCTCTAATGTCGGTGAATATTCAATTCGCTTCTGCGGTCACGTATTCAAAGAGCCTTCTGTTTCGTGCAAACGCCCCTGGGAAACAGTCCCTTCGAGTTTTGTTTTCACGTCTTGCCTTCACTCATCCCAGATTGCCAATTCCCGCACCACCTGCGCAATTAGGTACATGTATGTACCTACCGAATGCGGCGGGCTGCGGTTGAGCCGTCTCGACGACGGATTCGGTTATCACCAAAATGGCTCGCTTCTCCACAGAATGCCTAAGTCTCTCGGAGGCAGTGTCGGTGGATCAGAAAATTATGAGGAACGCGCCGATGACCGCTCCCGCACTCGAAAGCGTCATTGGTGGTGATAGAAACCAACGTCTCCGTGAAAGACATCTTGGGGCATGCCCACCGACTCAAAGTGCCAGGAGCGCGATTTCACGAACTGGGCTGGAAGGAAACGTCGTACAGGACGTCGTCGCGGATCAAGAGGTGGGACAACCTTCGCCGCAGTCGATCGACTATTGAACGGCAGATATCAGAGGGATAGCAACCGCACCATCCGCTGACCGGAATCTGACATTAGCGCCACGGAGTGTTTGAAGCCGGAAAGGCATCCGCGCATGATCGAGAGTGAGCTGTAGTAATCGTTATATCGGAAAAAACCGGTCTGGCCCCGCCACATTGGATAGAAGTCACACGCCTGCATCCACTTTTCATAGATCGCTTCTATATCCAGATAAGTATCGGGTACAAAGTTGGTGGCATCTTCCCAGTTGTCGGCGTAGAAGACTTTCGATACCGGGTGTGGGGGACGGCTGCGCACGAGGGTTGCCAACCCGGCGTAGAACCCTGCATCGCGAACAATCAGATGGCAATTCTGATGATCCTTGTGCCAGCTTCCACTCCAATGGGTAACAATGACGTCTGGCTTGTGCTCCCGGATCACATCACAGACTGCTAGAGTACTCTCCTCGTTAAATGGAATCTCCGCGTCGGGGTAAGTGAGAAATGCTGCCTCGGCCCCGAGCAGGCGAGTGGCCTTGTCAGTAGCGCTGCGCTGCATTTCTCCGTAACGCTGAACAGGAATGTCTTTCGGAGCTCCCTTCTCTCCTAGCGAAAGGCTGAGCAAAATGCCTGCTCCTCCCTGGTTGATCTGCTGGGCCAGCGCGGCTCCCATAGTGAATAATCCGTCGCCCGGATGGGCAGCGATCGCCATGATCTTTCCCGGCTTCTGGGACGATGATTCACCCCACGCCGATGATCCAGCCAGTGCTGACAGGGCCACTGCACCACCAACGGATTGTGCAAAAGAGCGCCGGTTCATCGATTCTTCCTCCGAGTTCGAAAGTTCTTCGTGCCGGGGTTCAGCGAACTCCTTCTCGTCGCTATGGGCTGCGACAGGTTTATGTCTGGCTCCCAGACCAGGCGCGCACAGCCGAAGAGGTTCACGATTTCTGCTAGCTTGCTTACAACGATCTTCACTTGTTTGGCAGCGAGCGGTTGTGCGCGCTCGAACATCGCCGTCCGCAAAGAAGGAAGGTACAGATCGGCGACGCTGGCCATACCTCCGCCTAATACAATGACCTCCGGGTCAAGCAGGCTGACGAGGTTAGCCACCGCAAATCCGAGATAACGGCCGGCGCGGTTGAAGATATCCAGCGCCAGTGCGTCTCCATGTCGGGCAGCAGAGGCTACGTCATGTGCAGTGATCTTCGATGTTTCTAATTTGGCGAGAGTGCTCGCTTCTCCATCGCGAAGTCGTTGTTGCGCAACGCGTGCAATCGCCGGTCCGGCGGCCAGAGATTCCAACTCTCCGCTTCCCAGCGCGGCATGAACTTCTTCGCGAGTAACCGTTAACCATCCGGCGCAACCGGAAAGTTCATGCGCACCTCGAATGATGCGTCTCCCACTCAGGATGCCGGCGCCAATACCCGTGCCGATCATCAACACAATCGCGTCGGACTTGCCGTGGGCGGCGCCAAGCCAGCACTCGCCCAACACCGCTGCATTACGATCGCTTTCGACCCGCACGGGGATGCCAAGTGATCGCGTTAGACGCCTCGCCAGCGGCATCTTTTCCCAGCCAGGCAGATTGGGGGCCCAAACACTCCCGTTGCGACGAACCAGCCCGGGCACAGCCACTCCCACGCCGACGTAGACATCAGAGAGATTCTTGCCACTGGCAAGATCCCTTGCGAGCTGGACGATCTGAAAAACCGGTGTGGATGCAGAAGTGAGATCTACGGGCACAGTTCGGCGCGCAAGAATCCTGCCATTGCGGCCAATCACGGCTGCCGAACACTTTGTGCCGCCGAGATCAACCGCCAGAGCGTGAGACACCTGATCTCCTTCTGCTTTAAGTCGTGGCATGCAACTAGCTAACGCTAGGCTGGATTTTCGACTTATGTTGACCGAATACAAGCGCGATACACAGGCCAACAATGACGATCGCTCCCAACCCGGGGACGACCATACCAGAGCGAACACCAATCTGTTGCGAGACCTGCCCTACGGCCCACGGGAACGTCATCCCCCCGATCAGCGCGACCGAAAACAGCAGACCAAACACCGTTCCCGCTTGTTGCGTGTAGCGGTCACCCGCAATCGCCAATGTCGTCGGGAAGATCGGACCGTAAGACAATCCGATCAAGGCTGTCCCAGTAAACAACAGGATCAACGATCGCGCGGAGATCAGAACCGCAGTACCGCCCAGCGACAACAACGCCACACTCAAAACCAGCTGGGATTTCGCAATCCCCCGCAGCACTCTTGCCGCGAGCATCCGGCTCAGCATGAGCGCACCCCAATACGCCGCCAGGATCAACGTGGCAACTCTCGGGGAATGTCCGATCACGCCGACATAAG